>ULTO01072933.1_pt1 | contig 19508 bp, 30 predicted proteins | sample 1957601 | NCBI WGS metagenome assembly ULTO01 (sample SAMEA4835734, study PRJEB28245) | human gut metagenome | biome: gut microbiome; material: fecal sample | place: Denmark | collected 2008 | reverse complement strand
CGGAAATCCAAAGTATAATTTTTAAAGTTGAACCGTTAAAATGAGATTGACAATGAAACAGATTATTAAGTTTCTCAAGAAGATGAGTGTGGAAAACGCTTTGTTTTTCTTCTCAATGTTTGGAGTGGCAATGATGGCTTTTGCTTTCATGGGTGGTAACATGCGCTTCCTTGATGAGGGATTGGCCATCTGGCTGATAATAGCTGGAGCAGTGGTAGCTGGTGTGGGAATGATTGGAGTCTTCGCTAAGAACGACTTCTTCATCTACGACATCAACGAGGCTTCATAGATTCTTTCGGGAGAGGTGAATAACCTCTCCTGTGCTTCTTTTTATGTTAGGCAAAGGTGGTGGTATATGTTAAAAATGAAAGATATATCATTTTATAGCAGTCATTTTAAGTTCCATCACTTATCTTTGTAACTTCAAAAATATAGATGATATGAGAATGAATGAGATTTCTTGGCAACGAATGGTGTATATGAACCATAGTGCCAACGTTGTTCCTGCAGGAAAACCCTATAAGAAGCAAATGCTTCAGGGAAAAGTCTTTCCTGTCACTAAAGCACAGGCTAGGAACTTTGTTCTGATGGGGTGTCTGCTCAATGAACTTAACAACGAGGATGTTCGGGTAGTGGAATTGATACTGAACAAGCATGGAATTGTTGGCAACTACAGCTATGCCAAGAAAAAGGGGATGGTGAGACTCGTCAACTCATGTGATTTCGACAAGGCTCTGAGAATGGAATATAATTTTTAAAATTTGATGATATGGAAGAAAAGTATGAGAGTTTTAAACAGAAAATTCTGAAACTGAACGAACTCGCTTTGAGTGGGGAAGAGGGAGAAGCCATTAATGCTCGAAAGGCAATGGTTAGGCTTTGCTCTACCCTGGGTGTTAATTTGGAGGACATCTTGAATGAGAGCGAACAAAAGAAAGAATATGTCTTCAATGTTGGATGTGACCACTTGCTGAAGGAGCTGTTCTTTATGTGCAGTGAGAAAATCTTGGGCGACGGTGAGATTTGGTATAAGGAGAAGAATAGCCATATATCCTTGGAACTTACTCCTTCACAATATGCCGAGTTGTTTACTTACTTCGATTTTCACAAGAAAAACTTCAAGAAGGAACTGAAAGCTACAAGGAAAAGATTGCTTCTGGCATATTTGTTGAAACACAATATCTATGTTGGTAATGATGACGGAACAGACAAAGAGCTTTCATCGGAGGAACGCCGCAATGTTTGGAAGACTTTGCAGATGGTTGATGGCTTGGAAAATGTGTTTTATTTAAAATCTTTGGAAGACAAGTAAATGGAAAAGAATGATATTTAATACAATGAAATGGTGATTGCCAGAATGAGAAAAATGAGGGAAGAGGCAGAAAAGCGAAATACTACTGTTGATTTCTGTAAAATACAATAGGGACTCTCTATTTTCTGTAGCGAAATAGTCTCTGCTTTTGGAGTGTTTACACTAAAAACAGAGACTATTTTGTTATTAATATGTGTGAGATATGGTAACAAACACTGTCTCACCAGAATATCCTATCTTATAGGTTACTTCTTCCACAAGCCAGCGATAATCCGTCAATCCTTCGTTGAAAATTTCTTCATGCTCGTCGCCATACACCACCATATGCAGGAGAGACTTGTCTTCTAGCTCCTTTACGTTCCTTAGGTAGGATGGTGTCCTGACGTCTTCTTTTCGAATCTCTTCCAATAGTAAGTGCAGGTCACTGTCGGAATTGGATAGTTGGCAGTAAAGCTGCTTGAATATCATGTCTTCGTAGTCGGAGAGCATGATGAATTCTCCTTTTCGAGGAATTATGGACATTTCGCATTCTATGAAGAATGCTCTGTGGGGATAGCACTCTGGGATATTGTTATAACAATCTATTCCTGTGCATCCCCAAACATTTTTTGGTAATAATATGACTTTCATCTTGATTTCTGGTATTGCTTAATATTCCGACAATGCTTCACTGCGAGAAACGCTTCTAGCCACAAAACTGAAGGAATTGACTGTGCTCTTGTACTTGCAAGGTTCGCCTACTTTCGAGACTGCCACGCAAAACACAGAGAGTGGAAGAGGTGCTTCGGGATGCTCTTTTACAAAACTCTCGATTTGTTCCTTGAACCAAAATGCTTTCTTGCCATTGAAAACCACTACAAGGTTGCCGTTGCATTCTATGGCCGCCCTGCCAATTTCTTGGTCAAATATGTCAACTTTTTCCATTGTGCGACTTATTTTAGTTCTCTTACTTCCATGTTTACACCTCTCTCATAGATGACAAAGGTGTAGGTCTTTCCCTTATACTTGAACTCATCTATGGTACGTGATATGTCACGGCCTTTTACGTTCTCTTTCCCGGAAAGTCTGTTCATTTCGGCAACTTGGTTCTTCCTGTAATAGCCCAATATACCTTGTATGACCAAGATTGCGGCGACAATGGCAAATAGCCAAATGTTGTCTTTGAAAAATTTTCTCATCTGTCTTGTTCTTTAATTGTTATTATACTCTTCTATGGCCTTGAATATCTCCAAAGCCACTTGCGGAACCCAGGCATTGCCGTATGCCTTTATGGATTCCTTTCTCCATTTTCCTTCAGAAATGGCAAGGTCGTCCACATCGAAGGGAAGCCCATCATCTCCTCTGCATATAGTGGGTTGAACTGACGGGAACCCTGTGAACCCCCGGTTTCCTCTGCTACTTTCTTCGGTGATGGCAGCTTGCCGTTCATGGCAAGGGCTGTCAATCCCATTCCCATCTGGCTCTTGGAATTGAGCTTGGTGGTGTACTTGGTCGCCTCCGCAGCTGTAGGCGTAGGGAGGAGGTGCAGGGGCAGAAACTCCGTCTTGCCCTTCTTGTTGCAACGTTTCAAGCCCTGTGTCTGTACGGTGGGCAACAATCCATATCCTGTTTCTTCTATGGGGCGCTCCTGTGGCACAAGCTGGAATAACAAGCGGTTGGACTTCATATCCTTCTCGCTCAATGTCTTCACAGATGGCATCGAGGATGTACCTGTATTCTTCTCTACATACAACACTTTCTTCGAAGAGAAAGTCTGAACGTCCCATTTCAGTGACACTGCTGGGTTGTACCATCGTCGTGATGCCAACAACGTTTTCAGCAACGACCCAAGTGGGCTGTATCTCCCGAATCGCTCGTAGCATTTCAGGCCAGAGGTAGCGGTCATCTTCCGCTCCTTTTCTGCTTCCTGCATAGCTGAAGGGCTGACAGGGAAATCCGCCTGTGAGAACATCGACTTTTCCCTTCCACTTCGTGAAGGTTGTCTTGGTGATGTCTTCATAACTTTCTGAATTTGGAAACCAATAGTCAAGAACTTGCCTTGGAAACTGCTGTATCTCGCAATGGAAGAGATTCTTCCATCCCATCCAGGAGGCTGCAAGCTCCGCTCCGCCTATCCCCGAGAATACGCTTGCGTGGGTCAAGGTGTTCTTGATGGTGGTATCGTTTGTTAATGGGGCTTCTCGCCCCCTTTCACCCCTCGGTGTTTTCAGGTATAGATTATTAAACCTGCTGCCGCACTGGGAGGAAGGGGAACGATGCCTACGAGTTGAAGATTTGGGAAATATCCCCTTTTCTGGGCTTTTTCACACGCACCTTTCCATGAAGCTCCTCATACTTGCGGATAAACATATCGAGGCCAACTCCGATGATTTCCTTGATGGCCACTCCCTCGATGTCGGCGATGGTTCGTACCTTACTCATCACATCTGGATCAACCATGGTGCTGATTACCTCATAGCGTGGTTTCTCCTTTCGCCTGGTAGGTGAAGGAGCCTCGCTAGGACATTCTTGTGTAGGAACAGCTTCCTGTTCCTCGGTCTTCCCTGTCAACCCTTGTAACAGGGAATCCATTGCGTTTGAATTGATGCTCTTTGACATAACTGCTAATTTTACGTTCTACTTGCTGATGGTTACATTGTTTAATACCATTCTCTCCAAAAACTCCTCGGTCAGGGCGATGTAGTCCTGTGCGCCATTGCTCTTCTTGTCGTAGTCAACGATGTTCGTTGCCTCCAATGGTGCCTGGGCGATGGTGACATTCTTGCGAATCTTTGTCGTGAACACTAAATCGTCCAGCTGCTTTCTCAAACCTTCCTCGATGTTCTTGCTGAGCTTCGTTCCTTCCCATCGAGTGATGGCGATACCGAAGATGTTTACCTTTGGATTGAGGAACTTCTTGATTTGGTTGATGAAGTCGAAGATCATCTTCAATCCGTTAAATGGCAAGACTTCTGCTACCAAAGGGATAATCACATAGTCGGATGCCGTGAGGGCATTCAGGGTGAGCAACCCAAGGGAAGGTGGGCAATCGATGAGGATGTAGTCGTACTCGCTCTTGTAGTTCTCCAACAACTCTGAGAGGATTCTCTCTCTCGCCATCTTTCCTGCCAACTCCAAGTCTGCCTGGGCTAGGTTCAAATCGGCTGGTATCATGTCCAAACGGATGTCCTCACGTACCTTATATATATAAAGGGAGGTGGAGGACTGGGATTTCAAGCCATCATAGATGGTGGTGGAGACCTCTTTCTTCAAGAGTGAACTGGTGAGGTTTGCCTGGGCATCCAAATCTACCAAGAGAACCTTGTAACCCTTGGAGGCGAGGATTGAACCCATACTTGCTGTTGTCGTTGTCTTACCAACGCCACCTTTGTGGTTGGCGAAGGAAATAATCTTTGCGTAATGTTTCATAAATGTTTATATAATTATATGTTTGTTTAAATATTGTTTTGAATACGACTGCAAAGATATAAATATTTCTTTATATAATGAAATAAATATTGAATTATTTGCTTATATAAATGTTTTTTTGTACCTTTGCATCAGAAAAAGTTCTTAAAACATAAGTAATATGAAGAAAATTTTTGCATCAATGATGATGTTGGCTGCAACTTCCACAGGATTTGCCCAACAGGTAACGGCTCCAGAGCCTGAGTTTATTAACAGCTATTGCGTGCTCACAAGTGATTCCACTTTTGATGCGCTCCCAAAAGAGGACGGAATGATTTCCAAGCATCAGAATAAATTCGGCAAATTTGCCAAGATAGCAGGAGCTGTTGGAGACTTGGGGTTTGCAGGAGGTATGATAGGGGCCAGTACATCTGGAAGTGCTTCTGGTATAATTAATGGTGTTCGTGTGATGGGAACAGCAGCTGGAGTAGGACAAGCTGCCGATGCAGTGAATACCCTCGCAGGAGCAGAGGGTATGGACATTGCTTTCGCAGGTGGCAAATCTGCCTACACCGTGAAGAATGCAAATAATGGCATCCGTTTACTCATCAAGGGAGAGAAGAACGAGTACGATCCAATGGAGATTTACCGCATTGTACGTTTCAAAGCATCAAAGAAGGATAGAAGAATTCAATGGATGGAGTTCAAGCCTGCCTTGATAGGCAGCGCAGAAACCAAGAAGAGAGGATATGTAGCTTTCACAGGTCATAAATATGGAAACCAAAGCTATCTCTTGGAAATTCCAGCATCTGAGGCAGAGCCAGGAGAGTATGGCATCTTCTACATGTCAATCATCACGGCTACAGCCATCCCTGTAGGAACATTTAGTATTAACAAATAAAACGTTACGATTATGGAGGCTTTATTAACTTTGGCATTTGCCGGTTGGCTCGGCAAGAAAACCGTGGAAGCGGTAGTTGGTGGTGGAAATAAAAAGAAAAGAAGACGCTCTAAGACCAACTGGGATAGACTAAGCTATTCCCAGAAGGCTTGGCTTCATGACCATTCACTATAGTTTAATGGCAAATCCTGTAGTTTAAATTGCAAAATCATTATATATAAGGTTCAACGCTCCTGGTTCGAGAGAATCAGGAGTTTTTTGTTTGTAAGCCATTAAAACTCATAAAAGTTTGGAGATTAGAATTATTTGCCGTACTTTTGCAGCGGAATAAATTTAATAAAGTCCCTTTGTGGCATAAATTATGTGTAAGGTATCAGAAGAGACAATCCTCAAGGCTAACGAGAGGATGAGAAAATATAAGATAGGGCAGAACAACAAGAATGTCTCACCTATGGGGTTTACCTTGGAAACTCAAGTCCAAGGTAAGACCTATAGTCAAACATTTACAGAGAATAGCATTAATGCTATCTTTGAACGTGTACTAAGCAATAGGCAGCATGGCAAAGCACTATAACTTCATTTATGAGGAATTGGTAAGGTATGAGGGTGACTTGGTAGGACGTGTTGCCTACTCACTGTATAAAAGGGAAAAGATTGCTTTTATAGAACAATAGAGTAGGATGTAGGGGAGTAATCCCCTACATCTACTCTATTTGAAATATTTCGGTGCTATTTTACTTTGCTTGCCCTTTGCTCATAAGTTCGGCATAGGCAAGGGCATCTCTGATAATGCAACTGCTTTCAGTCTCTTTGTCTTCCTTGCAAATGGCCCTGTATTGTTGCTTGAAGACATCTGGACATTCCTCATAGGCATCGATAAGGACATATCTTATCCATTTGTCATAGTCCTTGGGATGAGGAAGCTTAAGTCTTCTCAGAAACATACCTGTGGCACGCTTCAAGGTGTTGACATCGAGCTTGACGGCCTTGCCTGTTTCCATGTCTATCCAGGCAAACAACAGGTGGGCTACCTGCACTGAGCGGTCTATGCTGATTTGAAAACATGATACCTTGAATCTTTTTTCAAATGCCAGACTTACTTCCTTTATTTGCTCCAGCGTGGTGGATGCTGGAACCTCAAAGGAAATTTCCCTGATGACCTTTGTGTTGCGATATGGCAGAAAAGAGGTCTTCTTTTCTATCACTCTAAGAAGTTTCTCGTATCTTGATACGTAAGTCTCTTCTATCCAATATTCTGGTTGCATGGGCAAATCTGCCCTAGCAACGTCAATGTTAAGGATTCCGTTATTTCTCATAAGGTTTGCGTTTTATATCATTTACTTTTTCCATAAGTCCCCATCTCTGTAAGTGAACTTAATCTCATAGATGAAGGCGATGATGATGCCAATGACGGCAACACCGAATGCTATTCCCACTATTTTCATAGGCTCTCTTTGTTTTTTATGAACTTGTAATAGGCGTATGAGCGAAGGCTCTGAAAGTGTATGTAACTTCCCGACCAGTCCACTGCTGCCGGATTTCTGTCCATGATGGTTCTCGTTAGCACCTTTCCTGCTGAACTGTTGGGCAAGAACAGGTTCACTTCCTCGTACTCCTCGCTTTCTACGAGAAAGTGAGAGAGGTTGAAATGGTGGTTGAGGATGATGCAATCGCATTCCTTGGGGAGTGCAATCTTGCCGTCCTTCGACAAAGAGAGATAGGCCAGATAGTCCATGAAATTACTAAAAAGGCAGCAACTAGCGACTGAGCCTTTTTTAGAAGGTTGCAATGTGATGCCCTTGCGATGAATTGTCGTTGGTCTTTTCATCTCCGTCAGGCTGATGAACTCCACGCCTCCGTGTACGTTTCTCATTCCTATTCCGTGCCACACTCTGTTCAGGCTGCTACAGTCGATGGAATATACTTCTTCTGGTATCGAGGAAGGATTTATGCCAAATTCTTGCAGTTTTTCTTGATCTTTCACTGTCAAGGACTCAAAGCAGATTTCTTCTGCTGCGTGTTCCAAATGCAGTGCTTTTCCGTTCTTTTGCTTGTTCATGATTGTTAAATATTTATTCGTTTCACTCATTTACTTTTATCATCATGATGTTCCTACATCTTGTTTATTAACTTTTGTAGGTCTTGTGTCGTTCTTCCTAAGGCGAAATAGTCGCTAATGTCCTTTTCTTGTTTGGTTCCGCTGAGAGGTAACTCCAATCTGAAAACGTTGTAATTGCCATTGTACTCTTCCACTCTGCTCTTGGATTCCTTGATGCCTGTAGTATCAGAATCGTAAAGAAATATAATTTTTCTGAATCTCTGGGAAAGCAGCTTTATTTTGTCTGCAGGTATCTTTGCCGTCTCGCTGTTGAATACTATGGCATTGTAGCCATGGGAAGCAAGGGAAAGGACATCCTTTTCTCCTCCAGTGATGAACACGATGTCGCCTTGTGTAGGCAACTGTTCCCATCCAAACACATAAGGTGTTGGAAGTTCACCGCCATACAGAAATCTGTTTTCTGCCTTGGGGCGATATACCTTGATGCCCTTCATGTCGTTGAAGAAATAGCCGTAGGCTGGGATGGTCTTGGAGCCGAAGATGTTGAAACTCTTGCCGTCGGCTTTATTGAAAGTCACGCTTCTTAGGCTGTGAACATGGTAGCGACGTAGGGTGTTGACATCGATTCCATACTTGTTCCAATACTCTAGTTCCCAAGACATAAATTCTTGTATGACAGGCATGAAAGTCTTGATACTTGATGTCTTGTTCTTGCTGATTTCTTGCTTGATGGCAGCTCTGTTGAACTGGGGCTTTGAGGAGTACTTTCCCTTGTTCTCCTCAAAGACTCCCAGGCACAGGTCCTGGTCGATTCTCTCCAATACGGCCTTGAAATCATTGCGGATGCTCATGTTCAGCACCCTTGCAGCGATTGCAAAGGCGTTGCCGCTACATCTGCTGTCGCCAAAGTCCTGGAGATAGTAGTAGGCTTGCTCTCCTGGAGGCTCGTTGAGATACAGATGGCAGGACGGACGGTTGTCGCCACTTCTGAAGGGGCTCTTGAACTTTTTCTTCAAGCACTCCTTACCCAGATAATAGCTGAAAATATCCAGTCCTCCATCTGTTTTCTTCAAAATTGTTTTGTATTCTTCCATGTAAAACCTAATTTTTGCCGCTTTATTTGCGATTTGAGACGTTTTGTTTGTTTCTGTGAGGAATTTTATTGCTTGCCTCGGAAAAGTCGTCCTGAGCGTTGTTTTTACGCTTTTTAGTGAATCTTGCGGAAGTTGATGTCTGGCATGTGTACCACTTCCATCAGCTCGTTGAGCCTTTCCGCAAGCCTGTCACCATATTTCGGGCGTATGTCTGCCATCGGCAAGTTGGTGGTGATGATGGTCGGGAGCATCTTGTCGTAGCGATACGACAACAGCTGCTCGATGGGCTTGTATCTGTTCCCGTACTCGCAGAAGTCCGTTTCTTCCGTTCCTAGCTCGTCGATGGCGAGGATGTAGGTGTTAGCGCATCGCTCAAACTTGGGCTTGTTACTTACGAACATCTGGTAGAGTTCTCTAGCCGTGACTAGCCAGATTCCTGCCTTGGAGCTGAACACGCTGCCTTCTCCATTGCTGGGATCAGGAATCTTGCAGCAGTTGATGAAGCTTCGCATCCCCTTCACGCAGGTGGTCTTTCCGTTGCCTGTGATGCCGTTGAGGACAAGCCAGCAGTGCTCCTTTCCGGTTGTTAACCACGAGGCGACTTTTTTCATGCTTTCCATCTGGGATGGTTCGGCAACGAAAGACTTCTCTCTCTTTTTCACCTCTTGGGCGAAATGATAGCGCAGATGCTCAAAGCACAGCTCTGGGGTGAACCCCATGTTAGAAATTTCCTTCATAGATGCCTCCTTCCGAACTTTTTGGTACAAACTTCTCGCCGCTCCAACGCTCTGAGGTTGGTGATGGGAAACGGTTGGAAGCCTGAGGTTGGTTGATAGTTCTCAAATTCTTTTCAAGCCAGTCGCAGAAATGACACTTGAAGTCTTTCATATCCTCATGCTTATCCTTGCCACGGCAGACTAGTTCAATCTCGAACTCGTCAACTTTGTTCTTCACTTCCTCTGATGTGGAGAGCTTGTATTTTTTCTGAATGGCAGCTAACCATGCGGCTTCCACCTTCACGAGTTCCGCAAAACTTTCTTTGCTTGATTTCTTTTGCTCGTTTTCTTTCTTCACGTCGGTCACTTCCAAAACTTCGACGAAATCCCCCTCACGCACGTGCGCGATGTCGCCGTCGATATTCTTTATTTCTTTTATTCTTTTATTCTTATATTCTTTTTGTGTTGCCCAAGTACTGCCAAACTCCTGCCCATCTTGTGCCAAGGTTGTGCCTATGTCTTGCCCACCTTGTGCCACCATTGTGCCGTCTTGGAATCTGGTTGAGCTGTAACTTGCTGTTTTATAATTATTTGTATCTCCGTTATTTTGTGTCGTTATTGCACCTTCTTTTGTGTTACTTTTACTTTCTATCAAGTTGTGCCCATCTTGTGCCACCATTGTGCCGTCTGAAAAATTCTTTTTCTGATAACTATCATAATTACAGATGGTTATGATGCTTTGTTTATGTGACACCCCTGGCAAATATTCTATTTCGCCAGTTCTCTGTAATCTTGTTAAGCAGGTTCTGATGCTTCGCTCGGAAATACCTGTTGCTTTCGTCAACAATCTCAATGTGGTATTGAGTTGCCATGCTTCACTTGTACCATTATTACCTACGACTAGTTTTGCTTTCAACATGAAATATACGTACAGGTGTACCATGTTTGGTTCATGGTACCAACCCCAATCGCAGATTTTGCGATATAGCTTTATCCAATCTGGTGCATTTTCATCTATGCCAACAGGTTGAAACTTGTTGAAATCTACAAGAATGATAATTCTGCCATGCTTTAGTTTCTTGTATTCGATTTCTTTGGTTCGTTGGAGTCTTGCAAGGCTTGTCCTTAACGACTTCAATGAAATTCCAGTTTCTTTGGATAGCGTGTTGAGAGAAACAAGACATTCGCCACGTTTGATGGTGATGTCATTGTATTTGACATCATAAACGTTGGCGTTGAGAAGAAGGTACAGATATAGCTGCACCATGTTTGCGTCATGGTACCAACTCCAATTTACAAAGTTGCGTGGCAACTTAATCCAACTATTGTCTGCTATGTTCATGATTCTTTGGCTTTTGATTCCTCTATTTTGAAAGACACGCAGGGCTTGCCGCCTTTGTAGCTGATGATGATTTCATCGTCTTTCTCTGTTATGTCTCGTATGTAGGAAAGGAGAAATTTTCCTCTTTTCCAACTTAGCTCTTGCTTTTTTATGTCCTCGCCTAGGTTGTGGAGTGCAAGCTTGCACTCTTCTATGCCTTGGCAAGGGGCAAAGTACGAAGGCTTCAACTTCACGAGGAGGTCTATAAGCCAAGGTTGCTTCTCTGCTACTTGATAATATCTTTTGATTCTGTACATTGCTCTTTGCTTTAAAAGTAGTCTTGCTCTCTTCGGTGTAACTCCTGAAGGTCGCTGACTTTGTATTCTGTCTTTCCCTTTCTCTTGGAAAAAGGTTTGAGCTTGCCTTCCTTAATCCAACGGCGCACATTCCCAGAACCGAACACTCTCATACTTTCTCGCTCACTATAATACTTTTTTGGAGGATTCTTTATCAAGAGCGCAATCTTTGGTGCCAGGAAAGTAGCTAAGTCTTCAAGAAATGTCTTGTAACTGACATTCTTGTCCTCAAACACGATTCGCTGTTCCATAAATTTCTGTTTTATTGTTCAACTCACTTGGATATACCATAGGATTTGAACGCCCATGATATATTCCTGCTTCCTTCAGTATCTTCAAGACACCACAGCGAGAAAAGTTGTATTTCTTGGCAAGGTGTTCCATCACAGGGGTTGGTTTCAGCACCTTGTTCAGGATGAGTTGCCCATACACGTTGAGGTAGTCGCTGATGACCTGCTCTCTCTTTTTTATTCTTTCGCCTATTGAGGTTCCAGAATAAACTTCGGTTAAAATTTCAAAGTTATTCTTGCTCATATTGTATTTTTTATGTATATTTGCAAACGTATTTCGTTTTACGAACGTTACTATTTCGTTATTTCGAGTGCAAAGATAAATAAAGTTTTAATAAAAACTTAAAGAAAGGTTTAAATTTAAGATAGTTTTATTTAATTTTACATATAATGACAGGTAATAGATTAAGAGAACTTTTAACTCTCGGGAATGTGAGCATTAAAGGTTTGGCTGAGAAATTGAATATGACTCAGCCTAATTTAAGTGCTCAGTTTAAGGTGCAAGATGTGAAGTCTGGCATCTTGGAGAGAATATGTGAAGTTCTTGGTGTGACTATGGATTTCTTCTATGGTGGAACAAAGTACATGAAGAATGGCGGCGAAGGCTACGTTGCTAAAGAAGAAACTGTAGGCGTGGCGCAGGAAGAGGATGCAGCAATCCTATATAAGAAACGACAACAGAGCCTTGCTGATGCAAAAGACCAGGAGATTATATTTCTAAAGGGACAGGTGCAAGCATTGAAGGAAACTATCCAAATGCTTGGTGGCAAGAACTCAAATGTGGAAGTGCCTATGCCGTTGCAGAAAAAGAATGCGTAATCATCCATCACGATTTCATGAAAAATAGATAATGAATTAACTATATATATAAATATGTATATAAATATAATAAGGTGTAAAGCCTTTACATAGACAGAAGGAAATATTATCCTATGTTTAGAGTAACCTACGGAAAGGGCTTCCCATACTGATAATATTGCTGCGGCGCAGGCTGCTGTTGAGGAGTAAATCTTTTCTGAAGAAGAAAAGTACGATTAATAGATTAGATAATTTGGAGGGAAGTGTTTCAAGAGGAAGCACTTTCCTCCTTTTTCGTTTCTTTTAGGTTAAAAATCAGAAGAAAAGTATTAAATCATTTGCAGATTACATTTATTTTCCGTAATTTTGTCGGAAAATAGAGAAATATGACTGCAAGGGAAGATAGGGAAAAAGAAAAATTTACCAAAGAAACAGTAGTAAAGTATTTCTTTGATATGAGTAAATCTACTTATACCATAATGGTTTTAGGTGGATTGGCTGCTTTGTTTGGCATTGTTAAAACAGATGAGGGTGGTACAATAAGTGCCATTTTATTAGGTGTAGTATTATCTACAGTCTTATCTGTTATTGGTTATATAATTTCTAAACGTTAAATTTATGAATACATTGGCTTTAACTTTCGCAATATGCTTAGTTCCGGCTACAGCATTTTTGATTTGGCTCTTTACCCCTTGGGGAAAGAAGTGGTCTAAGGAATTGTAGTGATGAAGAAGATAAAATATATATTATGCGCTTGCCTGATGATGGCAAGCTTGGGCATGGAAGCCAAGTCGATGAAGGACTTGCTGGTTTCAATGCCGGATTCGATGACGCCTGCTCTCAACAGCAACCTGCGACTGGAATTTGCAGAGCTGCAGGAGATGGGCGTGAAGGCAGAGGTGAAGAACCTGCTGGGGGAGGCGAGCGTGATGGATACGCTTGCCCAGGATTTCGTGCAGATACGTTTGAGCTCGGCTTCTACTCTTCAGATGAAAAAATTGCCGATGGAGCAGGGCGACTCTGTGCTCTGCGTTGTCAAGACCTTCGCCGGACCGGAGAAGGAGAGCGAACTGCATCTTTTCACCCAGGATTGGAAAGCCCTGGATGCAAGTCGTCTTTTCGATGGTAAGAGCATCGGGGAACTGGCAGGTAGTCTGGTTCAGAAACCGGATACGATGAGCGAATCACGCTTTGAGGAGTTGAAGGCGATGATTGAACCGAGAATGGTGAGCGCCTTGCTGCTGCAGCATGAAAATGCAGTGGTGGTCCGCCTTTCTTTACCCCTTCTCTCTACAGAAGACAAGAAACTCGTGAACGCAATTAAATTGCAAAGAAAATTTAATTGGAGCGGGAAATCTTTTAAGGAGAGTTAAAAATAGAAAGTTTTTCCATATCTTATACCAATTGTTGCAATAAAATTAGTAATTTTGCAACGTGTTTTTCATGGTATTAGATTATTAAGGTTAATAAAAGATTGGTTGTCGTGAGACAATCAATTTTTTTTTTGTGCCTATGGGAAAGGCTTTTTGCCCTTAAGGACCGCAAGGCTTTAGAAGATGAATAATCCGATGATGCCACAGATGAAAAGCAGCAATATCGGGTTGGTCTTCTTTACCTTTGTAAAGTAGAAAGCACCGATGAACAGCGCTACACTTACTCCGAAAGCAAATGGATTGTCGTGTGGTGAACCGAAATTCTCCTTGTTCATCAGCAGGACGGCTGCTGCAGCTATCAGACCGATGATGGCAGGACGAAGCCCCGCAAAGACATCCTTCACAATCTTGGAATCCTTATGCGTTATCAGATAGCGGCTGATGAGAATCATGATGATGAAGGGCAGCCACATAATGGAAAGCGAAGCCAGGACAGAACCCAACCAGGCTGCCCAGACCGGGTAACCATCGTGAAGACAGGCGGTATAACCCACGTAGGTGGCGCAGTTGATGCCGATAGGACCCGGAGTAGACTGGCTGATAGCCACAATATCCGTAAACTCAGCATTAGAGAGCCAGTGGTTCTTCACCACCGTCTCGTTGTGGATGAGCGAAAGCATCGCATATCCACCACCAAAATTAAATGTACCAATCTTGGTAAATATCAGAAATAATTTCAGAAACAACATAACTTTGAACTTTGAACTTTGAACTTTGAGCGTTGAACCTTGGAATGATGTCCCCTCTGAGCCTCCGTTGAATCCGATTCCATCGGATTCCCTCCCCAGAAAAGGATTCACTCCCCAGCCAGAACCCTCTTTATCCCTTTACCTTTCCATAAAGCCAGCCAAGCACGCCGGCAGCAATGATGATATAGATAGGCGAGATGCCGAAAACAGCAATCAGCGCACAGCAGACGAAGGGAATCCAGATGTTGTAGCGGTTGATGCTGGCCGTCTTCGCCATTTTAAAACAGGGAGCTGCAATCAGCGCTACCACAGCCGGACGAACACCCGCAAAGAACTTCGCCACCCAGTAATTGTCCTTGAACTGCTGGAAGAACATGGCGATGATGAGAATGGCGATGATGGAAGGCAACGCAATACCGATGGCACCCACGATGCCGCCCCATACGCCCTTCAGCTTATAGCCGATATGACTCGCCATATCAATGGCAAAGATACCCGGAGTAGCCTGAGCCACCACCATAATGTCCATGAATTCCTCCTTGTTCATCCACCGGTTCTTATCCACGAATTCTCTCTCCATGATAGGAATCATGGCGTAGCCTCCACCCAGCGTGAAGGCACCAATCTTGTTACACGTAAGGAAAAACTTTAATAACATTTTCTATTGATTCTTTGTTTTTGGCTGCAAATTTACACATTATTTGTTAAATAAACTAGCTTTCCGGCGGATAATCTGCAAAAAATTACGCTCTTTTCGATAAAATATGTATCTTTGCAAACTATAAACTGCGGGAAACAATTCCAAAAACGGTTGTATTCTGAGCAGTTCAAGTCGAATCTTAATACCAATAGAAATTAGAAAAAAGAATATGAATCTGAAAGTACGATTATCAATAATGAACTTCTTGGAGTTCGCTGTTTGGGGAGCCTATCTTACATCTATGGGCAACTATCTCGGAAAGGCTGGAATGGGTGCTGAAATCTCCTGGTTCTATACCATTCAGGGTATAGTCTCCATCTTCATGCCTACTTTGATGGGTATTGTTGCGGATAAATATGTCCAGCCACAACGCCTTCTGGGATACTGCCATCTGCTGGCTGGCCTGTCGATGATAGGACTTTTCCTGATGGGACAGGCGAGTGCCACTCCTAACGAGGCGCTCTTCATGGCTGTCTATACCTTCAGCGTGGCGTTCTATATGCCTACGCTGGCGCTTTCCAATACCGCAGCTTTCACCATTCTGAAGAACCATGGACGGGATACCATCAAGGACTTCCCACCTATCCGTGTCTTTGGAACCGTAGGTTTCATCGCCACCATGTGGATTGTCAACTGTGCTACCTGGGATAACGGAACCTTCCAGTTCCTCTTCTCAGAGAATGCCAACAAGTTCCAGTATACCCATCTCCAGTTCCTCGTATCGGGAATCCTGAGTATCGTACTCTTCCTCTACTGCTTCGGCTTGCCACAGTGCCAGCTGGTGAAGAAGCAGGCGCGCAGCTGGGTGGAGACATGGGGCTTCGATGCCTTCAAGCTCTTCAAGAGCCGCGAGATGGCATTGTTCTTTATCTTCTCCTGCCTGCTCGGTATGAGCCTGCAGGTGACCAACGGTTATGCTACACCGTTCATCACCAGCTTCAAGGGCGATCCTGCCATGTTGGATACCTTTGCTGCCAATAATGCTACGCTTCTGGTATCCATCTCTCAGATTGCTGAGGCGCTCTGCATCCTCCTGATTCCATACTTCCTCAAGCGTTATGGCATCAAGATTGTGATGCTCATCGCCATGTTTGCATGGGTGTTCCGTTTCGGCTTCTTCGGAATGGGCAATCCGGCGTTCCCTGGCGTTGTCCTCTTCATTCTCTCATGCCTCGTATACGGTGTGGCTTTCGATTTCTTCAATGTGTCGGGTGGTCTGTTCGTAGACCAGAAGTGCGAACCTAAGGTGAGAGCTTCGGCACAGGGATTGTTTATGCTGATGACGAATGGTTTGGGTGCCTCTATTGGTACCATTCTTGCCGGACAGGTAATCAATCATTACTGTCATTGGGAAAATGGGTATTTAATGGGCGATTGGCAGACCTGCTGGTTTATCTTCGCAGGTTATGCTCTTTTGGTCGGAGTTGCCTTCGCCATCTTGTTCAGACCTAAGAAGGAGACAAAATAAATGGTAAAGTTAGTATATAAAGGATCTTTTGCAATAGCTGAGTCGGTAGATGCCGGGGTCATTGCCCTCACCAATGAGGAAGAAACCCGTGTGCTTACCATTCTCACCATTCCGGAGGTGGCGATGAAAATCAAGGATTATGAGCAGCACAAGGATGAAGAGAGAATAGGTGCCGTTGATGTGCTGGCGAAGATTCTCAAGGAAGACGACGCTGCTCGTTATGAGATTGAGGTCTTGGGCATCAAGGGAGTGGGACTGAAGACGAAGCTGGTGAATGTTGACACCGACCAGTCTTACCTGCTCCAGATAGAAGATGCCATCCTGCTTTCCTTGATGAATGGGTATGAAATCCTGACATCTGAAGAGGTAATCAAGAACTTCTCTACTCCTTACGAGGGAGGGATGCAGCGTGTGGCTATTCCTATCCTTACCCTGCCAGACCGACTTCTGGAACTGGCTTTGCAGAGAGCTGTAGATGATGAGAAGTATGAAGATGCTTCTTATATCCGTGATGAAATCAAGCGCCGTGAGGGAAAGGCGAAAAATGCGAACAAATAATGAAGGAAGTTAGATATTTCTATGTGCCGGATGCGGCTAATCAGGTGGAACTGCCTGCCGAGGAAGCTACCCATGCCCTGCGCGTTCTGCGACTGAAGGGTGGGGACGAGATATTCCTCATGGATGGAGAAGGCTCCTTTTTCCGTGCTGAGGTTACTGCTGCATCCAGCAAGCGATGTCTCTATGAAATCAAGGAAGAGATGCCGCAGCAGCGTGCCTGGAAGGGACATATCCATCTGGCGATTGCTCCAACCAAGATGATGGAGCGTATCGAATGGATGGCTGAGAAAGCCACGGAAATCGGTTTTGATGAACTTTCGTTCCTCAACTGCCAGTTTTCTGAGCGCAAGGTGGTGAAGACGCCAAGAATTGACAAGATTGTGATTTCTGCCGTCAAGCAGAGTCATAAGGCGTGGAAACCGGTGGTGAACGAGCTGGTCAGCTTCAAGGAGTTTATCCAGACCCCTCGTCCCGGCAGAAAGTTTATCTGTCATTGCTACGAAGAGGTAGAGAAGAAAGACTTCTTTACCGAGATTTCTGGTATTCTGAATGAAGCTCATGCTCCTGCTGCTACTGAATCTTCAAATGCAGATGTAGCCACTGCTGCTTCTGAATCTTCAACTGCAGATGCAGCTGATATCACGGTGCTGGTAGGTCCGGAGGGCGATTTCTCCATCGATGAGGTTCGCCTTGCCCTGGAGAACGGCTACGAGAGCGTATCCCTGGGCACCAGCCGCCTCCGTACCGAAACCGCCGGCCTTGTAGCGGTTCACATGGCGCATATCGTAAGGAGATTATAGCCAGTTTGATCCAATACGCCCTGAACCAACGGTCACCGGCCGAAGGGAAAGGTAAAGGGCAGAAGCTCCTAGCCCAGGGCAACGCCCTGGGTTTAATTAAGCAACAGCAATGCGCCCTGTAAGGGCAAAAGCTTTAAAATATTTATCTAAATGAGATGAAAAGATTGTATAAGAATTTGGTTATGATGTGCTTGGCATGCCTTGTCGGGATGCTCGCATCATGTTCTGGCAGCGACTATCTCAATGCCATTCCTAAGAAAAGTACTGCACTTATTTCGGTGGATATGCAGCAGATGGCTTCCGATATTCATGCGGAAGACAAGGCGGGCATGCTCAAATCACTCCTTCATGTAGAGGATGTAGACAAGTGCGGTATCGACATTACAGAAAAAATGTATCTCTTCGAGAGTGCTGACGGAAACCTCGGGCTCTGTGCCAAGGTCAGCAGCGAGAGTGATGTGGAAGACTGGCTCGCTTCGCTTGCCAAGCAGCATATCGCATCCGAAGTAAAGGAACGCAAGGGCTTCCATTTTGCCGTCTTGAAGAACTCATGGCTTGTGGGCTTTTCTGACCAGGCGCTCCTCGTCATGGGACCGGTAGTGGCTGATGCACAGGCTCAGCTCCAGCAGCAGATGGTAAGATATCTCAAGGCTGAAGAGGAGGAGGGCATCACCGTTTCTCCTTTGTTCGAGCGCTTGCAGACCATCACGTCTCCAATGGCGATGGTGGCTCAGGCTCAGGCTTTGCCGGAAAAGTTCATCGCTCCGTTCACCCTCGGTGCACCTAAGGATACCGACCCTTCCCAGGTGGTGATTGCTGCCGAGATGAACGTCAAGGACGGTATCTTGCAGATTCACGGAGAAACTTTCTCTTTCAATAAAACCATTGACGCTGCCTTGAAGAAGGCGGCTCAAACCTATCGTCCTATCAAGGGAGCCTACGTCAAGTCGATGCCGGGAGATGCTCTGGCTGGCATCTTCATGAACGTAAAGGGCGAGCAGTTCCTGCCTATGATGCAGAGCAACAGCAGTCTGCAAACCCTCCTCATGGGTATTAATCAGGCGGTGGATATGGACAATATCATCCGTAGTGTGGATGGAGATATGGCCATCGTGATGCCAACCTTGGGAGATGCCGACCTCAAGATCATGATGGCGGCTAAACTGGCTCACAGCAAGTGGTTGGGCGATGTGGATTACTGGAAGAAATCATGTCCTCCGGGTGCCAAAATTGCCAACTGGGCTAAGAATGCTTACTTCTATACCGACGGCAAGACTTCTTTCTATTTCGGCGTAACCGATGACAAGCAGTTCTACAGCGGAAGCGATGAACTCACTGCCCAGTATGCCGTGAAGCCAAGCAATCATCCGATAGATGCCAAGATTCAGAAGCTCATCGTGGGTCAGAAGCTGGCGATGGTCATCAATCTCGCCAAGAGTTCCGACGGCAACGGTTCGGGCAAGGACGATGCCATCTCTACCGTAACCGGTCTGCTGTCTCCAGTATTCGGCAACCTTACTTCCGTGGTCTATACCTTGAAGTAAAAGGCAAAAAGGGAAAAAAGAGTAAAGGCAAAAAGGGTAAAAAGCTAAAAAGAACCTAGCCCCTCCTGCGCCCCCTCCCCTT
>ULTO01047053.1_pt1 | contig 19513 bp, 20 predicted proteins | sample 1957601 | NCBI WGS metagenome assembly ULTO01 (sample SAMEA4835734, study PRJEB28245) | human gut metagenome | biome: gut microbiome; material: fecal sample | place: Denmark | collected 2008 | reverse complement strand
AACTTATTTAATAATCGTCTCGTTTTAACGGGACACTAGTGGAAATAACTACACTTTAAATCCTGCCGATATTCTCTATCGTCTGCACTCTCCGCTGGGTTCGGTTTATCTCCTCAACGCTCACTACTGGCTGAGGAGCCATCTGATACCCTCTTGCTACAGCTGCCGCCAGCATATCCATGCCGATATTGCTGCCTCCGTTATTTACTACGATAGGTACGCCACCGCCTAGCTGGTTGAATGCGGATAATATCGGACTGAACATCGATGTCGCCTTGGCGGTCATTACGCTCTCGCCATTGGAGAGCCTTGCCGGGATGCTGTCGCTCGTTCCGGTGCCTGCTCCCTGCACATATCCACCAGTGGAGAATCCCTTGACGAGTGCTTTTGCTCCTGAAAAGGCTGCTTTGATAAGTACCATCAACGCAGCTGCACTCGCAACACCTCCCCACGACTTGCTCGCAATCTCCTTGGCGAGGATCTGTGCATAGTAAGCGTTAACTGCTATTTCGATTGCGTCAAGTATTGATGTCAGCATCGATTTGAGGAATGAGTGCAGCGATTTATCCTCGCTCTCGAAGAACTCGGACAGACCGTCTCCCATGGTCTGTATCATGTCGCTCATCATTTTCAGTTGCTCCTCCTGCAAAGCTGCCTTTTTCTTGTTGGCTTCCTCTTGCTCCTTGACTTCGGAATCGCTCAAATCCTTCTGCAGCTGCTCCTGCACGGCTGCATAGTCCTTGTAGGCGTCCATCTTGCTCTGAAGGAAAGCCTTGTATCTCTCCAGCTTGGCTGCATCGTCTTCCTCTCCAGTGCCACCGTTCATGATGTCCGCATCCTTGCGTGCCTTTTCCGCTTCCTCGAACTCCTTGTTGAGTTCGTCCACAATCTCCTTGGCTTGATTCTTCAAGTTCGCTTTCGCCTTAATCATTATGTCGAGAAGTTTTGCCTGCATTTCCTGCGCCTTTTCCGCTCCTATCTCACCAGCCGCCACGTATGCGTCAATGCTCCTCGCTACCATGTTCTTCTCCAGCTGTTCGAGGTCGTTGTCGTAGTCTCGGTCGTTGTCGTACATGCCTGCGAGGTATCGCTTCTTTGCGTCCATTACTTGCTCGTTGTACTGATACTGGATAAGCGCAATCGCTTCCTGCAATTCTTTTTCCTGCTTCTTTTTGCGCTCTGCCTCTGCCTTTGCTTCCGCTTCTTCCTTGGCTCTCTGTGCCTTGGTCTTGGCAGTGCTGCCCTTGGCTGCTGCTGGTGTCGTTCCCTTGTTTCCGCTCACTGGCTCGCTGCTGGTCGCTCCACCGTTCACGCTGGCTAGCTTTATGTGCTCGAGCCTTCCGTTCACGGTGTTCTCGAATCCGTCTGCGAATGAGTTTCCTATCTCGATACCAGCGTTCTTGATGTCGTGCCATGCTTCCTTGATTGTGCCGGATATATCGAATATCTCCTTGAATCCCTTCTGTGCCTTGGATAGGTCGAAGGTCACGATACCTTCGAGAATATCAAGCATGCCCTTGGCTGCAAAGCCCATCCTCTTGAATGCGTCTATTCCAAGATTGCATACAAGCTTGATTGCGTTCCACATCAAGCGGAAACTTGTGCCGAGCGCATTGATGATACCTCGAAGGAGAAGGCTGTTATTATACCAATCGATGAAGTAGTTTATCGCCTTCACCACTCCCTTGATAACTGCCGTAAGTGATTTCTTCGCAATCGTTGACAACTGAGCCTTCATCTTCTCGAATCCACCCCCGGTATAATCAAACAAAGAAGCCATTGCGTCCTGCAATTCCTTGGTTGCATTCAATTCGTCTTCTTGTGCCTTGGCAATATCCCCGGACTTTGCCTTCACTTTGTCCATATCAAGTTCGATATTTCCGAGCATCTCAATATAAGCAAGTCCGGCATCCTCTCCAGGACCACCGAAGATGTTTGCAATTGCGCTACCTACAGCGGCACTTGATTGTGGGAGTTCCTTTAGCTTATTAGCCACCTCTTGCATAACCTGAAATGTGGTCTTGCTTCCGTCCTGCAAGTCCTTCTGAACTTGCTTGGAAGAAATACCTATTCCGTCAAGTGCAGCAGCCGTAGCGGTTGTCATTTCTCGAAGTCGTAGATTTCCTTCCTTGATTGTATCAACACCCTTGTCGCTGAAGATGCCTTCCTTGGTCGCTTGCGTTGATATTGCCACCATTTCTTCTGCATTCAGTCCGGCTTCCTTGAAGTATCTCGGGTATTCTTTAATCGTGTCGAGAAACTCACCGTTAGCGTTTGCTCCGCTCACCAGTCCGTCTTGCATAATCTTCAAACTCTCAGAAACGGAAATGCCGAAAGCCTTGCTCACCGTATTGGCAGACTGCATCGTCTCCGTGAATTCCAAACCGAATGCATTGGATACCGCAAGAGCCTCGTTGCGCACGGATTTCATTTCGTCCCCGGTCAATCCGGTGAACTGCTGCGTCAGTCGTGTGGCTTCCATCAATCCCTTGTTGTAGTCATACCACCATTTGAATGCCATTCCTGCGCCTGCCACACCTGCCATAGCGAGGAAATAAGGGTTGGTCAATAAGGAAAGAGCCGTATTTTTCAACGCACCAAACTTTACCTTTAGGTCTTCCACGGACTTTCCCATTTCCATAACCTTTCCGATTCCAGTATCATCAACAACATCAAAACCGAAAAACTCGGTGTTCTGCAGGTCGTCAGCCGCCTTCATCATGGAATCGTAATAGCTGCCGACACTGCGCTGGAATCTTCCAGTAGCCTCCTCAGCCTCTTTCAGCTCCTCTATCAAGTCTTGGATATGCTCCTGCATCTCCTGACCCTTGGAACTATCACGCTCGGCACGGCTCATCTCATCGTAAGCCTTGGTGGCATTTGAAAGCTGGGCACGCAGCTGTTTCAAGCTGCCCTCCTGCTCGTTCTCTGTGCGCACGTTGTTCTGGATCTCCTTCCGCAAGGTGCGCACGTTGTACTGGTACTCCTTGATGGTTGCGTTGATGGCTTCCGTCTGCACCTTCATTTCGTTGGTCGTGATGGTCTTGTCTTTTTCCTGCTGCTGCAAGTCCTTGATGGATTGCTTTAACTGGTCTATCTTCTCCTTGTATCTGATGATGCCATAGATTGCATCCTCGTACTTGACCTTAATGTCAAGAATCTGCTGTTTGTCTTCACTTACCATAGTTCGTTCTTTTTAGTTGTTCAACTCTATCATTGTAACCTCGCAATAGCCGCTGTTTGTTGTCTTGATTTCAAGAACTGCGAAATATGCACCATACTGGGCAAAGTACACTGGCTTCGTTTCATCAAAGTCCAGAATATCCAAGTCAGACAGATTGAGCCGTTCAGTGATTACGTGCGCCCTGGCGATACTTGCTGCAAGCTGCTTGTACTTCGTATCGAATATGTTCTGAAGGTCAATATCAAATCGAAGTGCAGCTTGCTCCTTATCATCTCTTAGCGTCATTATCCGCTCCTTGCATCCCTTATACTCTCCACCATTCTTCATGCCGAAAGAATCAAGTGTTCTTATCGGTATGCGGTTGTCATCGCTGGCTGCAAAAGGTAGCGTCCATGTGTCCTGCTCATAGCCCAAAGTCTGGTTGCTGATTACGAGGTCTGCATCATAGTCCCCGGTTGTCTCTTCGTCTTCCTTCCACTTGTAGCGGTTGTGTTGCATAAAGTCTGAAACGGAATACTCGCTTTTCCGTGGTGCACCTTGGCGGTCATACGGAATGAGTTTTCCGCTCCAGTCGTAGGCGTTCGCCTTGTTTGCCCAAACTCTGGTAAACATGATAAACTGCACTTGCGTGCTGTTGGTCAGTTGCCTAGGGAACGAGCCAGTTATCAAAGCTAGAAACTTAATGAAGTTTGTTACCTCGATTTCAGGCAGGTTTATGCCGATAGGGAAACTTCCACCAATCGGAACGCTGTCCCCACTCTTGACGCTCGCAGTGATTTTGCCGCCATAAACGGAAGGCATGTTGACTGTGTTTATTCCGTGCATGATAGTCTCAAACGTCAGTACATCGTCCTTCTTTAGCGATATAGTGTTTGTCCCTGCCGAAAGCAAATAAAGATAGCCATCGATAGCATATCTGCGTAGTACGACCGGGTACTTAACCTGTCCATCCTCGTACTTCAAATCTCCGAACTCGTATTCCTGCGTGGATGCCTCACCTCCGGTGGTACTTGGTGTTGTTACGGTCATTTTCACGCCCATAGGCAACTGAATCTCCGCTGCGTCTTCAAACTGATGTCTGACGTAGTATTGCACTTGCACATCAAAGGTCAGTTCGCAATCCTTCGTTATCGTCAGTTTCTGTACATCGCTGCCAGTGCTTGGTGTGACTGATGTCAATGAGTTGTTGACGGAAAAGGAAAGCGCACCCAGTCCGTCACGGCTCTTAACGTCTGCGGTCAGATTACCGATAATTGTCTTGTCGTCTGCCTTGTTGTTGATGATAGGCACAACAAGGTTGTTCAACATCTTCTTTGCTTCATCATCCTGCCAAACGAAAGATACGCCCGTCTTCCTCGCTATCCTTGACAATAGCCAGTTTACGGTCACACATGGCTGCAAGAATTTTGGGGACGTTTTATATTCATCCACCGCCACATCATCGCCTACGAAATCCTCCTTATTATCGCCATCTATCATTTCGTGCATAGGTGTCAGCCCGGTAACTGATAGCGACAGAGTGCTGTAATATTCGGCAGGTGCATTCACTACGAGGTATGCAGCCCTTGCCTCTCCTCTGATGGTGTATACTTCCAGCGTCTCATCTTCTCCGCTCACGGATATAACCCGCATGTACTTATCCAGTACTGCATAGCTTCTGTAATCGCCCTTTCCTTGCGCTTGCACATTTGCCGTTGATGATGGCAAGAAAGGGATAAGAGCACAAATCATGTTTGATGCGCTCTCTATATTTCCGCTGATGTACTTTCCGACCTCTGCGCCAGTTCTGATGCGTCCACGGCTAGGCGGGTATTGTGTCGTGGTATATTTATTCCTCTGCACCAGATTAATACCAAAGTTATCTTTGCTCTCAATTCGGTATGGATTGTAATAAGCAAAGAATATCCCCTTGCTCACAGCTTCCTCCCTTGTGTTCGGTGTGTTGTACTTTTCAAAAAGCACTCTGTCTGTCACTCCCAGTTCGTTCAGTTTCATTCCGCTCTCCAGTAGCTTCGTGAACGCTGGCATTATACCCCAGTAGATTGAAACCTCGATGCTTTCCTCGATGCTCAGAACGTTCAATCGTCCGTCCTTGATAATTTGCACACCTACACGGAAATAACTGCACTTATGGAAAATATAGGGGTATCTGCTGCCGCTCTTCGGTCTGTCCGCTTGCTGAAATACTGAAAGATTATGCACCGTCTGTGGTAACTGGATGGTGTACGTGTAGTTTGAGGTCATTTTTGTGACGTCACGAAAAAGGTTGCTCTTGATGTCGAGCACCACATCGGTGTTCTCCGGCAAGTCCATCAAAACACCGTCAATGTAAAGTTGCTGGTCTATCATAGTCTCTGAACGTTAATGTTGTTAATAATCATTTCGCACACGAAATCCTGCAAGCAAGCTGTGCTCTTCGTGTAGCTTCCTGCCTTGATTGTTACGCTCGTCCACTGGTCTTCCTCGTGCATCCAGTCTCCCCCGAGGTACATGTCAACGACTGGGCTGCTCGCTAGGTCTTGCAGCATATCGAACGTATCACTGTCAACCAACGGGGCACAAAGTTTGATTGAATCCGTGCGCTCGTATCCCTGCCTTCTTCCGCTGTCGCCAACGTAGCCGTATATGTCGCTGTATCCGCTTAGATTGTTGCGTATGAAACTCAGGTCGCTGGCAATCTCTCTCGTTTCCTCACCAGACGCAAAGAGCCAATATCGAATGAATCCGTGTCGGTCAATCCAACGCAGATAGATGCCGCTCTCGGTATCGTCTCTGTCGATGCGCAGCAATAGTGACTGCTTGCCACCGGCAGATAGGCAGAAAGTAAGGTCGAAAGTATTGTCAAACGTTCCCTGCTGAATCTCTCCATCGTAGTCATAGATGTTCCAGTACCTTGCACCGCTTGGTAAGATGGCTGCATTGAAGTCTGTCATGTCGGTGTTCGGAATCTCAAGCAGCTTGTTGGGTGCTCCCTCGTAACCTATAAGCAGTTTGGTGTCCGCCTTACTTAAATACATACCAAAAGAGAACGGATAGTTGGTGAACCACGTAAGGCGTTTGTAGCCGTTCCAGGTCTCCCCGAACCTTGGCGCACCCCATACTACGTTCGTAGTGAATTCGATGCTCGCAAGCTGTCCGTCTCTGTCATCGTATGCGTTAACCTCAACTCTTATGTACTGGGATAAGTTATTGACGTCATAGTTTATCGTCCAGTCCACGCCTGCATTGATGCGTCCATCGAAAAAGGCTTGTACGTATGCCCTGGAGTCTGTAATGCACTTTCCGTTGAACGCCTCCACATTGTAGGCTCGTTCCGTTTTGCCACATCTGATTATTACCTCAATACACGATAGGTTGCTTCCACTCGCTCTTATGATGCAAGGCAAGAAGGCGAAGCATACTTCATCGGGGTAGAAAAAAATATATCCGTTGTTCACTGTCTGTCTCATACCGTCTCATTGTTTATTTTTATACTTCCCACCGAAAGGTGGATTAAGAAAATAAGCCTCTGCCCTAGCCGTTTCATCGTGTCGGGCACAACATTGCTGTATACGTCAGCCCTGCCGCCAGTCCGGTGCAGCTTAGAACCTTTGGTGGCGATGGTGTGGGCGATTGCCCCTGCCATGCTCATGTCGCCACGCTCTTGTGGTGTATACTTGTGCGGTCGCTGGGTCTTGTAGGGGATAGGTCTGCCGTGCAGTCCCTTGTCTTTCATCCATTGCCGGATGATGCTACGGAAGCCGTATGGTATCTTTCCTGCCCTTCGTCCGGTCTCCAGCACCCCGAATGGCTTGTGTCCCCAAAGGATGGTTTCTTCCTCGCTGGGCTGCTCCACCTTTAGGCTCGCTATCGTTCGCCCTGATGCGTTCTGTCCGTTGATACGTATGTGGTTGATGATAAGTTGCCGTGATCTCCCCACTTCCTCACGCATGATGAGCGATGCCGCCTTGGGGTCGAATTGAATACCTCCCTTGCTCATACCTCACACCCTCCTATTCTCTGTGTCAGTTGCAGGGAGTACATTACGCCAGACACGATCGTGCTCAGCCGCTCGATGATGGTCTCGTAGTACTGCTGCCCCTCCAGCGGTTCAAACTGGTGCGACTGGTTGATGGCTCGTATCATCCTTGCCCCTGCCACCTTCATTCGGTCGATGCACTCTCCGTTGTCTTCTCCTTCCGCTGCCCTCGGTACGGTGTCGAGATAAGCCAGGGCAACGTTCACGGTGTCGTATACCCTGCCGTTGCGTATCTCTGTCGTGCCGCTGGCTGGGATGATGCAGACGATTGCCGGATAGCTCAGTTTCTCCAGCTTGGTGTCTGCTGTGTCCCAGTCCTCAAATAGGTAGGTGTAGTCTGGTAGCGTGTCTGCTGCCAACTGCTTTAATGTTTCCCTTATTGTTGCCATAATTATCTAGATTTACGTTTCATTTCCTCTGCCTGCAACTTCTGCAGGTTCCTCTCGTACACGCTTCTCTTGTTGTCCATCTCCATGCACTTGTAGATGCGAAGCCACGGTGTTTTTAGAACCTGGTCGTGGTCGCTGATGCCCATCCTTACCGCATACCAGTCCAGCATGCCGAACAGTCCGAACCGTAGGGTATCGATGCCTGCCTCCTTCTCCAGTCTCGTTGGCTTCGCTGTGTCTGTGCTCTCGAAGAGCTTGTTGATGCGCTCCACCTCTGATGTAACCCAACCGATGAGCATAACGACATCAACCGCCCTAGCCTGCTCCACTTCCTTGTGGCTCAGACCGAGGACGGTTGTCACTATCTGATACAGACTTTCTTCGCTGTCTGATAGCTGGGAAAGGTCAATCAGCTGCCCGATGGAAAGCTGGTTGAGATTGCCGGGCACTTGTTTCCCTCCGACAAACGCTGGTCGTGGCTGCTTGCCGATTTTGTAGCTGGTGTGCCTAGCAACTGCCAGCCAATACTTGAATGTCGTGTTCTTATCCATACGCTTTATATTTTTTGTCGTTATCTTTGCCTTAATACGTGCGCCCTAGCCGTTCCGTGGCTTGCTACGGATAACTTCTTCAAGGCTACGTATCGTATTGCGTCTATTCCGTGATTAAATGCGTCTATAGGCTGGTTCGTGGTCTCTCCATCCCTTGACTTCTTCCACTTGTATTGCTGCATGTTCCCGATGATGCCGTGGCTGCGTCTTGTTATATTGATGCGAAAACGCTTCAAAATGTCGATACCGTTGTTGATACTGTCCGCTCCCTTGGTGCTGCCGATTATCCACAGCCCTCGGTTGTGTATCTCCTGAATGCTCTTAGGCTCTGCCGAATCCGCAATGATAAGGTCTCGTTTCGTCCGTCCTTGTTCCTTGCATCGGTCTGCGATGTCATCGTTCGTCATTCCAGGCTGGTAGATTTCTTCGTCCACCCATAACTCTCCGTGCGCCAATATAACGTGCTCCAGCGCAGTTGGGTCGTTGGTGAATCCGAAGTCCATACCCCTGCATTCCATCTTCCACTCCTCCCTTGGTGGCAGCTTGTCAACGATGCCCCAGTTGGTGAAGATAAGCCCGGTTATCTTTCCGGTTAGTCCACGCGCATATACTCGCCACAATTCTGGGTCGTCAATCTCTTCAATCTTTTTATGCTCCTGCGCCGTGAGAAATCTGTTGTTTCGGTGGTCGCTCAGTATCAATCGGCAGTCATCCCTGCCGATGATGTTGTTGTGCACCCAGAAGCGTGCGCTTGGGTTGTAGTCTATGAATACCTGCTTACGTGTTCGGATGGCAAGCTGCCAGAACACTTCGTAGGGCACACCGTTCGCCTCGTTCACGAACAGGTAGTCACGCTTACCGTTCTTAGCATCCTGCGCATCTTGGTAACTCTTGAACTCGATGATTGAGCCGTTCTTTCCTCGGTAGCTGCTGTCGCTCTTGTTGTTCTTGAACCAGTCCAGCAACTCTGCCCTTGTGTGCAGGATGGTGTCGAGGTCTCGCATGGCTCCCACCTTTAGGTTCGGGAGGTCTTGACCGCACACCGTGATAATTGCCATGGGATGTTCAAAAGAAAGCACTATAAGACGCTGCATGATGGTGTATGTCTTCCCCGAGGACGTGCCTCCTTGGTTTACGAGAAACCTTGGCTTCACGTCCGCATTCGGGTCATACAGTTCACCAATAACGTCAAATAGTGCCATTCTTACAAACAATAAAACTTAAAACAAAATTATGGTAAAATTATTCTTTATCCAATCCTTCACGCTCGATTACTTCCTGCTCGCTGGATGCACACTGGTGTCCCGAGTTGATGTAGCGTACCTCGATGCCGCCTTGGAAGCCTGCGTTCATGTCGAGCACGACCTTATCAAGTCCGAGCAGCTTGCAGATCTGCGTCTCTGCCTTGATGATGATGTCGAGGTAGCGTGGTTCTCCGAATCCTCGCTTCTCAGCATCGTACATTATCGCCTTGACGGTCTCGATAGAAATCTGCTTTCCTCGCTCATCTAGGAGTGGCAGTCCATGCTGGGTTGATTTCTGCAAGTGGTAGTCTTCCTTGGACTTCTCCCAGGCTTCCCACGCTTCACGTATTACCAGCTTCAACCTTGCCACCTCGCTGGTTATTTTCTCGTCTGTGTCGGTCAGCCGCTCTTCCCTCCACTCCTTCAGTAACCGCTGAATGTCGCAGTGCGCTTGATTGTATTTCGGTCTGTCGAGCCGCTTGCGAACCTCTGCCGTGATTTCTCGCTCCGTCCACCCTCTGCGGTATAGGGGTGCGATAATCTGCAGGCGGTTCTCGATGTCTATTTTCTGCGCTCGATGCTTGTTGTTATTACCTTGTGGCATATTTTGATTCCTTGAAATTTATTTGATTTTTTATAAAAATTCTACTTGAAAAACTTGCATATTTCAAATAAATTTCGTATCTTTGCAAACGTAATAAGGGAAGAGTCCTTATTTACTGAAACCCTCCGAGGATGAGGGAAAAGTAAAATGAAATCCCAAAGCCTTATGAGAACTTACATTTCGATTAGGATTTGGAAAATCAAAATAACCTTCACGATTGAGCTCTGAGGGTTTTGATTATTCCAAGGGGTGGTGCTCGAACCACCACCCCACTTTGGGATTTCGTTTGCAAATTTACGAATTAATTTTCATATCACCAAATTTTTAACATTATGAGTACTACGAATGAAACTACCTCCAAATCTTGGGGAGGTGCTCGCAAGGGTGCAGGGCGAACGAAGAAATACGCTGCAACATTCTATTTCGGTGCTACCGAGGACGTGGCTAACATCTTGGCAGGGGTCGATAAGAAAGACCGCAGCGACTTCATCAATCAATGTATTATTAAAGCGATGGGCAGGGGTTAATCTCCTGCCTTTTTCGTTTCCGCTCCCTTGGAGTTATTTTGTGCGAATTTTGCGTGTGTGCCGCTCTTTCTGCAAACTGGTGTAGTTTATCAACCTTGAAGAGAAAAGCCGACACATCGCAACTATTCGACCTGCTTCTTAAATTCGTCTATCTTGACTGCTTTCTCGCCAGTCAACTTTTCCCATCGTGCAATGATAACATCGCAATAATGTGGGTCGAGCTCCATCAAGAACGCATTTCGGTTTAACTGCTCGGCTGCGATAAGCGTTGTGCCACTACCACCGAACCCGTCATATACATTCCAACCTTCCTTTGTGCTATTGCCCATCAAATAAGCAAAAAGCGGCACTGGCTTCATCGTAGGGTGTTCCCTTGATACCTTAGGTCGAGCCATATCAATAACCGTTGTCTGCGCTCTGTCGTTGAACCAATTGTGCGCACCTCCATTTTTCCATCCATAAAGACACGGCTCATGCTTCCACTGGTAGTCCTGCCGCCCGAGACAAAGCGAATCCTTGTTCCATATCAATGTCTCACGTAGCTCCAAATCTTTCGTGCTCATCAAAGCCTCTCTGAACCACATCGAATAATTGTCACTGTGGAAAATATAGAAAGCAGCACCCTTCTCCATGGTTTCTTCTGCTGCCAAAAATGCAGCCGATAGGAAATCTCGGAACTTGTCATTATCCATTTTGTCGTTCTTGACCGTCAGCCCATCCGTTCTATGCTTTCTCTTGCTCATCATAGCAGAACCTTCGTAGCCATATCCAACATTGTATGGAGGGTCTGTAAGATACAGATTAACCACTTGCCCCCCCCCATAAGGAACTTGACCTGCTCTGCATCCGTGGAGTCACCACACATAAGGCGATGTTTTCCGAGTTGCCACAGTTCGCATTCCTTGCACCGCTGTGGGATTTTCTCTGTCTCCTCATCAAACTCATCGTCCTTTGCCTCCTTCTGATCCTCGTCTGCCTGCTCTCCATTTTTTAAGGAATCAGGACTCATCCACCCTTGCAGCTGCCAGTCTTGAATACCCCAGTCCTTCAAGAGGTCGGTATTCCACTGGTTCGCCAGTGCATCGGTGTCCCAGTCTCCGAAGCCTGCATTATCCTTGATGATGAATTCTTTCTTCTGTGCTTCCGTGAGGTCTGATGCCATAACGATAGTTGCGGTTGGCTGCTCCTTCCACAGGCTCCAGTAGTAGGCGGTTAACCGCTTCTCTGAATCGGTCAGCCGCTGGTCTGTGTCGAGAACGTTCATGATGGCTTCCGGTGTCATGCTCACGATGTGGCAGAGTGCCCTCGTTCTCATGTTGCCACCCAGTGCCTTGTAGGTTTCGTCTACGACTATAGGGCGAAGCTGGAGCATCTTAGGAAATACAAGGATGCTCTTGACCAGCTTTTGAAAATTCGCCTCAGTTATGGTTCTCGGGTTCGCTTCGTTCTCGCTGACCCTCGATAGTGCGATTTCTTCTGTTTTCATTTTCTTCTGTTTTAAGTCCGAAATTACATGCTTATCTGATAAACACTGGCGCAAAGATACGACTTTTTTGCTTTAGTTGTTCGCTCTTTGCCCACTTTTAACTTTTTCCAACACTTCGTTTTTATCTTATCCATCAAAGGCTCGGATGGTCTTTTGCAGGGTTGTCTGCGGTTTCTTCGGCTTCACTCTGACCTTGTATCCTGCACAGACCCATGCGAGGAGAAGTGCGTCTCTCTGGTCTTGGTTCATTCTCGGCATCTTTTGTCCTGCGCTTACAAAATAAGCAATTTCGTCCTGCGTGATTTTTCCGTCTTTACCCTTCCAGCACTTCTTTAGCGGCTTGATGATTTCGCAGGGGATATTGTAGTGTTTGCAGCACTCGACAATCAAGATTCCGGTCTGATGGTTCATTCCGGTAGAGCGTCCGATTGCTGCTGCCTTGACTGCTGTCATGAACCGATTAAGCACATGCCAATTACTCTTATTAAGCCAACCGCCTTCAATAACGACCTTAATCTTCTTGCAACTCTCGTTCATAGCCTTGAGGTAATCTATCAATGAAGGAAAATTCATTTTATAGGCGAGAAACTTCTTGTCGTCAAAGACTGCTCCAACTCCGCTTTCCTGAATGTCGGGGTCGATTCCAATTATAACTGTTCCTTTTTCCATTTTTCTTTTTTAAAGTACTTATTTTGTTCAAATTTCGCGTATAAGCGTTTATTTTGTTTTGCTGGCGTGGTTTATCAACCAACACCTTTTACGTGCGCATATACGTGCGCACATGCGTTATTATCCCTATCTTTCCCCTACCCCTTTCTTTCCCTTCTTTTCGGTTGCAATAGAGAAAGCTGGCAGGGATTCCGGAAGTTGTGCCTGCGCTTGCAAAATAAATGAATAACAAAATGTATATGTTGCAGGGGTCTTCCTTCTTCCACCGCCAGCCGAATGAATAAAAGCATAATTTCTAACGATTTCTTTTTCTTACTTCTTCATGTACCACCTCGCTTTCTTTGTTTTGATGTCAGACTTCTGGAGATGCGTTTCCGGCTCTATATTTTTTCAAGAAATGTTATAAGATTTTTACTGAAGAGCCTATCTCCTTCTGTCCTCGCTGATTAAAAACTCTATTATGAACTCACGACCGATTATTCTTTTTGTTCTCGAGCAGCCATGCCAGATGCGCTGCCTGCTGCGGATTCTTGAACATAGAAAGAGCCTTCTCTACGTCCGGCTTCTTCCTCTCACGCATCGCTCTGTCGGCTACCCGGTTCTTCGTACCGTAGTTCCGGTAGTGCTTACTCCAGTACTCCTTTTGATACGCCCGGTATTTCTCACGGTTTCTCTTTCGCCACTCCTTCGTGGCTCTGAGGATCTGTTCCCGGTGCTCCTGGTAGTACGTTCTGTTCTTCTCCCTTGTTGCGAAATCGCTCATTGCATTCAAGTATTACCTGATGTTCTACATATTGCTTGCGTGCCGAACAGTATAGCCCATTTAAGCAGTTTCGCCCGGCATCGCAAGCCTTGCATAATTCACTCGCCATACGTCCTAGAATGGTAAGTCTACGAAGTCGTAGTCAGTGAAGGCAAAATTCTCATGACCCTCGAATGGTATGCAGCTGGTGAAGTCTGCCACTCTTCCTTTTTCGATAAGCAAGACTTTATATCTGTAAATTGCTTCCTCTCCACGGTCACGAACAAAGAAGGCTGGCTGCCACTTGAATCTCTTTCCGTTCCTCACCAGCACCTTGTCAAAGGTCTTGAAGGCTGACTGCTCCCTCTCTTCCTTCCCATTCTTCCAGATGTCGTAATGTTTGTTGAACAGTTCGACTTCGTTCTCTGTCGCTTCTCGAAGGTCCTTGATAACGCTGATACGCAGGTCGAAGGTCTGGTCGGTCACGAACTTCTCGTTCTCTATTTCGTACTGGTTGCCGAATGTCAGCGTGTCCTCGCTTTCGTTCTTGGCGATAAGTTCGCCTATGATTGTCAACTCTCCGTCCTCATCGTCCTCGTTGAAAACGTAGAGTTTGCCGACTTCAAACGTAAGTTTCGCTGGCTTCTCAATCTCCAGGGTTTCCCGGTTCAACTTGCCACCAAAACATTTATTGATGTTATTGATGTAGGTTTGAGCATCATCATCGCTGGCTTTCTCAAATACAGAAGTTTCCATTTGGAATACTTCTTCATTATAACATTCGTTCCAAAGATAATGCTTGCCTCTGAATTTTGTGAAGGCATCATCCTCAAACTTCTCAAAGATAATATGTACTTCTCTGTCTTTACTGACAAGCACGTCTCCCTTCTTGAAGAACTTGCTCCAGTCTCTCATTTCCTTTGATGGGAAGAGCAGGACTTCTCCTTCTTTATAGATTTTTCCGTTCTTGTCGAAAAAGTGTTCTCTTCCAGCTTCGTCCTCAGTCCAGATTGCTTTCGCACTGTCCTTGTCGTTTGCCATTCCACTGTGCCACACCCTTCCGCATTTTGGCGTGTACAATTCTGTACCGTACTCTTCATTTTTGAGTATTTCGTAAATATCAATATCTTTCTGTTCCATTGTCTGAATGTTTTTTTTATTGTTTATAACTTAACGTCTCCGAGTTTAAAATAAAGTTCCAGCAGTTCCTTGGTATTGAGCCAGAAATCGGTGTTGCCGATGTATACGTGATGTCGGTGTTCGTCCGTTATGATTTCTATCTTTTTCATATTGTTTCTGTTTATAATAATATACCGAGAGCCGCTGTCGTGATTGCTGCCCAGAGGAGCAATGCAACCATTACGCAGCCGCCTATCTTTCCTTCCTTGTCCAGCGTCTTCCACTGCCGGATAGTGTCTGTAATTGCTGATAATGCAATTACACCAATCGTAGCTGCTACTACGATCATCAAAAAGCCTATCTGTTGTCTAACCATATCTTTTTGCTATTTAAAAAGTTCCTGCTGTGGATGAATGATGTCTGCTCGCTTCTTCTTAGCTGCCCAGAGAAGTAGGTTGGTGTTCTTGGTTCCAGCATTCTTCCCGAGGTATTTGATGATGTAGGTCAGAGCATCTCGAACCGCTTCTTTCTCATTACCGTAGAAGATGCTGAGATCGTCATATCTGCTCGGGTAGCCAACCGGACAAATATTACACCCGGTATTTCCGTTCTGAATATCGCACCCCCATATCCAGCCGAACTGGGTGTTGGCGGTCATTACCTTCCATCCCCAGTTGTCTGCACCCTCTACGGCATACTCGATTATGTGCGGATTGATGCAAGTATCATTAATGTTGTATTGGAAGCCTTCATGCTCTGCGACCGGCTTCTTGATGTCGTAGCTGTTATCGGTCAGCCATTTGAACCAGTCGTCTGAGGTCTTGAATACGAGCCCCGCGGCTCTGCATTCGTGAAAAAATAATTCATTCATGGCTTTCAATATCTATAAAGTGACAATCACCGCATAATGCACAAGCACAATACTCGCCCAGTTCCTCTTTATCAAGGGCACAAACATTGCAACCACTTTCGTCACAAGTATCATTCTTAACTCTGAGAACCTTGCCTTCTACATTCAGAAGCGTACCTTCCTCGAAATCCTTGGCTATTTCGTCCGGTTCATTAATTACAATTACTTCTTTTGCCATAATTCTTTTGTTTAAAGTGTTTAAAATCTGTTTGCCTTATAATTTACCGCCCGAAGCGTGAAAACGTCCCAGAGCGGCTGATTTTGCCCTCATTCGTTATTTTTCGGGCTTCCAATCGATGCCCAGCCGCTGCAGAACTCCCTTCTCGTAGTATCTTGTCAGCGAATCCTTGGCTGGCTTGTTGTTCGGGTTCTTCTTCAAGTCTGCAAGGTTCTGCTGGATTACCCACCGGAACTTGCTGTCTTGGCTCTGCTGGCTCGCTGGCTGCTGATGCTTGGCTTGCTCGTAGAGCTCCCCGATGCTCGGTCTTGCTGTTGCCGCAGGATCCTGCGCCCTGGCTGCTGCCGATTGCGGCTGCTGGCTTGTGGCTGGCTCGTTGTTGAAGTTGCCTTCCAGCACCTTTGCGAAATTCTGCTCATTACCGAATATCCAATCAAACTTTCCGAGCCAGCCATGCTTATTATTGCCGTTCATGAAGTCAGATGCCATCGCAATGTCAATTACCCGGTACAGAGTTTTCACGTCTCCCTTGCATTGACGAACCCTTGCCTTGACCATCACCTTGCGGTTCTCAGTCATGAGCGTAATAGGCGGCATCGCACTCTTCGTCTCATCATGCTTGCGGTTCCAGTATTCCTTGACGGCAGCATAGTCTATCTTTTGAGATTTCGAAACCTTGCCGCCACCGGGTGCTTCGGTCTTGACCGATGCACTCATAATACCTTCTTTAGAAGGTTCTAATATATTTGTTTCTTTAGAAACATCATTATCATTATCATATTCATTATCATTATCATATTCATTATCATTATCATAAGGTATACGACTTTTTTCTTCGTATACGTTCGTATTCGATTGTATACGTTCGTATTCGGTCGTATCACTTCGTTCGGTCGTATCACTTCGTTCGGTCGTATCTTCCGCATGCTTTTTCTCCCACCGCTTTCTGATATTCTCACGGTTGCGTTCGCATTTCTTCTGATACTTGTCCGCATTGCGATCGATGTTGTCTTTGATAAATGAAAAAGCCATCCTTACAACTGGCTCTAGCTTGATTGTCTTTCCATCCCTTGCGTAGATGAAAAGTGCCCTAGTAAGCTGTCCGAGTTGCTCATCCGTAAGCCCCTCGATGATGGCGTAGTAAGAAGTGTATAAGATGAATGAATCGTTCATAATTTTATTCTGATAATGATAGTTTCTTCTCCAGCTTCCGTTTCAAGACTGTAGCCATGCGGATTTTGTTCCGCTGGCTTGTGTCGGTCGGTGCTGTCACTTCCCCACCTAGGGAAATATAATTCTCCAGTTGAGAAATTATATTCCGTAGGTCGGTTTTTGATATAGGAACAGCCATAAGCCCTGCCTTTACTTGATGAGTAGCCTTCTTGCTCCCTGCACCTGCTTGATGTAGGCAGCGCATTCCTCGGGATGGTCTGTCTGAAAAGCCTTGGCATCGAACTTCTCGCTTGCCTTCGGTGCTTTCCATGTTGCCAGCGTCTTGCCGTTTCCGTCCACGATGCTCTCTGCGTCCCCGAAGAACAGCTTCAAGTTGTCCTCGATTTCCTTCTGTCGGTTCTCGAGTGTCTTGCCCTTCTCCTTGATTTCCTTCAACTCGATGAGCATGTCCCCGATTTCGGCTGTGGCTTCAATCTCCTTTCCTGCCTTGTGCAGTGGCGACTTCAAAAGAACGTCTTGTGCGCTGTAGGCTGGTGGTTCTTGGTTGCCCACGATGTAGTCAAGCCAGAACTTGGTTATCTCGTCCCTCATCCATCCGAAGAACTCGGGGTCGAAATCGATGTCACGGTAGCCGAACTCCCTGCCTGCTGTCAGCCAGGCAAGTGCTCCATCCTTGTATTCTCCCACTCCGAGGTTCATCTGAAGCTGGCAGAACCAATGTTTCGGCAGGTCATCTGCATCTATCTGCATCTGCGTTGTCTTGCACTCGAGGATGCTCTTGCTCGCTTCGTTGTGTGTTGCTCCGGTTCTCCAGAAGGTGCGGTCAGGAGATACTCTCAGATAAGGAGTATCGGTGTTCGTGATGGTGTAGTCGTCCGTGCTCGCCTTGATGATGTGGCAGTGGCTCTCTCGCTTGAAGAACTGTGCCACGGCATCCTCCAGCAGGTGTCCTGCAACCATCGCAAAGTTCTCAACCTTTGGTGGGTCGATGCCCTTCTTGCGTCTCCATAACTGGTATGGGGTCTCCCATGGGTTCAAGCCAAGCACTGTGCCTGCCTCTGATGCACCAATTCCCTTTGAGCGGTTCTGTAACCACTCCTCTCTGCTTTTGTATTTAATTATCTGCTTCATTGTCTGAATGTTTTTATTTATCAAAAAAGAATTTTCTAGCTGCTGAAAGAACGACCGAGCGAAGGAATTCCTCCTTTTGCATTGTTTGACCAATTCCGCTTGCGAGGGAATTGGCTTTACCGTGGTAGGAAATATGTAAATCGTAACTTTGGTTTCCGTCTTCGTCTACATCTCCAGTCGGCTCTATTGCAACAAGCAGATAGTTTCTTTCTTCCTCGTCTTCCTCTGCCCATGCCTTGAAACCATCTGCGGTTCTGCTAAAGTACTTGTCGATGGTGCTCTTGTGTTCTGATTGTTTTTCTTTTTCTGCCATAATTTTTTACTGAATGTTTAATAGTTGCCGCAGGCTCCCTATAATCTGGTCAGGTTCCCACCCTGAAGGTTGCCCTGCGGCTAATTGGGAAACGCTATAACATTATAAACTAAACTACTTCTTCGCTGCTGTGCCAGTCTTGCCTTGGCTGCGGCTCATTGCCTTCTCTGCCTTCTTCTGTGCGCTCTCGGCTGCTGCCTGCGCCTGCTGTGCGATGGCTTCCTGCTGCTTTGGCTTTTTGAATGTCTCCTCCACTGTGGTCGTACCTTCCTTGATGGCGTTGTACACACCAGCCAGCTTCTGAATGTCCTCTGCCGTTACTTCCTCGGCTGATTTCTTGCCCAGGTATTCCAGCAGCATAAGGTCTGTTACCTGGTACACTTGGAAGCAGGCTATGCAGCTCTTCCACTGGCTCTGTACGCCAGTCTGCTTGATGTGCTCCAGTGCCTTTGCCTGCACTTCCTTCACCACGCTTGCAATCAATACCTGCGGCACGACCTTGCAGATTGCGTTACGCTGGGCAATCGCCACAGCTGCATTGCCGACTACCACCTGCATATCCTGCGAGAAGGTGTAGCCCTTCGATGTCAGAATGCTGCGCTTCACTTCTACAGAGTAAGCCACGTTGCTCTCGAGGTCGTGGCAGACGCCTTGTGCCGTGATGGTCTTGCCATCGTTTGCGATGATGCGACCAGCGATGCGCAGGTTCTTCCAGCATGCGGAAATGATTTCCGTGAACCTAACACTAGGACCCTCAATAACCGATACCTGACCATCCTTGCCCTTGCGCTCTAGATGATAGAAGCAGTTGTATGCTACATCATCGTCCATGGCTGCCAATGCTACCATATTCTGCTTGCACTGCATGATGTCTCGAGGGAACTTGTGCGCTGTGGCAATCTGTCCGTCAATCTCCGAGCGGTTGATAGCTTCCAGCATTTCGCCACCGCTTACTTGAATAATTTCATTTTCCATAATTCGTTCTTTTTATTGTTCGACTTATTGTTCATTAACTCTAGTGGAAGGCTGGGGATTCGAACCCCAGTTGACTGCCAAAACTTACCCCCCCTTGCCAGCTGCCGAGGGATGCCCTTCCGTTGCAGGGCGCACGCTGTCGTTTCCGCATATTGCATGGTAAAAACAACTAATTTTAGATAACCTTGAAAAATGAGTTTTGCGTGCACCCTTTGCCCTGCCGCTGCAGGGAACCATATAATAATTGTTTAACATTTTGTGGTCAAACCAGTTGAGCCATAAGGCTGTCGAGCCTGCTTT
>ULTO01068827.1_pt1 | contig 19923 bp, 17 predicted proteins | sample 1957601 | NCBI WGS metagenome assembly ULTO01 (sample SAMEA4835734, study PRJEB28245) | human gut metagenome | biome: gut microbiome; material: fecal sample | place: Denmark | collected 2008 | reverse complement strand
TTCAGCCGCTGCTGCCGCCAGTCATCGTCCCGCCACTGGTATCCGGACAGGTCGTAGACCTTGCTGTCTGTCCCGGGACGGGTGGCCGCGTGGAAGGCACAGGGATCGGCCTTCCAGACCATCCGGCCGTTCGCGCCGGTGACCACATACTTGTAGGCGTCGTAGACCTTGGCGTTCTCCGCCGCCGTTTCCCACACGCCGGTATCCAGCCGGGTCATGGGACGGGGCTGCCAGCCGTTGAAGTCCCCGGCCAGCGCTACGGCGCGGGCGTTGGGCGCCCACACGCGGAAGGTGAAGCCCTGCTCCGCCGGGTGTGCGCCGAGGTAGGTGTAGATGTCGTGGGCCGGGTGCCGCGTCATGTGCTCAGCTCCTTTTCTCTCACTCTGCTCGTCTGCTCTATGGTAGCACGCCTGTTCCGTCAAAGGACGCGAAACAGGTCGCTGGTAACGTTACCGACATTGTACCCCATTTTTCCCGTCCCGTCAACAAACAAGGCGCTTTTTGTGCCGCGGCGGGGGCGGAAAAGGGCCGCAAGCACAAAAGGGAAACGCAGGCGCGCTGCGTTTCCCTTTTCGTTTACTCATCTCGCTGCTGCACGGCGCTGCTGCCGTTCAGGCCGAAGTCGTCCGCTACGCTGGCGGTGTCCCGGCGCAGCATGGTCTCCATCACCCGGATATCGCTGTCGATATCCATGGCATCGGTGCGGTACAGCTCGTCCAGCTGGTGCTCGAAGCCCGCCACGATGCTGTCCATGGTCTTTTCGATCTTTGCCTTGGCCTGGCTCAGGTTCTCGCCGCTGACGCCGGCCTCCTCGAAGCTGGCGTAGTTTTCCAGCAGCTTCAGGGTGGTGGGCAGGTAGTAGTTCAGGAACGTGCCGGCGGCGTCACGCTTGGCCTCGTCCTCTTCAATGAGCTTGAAAATACGGCCGGACACCTGCTCCATGCGGTCCAGCTTGGCGCTGATGGCCTCGTCGGCGATGCGGTCGTTCAGCTCACGGATCTGGGCCAGGATGGCGGCGTAGCCCGCCGGCGCGGGCGCGGTCTGTGCAGGCTGACCCTGCTCCGCCTTGGCGCGGTGGGCGGCATCAAAGTACGCCGTGGCGGCGGCCTGGGACTTGAAGAGCATACCGCTGCCCATGTCGATATAGGCCTCGTCACCCCAGAGGCCCTTTTCCAGCATCAGGTTCACGTCCTTCTCCACCCGGCGGCGGGACACGTCGGCGGCCCGGGCCAGATAGTCCAGGGGCACGGCCTGCTTCTGCCCGACGGTGCGGAGGTAGGTGGCAAAGCGCCGCTGGCGGCGCTTCATGGCGCCGCTGCCCAGCAGCAGGGACGCGCCGCCGGCCATCATGCCCAGGGGATAGAACAGCTGCCGCAGCAGGTCCATCCATTCATGCCATTTGATGGCGTAGCGCAGTTCAAAGTAGTCCACCTGCTGCACCAGGAAAAACACGCCCAGAATACCCAGCACCGCGCCGATGATCTTCATGGTTTTGGCACCCTTGTCGGAGTAGTTCGGCGTCTCTGTGACCTTGCGGACGGTGTTCTTCGCCGCGGAGGCGCGCGCCTGCGCAGGCTTCGCCTCGGCGCTGCCCGCCGCCGTCCGCTGCCACGCATCCCGCGCCTGCTGGCGCATTTTCCTGCCGCCGCCCTCGCTGAGCTTGCTCAGCAGCAGGATCAGGCCCACAGGCCAGGCCACGGCAAACATCACCGCGATGAATATCCACGAACCCAGGTCGTTATTGTTCTTTTTCGGCGGCTTCGGCTGAAGACCGTTGTTCTCGTCGTATTCGTAGCTCATGCTTCCCCTTCTCCCTTTCCCCGCAGCTTTCGCTTGTTGCCCTTTTCGTCCACGATATAGGTATTCTCCAGCACGCTGCGGGCATTGGCCATTACCGCGTTCAGGTACTCCTGCCGCAGTGCAGCGCGCTCCTCGATCTCCGCGTCTGTCAGCCCCTCGGCCTTGGCCTTGCGGGCCAGCTCGTTGATGCGTGCTATCTTCTTCTCGTCCATAGCTGTTTCTCCCTTATATGTATCGCCGTATGTCCACCGGCAGGCGGCCCTTTTTCGTGGGAGCGCCCACGCTGTCCAATACGCATTTTCCCAGACCGCGGCAGGTGATGGTATCCCCCGCCGACACGGGCTTGTCCGGCTTCACACAGGTGACGTAGTTCACCTGTACGGACCCCTTTTCCACGGCCTCCGCCGCCCGGCCCCGGCTGAGAGAAAATCCCGCCGCCAGCACGTTGTCCAGCCGCAGGGAGGAGACGGTGTCCCGCAGTTCCTTCACCGCCGCATGGGGGACCGCCAGCGCCGAAAGCGGCAGCGGTGTTACGGTGAGCTTCTCCCGGCCGGCGCTGTCCCAGTTCTGCAGCAGGAAATCCGTCATGGACGGGTCCAGCAGCACCTGACAGCCGCCCTTTTCCACAAGTATATCGCCTATCTTCTCCCGGGTCAATCCCAGAGCCATCAAACTGCCCAAAAAATCCCGGTGGGTCAGGTCGCCGCCGCTGCGGCACGCGGCCCGCACCGCCGCGACCTCCGTGCCGTCCGGCTCCGCCATCCACTCCGGCAGAAACAGCAGCCGCTTTCGCTCCGCGCCGTCATAGCCGCCCCAGAAAATGCCGGACTCCCGCGCGCCCAGCAGCACCAGAAAGCCCTGCGCCGCAGCCTGCTCCGCAGGGGAGAGAAAGCCTGTGGCCGTGGGAATGTTCCGCGTGCGGCACTGCTCACACTTATCCCACACGCGGCTCAGCAGCAGCCGTTCCTCCGGGCTGTGGGCGGTTCTGTCCAGCAGTTCACGTTTGTCCATGTTATTCTCCCAAATTCTGCGTGTGGTACAGCGTGGCGTACACGCCGTTCTTCGCCAGGAGTTCCTGGTGGGAGCCCTGTTCGGCGACGACACCGTCCTGTATCACCAGTATCCGGTCGGCCGAACGAATGGTGGACAGCCGGTGGGCGATGATCAGTGTCGTGCGGCCTCGGGCCAAACGGTCAAAGGCGCCCTGGATGCGGGCTTCCGTCACGCTGTCCAGCGCGGAGGTGGCCTCATCCAGTATCAGAATGGGCGGGGCCTTCAGAAACACCCGGGCGATGGCCACCCGCTGCTTCTGCCCGCCGGAGAGCAGCGCGCCCCGCTCGCCCACATAGGTGTCGAACCCGTCGGGCATGGCGCAGATGTCGTCGTAGATCTCCGCCTGCCGCGCTGCCTGCTCTACCTCGGCATCGGTGGCGTCGGGACGGCCGTAGCGGATGTTCTCGCGGATGGTGTCGGCAAACAGGAACACGTCCTGCTGCACGATGCCGATGGCCCGGCGCAGGGAGCGCTGGGTGACGGCGCGGACATCACGGCCGTCGACGGTGATGCTGCCGCTGTCCACATCGTAGAACCGGGGCAGCAGCTGGCACAGGGTGGTCTTGCCGCCGCCGGAGGGCCCCACCAGGGCCACCGTCTCGCCGGCGGGGATGTGCAGCGTCACGTTGTGCAGCACCTCGGCCTTTTCGCCGTAGGCGAAGGAGACGTCGTTCCCGTCCACGCGGCCCTGTACATGTTCGAGGGGCCGCGCGTCCGGCGCGTCCTGGATGGACGGCTCGGTGGCCATCAGCTCAATGAAGCGGTGCAGGCCCGCGAAGCCGTTGGAGAACATCTCGGCGAAGTTGGCCAGCTTGCGGATGGGACTGACGAAGGCGGTGACGTATAGGGAGAAGGTGATCAGATCCACATAGTCCATTTTCTCCCCCATGATGAGCCAGCCGCCCACGGCGATCACCGCCACCGGCAATATGCCGGTGCAGAACTCCATCACCGCGTTGAAGCGGCCCATCTCCTTGTGAAAGCCACGCTTGGCGGTCTTGAACACCTCGTTGGCCTCGTCGAACCGCTGCTGCTGGGCTTCTTCGTTGGCAAAGGCCTTGGTGGTCCGCACGCCGGACAGGCCGGACTCGATGGCGGCGTTGATGGTGCCGGTCTTGACCTTGGCAGCCCGGGAGGCGGCGCTCATCTGCCGGCGGCGGCGCAGGGCCATGGTCAGCAGGACAGGCAGCAGCACCAGCAGTACCAGCGCCAGCTCCCAGCGCAGGGTGAACATCACCGCCAGCGCGCCCACGATGGTCACCAGGGAGATGAACAGATCCTCCGGCCCGTGGTGGGCCAGCTCCGTCAGTTCAAACAGGTCACTGGTCAGGCGGCTCATCAGCTGACCGGTGCGGTTGCGGTCGTAGAAGTCGAAGCCCAGCTCCTGAATGTGGCGGTACAGGTCGCGGCGGATATCCGCCTCCACGCGGATGCCGAAGGTGTGGCCCCAGTAGGCCACCACGAAGTACAGCGCCGAGCGCAGCACATAGGCGGCCACCACCGCCGCCATGACGATGAAGAATACCCGGAACTGCCGCTGGGGCAGCCAGGTATACATGGCGGCGCGGGACACCAGCGGGAACGCCAGGTCGATGCAGGCGATGAGGAACGCGCAGGACAGGTCCAGGGCGAAGAGCCGCCGGTGGGGTTTGAAGTAGGAGAGGAATATCCGCAGGGGGCTGCGGGTCTGATAATCTTTCGTGGTCATGCTACGCCTCGCTTGGTGTTTTTTTGAACATATAGTATAGCACATCGGCACGGCGTTCGCAATAGCACGCAGCGCCCCGGCTTGCGTGTCGGGGCGCTGCGTGTTATAATTGGGCCATGACCTGGCCGATAGGGCCGTCGATGGTGACGGCGGCGCCAAGACCGCTGCCGGCCCCGCCCTTGTTGATGACCGCCAGCTTATGGCCGCGGTAGTACTGTATCAGTCCGGCGGCGGGATAGACCACCAGCGACGTGCCGCCGATGATGAGCACGTCTGCCTGCCGGATATAGTGGATGGCGCGGGCCATCACGTCCTCATCCAGGGACTCCTCATACAGCACCACGTCCGGCTTAATGATGCCGCCGCAGGTGCAGCGGGGAATGCCGCGGCTCTCCGCGATGCGCTCCACACCGTAGAATTTCCCGCAGCGGGTACAGTGGTTCCGCAGCACGCTGCCGTGGAGCTCAAGGACCTCCTGACTGCCGGCCTTCTGGTGCAGGCCGTCGATGTTCTGGGTGATGACGGCCTTCAGCTTCCCCTGCCGCTCCCATTCCGCCAGCTTGCGGTGGGCGGCGTTGGGCTGGGCGTCCAGGGCCAGCATTTTGGCCCGGTAGAAGTCGTAGAATTCCTCGGTGTGCGTCTCGTAAAATGTGTGGCTGAGCATGGTCTCCGGCGGGTATTTGAATTTCTGGTGATACAGGCCGTCCACACTGCGGAAGTCCGGTATCCCGGACTCGGTGGACACGCCGGCGCCGCCGAAAAACACGATGTTGTCACTGGCGTCTGTCAGTTCTTTCAGCCTGCGGATGGTTTCGTCCATACTGTCCCTCCATTTCTTTTGTAAGGAGCATACGCTATGAATATTCAGATCTTCGGAAAAAGCAAGTCCTTCGACACGAAAAAGGCGGAGCGCTGGTTCAAGGAGCGCCGCATCAAGTACCAGTACATCGACCTTGTGAGCAAGGGTGTATCGCCGGGGGAGTACCGTTCCATCCGGGCGGCCGTGGGCAGCTTCGATGCGCTGGTGGACAAGGACTGCCGGGCGTATGAGGCGCTGTACATGGCCTACATCACGCCTCAGGCGGCGGAGGAAAAGCTGCTGGAATACCCGGAGCTGTTCGCCGCACCCATTGTCCGCAACGGGAAGCAGGCCACCGTGGGCTATTGCCCGGAGATATGGCAGACGTGGGAATAGGAATAAGGGCTCTCATCCGTGCGCCGCAGGCGCACGGTTTTTTTCGGGCAGCACCGCGGCTTTCACTGTGCGGTGTTGCCCTTAGTCCGTGTAGCTATGCTCCACCGTGACCACGGCGTAGTAATTGCCGCCCATGGCGCGGACCAGAGCGCGTATCTCCTGCGCTGCCTGGGCCGGGGTCTTGCTGCTGGAGAAGGGCAGCACCGCGTCGAAGATCAGGTTATCGTGTGTGGTGCCCCGGACCACGCGGAAGTCGTGGATGGTCAGACCGGGATCCACCTGCTTCACCAGCGCGGCCACCTGTTCCTTCAGTGCGGTGACGGAGCCGTCGGTGACGATGGGGTCCATGTGGATGACGGCGTGGCAGTGGAGCTTCTCCATCAGTTCCTTTTCAATATTGTCGATCACATCGTGCATGGCCATGATGTCCCCGTGGGCGGGGACCTCCGCGTGGAGGGTGATCATCAGACGGCCGGGGCCGTAGTCGTGGACCACCAGATCGTGTACGCCCAGCACTGTGTCGTTGGAGAGGACGATATCCCGTATCTGCTGCACCAGCGCCGGGTCGGGCGCCTGCCCCAGCAGGGGGGACAGGGTCTCTTTTGCGGCCTTGTAGGCGGAGAACAGGATGAACAGCGCCACCACCAGGCCCACATAGCCGTCCACCGCCAGACCGGTCCATTTGCCGATGAGCATGGCAAGGAGCACCGCCAGGGTGGAGACGGTGTCGGAAAGGCTGTCCGTGGCGGTGGCCTCCATGGCGGCGGACTTGATCTTCCGGCCGACGGCCCGGTTGTACAGCCACATATAGACCTTCACGCACACGGAGGCGGCCATGATGGCGATAGCCATCAGGGAAAAGGTGACGGCCTCCGGATGGAGGATCTTGTCAAAGGAGGACTTGGCCAGCTCCACGCCCATCAGCAGGATCAGGCCCGCTACGATCAGGCCGGATATGTACTCGATGCGGCCGTGGCCAAAGGGGTGGTCGGTGTCCGGCTTTTTGCCCGCCAGACGGAAGCCCAGCAGCGTCACCGCCGAGGAGCCGGCGTCGGACAGGTTGTTGAAGGCGTCCGCCGTGACGGCGATGGAACCGGACAGCTGTCCGGCGAAGAATTTGCCGATGAACAGCAGAATATTCAGTGCGATGCCCACAGCGCCGCACAGGGTGCCGTAGGCGCGGCGGACGGCGGGGGAGGACACGTTGTCCCGGTCAGGAATGAACCAGCGGCTCAGCAATCGTATCATAGCAGTCGTCTCCTTTCGGCGGGTAGACCCGGCGCTTTGTCAGCCAATAGCACAGAGGGATGGCGTACAGCAGTATCTCGTAGGGGATGGCGGACATGTCCGCGCCCAGCATGGCCAGCGGGATGGACACGGAGATGTTCCAGGGGATCAGCGGCGAGAGGACGATGCCGGAGTTCTCGATGTCAAGGGCCATCTCGCCCCTGCCGTGGCCGCGCTTGGTGTAGTCGTCCTCCAGCAGCTGGTTGCACACCACCGCGCAGGTGGACTGGTTGCAGAACACCATGCTGCACACCACGGAGATCGCCGCGCAGGCGGGGAACCGCCCGGCTCTCCGGGCCAGGCACTGGGCCAGATGCGCCGCGCCGTTCAGCACGCCCATGCCGCCCAGCAGCCCGGCGTACAGCCCGGCGCTGACGGCCATGATGGTGGCCGAGACCATGGACATCATGCCGCCGCCGGAGAGCACGTCGTGCAGCGCGCCGGGGGCGGGGAGGTAGCCCAGCACCGCATCCCGCAGGGTGGGCAGCAGAGCGCGGCCCTGGGCGAACACCGTCACCAGCAGCGCCGTCAGCGCACTGACGGCCATGGTGGGCCGGATGGGGACCTTGCACAGCGGCAGGATCAGGATCAGCAGCGCCGGGATGGCCGTCCACCAGCTGAGGCTGAAGGTGCCGGACAGCTGGTCCAGCACACCGCTGTCCACCATGGCCAGCGGGTGCGTTACGGACAGGGCGGCGTAGGCCGCGAGGCTGACCAGATAGGGCAGCCAGCCGGTGCGGTGCATCATGTGCAGGTTGTCATAGAGCTTGGTATCGGTGGCGGCGGCCACCAGCGTGGCGCTGGAGGAGGCCGGCGAGCAGCGGTCGCCGAAGTAGGCGCCGGCCACGATGGTCCCCGCCGTGATGGCCACGCTGACGCCGCCGGAGCGGGCCAAGGCCATCAGGATCACGCCCAGGGTGCCCACCACGCCGAAGGACGTGCCCAGGGCGTAGGAGATGAAGCTGGTCAGCAGGAACGTCACCAGCAGGAACAGCTGCGGCGTGATGATGCGCAGCCCGTGATAGATGAAGAAGGCGATGGTCCCGGCGCTGCGCCACAGGGCGGTGATGGCGCCGATGAGCATGTAGATCACGATCACGCAGCACATTTTGCGGCCCTGCTCCCAGGCGGCGTCCCACATGGCCCGCACGGTCATCCCGCGGCGCAGGCCCAGGGCGGCGAAGGCTGCTATGCCCACCCATATCGCAAGGATCAGGGACTGGCCCAAAAGGATGCAGAGACCCACTGCAGCCAGAAACAGCAGAAAACAGAAGACAGCGCCCATGTTACCTCCCCGGGATGGTCAGCGTCATGCGGCAGCACAGATCATCCAGGTCGCTGTCGGTGGCGGCGGGAAGGCGCAGGCGTCCCCCGCATTTGGCACAGGTCAGGTCCACCGCGCCGCGGCGCACCTGCATGGTGTATTCGTGGCTGCCGCAGGCGCAGGCGATACCGCCCCGGGCGGCGATATCCTTCAGCTCGGACAGCACCTCATACATGATGACGTTGTCGGTGAAGGCCTCATCGGGGGACGCTTTTTCCTTGGCCACGCGCAGGGCCAGACCCTCCATGGCCTTTCGCACCTGGGCCTCCTCGCCGATGTAGCAGCACAGCTCCTGCTTTACCGGACAGGCCAGGCCGATGCCCCGGCCGTGCAGCACCGCACCGGCGTCGCACTCCGCCTGGTGGTGCCCGCCGCACACGCCGCAGGGCACGTTCAGCCGGAAGCGCAGGCCGTCCGTCTCGACGGTCAGAGCTTCTTTGCCGCATTCGCATTCCATCCGCGCCGCGGCGGCGTTCAGGGCGAAAACGCTGCGGCTGTGCAGCACGGCTTTGCCGCAGGCCGGACAGATATATCCAAAGCTACGCATTTCTTCCATGACATACGCTCCTTTGTCAACCAAAAGTCACAACAAGTTCCTGTATTATATACCATTTATTCGCTGTTTTCCAGTATTGCGGGAAAAAGAGTTTTACATTATAATTACGCCATTATCCCACGCTTCAAAGGATGTGATACCGTGCAGAACAGGAGCTTTGCCGCGGCGGTGAAGGCGGCGTTTCCCCATACCATCCCCATTATGACCGGCTATCTGGCCGTAGGCATGGCCTACGGCGTGCTGATGGCCTCCAAGGGCTACAGCTTTCTGTGGGCGGGCTTTGTCAGTGCCTTTGCCTTCTGCGGCAGTATGCAGTATGTGGCGATCACACTGCTGACCACGGCCTTTGATCCCCTGCAGGCCTTTGTGCTGAGCCTGATGGTCAACGCACGGCATTTGTTTTTCGCGCTGGCACTGCTGCCCAAGTACCGGGGACTGGGCAGGCTGCGGTATTTTATGATCTATACCCTCAGTGACGAGAACTTTTCCCTCTCCTCCTCGGTGGAGCCGCCGGAGGACACGGACCCCACGCTGTTCTACTTTGCCATGAGCTTCCTGACCTGGCTGTACTGGGTGGCGTTCTCCATGCTGGGTGGCCTGCTGGGCGGGCTGATCACCTTTGACATCACCGGCATCGACTTTGCCCTGACGGCGCTGTTCGTGGTGCTGTTCATCGAGCAGGTCGTCAAGAAAGAGAACCGTGCCCCCGGCGCTGCCGGTCTGGTGTGCGCTGTGGCGGGTCTGGCTGTTTTCGGCGCGGACAACATGGTCATCCCGGCCATGGTGCTGACCCTGGCGGTCCTGCTGCTGGGAAGGAGGAAGCTATGCGCCTAGACACGATACATTCCCTGATCATCGTGGCGATGGTGGCGCTGGCCACCCAGATCACCCGGTGGACGCCGTTCCTGCTGTTCTCTGGGGACAAGAAGCTGCCGAAGGTGGTGGAGGACCTGGGCAGGCTGCTGCCGCCGGCCATGATGGGTCTGCTGGTGGTATACAGCCTGCGCAGCACCGACCTTCTGGGCGGAAGTCACGGCATACCGGAGGCCATCGCCGTGGCGGTGACAGCCGGGCTGCACCTGTGGCGGCGGAACACGCTGCTGTCCATCCTGGCGGGCACCGCCTGCTATATGCTGCTGGTACAGCTGGTGTTTTGAAGATCTGCGAAAGCGCCGTCCCTCGGGACGGCGCTTTCATATTTTCCCGTAAATGGTGCACACTACGGTCAATGCTATGTTTGCGAGGTGCGTATCATGGACGTAAAACGCTTGAGCCGGCAGACCTGCCGGTTTTTGCAGCCGCCGGGAGTGGTCAGTTTTGCGGCGGTGGCGGGAAAGCTGGAGGGCGAGGGGCCGCTGGGCGGCTGCTTCGACGCTGTGGGGACGGATGCCTTCTGTGGGAAAAAGACCTGGGAACAGGGCGAGGCACAGATGCAGGCGGATGCCCTGCGTCTGGCCCTGCAAAAGGGCGGGTTGGCGGCGGAGGACGTGGACTGCGCCTTCGCCGGGGATCTGCTGAACCAGAACATTGGGGCCACGTTTGCCCTGCGGGATTTCAATATTCCCTTCTACGGGGTATATGGGGCCTGCTCTACTATGGGGGAGACACTGTCGCTGGCCGCTATGGCCGTGGCCTCCGGCGCGGTCCGTATGGCGGCGGCGCAGACCTCCTCCCACTTCTGCACGGCGGAGAGGCAGTATCGGATGCCTCTGCCCTACGGCAGCCAGCGTTCTCCTACTGCCCAGTGGACGGCCACGGCGGCGGGGTGCTGCATTCTGGGGGCCCAGGCGGAGGGACCGTATATCACCCATGTGACCCGGGGACGCATCGTGGATCTGGGTGTGACGGACATGACCAACATGGGCGCGGCCATGGCACCGGCGGCCTTCGACACCCTGCAGGCGGTGTTCCGGGACACCGGCACCGCACCCGGGGACTATGACCTGATCCTCACCGGCGACCTTGGCGATGTGGGCAGCCGCATCGTGCTGGAGCTGTTCGCCCGGGAAGGCGTGGCGCTGGAGAATTACACCGACTGCGGACTGCTGCTCTATGACCGGAAGAGACAGGATATGCACGCCGGCGGCAGCGGATGCGGCTGCTCTGCGGCGGTGCTCTGCGGCTATCTGCTGCCGGAGATGCGCCGGGGCCGGTGGCGGCGGGTGCTGTTCGCCCCCACCGGGGCGCTGCTGAGCCCCACCAGTTCATTTCAAGGGGAGAGCATACCGGGCATCTGCCACGCGGTGGTGCTGGACCGGACGAAGGAGGATGCGTGATGGAGTATCTCAATGCCTTTCTCTGCGGCGGGCTGCTGTGCGCCGTGGGCCAGATCATTCTGGACAAGACAAGCCTGACCCCGGCCCGTATTCTGACGGGCTATGTGGTGGCAGGTGTGCTGCTGCAGGCTGTGGGTGTGTATCAGTATATCGTGGACTGGGGCGGCGCCGGGGCCACCGTGCCGCTGACGGGCTTTGGCTACTCCCTGGCGAAGGGCGTGGCCAAAGCGGTGGCGGAGGACGGCTTGCTGGGTGTGCTCACCGGCGGACTGACCGCCACCTCCGGCGGCATCGCCGCGGCGGTGGTGCTTTCCCTGTTGGCGGCACTGCTGGTGCGGCCCAAAGAAAAACGTTGACAAATACCCGGTGGGGGTATATAATGTGGCCGTGATCAAAAATACCCCCAGGAGGTATACGACTGTGGAAAATACTTGTTGCTGCTGCCAGGGAAAGACCAAGCACCGCACGCCAGAGGAGCAGAAAAAACTCCTGAACCGCCTGTGCCGCATTGAAGGGCAGGTGCGGGGCCTGCAGGAGATGCTACAGAAGGACGCCTACTGTCCCGACATTCTGATACAGGTATCCGCCGTGGGCGCGGCACTGAACAGCTTTAGTAAAGAGCTGCTGGCTACCCACATCCGCACCTGCGTGGCGGACGGTATCCGACAGGGGGACGACGAGGTCATCGACGAACTGGTGACCACGCTGCAAAAGCTGATGAAATAAGGAGATGGCAGTATGACAGAGAAATTCGTCATCACCGGCATGACCTGCGCCGCCTGCGCCGCCCATGTGGAAAGGGCCGCGGCTTCGGTGCCCGGCGTACACAGCGCGTCGGTAAATCTGATGCTGGGCTCCCTGGTGTGCGACAGGGACGAAAATGTGGACCCCGCCGCCATTGTGGCCGCCGTGACGGCGGCGGGCTACGGCGCGGCGCCGGAGAGCGAGGCCCGGCGGGACCTGCACGCGGAGCAGGACGCGGCGGTAAAGGCCATGGGCCGCCGGCTGCTGTGGTCGGTGGTGTGTCTGGTGCCGCTGTTTTACCTGAGCATGGGGCACATGATGGGGCTGCCGGTGCCCATGTTCATGCACACACAGCCCCTGCTGTCGGCCTTTGTGCTGCTGGCGCTGACGGTGCCCATACTGATTTTGAACCGCAGTTATTTCACCGTGGGATTTTCCCGGCTGTTCAAGGGTGCGCCCAATATGGACTCGCTGGTGGCGCTGGGCGCGGCGGCGGGGCTGGTGTACAGCCTGATCGAGATGGGCCTGCTGGCGGCGGGAAAGGTCACGGGTATGCCGGACCTGTACTTCGAGTCGGCGGGCATGATATTGGCGCTGGTGACGGTAGGTAAGTACCTGGAGGAGCGCTCCAAGGGCAAGATGACCGGAGCCATCACCGCCCTGCTGGCGCTGGCGCCGGAGTCCGCCGTGGTGCGCCGGGACGGCAAGGAGGTCACCGTCCCCACCGAGGACATCAAGGCCGGCGAGACGGTCATCGTCCGGCAGGGGGGGCGTATCCCCGTGGACGGCACCGTGACGGCGGGCAGCGGCACCGTGGACGAGTCCGCCCTTACCGGCGAGAGTATGCCGGTGGAGAAGACTGTGGGCGGCAAGGCGGTGTCCGCCACCATCCTCACCGGCGGCTATCTGGAGCTGACGGCGGACCGGGTAGGTGCGGATACCACTCTGTCCCAGATCATTCAGCTGATGGAGCAGGCCGCCAGCGGCAAGGCACCTATCAGCCGTCTGGCGGATAAGATCAGTGCCGTGTTCGTGCCGGTGGTCATTTCCATCGCGCTGCTGGCGGCTATCCTGTGGGCTGCGGTGGGCGGCATGGGTGTGCGCTTCTGCCTGTCCATCGCCATCGCCGTGTTGGTGATCTCCTGCCCCTGCGCTCTGGGCCTGGCCACGCCGGTGGCCATCACTGTGGCTACGGGCAAGGCGGCGGAGCAGGGTATTCTGGTAAAGTCCGCCGCCAGCCTGGAACTGATGGGCCGGGTGGACGCGGTGGTGCTGGACAAGACCGGCACCGTCACCGAGGGTAAGCCCCGGGTGACGGATGTGCTGTGCGCCGGCGGCATGGACGAGGATACGCTGCTGTCCGCCGCCGCGTCGCTGGAAAAGCCCTCCGAGCATCCGCTGGCCGGGGCGATCGTGGCCGAGGCGGAAAAGCGCGGACTGGCCCTGCGGCCGGTGTCCGACTTTGCCGCCGTGGCCGGCGGCGGTGTTGCCGCCCGGGCGGAAGGTACATTACTGCTGGCGGGCAATGAGGCATTTATGGAGACGTCCGGCGTGGCCGTCAGCGAGGAGATGAAGTCCGGCGCGGCCAGACTGGCGGAGGACGGTAAAACGCCGCTGTTTATCGCCGCAGGTACATCGCTGCTGGGGGTCATCGCTGTGGCGGACGTGGTCAAGGCGGACAGCGCCGCCGCCATTGCCGCCCTGCGGGAGATGGGCTGCGACGTGGTGCTGCTCACCGGCGACAACCAGCGCACGGCGGACGCCATTGCCCGGCAGGTGGGCGTCAGCCGGGTCATCGCCCAGGTGCTGCCCCAGGACAAGGCCCGCGTGGTGCAGGGGTTGCAGGCCGAGGGCAAGAGGGTGGCCATGGTGGGCGACGGCATCAACGATGCCCCGGCGCTGGTGACGGCAGATGTGGGCCTGGCCATCGGCGCGGGTACGGATGTGGCCATCGAGTCGGCGGACATCGTGCTGATGAAGAGCAGTCTTATGGATATCGCCGACGCGGCAGCCCTGTCCCGGGCTACCCTGCGGAACATCCGTCAGAACCTGTTTTGGGCGTTCTTCTATAATTCTGTGGGCATCCCGGTGGCGGCGGGTGTGCTGTACCCGGCCTTTGGGATCACCCTGAACCCCATGATCGCCGCCGCGGCCATGAGCCTGAGCAGCGTGTGCGTGGTCAGCAACGCCCTGCGTCTGCGGGGCTGGAGGGGCCGCAGACGGGAGGGAACGCCGACTGCAAAAGAGCCACAGCTGGTGCAAAATATAAATAATAACGAAAGCAGTAAGGAGGATACCGCTATGAAAAAGACCATCACTATCAAAGGCATGATGTGTGCCCACTGCGTCTCCCACGTGGAGAAGGCGCTGACCGCCCTGGGCGTACAGGCGGACGTGGATCTGGCGTCCGGGACCGCCGTCGTCACCGGCAACGCCAGTGACGAGGCGCTGAAGAAGGCTGTCACCGATGCCGGTTACGAGGTCGTGGAGATCAAGTGATGAAAAAAGAGCAAAAAAAGAAAGCCCATATGGGCTTTCTTTTTTGTTTTGACGTTATGCGGCTGGTTCTCTTTCTGTATCTGTACCGAGTGCGGGAGCGGTCTGCGCGGCGGTGCGCTCCGCGCTGTCGGCGGTGAGGATGGTTCCCTCGCCGTCGGCGAAGCGAATGGTGACATAGTCGCCGGTGTTGTAGATGACCACCTCCGGCTGGACGGCGGCGGAGATCACATAGTAGTGGCTGTCGCCGGTCAGGTGGAGGTAATACAGGGTGTTGCCATCCACCACGGCGGAGCGGATGTCGTCCAGCACGCCGGAGGCCTCGCTCTGCCCCGTCAGAGGCAGGTCGGCGTCATCGGCGGACACCAGACCCTTTTCCGCCAGAATGCGGCGGTAGTTGGCCTCGCACGAGGCCACCGTGTCGCCGGTGGCCACGATCTGGTACTGGCTGACGTTGACCATGGCATACATCTTCACCAGCTCGGCGGCGTCCTTCAGCGCCATGAAATACGTGGGCTGGTCGGAGATGTTCAGCAGCAGGGGGAAGGTGGCCGTGTACTTCATCTGCTGTACCTGACCCTGGGCGCTGTCCATGGCGGAGTACTCCTTGGCGCCGGCCACCAGATAGAACCGCGTCTCCTTGGTGCGCTGGTTGGAGAGAATGAAGCCAATGTTGGACTCGTCGGACACCACGGAGGTGACGCCGGTGTACATATACACATCGTCACCGATGGCGATGTAGTTATAGCCCTCGGTGGTGACGGTCACGTCCCGCTGGCCGAACAGGGAATTGATGAAGCCGTTGACATACGCGCCGTGGTAGTCGTACTGCTGCATGATCAGCTCGGCGGTGTAGACGTGATCCACCCAGTTGGGCACGTCGCCGGTCTTGTAGTAGGCGCTCTCGCCGGTGACGGCGTTCACCAGCACGGCACCGATGATATCACGGCCGCCGAACAGACCGATGGTGTGGCTGACACGGGGGCAGACCCACCACGGGTCGCCGTTCTCGTCGATCTCGAAGGCCGGCTCGTCGAACATATAGGTGGGGTAGTGGAAGCGCAGATGGCGGTACAGGTTGCGGCTGAAGTGCTCGGCGGTGGTGTAGTGGATGCCCTCGTCCAGACGGATGACCTCCACGTTCTGAGTCACCATGTCGATAAGCAGATAGGCGGGCAGGCCGTCGGCGCGGTTGTTCAGCCACTTGATGATATCGCCGTAGCGCAGGGGCGTGACGCGGACAGGGCGGCCCTGGTAGTTGATCTGGGTATAGTCGTCGGCCACCTCGAACTGGGAGACCATGTCCGCCAGCTCACCCAATTTGCGGTTGCCCAGCTTTGTGGCGGAGTTGGCATCCAGCATGGGGATCTGGTCATAGCTGATCTCCTCCACTTCGGCGGCAAAGTCGCCGTCGGTAACGGTCAGCAGGTCGCGGTAGTCCCCGGCACGGAACAGCTGCCAGCCGATCACCGCGCCCACCAGCGCCGTGGCGATCAGCGCGGCGGCCGCAATGAGTGGCACGGTGCACTGTTTTTTCAAAAAGGTGAAGTAGCCCTTGGCACCGGTGCCCTGAAAACCGGAGGTCAGTATGGCACAGCCGCCGTACACGGCGCACACCAGCAGTACAAAGACGTAGAAATCCTCGCTCTTGAGACTGATAGGCGGCAGAACGATATAGAAATACACCGCGGCGAACACCAGCGTGACGGCGATGTTCAGCAGCGTGCGGCCCAGGGGCGTGCCCACGGCTTTGCGTTCCTTTTTCGGGCGGGGCTGGCGGCCGAAGCCCTGAAAGTTGGGGTCGTTCCAATTTGTATTCTTCATAGACGGTTCCTTTCTCTGTTGATATGCCTGTTGGTGCTATTATAACCGATGTAGCTTCGTTTGTATAGCAACTTCAGGTTGCAAACGGCAAAATTGCCGCAGAGAGATGCATTTGGCTGTTCACAAATTGTTTACAATAAAAGTCAAAGAAAGTCAAATTACCCTATTGACAAAGTAGGAAAGGCGGTGTAATATATGTTCAAGGTCAAAGAAAGGCAAAGTCAAATGAGCCGAGCTTGACCGAGAGATGCAAACGAAAGGCGGCGAGGATTTGGGTATTTCCGATATTATCGCTGGGTTCATCCAGCAGGAGTTAGACCAGGCGGGCGGTGCGCTGGAGCTACAGCGAGCCGACCTGGCGCAGCGGTTCAACTGCGTGCCCAGCCAGATCAACTACGTGATGTCCACCCGGTTCTCGCCGGAGCATGGCTACATCGTGGAGTCCCGGCGGGGCGGCGGCGGCTACATCCGCATCACGCGGGTGCAGGTGGACCGCCAGACGCTGCTGATGCACGTTATCAACAGTATCGGCGACAGGCTGGACGCGGCCAGCGCACGGGCGATCGCCCAGAACCTGGTCCAGTCCGAGGCCATCAGCCGGGAGCTGGGACAGGCGTTGCTGTCCGCCACCGGCAGCCGGGCTCTGCAGAGTGCCTCTCCGGAGAGCCGGGATGCCCTGCGGGCTGACATATACAAGCAAGTTTTGATCCATTCCGTCTGACGACGGCGTAAGGAGGTTATGATTATGAAGTGTGATCGCTGTGGAAAGAACGAAGCGACGTTCCATTATAAGACCAATATCAACGGCAGAGTGACCGAGGCGCACCTCTGCCCCGACTGTGCCCGGGCCATGGGCTATGCCGGATCCGTAGAGCGCCGCATGAGCAGCTGGTTCGATGACGATTGGTTCGACCGGCCCTTCCGCATGCTGGAGCCGTTTTTCGGCGGCTTCGGCAGCCGGATGCTGACGGAGTTCCCTCAGCCGGTGGATGTGCTGGAGCAGGCGCAGAGCGCCGACCCGGAGAGCAGCGCCGCCGAGGAGCTGCTGCCGAAGGACGAGGCTATGTCTCTGGCGCTGGAGCGTAGGCGCAACGCGCTGGAGACGCAGCTGCACAACGCGGTGGCGGAGGAGCGGTACGAGGATGCCGCCCGCCTGCGCGACGAGCTGAAGGCTCTGGGCGGCAAGGCGTCCTGACGCCGTTCCGCTATGTTAAAATAACAAATCGAAAGGAAGTGTTCCTTTATGCCTGAGAATAAATTTACCCCCCGTGCAGAGGAAGTTCTGCGTTTGAGCCAGGAGGCTGCCGAGGATCTGGGCCACGGCTATGTTGGCTCCGAGCATCTGCTGTTGGGCCTGATCCGTGAGGAGGAGGGCATCGCCCACCGCGTGCTCAGTGAGTTCGGCGTCACCGATGAAATGGTCTGCTCCGTGCTGCAGCGCAGCGTGGGCAAGGGCGTTTCCGGCGCCGCGCCCAGCCAGGGCCTGACGCCCCGCGCCAAGAGCGTGGTGGAGCTGGCTGTGTCCGAGGCGTCCCGCATGGGAAGCAGCGCCATCGGCACCGCCCATCTGCTGATGGGCTTGCTCCGTGAGGGCGGCAACATGGGCCTGCGTATCCTGCGTACCGTGGGCGTGGACCCCAATAAGATGTACAGCGCTGTGCTGAAGAAACTCAACGATATGCCCCGGGCTGCCGCTGGCGGCGCCTCCGCCCCTAACCGCGAGGCGGACAAGAAGAACAAGACGCTGGCCGAGTACACCCGCGATCTGACCGAAGCCGCCCGCAGCGGCAAGCTGGACCCCGTTATCGGCCGCGATACCGAGATACAGCGGGTCATCCAGATTTTGTCCCGCCGCAGTAAGAACAACCCTGTGCTCATCGGCGAGCCCGGCGTAGGCAAGACTGCCATCGCCGAGGGCCTGGCTGAGCGCATTGCCGCCGGCGATGTGCCCGAGGAACTGCTGGACAAGCGCATCCTGTCGCTGGACCTCAGCGGCATGGTGGCCGGAACCAAGTACCGCGGCGAGTTCGAGGAGCGCATCAAGAACACCCTGAATGAGGTGAAGAAGGACGGCAACGTCATCCTGTTCATCGACGAGCTGCACACCATCGTGGGCGCAGGCTCCGCCGAGGGCGCCGTGGACGCTGCCAACATCCTGAAGCCCGCCCTGAGCCGCGGCGAGATCCGCGTTATCGGCGCCACCACCCTGAACGAGTACCGCAAGTACATCGAGAAGGATGCCGCACTGGAGCGCCGCTTCCAGCCCGTCACCGTGGGCGAGCCCACCCCCGAGGCCACGCTGGAGATCCTGAAGGGCCTGCGCGACCGCTATGAGGCGCACCACAAGCTGACCATCACCGATGAGGCGCTGGACGCCGCAGTGCAGCTGTCCAAGCGGTATATCGGCGATCGGTTCCTGCCGGATAAGGCCATCGACCTGATGGACGAGGCCGCTTCGCAGGTCCGCATGACCGCCGAGAGCTCCTCTCCGGACCTGAAGGCCCTGGAGGAGAAGATCACCGCCCTGCACCGGGAGAAGAACGATGCCATCGCCGCCCAGGACTTCGAGAAGGCCGCGCAGCTGCGCGATATCGAGAAGGACTACCAGGAGCAGGTGGACATCGAGCGCGACAAGTGGCGCAAGAGCCTGTCCCAGAACCGGGGCACCGTCACCGCGGACGACATCGCCAAGGTGGTGGCCGGCTGGACCGGTATTCCCGTCACCCGCCTGACCGAGGATGAGTCCATGCGCCTGCTGAAGCTGGAGGAGAAGCTCCACCAGCGTGTGGTGGGTCAGGATGATGCCGTGACCGCCGTGGCCAAGGCTATTCGCCGCAGCCGTGTGGGTCTGAAGGACCCCAAGCGGCCCATCGGCTCCTTCCTGTTCCTGGGCCCCACGGGCGTGGGCAAGACTGAACTGTGCAAGACCCTGGCGGAGTCCATGTTCGGCGACGAGAACGCCATGGTGCGTATCGATATGTCCGAGTACATGGAGAAGCACACGGTGTCTCGCCTGATCGGCTCGCCTCCCGGCTATGTGGGCCACGAGGAGGGCGGCCAGCTGACTGAGAAGGTGCGCCGTAAGCCCTATTCCGTGGTGCTGTTCGATGAGATCGAGAAGGCCCACGAGGATGTGTGGAACATCCTGCTGCAAATTCTGGAGGACGGTGTCGTTACCGATTCCCAGGGCCGCCGGGTGGACTTCAAGAACACCGTCATCGTCATGACATCCAACGTGGGCGCCCGGAACATTACCGATGCCGCCGCCAAGCTGGGCTTTGACGGCGACGAAAAGGGCGGGAAGGAAACTGAGGAGGCTCGCTTCGCCCGTATCCGCGAGGCGGTCATGACCGACCTGAAGCACACCTTCCGCCCCGAGTTCCTGAACCGTATCGATGAGATCATCGTGTTCCGTCAGCTGACCCAGGAGAACATCGTGGAGATCGCCCGCCGTATGCTCACCGTTACCGGCAAGCGCATGGCGCAGCAGGGGATCACCCTGATCTCCGACGATGACGCCGTGGCCGAGTTGGCCCGTGACGGCTTTGATCCCCAGTACGGTGCCCGTCCTCTGCGCCGGGCCATCCAGAACCAGGTGGAGGATGCTGTAGCGGAGTTGATGCTGGAGGGTAAGCTGAAGTCTGGCGATACCGCCCATGT
>ULTO01050318.1_pt1 | contig 20099 bp, 23 predicted proteins | sample 1957601 | NCBI WGS metagenome assembly ULTO01 (sample SAMEA4835734, study PRJEB28245) | human gut metagenome | biome: gut microbiome; material: fecal sample | place: Denmark | collected 2008 | reverse complement strand
GTCGTCTCCATTCATATAAGGTGCAAGTGCGGCAATATCTTCAAGCGAGCCGCCGCTTTTCGCCAGCTCTCTTACAACTTCCCCTACATCGTCTTCATTCATAAAATACACAAGCGCGGCAACGTCTTCAAGCGAGCCACCGTTTTTCACCAGCTCTCTGACGACCTTGCCCACATCGTCTTCATCCATATAAGGCGCAAGCGCGGCAACGTCTTCAAGCGAGCCGCCGTTTTTCGCCAGCTCCCCGGCAATTTCGCCCAGGTCGTCTCCATTCATATAAGGTGCAAGTGCGGCAAGCTGAGAAATCGTCATTTTTTCCTTATTTTCTTTAATACTCTCCTCTGCCTGCTTGGGCGCCATAAGCGGGACTGTTTCCGCAAGCTCCTCGGGCGTTATATCGGAAGGCTTTTCCCCCGCCGATATTTCTTCAACAATTTCCGCCGCGCGTTTGTTGCAGAGAATATCGTCGATTGACACCCCGAATATCTCCGAAAGCTCGCCGAGCTTTGAAATATCAGGCATACTCTCGCCGCGTTCCCAGTTTGATACCGCCTGAAAGCTGATTCCCATCATATCGGCAAGCGCCATCTGGGTTATGTTCTTTGATTTTCTCAGCTCCGCTATGCGCTTCCCTATCTTTCTAATATCAAACATTTTTTCGTCCTCCGTTTTGGTTTCTTTCCGTTTTGAAAACAACATTTTGTTTTCCTCCTGCTTTTTTTGTTTTTCCCTTTCGGGTCTACGCCCATTTTACGCCGACAAGCGGAAAAACAACAGCAACCGGTGCTTGAAAACGTCATTTTTTCAAGATTCAATTCCCGCTTGAATTATAACATATCCGATTTTATTTGACAAGTGTCGACGTAGGTGATATAATATTAAAAAATTTTCACGGAGGCTGTTATGGAACTTATCAAAAAAGCAAAATGGGGTTATATTATCCTTTCCGTTATTTATATAATCCTCGGAGTAATTCTTCTTATCTATCCTTCGCAGACGATAGACGTCATCTGCCGCATAATCGGCGCGACGGCTGTCATATGCGGAGCATATATGATAATGAAGTTTTTCTTCCGCGGCGCATCGTCGATTTTGTCGGCAACAGGGCTTGTTTTCGGCATTTTCTGCCTTGTATGCGGAATAATTCTCATCGCCAGCCCCGATTTTGTCAAGAGCATTTTGCCTGTCATAATCGGCATTGCGATGATCACGGACAGCGCATCGAAGCTGGTCACCTCGTTTGAAATAAAGAAAGCAACGGAAGACGGCTGGCTCGGCGTGCTTGTTCTCTCGGTCATCGGGCTCGTTTTCGGATTTATAATCGTTTTCAACGCAGGTGCGGCAGCGGATTTCGTCGTCAGAATAATCGGCGTTTCGCTGATTATCGAGGCAATCGAAAATCTCTGCGCAACGGCTGTTGTTTCCGGCAAGTTCCGTTCGATCAAAAAATCATTGGGTAAAAAGACGATTGAAGGAGAATTCACGGAGATAAAAACCGAGCCGACAGACAAGGAAAACGATAAATAAAATTTATTGTTTGATTACACTTTATTAACATTCGTAAGTTATAATATCCTTTACAAAAAGTCATTTTCCGGAGGCATATTTTGATTCGAGAGAAACGCCTTGCAGCGGGAACGGTCGCCTTTGCACTTGTATCGTCGCTGTCGCTGATGGTATACAGAATAATTTTCATGAAGAAATATTACAATCCCTATTCCCTTGAGTATGATCTCGGGGCGAAAAAGGATATAAATATTTTCGGTTGGCTCTTGTTTGCGGCGATTATACTCGCGCTTGTTGTCTCTCTTCTCCTTCGGAAAACTTCGCCATCCGAACGCAGCGAAACGACGGGAAACCTCTTTTCCGTTTTCTGCTGTGCACTCTGCGGCGCGGCTTTTATAATCACTCCCATAATCGCAACCATATATTATAAAAGAGACGTTTTCTCATTATTCTATCGCATTATAAAGTCAGACAAAACCGCCTCCCCACTTTACGGCGCGGCAATGCTCCTCTGCGTGATACTGATGTTCTTCGCGGGGGTGTATTTCCTCTTCTCTGCCTCCGTAAATCTCAGCAAACGACGTTCAAAAAGCAACATGGCGTTGCTTCTTCCCGTCTGGGGCATACTTTTCGTCTGCATTTCATATTTTGACCCCGACTATATCTATTCGGATTACAACAGAATCCTCGCAAACACAGCGGCGGTAAGCTGCATGGTTCTCATGCTTCTGGAAGCAAGACTCTCCATCAAGCGCCCCGTAAATTCGCTTTATTTCTTCTTCTCGCTTGCGACCACAATGCTTGTAATCGTTTACGCCGTGCCGACTTTCATTCTTTATGCGTTCTGGGAGTCTTCAATCACGGTCATAAATGTTCTTGAAATGTGCGAGATCGGAATTGCATTCTTTGCACTCTCGACCACAAGAAGCTATATATCGGACATGAAATAAAAACGGGACAAAAACAAAAACTTCGGTTTTTGTTTTTTCTTTTTCCCGTTTTTATTGACAAAGGCATTGACATATTATATAATTTTTTATTATTGTAAGAAAAATAAGGGGTTCCCATGAACATACTTGACAATTACGGTTCGATGGTTTTCGGCGACAGCGCGATGAAAAAATATCTGCCCGAAAACGTATATCTCCGACTGAAAAAAACAATGGACGAGGGCAAAAGCCTCGCTCCGGAAATTGCGGATGACGTTGCGGAGGGAATGAGAAAATGGGCTGAAGAGCTCGGCGCAACTCATTATACGCATTGGTTCCAGCCAATGACCGGTATCACAGCCGAAAAGCATGACAGCTTCATTTCCTTCGGTCGTGGCGGCGGCGTCATTGAAGAATTCTCCGGCAAGGCGCTGATAAAAGGCGAATCGGACGCGTCGTCCTTCCCCTCCGGCGGTCTGCGCGCAACCTTTGAAGCCCGCGGATATACCGCATGGGACGCAACCTCTTATGCTTTCATAAAAGAAAATACGCTCTGCATTCCGACGGCGTTCTGTTCATACGGCGGCGAGGCGCTCGACAAGAAAACGCCCCTCCTCCGTTCGATGGAGCTCATAAACCGTCATGCAATGCGAATAATGAAGCTGTTCGGAAACGACAGCGTCAAAAAGGTCGTGACGACCGTCGGCGCGGAGCAGGAATATTTCCTCATAGACAAAAAGCTCTTTGACCGTCGCGAGGACCTCGTTTTCACGGGGAGAACGCTTTTCGGAGCAAAACCGCCGAAGGGACAGGAGCTCGATGACCACTATTACGGATCGATAAAGCCGCGCGTAAAGGCGTTTATGAGCGAGCTGAACGAAGAGCTCTGGAAGCTCGGCATACCCGCAAAAACGGAGCACAACGAGGTCGCCCCGTCGCAGCATGAGGTCGCCGTGCTCTATACGACGTCAAATATAGCGACGGACAACAACCAGCTCATGATGGAAACGATGAAAAACGTCGCCTCGCGTCACGGGCTTGCCTGCCTGCTCCATGAAAAGCCCTTTGCGGGCGTAAACGGCTCCGGAAAGCACAATAACTGGTCAATGGCGACCGATACGGGCGCAAATCTGCTCGAACCGGGCGACACTCCCGCGGAAAACGCACAATTTCTGCTCTTCCTTGCGGCGGTTATAAAGGCGGTCGACCTTCATCAGGAGCTGCTCCGTATTTCCGTTGCTTCGGCAAGCAACGATCACCGTCTCGGCGCGGACGAAGCACCTCCCGCGATAATTTCAATGTTTCTCGGCACGGAGCTTACGGAAGTCCTCTCGGCAATAGAAAATGACAGCACGATGAGCAAAAAAGAGCGCACGCTCATGCGAGTAGGCGTCCACACCCTGCCGAAATTCCCACGCGACACAACGGACAGAAACCGCACCTCTCCTTTTGCCTTCACCGGAAACAAGTTTGAATTCCGTTCACCGGGGTCAAGCCAGTCGATAGCGGACACAAACACCGTCATAAACACGATAGTCGCCGAAACGCTCGACGAATTCGCCGGCAAGCTCGAAGCCGCAAGCAATTTTGATACCGAGCTTCATTCCCTGATAAGAGACACAATAAAGGCTCATAAGCGCATTATTTTCAACGGAAACAACTACTCCGCAGAATGGGTAAAGGAAGCGGAAAAGCGCGGGCTTTACAATCTCCCGTCAACGCCCGACGCCGTCGAAAGGCTCATTGCACCCGAAAATATATCGCTCTTTACAAAATACGGCGTGCTGACAGAAACAGAGGTGCGCTCGCGCCATGAAATAATGCTCGAAAGCTATTGCAAAACCGTCGGCATAGAGGCTTTGACAATGCTTGAAATGACCCGAAAACAGATAATCCCCGCCGTTATGGCATTTTCAAAAGAAGTTGCCGGAGCGGTTAAAATCAAGACCGACATCGGCTGTGATGTTGACGTCAGTGCGGAAACGGCGCTTTGCAAAAAGCTCTCATCTCTTCTCGGAATGATTTATTCCGCATGCGAAAAGCTCTCATCCGATATGTCTGCATATCACGGCGACACGGAATCCGAAAGAGCAGCTTATTTCCGTTCCGTCATATGCCGTGACATGTCTGCGCTCCGCGCCTATGCAGACGAAGCGGAATCCGTCACCTCATCCGAATACTGGCCCATGCCTGACTACGCAAAACTGCTCTTCTCTGTTTGATACAAACACAAAAATCCCGCTCATGCGGGATTTTTTATTTTATTTCGTTTTTTTATATGCTATCGGATTTTGGTTTCCCTTTGACTTATAATAATCCGGAATTCGCCTGCCGACGAAAATATCTGAAATTTCCTTTGGAGCAGGATGTCCGTCAAACTCCCATCTGCCTTCTCTTTCGTCGCACTTTTTCCACTCGTCAACTTCGTAAACAGCCTTAACAACACCATACAGGGAGCTTAAAACGTATGGATGCTTTTTCGCATTTTTAGGATTTATATGCCACGCCGAACGCGTCGCCTCATAAATATCCCCTCTTTCATCGAGAACTCTCTGGGTTATCTTTATTATCATATAATTTATATCGTCAGGCTCGTCGTAGGGCTTTGCCGAATATCTTTCCTCAAGAGTTATTGCATTCGCGACACCGCGGTCAAAATCATATCCGCCCTGAATATTTGAAAGCCCATCATAGCAGTCCATAACTGCGCTTTCCACCAAAAACGCTTCTTTTTCCGTAAGTCCGTGCCTGTGTATGACGTGAAGCACGTCAAGTCCGGCGGCTTTTATTTCTTTTATTATCTTGTATTTCAAATTCTCTTTCGAAGCGTTTTCTTTTAATGCACATTTTATATGTTCAAAAACACGATTGCCTTTACCCTTGCCGACATAAAATGTCTGCCCGTTTCTCGAATCGATAAGGCGATAAACATAATATCCGAGACGTTCTGCTGTCTCATCGCTGAACTTCGTTATTTCTTTCATAATCTGCCTCCGCTATAAAAATCAAAGGACGGTTGCTTTTATGTTTATCTTATTCTTGTTCCGCCGATTGTATATATTTCGCTACCCGAATATGTAACGCGATTTCCGCCGACGCTGTAAAGCCTGCCGCCGGAAAACTCTATTCTCTCATTTCCTACTTTATAGAGTTTTCCTCCCGAATATTCAACGCGTCTCTCTCCTATTTTGTAAAGTTTTCCGCCACTGTATTGCGCACGTTCACCATAATATTTTACCAATGCTTCTTCAACTGTCATATTTTGCACCTTCCTATTTCTTGAAAACGCAACCGTCCTTTATATATATTATAGCCCGTTTACGGGCAATTGTCAACAAAAATTATTCTGTCTATAATATTTGTATAAAATATGTTGCAGGATATCTTATTATGATAGTTTATGATAAGCTCTGGAAGACCATGCAAGCAAAGGGCGTTTCACAATATAAGCTCATCCGTACTTACGGCATAAGCACAGGACAGCTTGACAGATTGAGAAAAAACGATAACGTCAGCACTTACACTCTTAACTCACTTTGCAGAATACTCGACTGCTCCCTTTCCGATATTGCGGAATACGTTCCGGACGATAAAAACATTGAAACCGATAAATAATAAAAACGCAAAAAATCCCGCTCATGCGGGATTTTTTATGTTTATCCGAACTATCTTCTTCCGCAGCCGCAACCGCCGCCGTCGGGCTTTTCGCCTCTGTCCATATCGGAGAGAGCGGGCGGATAAAACTCGTCAATTGGGAATGCCATGTGCTTGAACATGCTGCACGGATCATCCGTTGCGGGAGAAATGCATTCTTTTTCGGGAACGGTGTATTCCGTTCCGTTCATAAGATACTGCGCGGGGCGCTCAATTCTTATCACGGAGAAGAATCCGAGCGAAACAAGCAGGTATTTTCCCGCGGGGTCGGCGCAGAGTCTGCCGTCAAACACGGCGCGGACTGCTTCTGGCAGGTCGCTGTCGCAGAGACAGTTGCGGAAGTTCTGGCAACGGCAAGCCTCAACAATCTTCGTGTTAAGTACTATCGGATCGACGACTTCAAGAACCGCTGTCGGGAGATTGCTTGTGGCATTGCACTCGCTGCCTCCGCCGCAGAAGCCGGAGCTGTCCGCCGCACTCTTGAAAATGCTGACGTTACCTTCGCTGCCGTAAAGAATGACCTTCTTTTCGACCATGCAAAGTCCATCTGCCTCCTGCGAGCGACCAAGTCCGACGCAGATCTCGCAGTTGACCTTTACATACATTTTCACCGTCACCTGATAGAAACCGCGGTTGAACGGTACAGGGTCGACGCTCATATCCGCCGCGATGACGTGTGCGCTCTTCGTTCTGACGTTGCCTCCGCGTTCAACGGCGTCCCTGCCGCAGTCCGTGAGATAAACGACTACATCCTCAAAGCAGTCCTTGTCGCGGCAACTGTCCAGAATTCTGTTGGTATCTATATAAACCGTGTCACGTCCCGCACAGGGGAGCGACATATTTCTGTTATCAGCCATAATAAATAATTTCCTCCAAAATAATTATTCGGGCAGAGAGAATGTTATCATTCCCTCCTGCTATATTTTATGCGGAGAAAACGATTTGGTGATTTATGTCGCAAAAAAGGGTGTGCGCCGTTATTATGACGAAAATTGCCCCTCTTGTTTGTTCAAGATGACAGTACGTCTTGTAAAAGATTATTTCCGATTGACTTTTATTTTTTATTAATATATAATTAAGTAAATACAGATAAATATATCATATACAAGGAGTGACAAAATGTTGAAAATGCTCAAAGGCGTTCGCGTTCCGCAGAGAAAGAATACATACCTTTCCGTGCCGAAGGAAATGCCCCCTCCGAAAAGCGTAACTCTTCTCTGCTCCATGCATATAGGTAAGCCCGCCGTTCCGATTATAAAAATCGGTGACAGCGTCAGGGTCGGTCAGCTTATTGCCGAGCAGAACGGTTTCATCTCCTCTCCCGTACACGCAAGCATATCGGGAACGGTGAAAAAAATAGACAATGTTCTCATATCGTCCGGCGCATACGTTCCGGCTGTAACAATAGAATCCGACGGGCTTATGGAAAAGCACGAAAGCGTCACGCCGCCCGTCATAAACACAAAAGAGGACTTTATCGCCGCCGTCAAAGCGAGCGGCATTGTCGGTCTCGGCGGTGCGGGCTTCCCGACTTACGTCAAGCTTGACTCAAAGGAAGGCGTCGATACACTTATCATAAACGGAGCGGAATGCGAACCTTATATCACAAGCGACAGCGTCACGCTGCTCTCAAAAGGTGAAGATATAGTCGAAGCCATCGGGCTGATGAAAAAATTCATCGGTATTAAAAAAGTCATTATCGGCATTGAGAAAAACAAAAAAGAAGCCATTGAAAATATGAAAAGGCTGACGGCGGGCGATGACAGCATAACCGTAAAAGCTCTGCCCTCGTCATATCCGCAGGGCGCGGAAAAGGTGCTGATATACAACACCACGGGCAAAATTGTCCCTGCCGGCAAGCTTCCGGCGGACGTCGGCTGTATTGTCTGCAACTGCACGACGGCGGCTGAAATTGCCGAATATATAAAAACCGGCATGCCGCTTGTAAAAAAATGCGTGACCGTCGACGGCGGAGCCGTCAAAGAGCCGAAAAATTTAATCGTTCCCATCGGCACTTCCCTTGCGGACGTTTTTGAATTCTGCGGCGGATTTTCGGAAGAACCGGAAAAAATTCTTTACGGCGGGCCGATGATGGGAATTTCCGTCCCATCGGCAGACGCTCCCGTTCTGAAAAACACAAACGCAATTCTTGCCTTCGGAAATGCGGAATCGACCGTTCCGAAAACAACCGCATGCATACATTGCGGCAGATGCGTAAATCATTGTCCGCTCGGCCTCGTACCGACGGAAATCGAAAAAGCTTATAAAGCAAAAAACGGAGAACTGCTCGAAAAATTGCAGGTCAACCTCTGTATGGAATGCGGCTGTTGCTCATATATCTGCCCCGCAAAACGCCCCCTCGTTCAGACAAACAAGCTTGCAAAGGCGACCTTGCGTGACTACATTTCAAAGAAACAGGCAAAAGCAAAGGAGGAAAGCGGAAAATGAATAAGCTGAAAGTATCCGTTTCGCCCCATATTCACAGCCGCGTAACAACGCAAAAGATAATGCTGGACGTGATAATCGCGCTTGTGCCGGCGGCGGTTGCAGGCTGTATCATATTCGGAATAAGATCGCTTTTCGTTATGCTGACGAGCGTTGCGGCGGCAGTACTGGCAGAGCTTCTCTTCTGTCTTGCATGCAAACGCGAGATTACGATTTATGATCTCAGTGCCGTTGTGTCGGGACTTATTCTCGCTCTCAGCCTCCCCGTGACAATGCCCTTATGGCAGGTTGCCGTCGGCGCGGTATTTGCGATAATCATCGTAAAATGCATATTCGGCGGCATCGGACAGAATTTTGCAAATCCTGCCGTTACGGCAAGAGTATTTATGATAATAGCATTTTCAAAAACCGTTGCGGCAACAGCGACTCCGAAAGGCGTTGACGCCGTTTCCTCCGCAACACCGCTCGTAATTCTCGAAGGAACCGCAAAGGGAGAGCTTCCGTCAATTATTGATATGTTCCTCGGAAAAAGAGCCGGTGCAATCGGCGAAACGTGTGTGGTCGCGCTCGTCATAGGCGGACTTTATCTGATGATAAAGCGCGTTATCAGCTGGCATACGCCGGTTGCGTTTATAGCGTCGACCTTCATTTTTATACTTATATTCACCGGCGACCCGAAAGCCGCCCTTTATCATACTCTCCTCGGCGGACTCTTTATCGGCGCAATATTTATGGCAACAGACTATTCCACAACGCCGACAAACACAATTGGAAAGGTTGTATTCGGCATCGGCGCGGGCTTTATAACGTCCGTCATACGCATATGGGGTTCCCTTCCCGAAGGCGTTTCATATGCGATACTCCTTATGAACATCCTCACCCCTTACATTGAAAAGCTGACAAGAAAAAAGCCGTTGGGAGGTGACAAAGCATGAAGGACTCTGTAAAAAGTGTAATCGTACTGCTTGCCATATGTCTTGTAGCCTCCGCAATTCTTGCGGCTGTCAACTCATTTACGGCACCGCTCATCGAAAAGAGCGAAAACGAAAAGGTTGAAAAGTCGCTGCTCGTCGTAATGCCGGACGGAAAAAATTTCAAAAAAATCGAAACTGCACCGGACGGTCTTGCGGATACAGTCAAAGAAATCTATTCCGAGGACGGCGGCGGCTACGTTTTCAAGCTCGTCACAACTGGCTATTCCGCAGGGCTCACGATAATGTGCGGGATTGACTCAAACGGAAAAATCACCGGTGCGACGTGCGTTTCAAGCGGAGAGACGCTCGGAAACGAAAAAACATACGGGGAACTTTTCCTCGGCGCGGACAAAGGCACCGTCGACTCCGTCGACTCCGTTTCCGGAGCGACGAAAACCACGGCAAACTACAAAAAGGCTCTGAAGGACGCGCTCTCCGCGTTCGACATTCTGAAAGGAGCGGCAAAATGAAAAAGAATAAGCTTTCGATTTTTCTTGCGGGTCTCCTCAGAGAAAATCCCGTATTTGTGCTTGTACTCGGCACCTGCCCGACCCTTGCAACAACAAAAAGCGTAATCGGCGCGGTCAGTATGGGACTTGCCGCAACGGCTGTTCTCATCTGCTCCAATATGGCTATCTCGGCAATGAGAAAAATCATTCCGGACAAGGTCAGAATTCCTTGCTATATCGTCATAATCGCGGCGTTTGTCACGGTTGTTTCAATGCTGATGAACGCTTTTCTTCCGGAACTTTATGAGCTTCTCGGAATATATCTTGCGCTGATAGTCGTAAACTGCATTATTCTCGGAAGAGCCGAAATGTTCGCCCGCGAGCATACCGTCGGCGAGTCGGCTCTCGACGGTGCGGGAATGGGACTCGGATTTACGCTTGCCCTGCTCGTTATGTCGTCGATAAGAGAAATCATCGGCTCCGGAACGTGGGCAGGGATAAAAATTCCCGTCATATCCGATTATTCAATCCCGATACTGACAATGGCTCCCGGAGGCTTCCTCGTTTTCGGAATTTTAATTGCCGTTGTCAACAAAATCACAAAAGGAAAAGCCATAAAGAAGAAAGATTTCGGATGCGAAGGTTGCCCTTCCGCCGCAGTCTGCACACATTCTTCATGTGACAGAAAGGAGAAAGACAATGTTTAAGACACTCATAGTCATCCTTATGTCAAGCGTGCTCGTCAATAACTACGTTCTCTCCAAATTCCTCGGCATATGCCCGTTTCTCGGCGTTTCAAAAAAGCTCGATCAGGCAACGGGAATGGGACTTTCCGTCATATTCGTTATGCTTGTTTCGACAGCCGTAACCTACCCGATACAAAAGTTTGTCCTCGATCGTCTCGGTCTCGGATATCTGCAAACAATAGTTTTCATTCTCGTCATTGCGGCACTTGTACAGTTTATTGAAATTGTGCTGAAAAAGTTCATTCCTTCGCTTCACAGAAGCCTCGGAATATATCTGCCGCTCATAACAACGAACTGTGCCGTTCTCGGCGTCACAATTCAGAACATAACCGACGGATACAACTTCCTGGAATCAATGGTGAGCTCGCTCGGTTGCGGTCTCGGATTTCTGCTCGCGATGGTGCTCTTCTCCGGCGTTCGCTCACGCATTGAAAACTGTGACGCGCCCGAGTGCTTCAAAGGCTTGCCCGCGACGCTCATCGCCGCTTCAATCGTTTCCCTTTCCTTTTTCGGATTTGCGGGAATAGTTGAAAATCTCTTTGCCTGAAAGGAGACTGCCATGCTTTATAATATTCTTATTGCCGTTGCCGTCGTTTCTGGAATCGGGCTCATATGCGGGATCGTGCTTGCGCTTGCCTCTCATTTTATGGCTGTAAAAGTCGATGAAAAAAAGGAAGCCGTCCGCGCGTGCCTGCCTGGCGTCAACTGCGGTGCCTGCGGATACACAGGCTGTGACGGTTATGCGGCGGCACTTGTAAAAGGCGATGCGGAGGTCAACCTTTGTATTCCCGGAGCGGACGCCGTTGCAAAAAAGCTCGCGGAGGTGCTCGGCGTTGAATTTGCAGACGTTATCGAAAAGGTCGCGATAGTCCATTGCGGCGGCGACTGCAAGTCGACGGAAAGAAAAGAAATCTATGAAGGCATTGAAACCTGCGCGGCGGCAAATCTGCTCTATGGCGGTACGGGAAAATGCTCATTCGGCTGTCTCGGCTACGGCGACTGTAAATCGGTCTGCAAAAGCGACGCGATCTGCATTGAGGACGGCATCGCCCATGTCAGCACGTCTCTTTGCATAGGTTGCGGGATGTGCGTCCGAGCCTGCCCGAAGCATCTAATATCACTCGTGCCTGATGTCATTCAAACGATTGTTTTCTGCTCAAACAGAGAGAAAGGCGCGACCGTCCGCAAAGAATGTGTCAGCGGCTGTATCGCCTGCAAAAAGTGCGAAAAACTCTGTCCGGAGCAAGCAATTGTCGTGCGTGACAATCTTGCCGAAGTAGACACCGAAAAATGCACGGGGTGCGGTATCTGCGCCGACAACTGCCCCGTCGGTTGCATAAAAGTCGGTTCCTTCCTCGGAGCCCACAAATAAAAAATGCCCGCACATTTGTGCGGGCAAATCTGTAAAATCATGAAAAACAAAAAATTAAGAAACGATATTATCCTCATATCCGCCGTACTGCTTGCGACGGCGATTGTCGCGCTGATATTGTGCGCTTTCCGCAAGGAAGGCGGTTATGTCTCCGTTGTGCAGAACGGCAAGGAGACGGCGCGATATTCTCTTTCCGAAAATGTGACGGTCACCCTTGAAAACGGCGGGACGAACGTTCTCGTCATCGAAAACGGTTATGCCTTCATTTCAGACGCCTCGTGTCCTGATAAAATCTGCGTTCACCACAGAAAAATCCACTGTGCCGGCGAGGCGATAACCTGTCTGCCGAACAAGACCGTTATAAAAATCGTTTCCGGCGAGGAGGTGGACGCGATATCATGAAAATAAATACGAAAAAGCTCGCGCTCATCGGGGTTTTGGCGGCTGTGGCAATGATACTTTCGTATATAGAAGCTCTCCTACCGCCGATATACTCCGCCGTCCCGGGAATAAAGCTCGGACTTGCGAACATCGCCGTTATATTTGCGCTTTATTCGATCAACCTAAAAAGTGCCGCGCTTATTTCCGCCATAAAAGTCTTTCTTTCAGCCCTGCTCTTCGGCTCCGTGACGTCATTTATATACAGTTTTTCGGGAGCCGTATTGAGTCTTGTCGTGATGGCGCTGATGAAAAAATCGACGTTGTTTTCGCCGGTCGGAGTCAGCGTCGCGGGCGCGGTTGTGCATAATGTCGGGCAGGTTCTCTGCGCGATAATCATCCTCGGAACGGCTGAAATAGGCTATTATCTGACATTCCTCTCCGTCTCCGCTGTCGTCTCCGGTGTGCTCGTCGGACTCGTATCGGCACTTCTGATAAAGAAGCTGAAAGCGCCGAAGCCGCAATAATATAGCCCGTTTCAATAAAAAAGCACCCCCTAAAGGGTGCTTTTTGTTTATTGTTCATCGAGCTTTTTGCGGATATCCTCCGTCACAAAGCATTTCAAAACTCAGTCATCCCGAAAATTCTTCTTCGGTATGCAATCGTAAATTCTTTATCGCGCCGATTCAATATCTGATGTAGCCGTCCTTGAAGAAAATCGCAACGATTTTCTTTCCGAACTTTCTCGGATTCCGCCCGACAATTATCGTTCCCGCAATATACGCGATGAGAAGAACGCCGATCGCAGACGATATAATCATAACAGGCTTTGAATGTTCACGGCGGATGCGGTTCGCGTCATCAAAGCCAAAAAGCCACTCTCCGTCATGAAAAACCGCCTTTACGGAATAATATTTTCCGCTTTCTTCGCTCGTGCGCCCACGCACACAGACTGTCAAAACGGCTTTGCCGTCGCACATGGACTTGATTTTTTCAAACACTTCGCTCCCCGCTATATACTCTATCTCATATGTCTCCCCTTCGGAGGAGATAAGTATAGCGTCATCTCCGGACGCGGAGACCGACTCAAAAATCACCTGCCGCGACTCGGTGTTTGCTTCCGTATAATTTGTGAAAAACGTATATTTAACGGCGAATATCATCACGCCGACGGCAAGCACCGCCATGATAACAATCCCCGCAACAGCGCCCACTTCGTCATCGACATTACCCTTGAAAATGCCTTTCGTACTCCTGATATTCGGGATTTCCCTCCCGCCGTGCCGCTTTTTATATTGCTGACAGACACATTCAACAAATTCAATCACGTCATGAAAGCAACCATCGACCGCAATCACCTTTTCGCCGATATAAATGCGCTCTTCGTTTTGCCGCGCTTCAATTCCCGTGACATCGGCATAGCTGTACCTTTTCTTTATTCCGAAAAAATTTCCGACGGTAAATCCCTCGTCGTCATAGACTATACGACAGTTCAGATATACAATAACAATCGATACGGCTATTGCAGAAAAAACCGAAAATCCAATCGGCACCCATGATTTTTCCCCTTTGATAACCGTGATGAAAACCGGAACGAGAAAGCCGACCGCGCCCAATACACCGACTATAAGAAAGAACATCGGCGGGCGGACAACTTTTCCGTCGCCCTTTTTCGGCAAACGCAAAAGCCCGTTTATTATGCCAACGGTCAATACCGCGATCATAATCACAACATATTTCATTTTTTGTCCGCCTTTCAAAGTATTTGCCGCCACATCCGGTGCGGTCTATATATATTTTTTAATCAGCCAAAACGCAATGGCAATCAACGCCGCAAGCAGCCACATAAGCGCTGCCCCAAGCCAATGAAACTTGTCCTTCTCCGGCACGCCTTCAACGCTCTTCATCTCGTCGACTGTAAAGCGGCGCTTGCAATCGGGACATTCAAGCTCGTCCCATACAAAGCGCACGTCCCCAAGCATATAATTTCCGCAAAAACTGAAATCAAAGTCCTTCGCCTCCGGCGATCGGGAATTTACCACTTTTGAAACCTCGACAGTCTCAAGTTTTGCGCCGCAGTCGGGACAAAAATGCTCTTTTTTCAGATATTTTATATTTTTATATATTCGTTTGTATCCCGCCATAGCAGCGCCGCCTTTCGCGATTTTTTAATTGATTTCTTTCCGCCGCCTTCATTCAAGCTCCGGCGCACGCCGAATTCCCTCAAAAATGCTTTATATATTCTTTTCCATCTCATCCGTCGGAGAATAATTTATTCCCCAATCCGCAACGGAGCCAAGCGCCCCGCAACGACAACAACGGTTACCGATGTACACCCATTTCACATCGCCGTTTTTTCTGCGTATAAAACCAACTTTAACATTGTATTTCTTCCCTGTCTTACAAGCCGGACATTTTATAGCCTCGGGATTGCACTCTTCCCATACTTCCTCTCCATCCAGCAGTATTTTTTCGGTTTTGCACTTCGTGCATTTCACTTTGACCGCGCCCTCATCCGCATCGACGGTAAGTTCAAAAATGTTTTTTCCGCATTTGTGGCAAACAACGGATTTCACATCAATATCTTCGTCTTCCGAATACTCACGAAGATACTGTGGAATATCTCCGTCAGCTTCTCCTGTCCAATATTTTTTTGTTCTGTTTATCATGATACTCTCCTATGGTAAATTATTTTTCAAAGTAAATTGTCACGCACGCCGCCTTCATTCAAGCTCCGGCGGAGCGTCCACCCAGCCGACGGTATATGCCGTATATTCACAGACCTCAAGCCGCCGCATGTCGTCCGTATCGCCGAGCATGATGTCCTTTGGATATTTATAGCTCGTGTACCGCTCGACCGTCCTTTTGATATAAAGGTCAGGAGCACCGAAAAGGTGCATTACCTCGTGCGCGACGGTCGACGCCCTGTCCGATTTTTTGTCCAGCGGAAGGTTTCTTCCAATATAATTTGTGAAAATTATCGCGTGCTCTACGTAGTCACCGCCGTAATCCGCGGACTGTTGCTGACGCGCCGTTGAAATGCCGTCTTTATTAACAACCGCCACAAAAACGACTTCTCTCCCGTCGCTTTGATATTTATAGCTTTCATACAGCTGTCTTGTGCTGTAATATCCGAAATTGTCCGCAAGCTGCTCCATCATGTCGTGCGTGTGCGTCCCGTCCGATCCATCAAGCACACTGCCCTTGTATCTGAGCTTATCTTTCTCTCCCGATACGGTCGAGGCATAATATTGAATTTCAAATTCAAGCTCAACTCCGTATCTGTCCGCCTGCTTTTCGATGAATCGCAGTCCTTCCTTTATAGGCTTCATAAAGAGTGATATGCTCTCCGCATCCCAGCTGCTTTCATCGTCATCGACAAAAAATATCTGAACGGTTATTTCCCCTTTCAGCTCTTTGTTTATCCCGAGCCCGTAAGCGGGTCTTGTCGAAAACAGTTCTCTCAGCTCTTCCGTCAGCACCGGCTGATTTTTCTTTCCGAAAAAGCCTCCGTTCCGGCTTATATTGTCCGCACAAAAGAAAATCAGCGTCACCGCGATAACGCAGACAAGCATTATATTGAAAAACTTTTTGTCCGTCATCTGCCGCATATGCTCACCTTACATAAAATATTATTTTCAAAGCCGGATTTTTCAACGTTCGGCGTCATTTTCCGTCGCTTTTTCATGAACCCTGTTTCTGATTATGAAAAGCAGTATCGGTCTGAGTATGCCGAGAGAAATGACGGTCAGAACCGTCAATATATCGCCGTAAACACCGAGCGCGTTTCTGTAAATCCTGTGAGAAAGCACCGTGTCCGTTATAAACGCAACCAGAAGACATACAAGCAAAACCGCAAAAAGCGCGTCATTGGACTCGCCGACAACATAAAAATATATGCTCAGTCCTGCGGAAACAAACAAAAAGGCGCCCGAAACCGCTCCGAGAGCGCGATTGCCCGCAATTTTCCCGATCATAAAGCTGTTATAAAACGGAATCCACGCAGTACCGCTGTGTCTGAATTTCAGATTTTCCGCCATTCTCATAACGGAAATCCCATCCAAAATATAACGCACAACCGTAAATATCACGGCAAGCACCAAAACCGCTATAAAAACAAAAAACAGAAACGAAAGCATTCCGAGAAGAAACATTACACTTATTCCGCCCATCCGTCTGTGTCCTTTCAAAATTTATTTTAATTACAGGAGAAAAGTCATTCTTTCAGTTCATCCGCAAACATTTCATTCCAGAGTCCCCAGCCCTCTTCGTCCAGAACCGCGGGAGCGTCATCCGTCCAACCCACATAAAACGCCGTGGCGTCGCCTATATTGTTGAGTGGCAGAAAAAATGAGGCGCTGAGCATAATATCCTTCGGATAATATTTTTGGGCAAGAGCTTTTCTTTCAGCGTTCTTATAAAGCTCCTCCGCGCCGAAAAGGTGCAGTATTTCATGGGCAACAACAGATGACTGTGCGCCCTTTGGGTAATTATGCTTTACATCATCCCGGTCATAAGCAAAAATGAGGCAGTGTTCTTCAATTATCGTCTTTGATCCTCTGTGCGGATTGAGCGCATAAGAGGTACCGTTTTTATTGAACACCGTAATACAGATGACCTCTGTCCCATATGTTGATTCAAGCTCTGAAATCATTCGCGCGTCGGAAGAATATCCAAGCTCCTTCGCCGCCTTATAAAGAACATTTATGGTCGCATTGCCATTCTGATTTATATCTTCTATAACCTCTCCGTCATAAAAAACATTGGAATGTGTCTGTCTTATATTCAATTCAAGGTCAACGCCGTATTTTTTCGCCTGATCTTCAAGAAAATCAAGCCCGGGAATCACTTCTTTTTCCGTAAAATCCGAAATCTCATTGTCCGTCCAGCTGCTTTCATAATCTTTTATGAAAAACAGAATAACGGAAACATCTCCTCTGAGCTGTTTGCATGTGCCGAGATCATAATCGACGCGTAATGCGTTTATCTCCGAAATCGTTCTTTCCACAGTTGAAATTTCAGAACCGACTTTATCATTCTTGAGACCTATATTCGCAAGTATCAGCACAGCAGCAACAAGCAAGCAAATCAAGGCGAAAATCCGAGGTAAAAGCCTGATATATTTTTTCTTTTCCATCTGTGCAGGCGACTCTTCAAGGACCCACGGAAGCACGATACCGTAAACAGAAACAACAAAATAATCATCGTGCTGTTCATTCGGAATGTATGAACCGGAAATCGTGACTTCAAGTTTAATTCCGCCGCTTTGCACGCAAAGCTCGCACTCGTCGCCTTCAATAATTTTCCCGCAAACCGTGTACGAAACGCAGAGATATTCCGTTTTTTCTCCGGTATCGCCGCATACAATCTCGTCCGGACGATCAATCGCAACGCCAAACCTGCCAAGATATTCTTTAAGCTCGGGAAGCGCATTTTTCGCCTGCGCATAAAAGTTGCGGCAAGTGAGACAGTCACAAAGCGAAAGCGACCTGCAATATTCTCTTGTTTTCTCAACATCAACATCCATTGTGCAACCTTGATTTGAAAAAATCACATAATCACTTCCCTTCATTTGTTATTATATCATATTCCTCCGACGCTTTCAAGAAAATATCTCCTGTGCAGGGAGAAAAATGAGAGTAAAACAAAAAACCCGAGATTTTCTCGGGCTTTTCAACCGGCGTTCTTCAAAACAGCAGCAGTTGTCTGTTAAAATCTTAAAAGATGCCTGTTTGTTGTGACAGAAAGGCATTCCGATATGAAACACCTTTGAATTTTTCCTTCAAAACTTCAAAAGCATGAACGTATTTTTCGATTTTCGCTTCATTCCCTTTAACTTTCAAAGCAGGTTTACGCTTTCCTGTAATTATCACTCCGGGTACATCCACAGGATTTTCATTCGATTCAAACAACTTGCAGTCACGCTTGGGCTTCAAAGAAAAGCCTTCAACCTGCGGAAAGTTTGCAACGATCCACGCCACCTGTTCCGTTGTGAAAAGATTTGTCGGAAAATCAAACACTTTCAAGTGCGGGAGTTGTTCTATAAAAGACAGGTCGTTATCCTCAATGGCACGACCGGTAAAGGTGAGCCTTTCCACGCCTGTATTTGCAAGCGGCATCATACTATCGACAATCATTTTGCTCCAGACTGCGTTTCCGATTCTGAATTCCTTGAGAGCAGGAGCGGTTTCAACTCCTTTAATAGATGACAGGCGTGAGAAATCTTCTATACACAGTCCTGTCAAAGACTTATTTTCAGTCATATTCCAGAGAGAGGCGACCCTTTGATTTGCAAAAAGAACAACATACTCAAGTTGTGGTAACGTACTGAGTAAAGACAAATCCTCAATAAACTTATTTTTGAAAAAACGAATCGCTTTCAGTTGCTTGCCATATGTTCTTATAAAGTATTCAAAGGTATCTTGTTGCAGTCCGGAAATTGTCACCACATCCGCAAGGGGATAATTTTTCAGTTTATCAATATCGGAAATCGAAATTCTTCCGCCGCCGATGTCCATTTTTTCTTCACGTAGCCATATACAACTGTGCGTTTTTGTCTCAGGATCATAGTCAAAACTTCCGTCAACAAACGAGTCAAATGAAAATTTCATTTTCATCTCCTGTATCTGTTTTTCGTTATTATAACATATATTTGAAAATCATTCAAGCAATGAATGAACAGATAAAAATAAGGCGCAGGTCTGCTTTGTCGGTCAGATTCCGCGCGGAAAGGTCGAAAACTGCGCTTGGCATCTTTTTGCTTTTGCGTTTTTCCGATTTTTGAAAAGTGAGAAAAAGGATAAAACGAAAAAAGGGGCTTTTAACAGCCCCTATAATCAATACGATAAATTAAAATCCAAACAAATCAAGCCAAAAATAATCTCGTCCTGGTCCAGCAAAAAGAGGATAATGCCCGACAGCCTTAAACGGATATTTGTCTTCTTGTCCCTCAATTCCCGGCAGATCGTGGGCAAGCAAAGTAAACTCTTTGTTTGCTATTATGAACGTGTCATACGTCTGTATGTATGTATCATAAGTATCATAAGGAATTTTGGTGCCGCGGTCCGTTGTGTCAAATGTCAACTCCAATCTGAACGGCTCACTGCAAGCTTTTTCAATATAATCTATCGTTAATAATCCCTGCGTATAGGCATATTGGTTATAATAAATGGAATTATTGTAAAAATTCATCAAACGAATCAGTCGCTTATCTTTAAGGTCGACCGGAATTTCCTTGCCATCCTTATAAAGCGTTGCGGTTAGCGGCACGTTATGAAGATTCGGATATGTCTCGTAGCGGTCGGCAGGCAAAGAAGAGATGACCGATTTCATCTTGGAGTCCGCAAGCGGCTTTTCTCCCTCTTTAACAGCAAAAAACGGCGATGAAGAAAAACTCGGATTACGCATTGCTTCGCGCTCCTCCGAAGTATATTCGTGAGGGGTAGCTTCTTTATGCTTGCACGAAGCGATAACCGATAAAAAAGTTAATATCAACGCAAATGATAAAAGCAAAGAGATAATTTTTTTCATATTGTTCCTCCGATTATTTACTGTATTCATAGTATCATATGTATTTTGTATTGTCAAGGGACATCAGGAAAAGCCTGTCGAAGAAAAAATACTTGCAAATAATACCAGACTGTGTT
>ULTO01062192.1_pt1 | contig 20297 bp, 16 predicted proteins | sample 1957601 | NCBI WGS metagenome assembly ULTO01 (sample SAMEA4835734, study PRJEB28245) | human gut metagenome | biome: gut microbiome; material: fecal sample | place: Denmark | collected 2008 | reverse complement strand
CGATTTGTGCTTTTTACCACCGTTCGCTCGGCGGATCTTCCGTTGTTTCCGTCCAGCCCTGCCTGCTTTTTTCGGATTCTGGGTCAAAAGTGGGTCAGCATTCTATAAAGAAATGTAATGATATTAATGATTTGGTGCTTCAAATTGAAAGAGGGAATGGCCTTCATGTAAAAAATACTATTTACTTGTAGCACTATATAACATCCGGTACGGCGGGTTCTTATTGACGGAAATACCGCTTTGGGCGCTGGTTTCCCATATATTCCGCAAAAAACATGTACTCTTTACTTGATATCCCGCTTTTTTCAGGTTCGCTTCAAAGCCTCCGGGTGCAAACAATTCATAGAGATCGTCCGGCAAATCCGGATGAAGCTTCTTCAGCTTCTCAAAATATTTGGGATCCTTAATTACCAGACTCACGCCGTAGATATGCGCCTCAGGCTTCATATAAGGTCTGAGAACGGCAGGGAGAAACGCACGGTTTGACTCGGAAAAGTCCGTGCTGTCCATATAATCGATCCACAAATCAACGCAGCCATGGCGCAGTGGATAGCGGTCTGGGTGGCACGCCATAAACAAGCATTGACGTCCGTCTTCACTGGAATCAAAAACAGACTTGTGATAGGCCACCACCTCGGGATAGCTCTCCGCGAATATATAACGATGCCGCTTCCCCACCTCTTCTATGTTTTGCGCCAAAAAGAACCACCGTTTGAAGTTTGTTTCGAGAATGACCTTTGGATCAGCAAAAAGCTTCTTGGGGATGAGAGCTAACAATGCCTGTTCATCTTTTTTGATTGCCGTGACCGTTTGTGCATCGTATTCCTCCAGGAGGGTCGTCTGTTCATTGTACAGCGAATTGTTCAGGATACTGGGCAGATCCTTATCGCAGAGAATGCCGTCTTGGATCAGGAAGCTCGTGCCGCAATCACAAGTCAGTTTTCCGGAGATGACTTCCCCCTTTCGGATAACAGCGTCAGACAGGGTAAAGGATTCCTGGCAATCGGGACAGGCCAGCAAATCCAAAAAGGCAACCGGCATTCCGCTTACATGCACCGGATTGGAGATTTTCAGCTGGTATTCCTCGATCAGACCATTCAGCTCTTGAATAGAGGCCTTGATCTCCTCTTGGGTCTTCTCCAGCTCATCGCGTTTCCTCTGGAGGATACCCAGCAGATAGGACGCCTCCTTCGGCGCGTGCGATGCAGCAACTCGGTGCAGGGAAAGAAGGCGAAGTATTTCTTCTAACGAAAACCCCATTCTTTTACAGCTCTGAATATAGTCAAGATCTTTCAAATCCTGCTTTGAAAAAGAGTATTGATACGAAGTATGCAGTGGGATCAAAAGCCCCTTTTTGATGTAAAACCGTATCGTTTGCTCGGAAACACAGCTTATTTTAGAAAGTTCACCTATTTTCATACAAACCCTCTCACACACGATCAGCTAAAACCTATACCTCACTATTGGTTTTCAATAGGATAAACATAAATAGCGTATTGACTTGCAGTTCCATCTGTACTTTATAATGATACCGTGCACAAGGAAAACTTATCAGCGTTGGTAGAAAACAACAACTACAAAAGTCGATGCAAAGGAGGAGTCCCCTATGTTTTCTGGTATGTCCTCTGGCGGCATAACACTGATTATCGTAAGTACAGTCGTCGTTATGCTTATCGGAACCGTTATCACGGCATATTTTACAAGAAAGACAAAAACAAGTCAAGACTGGGCAACCGGCGGAGGAAAAACACCAACGATCGTCTTGGTATTTACCATGTTTGCCACCCAAGTTGGCGGCGGCGTGCTGGTAGGGCATGTTGGTATCGGCTATTCCTATGGTTTGGCTCCGCTGGCCTACGCTACCTGCGGGATCGCCGGACTTCTTCTGATGATGGTTGCCGCCGGCTGGTTTCGGAAAAACCACTTTACAACGATTCCCGACATTTTCCTGAAGCTCTACGGTGAGAACAAGACGCTGATGATCTTAGCGACCTTGATGGCTGTTGTTGTCCCGTTCGGATGGATCGCCAGCCAGATCGTCTCCTTTGGCAAAATGTATTCGGCCATCACCGGGATCAGCTCGACCGTGCTCATTATCGCCTTCGCCATTATCTGCATGCTCTTTACGATCCCGGCCGGATTCAACTCTGTGGCATGGAGCGATTTTATTTTCGGCCTGATGATGCTGATTTTGTGCTGCATCACAGGCTACCAGGCAATTCACCTGGGTGGCGGCTGGGAGCACATTGTCCAGTCTTTTCCCGAGCAGGAAAATGTCTCCTTCCCCGGAGGAATTCTGGGCGCAGGCCTGCCGACGACGCTCCTGTGGTTCATTGCGGCTACACCCGGTATGATGACAAACCAGATGTCCATTCAGCGTGTCTGTGCCGCTGACAGCACAAAGAGTGCGAAAAAGGTGCTGTGGCTGAGCTCCATCATCATTGTGGCTTTGGAGATTTGGGTCGTCATTATCGCCCTTACCTGCCGCGCCATCCAGCCCGAGCTTGCCTCCGGCGAGGACGCCATCGGCATCCTGCTGCCCAGACTTCCCGTCTGGACGACGGCCATGTTCGCAGGGTTTATCACAACAACGATTCTCACTACCACGGACAGTGCCATGCAGTCTGTGGCGGTGAATCTGACCAACGACATTTACGCCCGCTATGTCAACCCGGCAGCGGACGATAAAAAGCTCATGAAAATGTCTCGGTTATTTACCCTTTTTATTACGGCTGCCGCGATTTTGCTGGCGGTGAATTTCCAGCAGGTGCTGAATTTGATCACATCTACTTATTCCTATGCGGCATCCGGTCTGCTGGTCCCCATTTATGGAGGCTATCTGCTCAGCAAAAAGCATAAGCTGACGCCGGCCTGCGGTCTTGTCAGCATGCTCAGCGGCGTAGTCGGGTGCTTCGTAGTAGCGCGGTGCTTTGACACATTTTTGCCGGCTGCCTTCTACGGTATCCTTGTTTCGACTGCCTCCATGCTGGTTATGGTTGCTATAACGAAAAGCAAAGCAGGGGTAGCGAAAAATAACGACTAAAGAAAAAAGGAGAAACGTCATGAAAACATTGTTGCTTAACGAGCAGCAGGTCAAGAGCCTGCTGACCATGAAAGAGGCCGTGGACGTTTGCGACAAAACCTTTGCAGATCTTGCGCTGGGCAATACGCTCAACCCCGCGAAGGTAAATCTGAATCTTGGTGACAGCGAGCCCACTAAGCTCCCCTATAAGGCGTCCCTGAACGCAATGCCCGCATATATTGGCTGGCAGGATGTTGCCGGTATGAAGTGGGCCGGCGGCTTCGGCAAGGGGCGTATTGAGATCGGCCGTCCGTTCCTGAACGCGCTGATTCTGTTGATCCAGCCTAATTACGGAGATTTCCAGGCTGTTATGGACGGCTCCTGGATCATGGCAATGCGTACCGGCGCGCAGAGTGCTGTCTGCCTGCGCCATTTGTGGTCCGGGAAGAAGAGCGGTACCTTTGGTATTTTCGGTTGCGGTCTGCAGGGCCGCACGCAGACGATGGCTCTGGCCAGCGAGTATCACATCGACAAGCTGATCGTGTACGATCCCATCCCCGCCGCCACAGAGCGCTTTGTGAAGGATATGCAGGACGTGGTGCAGGGCGAGATCGTCGTAGCCAAGGAGCCTAAGGAGGTCGCAGAGTCCGATGCCTGCATCTCCGTGACCAATGCAAACGATCAGTTCATCAAGGGCGAGTGGTTTGGTAAGGGAAGCGTCTATCTGTCTCTCGGCTCCTATAGCGAGTGCGATGATCAGGCCATTCTGGGCGCCGATCACATCATTGTTGACCACGTGCAGCAGTGCCTCCACAGAGGCAATCTGAAGCGTCTGGCAGACCAGGGGAAGCTGGATGAGAATAGCTTCTACTGCACGGTCGGCGAGATGGCCGCCGGCCTGCGCAGCGTCGAAAATGTCAGCCAGAAGAAGATCCTCATGGTTCCCATCGGGATGGGCTGCCTGGATGTGGCGTGTGCCGACATCGTGTATAAGAAGGCAGTTTCTTTGGGGCTGGGAGAAACATTCATGTTCGACCAGAAGTAATTTCCCATTTTCTTCCTCAAAACTTTGTGAGAAACGGCACTGTGCAGGCTGAAGTCTTGTGCAGTGCTGTCTCGCGCTTTGTGCACATTTTTGCGTGTAGTTCAGGGTGTGGCCAAATTGACTTCACAAGCCAGGCTACATATTGGACCCGCAAAAAACAAAAGAGAAGCCATGTTGTTTACAAAAACAGTTTTTTGGAGCTGTTGGACAGATTCAAACCGCTGCCCGATTCTTACTGACGCTCGCCAAATGGGATTTAGTTTCGACCTAACTTAGAATGTCTGTCTGGATCGAGAAAAATAGCAGAAGAATATAAAAATAGTGCTATATTCTTGTTTGTGTAAAAACGCATGACGGCGCAAAAATGACTACGCTGTAATCAAAGAATAGGTTTCTGCAGCCCTGCGGGACTGCGACGCCGGAGGACGCAGACGCACGCTGTAAATGCGCACATCCACTTCCTCCGGCTTTGCTGTATCAGCCCACGAACACCCAACACAGAAGTGTCCCTTGTTTGCCCCTGTGAGCCCCTGTGTGCGATTCTTCGAAGGAGGGCAGCATCCCAACCCCAGAGAGGGATTTCGAGCCGCTTTCGGGAGAATTTGAGCGAGCTTCCGGTGCGCCGAAAAAGGAGCAGGAGAAAGGCATTGGCGCTTTTCGCGCCAACGCCTATTCACAGCAGCCCGCAGTGCGCGCTGCCACAAGGGTTTGCGGGTTTTGAAAATTGACGCTTTTTTCGAGGTTCCCGGAACTGTTTGACGCTAAATTTGAGAAAAGTCGCCGCAAAGCTCCGTGTCACAAGGGTTTGCGGCGGCGCTTTGATAGAAAATCGGTACGCTTTATACCGTTGTAGTCGGCGGAAGTCTCCGTAGCAGCTCAAATCTTGCTACGCCATAAACAAAGATAAGCGGCGGTTGAGAATTGATAACTTTCTGATAATAGTGTGGCTTCCCCATAGCTTTTCTCTGCCTTTTACGGTATTGTGTACCGTTACAAAGGAGGTCGATTTTATGCCAAAACGACGAGCAAACGGGGAGGGCAACATTAGAAAAAGAAAGGATGGCCGATGGGAAGGCCGCTACACCGTCGGCCACGATCCGGAGACCGGCAAGGCCATCATCAAGAATGTCCTAGGCAAGACACAGGCGGAAGTGAAAGAGAAACTAAAGACCGCCATCGAAGAAAATATCGGTATCGACTATGGCAAGGCAAAAAGCTTCACAGTCGGCAGTTGGCTTGAAATCTGGATGGAGAACTACGCGAAGGTAAGACTCAGACCGTCCACATTCAAAACCTCGCAGGGCTTTCTCAAAAACCACATCAAACCGCAGATCGGCAGTATTCCGCTGGCGGAATTGACCTCTCTGGATTTACAACGATTCTACAAGCACCTGCTGGAAGGTGGGCGGGTAGACCGCATTGAAGCCAAGAAAAAGCCGAAAGGACTGGCTCCCAAGACTGTTCGCAACATCCATCAGATGATTGGCTCGGCCTACAACCTCGCCATGGAGCAAAAGCTGGTAAACAAAAATCCCACGCAGGGCTGCGCCCTGCCAAAAGTAGAGCATAAGGAGATGAAAACCCTGACCGCCGACCAGCTAAGCGCATTCTTCCGCGAAGCCAAGGAGACCGGCGTGTACGAACTCTACTACCTCGACCTCGCCACCGGTCTGCGTCGAGGGGAACTGCTGGGCCTGAAATGGGCAGATGTAGACTTCGACCACAGCGTGCTGAAAATCCAACGAGCTATCTCAAGACAGAACGGCAGGGTAGAGGAGGCCCCACTGAAAACAAAAAACGCCTACCGCACCCTGCCGTTGTCGGCAGATGCAATAGACGTACTGAAAATGCAAAAGAGCAAGGTTGGCGGCAGCGAGTGGGTATTCCCATCGCCCACAGGTGGCCCCATGTCACCGGACAGCGTCCTGCATATGCTGCAACGGGTGCTGAAACGGGCAGGACTGCCAAGGATACGTTTCCATGATGCCTCTGTTATAATAGGACTAAGTCGGCAAGCCCTTGTGCCGCAAGGAGTTGCGCTGATTTAGTCCTGACATTGCAGCAAAAATTCGACATGGGGAGGTTGATAAAACTGTCGAACATCGCGGCATTGCCGCGTTACCGAGTAAGCCGGCCTGCGGGTGACGATTCACTTGCAGGCCGGCTTTTTTGCGTTTATTTTTACTTTTGAGAAGTTGAGAGGCGCCCCCAGTGACGATTTTTTCGTCACTGGGGGCGCTTATTTTGTTTTTTCAGGAGGCTGCCATGAGGCCGTTGGAATTAGATTATTTCTATGGAAACGATGCGGAGCAGTTCACCTTCTACCGTATCCCCAAGGTGCTGTTTACAGATCAGCGATACAAGTCCGTGTCCGTAGAGGCTAAAGTGCTCTACGGTCTTCTGCTGGACCGCATGAGCCTGTCCATTCGCAGCGGCTGGCTGGACGCCGATGGGAGGGTTTATATCTACTTCACGCTGGAGGAGGCCATCGAGTTTCTGGGCTTTGGCAAAGATAAACTGGTAAAGCTGTTTCAGGAGTTGGACCGGGATCGAGGAATCGGACTGATTGAGCGTAAGAAGCAGGGTCAGGGCAAGCCCACTAAAATCTATGTCAAAAATTTTATCATTCCCGGGGACGTACCCTTGACTTCTGAAAAACCGAAGTCTGACCCGCCGGCTGCTGCCCAGACTTCTGAAATGGCGAAGTCAAGACTTCTGCATAGCCGAAGTGCAGACTGCGGAATTTCCGACCCTAATAATACTGATAAGAAAGATACTGAATGGAGTGATACTGAGTCTATCTATCCCCCTCTGCCCCCACAGCCCAAAAACGGTGGCTGGTGCCAGCGACGATTGATGATGGATGAGATAGAACAGTGCAGAGAACTGGTCAAAGAGAATATCGACTATGAGCGCCTTCTGGAGGAGCACCCCTACGATCAGGAGTTGATAGACGGCTATGTGGAACTCATTGTTGAGACCTGCTGCAGCCGCCGTGAGTATATCCGGGTCAATCAGGAGGATATGCCAAGGGATCTGGTGAAGAGCCGCCTGCTCAAACTGGACAAGGAGCATATCGCCTATGTCATGGACTGCCTGAGCAAGAATACAACGCTTGTAGGCAACATCAAGGCGTACACACTCTCGGCGCTCTACAACGCCCCCATCACCATCAGCCAGCACTATACTTCCCTGGTCAGTCACGACATGGCCCAGGACGCGGCGGCAGGCTACTGATAGCACCGCTCCGATTCCGAACAAAGCAAAGGAGAGTTGAACAATGCCGAAAAAAATAATCAAGCAGGATGTGACGGAAGACCCCCGCTATCATGATACCTGGCGGTTGCTGAAAAAATACCGCGATGTGGTATGGAGCCTGGAGTTGTCCGTCCAGCAGATGAAAAATCAGTTCCAAATCGAGTACGGCAGCAACATAGAGGATTTTTTGGAATCTGTCTATCTGGCTGGCGCTGACTTGGGTGGTACTGAACTGGAGAATCACGCTCGCTGCATTGAGCGCAGCAACAAAATGCTCACCCTGGTCAACAACTCCATTGAACTGCTCCGTACCCATCACAAATATGGCGAGGACTACTACTGGCTGCTGTATTATTCGTTCCTTTCCCCCCAACAACTTAAAAATGTGGAAGAAATCATCGAACAGCTCCGCCCTCATATCCGGGACATCAGTTTCCGTACATACTACCGGAAACGGAAGGCGGCGGTTGAGGCGCTGAGTTCCGTCCTATGGGGCTATACAGCCCAGGACAGCTTGAAAATTCTCCAGCAGTTTTTCCCAAACAACTCATTAGGTGGTGGACGCAAATGAAGGTTGGTCTGATTGATGTGGACAGCCGGCACTATCCCAATCTTGCATTGATGAAACTCTCCGCCTGGCACAAGACCAAGGGGGATGATGTGGAATGGTGGTGGGGCCTCGGCCAGTACGACCGGGTGTATATGAGCAAGGTGTTTGACAGCACCTACACTCCAGATATGCCATTGCCTTTAAATGCAAAGGAGATCGTCCAGGGCGGCACCGGATATGGGCTGGAGAATAGGCTGCCAGAGGCAGTGGAGCGGATCTATCCGGACTATTCCCTTTACCCGGAACTGACCAAGGATACCGCCTACAGCTTTTTGAGCCGTGGCTGCCCAAGAGTATGTCCTTATTGTGTTGTCTCGGAAAAAGAAGGGCGCTGGTCTGTCAGGGTGGCCGACTTATCAGAATGGTGGCATGGACAGCGAAACATTGTTCTGATGGACCTTAAATTTACTGGCGTGTCCCGACCGGATAGAACTTTTGCAATTATTTTTTGGCGCAAACATGGCACAGAATCGGCAGGATAATGGCGTTGAATTGCTATTGATAGGTCAATCCTAATGTGGTAAACTGACCATGCTCAAAACTGTACCTCAACTGAAAACGGCCATGGGAGGACGCCTTTACGGCGTCTTTTTTTCTGCCTTCCTATGGCCCGGGAAACAGCGTCCGGCTCGCCGGGCGCTGTTTCTTTTTCCAGGAGGACAAAATCAGTAAAGGAGGTTTGCTACTTGAAGCAGAAAAATACCCCGGTCCAACAGAGGAGGCGGCGAAGGATCAGTCCCTGCCGTGCCCTCTACATGGCATATCTCTGTACCTGCCTCTCCACGTTTCTTGTTCAGCCGGCCTCAGCGGCCACCATCTGGGAGAAGGCTTCTGAGGTCATGCAGGACGTCTACAAACAGATCCTGACGATTTCCACCATCGCCGCCATCGTCACCGCGTCAGTGGCCCTGCTGATGATGAACTTCTCCCGCTCCGGTCGGACGGTGGACGAATCCCGCGCCTGGCTCAAGCGCATCGTCATTACATGGGCCGTGCTGAACGGGCTGGGGTTCATTATGAGTTACGTCACGCCGTTCTTCTCCGGCGGACAGTGGACGCCGTAACCGCTTATGGGCATCTTAGACGGCATCGTAGAGTGGATCGCTGAACAGATCATGCACGGCCTGGATTTGATTAACACATCAGTTTTGGGCGCCCTGGGCTGTGACATGACCGTGTTTCTGCGGTATTTCCCTGCAGCCGCTACAATGTATGACATTTTTGTGGCGCTTGCCATTGGACTGATCCTGTTGTTATGGGTCTGGAATCTCTTTCGTAATTTCGGATTGGGCCTGGGTTCCGAGGCGGAGGACCCAGTCAAACTGAGTATCCGCTCGATCCTGTTTATCGCTCTTGCCTGGTACGCGGACGAGATCGTCAACACCGCCCTTCAAATCGGCGGCACCCCGTACAACTGGATCCTGTCCTCCGCACTTCCCAGCCTGGACTTTGCCAGTTTCAATTCTGTGATGCTCACCATCATCGGCGTGGTGGCAAATGGGGCGGTAGCCCTTATTGTGCTGATCCTGACCCTGATCTTGGCATGGAACTATCTGAAACTGCTGTTAGAGGCGGCAGAGCGTTATGTTCTGCTGGGCGTACTTGTTTTCACTGCGCCGATTGCTTTCGCCATGGGGGCGTCCCAGTCTACTTCCAACATCTTCAAAAGCTGGTGCCGTATGTTCGGGGGGCAACTGTTCCTGCTGCTGATGAATGCCTGGTGCCTGCGCCTGTTCATCAGCATGGTCGGCGCTTTCATCGCCAACCCACTTTCTATCTGAGGAGGGCTTATCACGAAACGAAGTATCAGAATTTCTGCCGTTTTTGTGCTTGTACTTCTGCTTATCACCGCTCTCTCGGTTCCAGTCTTTGCGATAACGGAGGCGGAAGTAGAGGCCCAGGTCAGCGCTACAAGCAGAGAAACGGTCACAGGAAATGTGTTGATCTGGTTCCTGTGCGCTATCGGCTTTCTGAAAGTATCTCAGAAAATCGACAGTTTCATGTCAAGTCTGGGCGTCAATGTGGGCCAGACTGGAGGTTCGATGTTGGCAGAAGCCGTAATCGCCACCCGTGGCGTTGCGGCAGTAGCCGGCGCCTTTGGCGGCGTAGCGCGCCATTCAGCCGGCAGTTCTACCCGGGGCATATCTACCGGGACTACCGGCCCGTTTGGCGGGTTCCTGAAAGGAGGCCTTGCAGGTGCTGTCAGCCGTAAGGTGACCCGCGATGCGGTGAGGACAGCCACAACAGCGACTTCTGCTGTGAATACCGTTACGTCCACAGCGGCAGCGGCTGTTTCCCAGTCCAGAACGATCAGGGAACAGCAGGCCGACACCATCCGCCAAACCGATACACAAACCGGGACACATCAGGAAACCCAGACAGCATCTGCTCACTCCACATCCACTGAAACAATTTCCCAGACGGCCCAGCAGACTGAGATGGCCACCGCCAAGACTTTTCAACAGTCGGAGCATACCGCACAGCAGTCGGCCACACAGACCACATCGCAGGCATCCCATACGACCTCCACGGTAAGGCAGGCAGATAAGCGGGCGGCCGCGCCTGACTTCAAGGGTGTTGGACTGGGCGGCGCCATTTTCGCCAAGTCCCTGTTGTCAGGCGGCAGTTTTGCCAATGACATTATTGGAACGGTAGCTAGGGGTGATATACGTTCCACCGGTTCTATCACCGGGGATCTGGCTGCCCAGTCCATTCGTTCTTATCTGGGTTGCGCCGGCGAAGAGGCCTCCGGCAAATCGCCTCTCACTTTTTCCAACGTGGAGATCGGCGGCGGGAGGATCACTGGCATGGTGAGCAAGCCAGATATGTCCGAGCCGATAGCCTTCAGTATGTACCATGCGGATCAGTATGCGGAACCCAAGGACGGTTTCTCCAAGATCCGAACTGTGGACGGCACGCTCTGGTATACGCAACTCGCCCAAGATGCTGTGGAGCGTAAGCCCTACAAGACCCCGGATGATACGGTGGCCTATCAGGAGAGCATCGTAAAACGGCTGCCTGACCCGCCAAAGCGCAAGGATCGGATATAAGGAGCAGCCTATGAGAAATGAAGAACGGGACGTTTATGTGATTCCCCCCAATTTCATTGAGGGCGGTACGCTCTTAGGCGGGATGTTCAAGACCCGCAACGTCATTGAGGCTGGTGTCCTAGGACTCCTTGTGGGCCTGCCTGTCCTCAATTTAGGTATTTCCCTCACCACACGGGTCATCATCCTGTGCCTGACGGCCCTGCCGCTGGTACTGGTCGCTCTTATCGGCATTTCCGGCAGCAGTCTCTCCGCCTTCATCCTCCAATTCTTCCGTTTTCTGCGTAACCGCAGGGTTCTTAACCGGGAGCCGCCGACGGATAGCGGGGAGCAGAAAAAGTCAATACTGCCAAGCTGGCTTCGTAAAAAACAAATGGAGCAGGAAACCCAGGAACAGGAGACGATGCCAGTCAGCCGCAGCAGCCTCCGGTTCGACAGGAAAGAGCGCAAGGTCACCCAGCACAAGACGTTTCTTCCACCGGAGGAAAAGGTGACACCTCTCAATCTGTTGGCGGATTACGTTCCCATCGAAAAAATCGAGAATGGTGTGATCTACACCAGAGACCACCGCTATGTAAAGGTCGTGGAAGTCGTTCCGGTCAATTTCCTGCTCCGCAGCGCCCAGGAACAGCGCGGTATCATCTATTCCTTTATCAGTTATCTGAAAATTGCCCCGGTCAAGGTGCAGTTCAAGGTGCTGACTAAGCGCGCGGATATCGACCGCCATGTAGAGACGGTACGGAGGGAGTTGGAGCAGGAAACAGACCCACACTGCCGGATGCTGCAGGAGGACTACCTGCGGCTGATCCAGCAGCTTGGTTCCCGTGAGGCTATCACCCGGCGTTTCTTTCTGATCTTCGAGTATGAGGAATTGCCGGGCACCCGCCGCGGTCATGAGGAAGAGGAGGCCATTGCCTCCCTCCAGACTGCCGCCCGAACGGCTTCCAACTACTTGCGGCAATGCGGGAACACAGTAATCGTGCCGGAAAATGAGGATGAAGCAGCCAGCGAGATCCTCTACAACATTCTCTGCCGCAAGGAGAGCAACGAACAGCCCTTTCCCCAGAAACTGAAAAGTGTGCTGACAGAGTATCTGGCCGCTGGGCGTTCCTTGGACAACATCCCTTCCAATGAGTTCTACGCCCCGACCCGAATCGATTTGACCCACGGACGCTACATCTGCATCGACGGTGTCTACTATGCCTATTTGATGGTACCATCAGATGGCTATAAGTCACAGGTGCCCGCCGGGTGGCTCAGCCTGGTCGTCAATGCCGGAGACGGTATCGATTTGGATATGTTCCTCTCCCGCCAGCCGAAGGACCGCATGATCCGTAAGCTGGGCCAACAGCTCCGTATTAACCGGAGCAAGATAAAAGAGACCAGTGACACCAACACTGATTTTGATGATCTGGACGGTGCGATTCGATCTGGTTATTTCCTCAAGGACGGCCTTGGCAATAACGAGGATTTCTATTACCTCAACCTGCTTATCACCATTACCGCAGCCAGTGTGGATGAATTGGAGTGGAGATGTGCAGAGATGAAAAAACTTCTGCTGTCTCAGGATATGGATGTGCAGCCCTGTTCCTTCTGTCAGGAACAGGCTTTTTTATCGTCCCTGCCTCTGGTCAGCCTGGAGCACAGCCTCTTTGAACGCTCCAAGCGCAATGTGCTGACCCTGGGCGCGGCAAGCTGCTATCCCTTTACCAGTTATGAGATGTGTGATGACAACGGCATCCTTTTGGGCGTCAACAAGCACAACAACTCCCTCATCATTGTGGACATCTTCGACAGCCGGGTCTACAAGAATGCAAACATAGCGATTCTGGGCACCAGCGGCGCGGGCAAGAGTTTTTCCATGCAGCTCATGGCCACCCGGATGCGGCGCAAGGGCATCCAGGTCTTTATTGTGGCGCCGCTGAAGGGCCATGAGTTCCACCGAGCCTGCTCCAACATCGGCGGCGAGTTCATCCAGATCTCCCCGGCCTCCCAGAATTGTATCAACGTCATGGCGATTCGGAAGGTAGACCGCTCTGTGGATGAAATGCTGGACGGACCTGGTGTGGAGAAATCCCTGCTGGCTGCGAAAATTCAGAGGCTTCACATCTTCTTCTCCCTGCTGATCCCCGACATGAATCATGAGGAGCGGCAGCTTTTGGACGATGCCCTGATCCGTACCTACGCACAGCTGGGTATTACCCACGACAACAGCACACTGGATGACCCGGACCATCCGGGCCAGTACCGGACGATGCCGGTACTGGGCGATCTGTACGAGGTCTTGAAGGAATCCTCGGACACCAAGCGGCTTGCCAATATCATCAACCGTTTGGTCAATGGCTCCGCCCGAACCTTCAATCAGCAGACCAATGTATCTTTGGACAATAAATATACTGTTCTCGATATCTCCGAACTGACCGGCGACCTTCTGACAGTGGGTATGTTTGTGGCGCTGGACTTCGTCTGGGACAAGGCCAAGGAGAACCGGACGGAGGAGAAGGCCATTTTCATCGACGAGTGCTGGCAGCTCATCGGCGCCAACAGCAACCGTCTGGCCGCGGAATTTGTGCTGGAAATTTTCAAGATCATCCGCGGCTACGGCGGGTCGGCTATCTGCGCTACTCAGGACATCAACGACTTCTTTGCTCTGGAGGACGGTAAGTACGGCAAAGGCATCATCAATAACGCCAAAACGAAGATCCTCCTCAACCTGGAGGAGGAAGAGGCACGGCGTGTCCAGTCTATCCTCCATCTCTCTGAGGCGGAGGTCATGGAGATCACCCATTTCGAGCGGGGCAGCGGCCTAATCAGTACCAATAACAACAACGTGACGGTGGAGATCAAGTGCAGCCAGTTGGAGAAGGAGCTGATCACCACTGACCGCAGGGAACTGCGGGAACTGCTGGGGCGTGAGAGTTAACGCGTCTCCATGACGACACTATGACGGAAGTGCCTTGCCAGATATACGTCTTATGACGGCGGTATTACGTCAGGAGGAAGGTATCACAAAATGAAAACACGAACAGAACTCTATGGGAAGGAAGCCAAAAGTCTGCTGCGGGACATCAGCATGTACCGGGCGTTGACCGAGGAACAGGTTCTTCGTCTTTATCCCGGCAAGCGGGAGACGATGAAAAATCTGCTGTCTTACCTCACCAAGCAGGACCGCATCTACTATATTGACGGCCTGTACTGCCCCACGCCGGAGTGTGCTGAGGATGTTGACTGCGGCCTTCTGGCCGCGGTCTGGGTGTTGGCGGATTTTATTGACCAAGTGGAGTACCACTCAGTTGCGGAGTATCCCGCCAAGATCATCTTTTTTGCCGATGGCGAGATCTATGAGATCATCCACGCGGCTCAGGGGAAAGACACCCTTGTGTCCTATGTCCTCTCTTCCGCTGGAGAACACCCCTCCAGATACCTGGTACTGGTGGATGACCCCGGACAGATCGAACAGCTTCAAATCCCCAACGCCAGCGGCTACTGCACCGTGTCTCCGGAGGGAGATGTTCACTATTACCAAAAGGAATAAAGGAGGAGGAAATTTGGAACGAACTGTCCTTTCACAGCGTATTACATCGATTTTATCGGACATTTCGCGGCTCACCAATGCGCTATACGCGCTCAACACCACCGACATCCAGCGGTACCCCGACAACTACGAAGTGTTGTCCACTGACGCGGCGCTTCGGGCGGAGCGGATCGCCTGCCGTCTGCGGCATCTGCTCTATGCCACTACCAGCGTTACCAGAGATGAGTACTTGACCTCCGCCGCGGTTATGCAGGGCATTGAGATCCGGTCTGAGGGTGGCATTTTGGAGATCACGCTGCCCTGTCTGCATCCTAAGCGAAAGCAGCAGCAGAGCACGGAATATCTGCTTGACCCCTTTACCGCTGCCCTCGGCCAGTATGTCAAAAGCAACCCTATGCCCCGGCTGCGCCACTGTGTCGTATGCTTCTCCCTGGTCTACAGCAAGGAACTGCCCGAGCGGCGTGTTCGGGACTACGACAATCTGGAGCTCAAGCAGTTTCTGGATGTGGCGGCATCTTTTCTGCTCACAGATGACAGCGGACTGCTGTGTGACGCCTATCACACAACGGAACTGGGCGATACGGACTGCACCCGCATCTCCATCATGGACAGCGCCCGGTTTCCCGACTGGCTGGAGAGCAAGCAGGCGGCCTTGCAGTCTATCACAGACCTGTGACGATGGAGGTCGATTTAGGGTCAGGTTACCTTCTCCAGATAGGGTCCCATTTTGCTCCATTTATGGGGGCGGATTTTGGGACCCTTTCAGCATGGCCCAAAGTCCAGTATTTTGGGGCTGTCTGAAGGGTGCGGCTGCCTCAAATAACGCCCAAGTTAAGAACACCCTGGGCGTAAACCCGGCAACGAGGGGGCGGTGTGCATGACCAGGCGAAAGGGACCTCTGCCATCGCTCAATACATTTCCAGACCTGCTGCTGACCATCGTTGCTCTGTCCGGTGAGATGCCATCCGCCCTGGTGAATAGACTTCCTGGCTCTGACTTCTATAAGGAAAAAGTGGTCAAATCGCTTAAACGGGAAGAACTCCTTCGCACCTACTACCACGATGGACTTCGCGGCCTGCGTCTGACCTCCACAGCCAAAAGACTTCTGGTGGCGAGACAGCCGGACAGATACCTCTCCCTCTTTACCGGCGACACCGCCACCAACGCACCAAAATACTCAGTCCCACACCGCCTGCGTCTGCACCGGATGGCCGAGGTGCTGGTCACAGCATACAATTCTGGCCTACTGACCTTTCCTTGGGAAAAGCCGCCTGTATTCCAGTCAGGATCACACGACACCGGCTTGTATATCGGCCCTGCCTACTATGGTTCCAGAGAGGTGAAGGAGATTGGTGCGCAAGCGACCATGATCCGCGGCTCACGTTCTACCGGCATCCTGCTTTGTGATGGCGGTATCTATGCCGTCTATAACACCGCTGACGCCCGGATGAAGTGGGAGTACAAGGCTGAAGTCCGGCTCAAAGCCATGATGCAGACGGACCTGTGCCACGGGAGACTGGCAGAGAGGTTTATGGATTCGCCCCCGGGCGCCATCGTCTTTGGCGATGGTATGGACCAACTGGAGACTCTGATGGGCCAAGGCGACAAGGAAACAAGAAACTACCTCATCATGAACGGCACATTCTGCTGTTTCCACTACCTGACCCTCGACCATCGTGGGGAAGTATTGCTGCGGCTCTTGTGCGACCCGGAGCTGAAAGCGGCGCTGGACAGGATCCTGTCGGAGGATCTGTCCGAGGGTAGGCCCAACTGGCTCATTGAGCATGACGCCCTCGACGAACATGGGGGTCCGGTGCTGTTCGGCTATACCTGCGATATGCCCCGCATCCGGCGTTTTGACGACGCTCTCGGTCTGCACGGGCAGACCGGCACGGTCTACTGCTTCGACTTCCAGGAACCGGCACTGCGCCGGGTCTGCGGCCCAAGGGTCACGCTTCAGTGCATTGACTTTGACGCATTTGAAGGGAGTGTTTTCCATATCCCGCAAACAACTGATTAAGGCGCTGGCCGTCCTGCCCTTTGCCATCGCGGCGCTGCTCTATGGGGGCGGGTATATCAGCCAGTTCCTATATAACCACCATGTCTGGCAGCAAGCCGGCGGTACGCTGTATAGCGGTACATCGCCGGAGTTCCCGGACCCCGGTTTTTTGCCCTGTATCCTGGCGGCTTTCCGATTCCCTTACGGCCTATATGGTGTGGGGATCTGCGTCGCGGTTATCGGCATCCTCGTTTTCATGGTCATGCGTATGGGCTACAGCGAGACAGGAGAATATGACCGGGACCGCAATCTCATTTACTCCAATAAGGGCACCTATGGGACAGCCGGTTTTATGACCAAAAAGGAAATGAAGGGTGTCCTGGACCTGGTGCCAGATATCCGCAAGCACCACGGGACCATTTTGGGCGAACTGGACGGTCAGGTGGTCTGCATCCCGGAGGACACCCGGTTCAACGGCAATATCGCCGTGTACGGGGCCTCCGGCTCAAAAAAGACCAGGGCCTTCTGTGTCAATATGATCCTGCAATGCGCGGCGAGGGGCAGCAGCATGGTCCTTACGGATCCCAAATCAGAACTATACGAAAAAACCAGCGAGTACCTGCGCAGCAAGGGCTACACCGTCCGCGTATTCAATCTGGTAACGCCATCTGCCTCGGACTCCTGGAACTGCCTGTCGGAGATCGAAGGGAAAGAGCTGATGGCCCAACTGTTTTGTGATGTGGTCATCAAGAACACCGGCAGTGAGCGGGGCGACCACTTCTGGGACAACGCCGAACTCAATCTGCTCAAGGCATTGGTGCTGTATGTGAGCAATAATTACCCGCCGGAGAAGCGGAACATCGGTGAAGTCTATCAGCTGCTTGCCATGAGCAGCGAGAAGGAACTGAACGCTCTGTTTGATGTCCTGCCGGTTGGTCATCCGGCCAAGGCCCCTTACAGTATCTTCAAGCAGTCCTCGGAAAATGTGCGGGGCGGCGTCATCATCGGGCTGGGAAGCCGGCTTCAGGTGTTTCAGAACCAGGATATCCGCAACATCACCGCCTATGACGAGATCGACCTGGAATTACCGGGCCAGAAGCCCTGCGCCTATTACTGCATCACCAGCGACCAGGATTCGACCTTTGACTTCCTCTCCTCGCTGTTCCTGTCTTTTATTTTTATCAAGCTGGTACGATTTGCGGACGAGCAATGCCCCAATGGGGAGTTGCCCGTCCCTGTCCATGTTTTGGGGGAAGAACTGTGTGCCACTGGGGTGATTCCGGATCTGTCCCGAAAAATTTCAGTGATCAGGTCCCGCCGCGTCAGTCTTTCGGCCGTGTTTCAGAATTTGGCGGGCCTCCAAAACCGGTATCCCTGCAACCAGTGGCAGGAGATCCTGGGCAACTGCGACGTCCAGTTATTTTTAGGCTGTACGGATGCCCTCACCGCCCAATTTATTTCAGACCGCACCGGCGAAGCCAGCATCAGCGTCACCAGCAAGGCAAAGCAGCTGGGCACCTGGCGCATCTCGAATTATACCCCGGAGTATCGAGAGACCAGCGGCGTGGGCCGCCGGAAGCTGATGACGATGGATGAGGTCCTGCGTATGGACACCGATAAGGCGCTGGTCATCATCCGCGGGAAAAAGGTATTGGAGGTTGATAAGTACGACTATTCCAAGCATCCGGAGTCCAAGAAACTTCGGGCAAGCAAGGCCGCCGCCCATATCCCTGCATGGCGTGAGAAACCGCTGGAGACAGCTTGTGCCTCCCCAACGCCTGCCCAGAAGCCAGCCCACAAGGAAAAAGCGGCGCCGAAAGCCTCAAAGGTGGCAAAACCCGCAGCGGCCAGAGGACACACCCCTGCAGCGCGGGCCATCCCGGCGGTGGAGGTAGACCAGCCTGGCGGCAAGCCGGCGTCCAAAACCACAATTATAGCCGCAACCAAAGAATCCATCTTGTCAAAACCGAATGTGAAAAAGGAGGAATAATTTTTATGCCAAGGAAGAAAAGCGTTGCCCCTGACCCCAACGAGCAAGAGATCATGGATCAGACCATGGACGCCGTGGAAGGCGCTGTGGCCGAAGGACCTGCTGGAAATGACGCTGCTCCCAGTGAGGAGACACTCGCACAGATGGAACAGGAGTATCTCGCATCCTCGGTTGACAGGTCTGTGCCCCCAGAGGCCGGCTCCGATGCTTCCATCGAAGATAACGCCAGCGGTGGTGGTGATGCCCCTCTCACCGGCGAGGGTATGTCTGGTAGTGGGGCGCAGCCTAATGAGGAGCAGACAGTCTCTGAACCGGATGGGGCTACCCCTGAAGATGAACCGCAAGACTCTTTGCCTGCTGATGATGACGCCGGAGGGGGAGGACCTCCTGAAGGCAGCCCGGTGGGCGGAGAGGCTGAGGTATCCGATGACTATGCCGCCCTTTTGAAAGAACTGGGCGAGGCCGGGGCGGATGATACAGGGGAAACGCCGTTACTTACCGATTCAGAAATGCCCCGTGAGGACGGTAGTACTGATGACCCACTGGGCCTCCCTGATGAAAGCAGTGATCCCAATGGAGCCGATCCTTCTGATGAAAATTTGGAAGGTCAGTCCGAACCGGAGCGCCGCACACCCTCTGCCCGGCGTGTGGAGCGGACGATACCCATTACCGCCGCAGCAAGCCGCCGCCGGGAACGGGTGTTGACCATCGATGCCCGGGATGAGATCCAGACCGATGAAGACCGGGAGGCCATCATCTGGCATGACATCCAGAACTCCCACCGCACCCGGCGTATCCTCACCGGCATGTTGGATGGCGTAGAGAAAACGGAATCGGGATTGACCCTCGCCGTGGTCAACTACCGGGGCTTCCGGGTGGCCATCCCCGTCAAGGAGATGATGCTCTACACCGGCAAGACCCCCTCCGGCCGTGAGTTCATGGAACTGATGGACCAGCTCAACCGCATCCTCAACGCCCGGCTTGGCTCGGAGATCGACTTCATCGTGAAGGGCTACGACAATGACAGCCGCAGCGTGGTGGGCAGCCGCCGGGAGGCTATGCTCCGAAAACGGCAGACCTTCTACCTGGATACCGATGAAATGGGTGAGCATCTGATCTATGAGGGCCGTGTGGTCCAGGCCCGTGTGGTTGCGGTGGCTGAAAAAGTCATCCGGGTAGAAGTTTTCGGCGTGGAGACCTCCATTGTAGCCCGGGGCCTGTCCTGGGAGTGGATCGGCAACGCCCGTGACCACTTCAACGTGGGCGACCGTATCCTGGTACGGGTGCTGAAGATTAACCGCACCGACGTGGAACATCTGACCATCCGGGTGGATGCCCGCAGCGTGTCCGCCACCAACAGCCACGACAATCTGAAGAAATGTATGCCCCAATGCCGGTATGCGGGGCGGGTCACCGACGTCAGAAATGGCGTCGTTTTTATTCGCCTCAATAATGGCGTCAATGCCATCGCCCACTCCTGCTATGATCCCCGCTATCCCGGTAAAAAGGATGACGTCAGTTTTGCGGTGACCCGGATCGATGAGGAACAGGGTGTCGCCATTGGCATCATTACCCGCATCATCAAACAAAATCTGTAAAGAAGGAGCGGCCTTTTTATGAAGCATATCAGACATCTGGCGCTGTGCCTGCTGCTTGCCCTGTCTCTGATGACCAGCGCCTTTGCCGCCGAAGTGCCGGAGGAACTGGTGGTGGAAAACCTGAATGGGCAGCAGCGCTTGGTCAAAACCTATGTACTCTCACCGGAGGTTGACCCGGACACTCTGAAGGAGC
>ULTO01008513.1_pt1 | contig 20340 bp, 22 predicted proteins | sample 1957601 | NCBI WGS metagenome assembly ULTO01 (sample SAMEA4835734, study PRJEB28245) | human gut metagenome | biome: gut microbiome; material: fecal sample | place: Denmark | collected 2008 | reverse complement strand
GCTCCATAGAGCTTTCGGCAGACGGTCCCATAAAACCCCCTTACGCCGTGTATTTTCAGGGCGGCCTGACCTTCCCCCATGCCAAATTCGGCATACTGAAAGCGGTCCAGGAATTGAAGAATTCTGGCGTAATCAGGCTGGAATCATAGGGGTTTTGGTCGAAAAAAAATCCACGAAATCAGTATACATATATCGCCCCATGTGATAATATACTTATAGTTAAAAAATCTTTTTTATGTTTACATAACTACAAAAGAAGACGGAGGTTTTCATGAAAGGAAAAAATAATTGGGCCTGTTTTCTGATGATCTTAGCAGGAATTGTGATCGGCGGCTTTATCGGAAGCCTGTTCCCTGGCACATTCTTAAATTTCGGACAGACCTTTGGTATGGATTCTCCGCTCGTTCTGAATCTGGGGATTTTGGTAATAACCTTCGGGTTATCCATTAAAATTACAATCGGAAGTATTTTAGGCATCATTATTGCCATCGTGATTTTCAGGTTTTTATAGTGTGTTTTCCCTTCTGAGAGAGACAGGAGGAGTATGACAGAACAATTCATAAATGCGGAAAAGCCCTATGACAGATTTTTAAAAGCAGGTCCTGATGCCTTGACGGATGCGGAGCTTTTGGCCATTATCATCCGTACGGGGCATAAAGGGGCGGATGCCATGGCTCTCGCAAAGGAAATCCTAAAAAAAGCGGGAGATTATGGAATAGCGGGGCTTTACCATATGTCTGTGGAAGATCTGATGCAGGTAAAAGGGATCGGCGAGGTTAAAGCAGTTAAGATCAAATGCATTGCCGAATTATCCAATCGCATTGCCAAATCCAAAAGAGGACAGAAAATCATTTTTCAATCCCCAAAAGAGGTTGCCGCCTATTATATGGAACAGCTGCGGCATCTGGAAAAAGAGCAGTTTCTTTGCGTTTTCTTAGACGGGACCATGGGACTGATCAGGGAGCAGGTCATCAGCGTGGGGACCGTAAACGCATCCTTAGTATCGAGCAGGGAGGTCTTTATGGAGGCTGTTTTGGCAAAGGCGGTAAACATCATGGTGTTACACAATCATCCAAGCGGCAATGCCATGCCCAGCAAAGCGGATGCGGAAATGACGGAAAAACTGCAGGCGGCCTCGGAACTTATGGATATTCCCCTAATAGACCATCTGATCATAGGAGATAACAGCTATTACAGCTTCAGAGAACACGGAATGATACAGTAATTTACAAAAAGAAAGGAGTACGGGATATGGCTTCCAGTGCTTACGGTATCGATTTGGGTACCAGCAACATCAAAATTTACGCAAAGGGTGAAGATCATATATTTTCTGCAAAAAATATGATCGCCATTCAAAATAAAAATATCTTATTCGCTTACGGGGATTCCGCTTTTGAAATGTATGAAAAGGCGCCGGACAATATTCATATTTCCTATCCTCTTTGCAACGGCGTCATCGCGGATATCAAAAATATGCAGAACCTTGTAAAATGCTTTATCAACGATCTGTGCAAGGGAAATATCAAACCTGCCGATTACTATATCGCAGTGCCCCATGACGTAACGGAGGTAGAGCAGAGAGCCTTTTTCGACCTGGTCAAAAATGCGGACGTAAAGGCGAAAAAGGTCATGGTCGTGGAAAAAGCCATTGCGGACGGACTGGGAATGGACATCGACGTTAAAAACTCCCAGGGCGTTTTGGTGGTGGATATCGGATACGATACCACGGAGGTCTCCATCCTGTCTTTAGGGGGAATCGTTTTAAGCCGGCTGATCAAGGTGGGCGGACAGAAATTTGATGACGCTATCCGCAATGCAGTCAGAAAAGAATTCAATCTTATCATCGGCGGCAAGACGGCGGAAAAGGTAAAGATCGCGCTGCGGGAGCTGGAAGCCACAGGGAATCCTGCCGTTGTATACGGAAGGGATATCGTAACGGGTCTTCCCGTAGAGAGGGAGATCCCTACGGATCTGGTCAAAAATGCTTTAAAAGAGCATTTTGATACGGTCATCGACCATATTAAGGTTATTTTGGAGCGCACGCCCCCGGAACTGGCGGCGGACATTTACCGCCACGGCATCTATCTGACAGGCGGCGCAAGCCAGGTGGCGCATTTGGACGAATTGATCAGCGAGGGCACCGGTTTAAAGGTCAATATGGCGGAAAATCCCATAGCAAGCGTTGCTTTGGGATTGGCAAAGGTCATTACGGATGACAACTTCCGTTCCGTGGCATATGTATTTTCTGGCAATGGAGGAAAAGGATGAAACGGAAGCGGGCAAAGTTTACTTTACAAAGTAAATATCTGCTGTTGATCTTAACAGGCTTGTGCATCGTTTTAATGGCCGTTACCTTTACCACCGATCTGTTTACGGGAATGGTCGCCAGGATTTCCGGTTATGTTACCATTCCTTTCCAGACGGGCATCAGCGAGATCGGCGGCTATTTATCCGACCGTTCCAAGGATCTGGCACAGATTCGTGATCTCCAGAGGCAGAATCAGGAGCTTAGGGAGCAGATCGACCGGCTGACCATTGAAAACAATACCCTGACCCAGGAAAAATACGAGTTGAACAACCTGCGCAGCCTTTATCAGCTGGATCAGGAATATTCGGAATATGAAAAAGTAGGGGCCAGAGTCATCGGCATGGACGGAGGCAACTGGTTCAACACCTTTATTATCGATAAAGGAACTGACGACGGGATAGCGCTGGATATGAACGTCATGTCGGGCAGCGGCCTGGTGGGGATCGTGACCGAGACAGGCGCAAACTGGGCAAAGGTAACAGCCATTATAGACGATACCATCAATGTGCCCGGCATGGTTCTGGCGACGGGAGACCGGCTGATCGTATCGGGAGATTTAGAGCTGATGAGCGAAAATACCATCCGCTTCAGCAAATTGATCGATTCCGAAGGAAAGGTAAAGGAAGGGGACAAGGTGGTAACCTCCAATATCAGTACAAAATACCTTCCGGGCCTTTTGATCGGCTATATCACTTCCATGGATGCCGATTCCAATAACCTGACCCATTCAGGCTCCATAACGCCGGCGGTTGATTTTGAACATATGGATGAAGTACTTGTTATCCTTGACTTAAAGCAGCAGATTGATGAGAATGAATAGATATGAAGAATAGAATTCTTGCAGTATTTGTGGTTATTTTCAGTTTTATATTACAGACCACGGTGTGCCGCTATATCGCTTTCGGTAATGTGGGACCGAACCTGTTGATCATTTCAACTGCCTCCTTCGGGTTTATGATGGGGCAGAAAGCCGGAATTACCGTGGGCTTTTTTACCGGCCTGTTAGTGGATATATTCAGCGGAGGCATTCTGGGCTTCCATGCCCTTCTTTATATGTACATAGGATATTTCAACGGTTTTTTCAAACGACTGTTCTTTAAGGACGATCTGATGCTGCAGATCTTACTGGTAGGATGCAGCGACTTTGTTTACAGCATAACCTATTATTTATTGATGTTTTTACTGCGGGGGAAATTCCACATCGGGTACTATTTGATGAATATCATCATTCCCGAGGTGGTCTATACGATTTTGTTAACCATTGTACTCTTTTCCGTCATGACGTTCATTAACAGGATGGCGGAGAAGCGGGCAAACAGGAGCAGTGAGGAAATTGTTTAAAAATATAAGAGATTCCATTATTAATTTTATAACTTCCCGGTTTTTTATTCTGATCTTAGCCTTTATGATCATGTGCGGTATTTTGATCCGCCAGCTGTTTGTGCTTCAGATCGTAAACGGCGAAGCATACCTCAATGAATTTACTTTGAAGATACGCAAGGAAAGGACGATCCCCAGTACCAGGGGCCAGATCTTTGACAGGAACGGCGAACTGCTGGCCTATAATGAGCTGGCCTATTCCGTGACCATTGAAGATGTTTACGAATCGGGACGGGGAAAGAATAAAGCGATCAATACGACCCTTGCTTCCCTCATCGATATGATCGAGAGCAACGGGGATTCGGTCGTAAGCGACTTTAACATTATCATCGGCGATAACGGCGAGTTTGAATTTGCCGTATCGGGAACCGCCCTCCAGCGTTTTCTGGCCGATGTGTACGGAAAGGTCTATGTGGACGACTTAAGCTATGCGCAAAAGACCGCCACGGCTGATGAGGTCATAAATTATCTGGGCGGCACGAAAAAATTCGAAGTGGGCGAATATGAGGTGCCGGGAAACAGAAATACGGATTTTATCGTGGGGAAAGGCTATTCCAAGGACGTTCTTCTAAAGATCATAACCATCCGTTATGAAATGAGCCTGAAAAGCTTCCAGAAATATATTCCCACCGTTGTGGCTACCGATGTGTCGGATGAAACGGTGGCGGTGGTCATGGAAAACGCCGCTTCTCTGGACGGGGTCTCCATTGCCGAGGACACAGTCCGTAAATATGTGGATAGCGTTTATTTCTCACACATTATCGGCTATACCGGCAAAATATCCCAGAGAGAGTTAGAGACGCTTTCGGAAACGGATGATTCCTATATCATGACGGATATTATCGGAAAATCCGGCATTGAAAGCTATATGGAATCCTATCTTCAGGGGAAAAAAGGCTCCGAGACCGTATATGTAAACAGTCTTGGAAAGGTTATAGAGACCAGCGACCGGGTGGAGCCCTCTGCGGGAAACGATCTGTATCTTACTATCGACAAGGATCTGCAGAAAGCGGTTTACAATCTGTTGGAGCAGAAAATAGCAGGTATTCTGGTGGACAAGATAGAGCCGGTCAAGGAATACATTCCTGAAGAAAACGCATCGGCAAGCTCCATCATCATTCCCATCGATGACGTATACTTTGCCCTGATCAATAACAGTATCATAGATATCAATCACTTTTCGGCCGAAAATGCCACGGCTTTGGAAAAAGAGGTGTACGATGCCTTTCTTTTGAAAGAAGAAGCGGTGCTTAACGAACTGCGGAGCCAGTTAAATGAGGCCCCCCAGATTTACAGCGCCCTTCCTGTGGAGTATCAGGTATATAATTCCTATATAACTACTGTGTTGAACTCCAAGGGGATCATCCTGACAAGCGAGATCGACAATGACGACGATGTTTATCTGGCGTGGCGGAATGATGAATCCATCAGTTTAAAGGAATATCTTCTTCATGTGATCGCCATGAACTGGATCGATATTTCCAAGCTTGACCTGGACGGTCAATATTCCGATTCCGAGAAGATCTATCAGGCGATGCTTGATTATGTGTTTAATGAATTGAAAACGGACACGGATTTTCACAAAAAAATGTACAAATACATGATACGGGATAATATTTTAAGCGGACAGCAGGTATGCCTTTTGTTGTATGACCAGGGCATCATTACGGGAACCATGGCCGAACGGACGACCTTGGAAAACGGCACAATTTCCCCGTATAACTTTATGATAAGCAAGATTTCCAATCTGGAGATCACACCGGCGCAGCTTGCACTGGATCCCTGTTCCGGCTCTGTGGTCGTAACGGATGTCAATACGGGAGAGGTGCTGGCCCTCGTATCCTATCCGGGCTATGACAATAACCGGATGTCCAATTCGGAGTACTATGCCAGATTGAATTCCGATCTGTCCAAGCCGCTCTGGGATTATGCCACACAGCAGACCTCTGCTCCCGGTTCTACCTTTAAGATGGTAACGGCAACTGCCGCTTTGGAGGAAGGGGTCGTAAGTACCGGAGAAACGGTTACATGCCGGGGAATTTATGACGTTACGCAGGATCCGCATCCGCCAAAATGCTGGATCTATCCTTCTTCTGTTCACGGTCCTCTAAATATTTCGGGGGGGATCGAACATTCCTGCAACTATTTCTTTTATGAGATGGGTTACCGATTGGGCAGGAGTACCGGAACCTACAATTCCGATGAAGGTCTTGCAATGCTGGCTCAATATGCGGATCTATACGGCTTAACCGAAAAATCAGGCGTGGAGATCGCTGAAGAGGCTCCGAAGGTTTCCGATACGGACGCCATACGTTCCGCCATCGGACAGGGAACCAACAACTATACCACGGTAGGTCTTGCAAGATATATTACCACCGTGGCTAACAGCGGCACCTGTTATAATCTGAGCCTTTTGGATAAAGTAACGGATTCAGAAGGCAATTTGATCGAGGATTTTACGCCCACTGTGCGCAATACCTTAAACGTTTCAGACAGTACATGGAACGCCATTCATTCGGGTATGCGCAGAGTGATTGAAGATAAAACCTACTATCGGGGAATGGGGATAAATGTGGCAGGCAAGACCGGAACGGCCCAGGAAAACAGGAACCGTCCCAACCATGCTCTGTTTGTCAGCTATGCTCCCTACGAAAACCCTGAGATCAGCGTGACCACCCGAATTGCTTTCGGGTATGCGGCTGATTTTGCGGCACAGCTTACACAGGATGTCTATAAGTACTATTACAAACTGGAGGATGAGGAAGTCCTGATCGACGGTACTGCCGCACAGGACAATACCATTATTTCAAACGAGGAATAGGAGGTGGATGCTTTGACGGAAAATGTGACAATTAAAAGTTTTTCCGGAGGGATCCGCGTAAAGCTTGCGGAAGATGCGGATTTTGACCTGCTTCTTCAGGAAACAAAGGAAAGCTTTGCCGATGCGGCGGCCTTTTTCAAAGATGCATCCGTTGCACTTCAGTTTCAGGGCCGAAGGCTTAGCGAGGAAGAAAGCGACAGACTGTTAGATGCTGTCAGGAGCGTCTGCAGCTTACATATTATCTGTCTGGTATGTACCGACGAAGAAGCCGGCGATTACTACACAAAGCTGGTGGAAGCGGCAAATGAAGAAGCGGTTATAAAAAGGGAACAGAATTGCCAGTTTTACAAGGGAACCCTCAGGGACGGGGAGGCATTTGAATCCGCCTCCAGCGTTATCGTATTGGGAGATGTACAAAAGGGAGCTTTTATTGCCGCCAAGGGAAATATCATTGTACTTGGCAGGCTTTCAGGTAGCGCTTATGCAGGAGGAGACGGCAGAAGAGAGCGCTTTATCGCCGCCCTGCAGCTGGATACGGAGGAGCTTAGAATCGCAGATCTAAAGTACAAAAAAGATATGAAAAGCATAATTGCCATGAGGAAAAAACAGATTCCCAAAACTGTAGTTATCAGGCAGGATAAAGTGATGATCAGGGAATTGGACTTTACCAAAGAATTACCGGAAAATAATCTGCATTAGGGTTTTCCGGGGGACGATAATGAAAGGCGGAGGTTTTTATGAGTGAAGTAATTGTCGTCACATCAGGTAAAGGTGGTGTAGGAAAAACTACCACAAGTGCAAATATCGGAACAGGTCTTGCCGTTTTAGGCAAAACAGTTGTACTGATCGATACGGACATCGGACTTAGAAATCTGGATGTGGTAATGGGGCTGGAAAACAGGATCGTCTACAATTTAGTGGATGTGGTGGAAGGAAACTGCCGTATTAAGCAGGCGCTGATCAAGGACAAGCGTTTTCCGGGGCTGCATCTGATCCCAAGCGCCCAGACAAGAGATAAAACGGCAGTAAACCCGGAACAGATGAAAAAGCTGACCGAACAGCTGAGAGAGCAGTTCGATTACGTTATTTTAGACTGCCCAGCAGGCATTGAACAGGGCTTCAAAAATGCCATTGCAGGCGCCGACAGGGCGATTGTCGTCACAACCCCCGAGGTATCCGCCATCAGGGATGCGGACCGGATCATCGGATTATTAAATGCATATGAGATGGGGCAGATCGATTTGGTAGTCAACAGACTGCGCCCCGATATGATCAAGCGGGGAGATATGATGAGCGTGGACGATGTGGTGGATATTTTATCCGTCCATCTTTTAGGCGCTATTTATGACGATGAAAACATCGTTATTTCCACAAACCACGGAGAACCCTTAGTCTGTTCCGATACGCCGGCCGGAAAAGCATTTATGAATATCTGTAACCGGATTTTGGGACAGGATGTCCCCCTTTATTCCCCCGAACGGGAAAAATCTATATGGTTTCGTATTAACGGCATTTTTCAGAAATTGTGATGGGGGTATAGGAAATGGGTAAATTGTGGCTTTTTAGAAAGAAAAAATCCAGCGAGATCGCCAAAGACCGGTTAAAGATTCTACTCATATCCGATCGGATCGACTGCTCGCCGGAGGTTATGGAAATGATAAAACGGGATATTGCAAAGATCCTGTGCAAATACATGCAGATCGATACCAGTACGTTGGAACTGGAATTTTCCAGGCGGAAGATCAATGTTTTCTGGTAATATAGGAGTTGAAATACGTGTTAAAAAGATACCGCGTCAGAGATTATGATTTTAAATTGGTTTTTATGCTGATTGCCATAACCGTTATCGGGATTATGGCAATCGGCAGCGCTAACGCCGAATACCAGTCCAAGCAGATTATAGGACTGGTTTTGGGCCTGTTTGTCATGGTAGTGCTTTCCCTGTTCGACTATCACATATTTCTAAAATTTTACTGGCTGATCTATATGGCAAGCATCGTACTGCTCATTCTGGTCCGACAGTTCGGTACGGTAGTCAACAATGCCAAACGGTGGGTATCGATCGCGGGAATCAGGTTTCAGCCTTCGGAGACCGTTAAAATACTATTGATTTTATTTTATGCACAGTATATTATGAAACATAAGGAACGTTTTAATACCTTTCAGAATCTTGCCGTCATGGTACTGCTGTTTATACCGCCATGGGTGTTGATCTACAAACAGCCCGATATGTCCACCAGTATCATGCTGCTTATGATTTTTTGTGTTATTTTGTATATCGGGGGATTAAACTACAAGATCATCTGGGGGGCGTTGGCGGTCATCATACCGGTGGGCATTATCTTTCTTTCCCTGGTATTGCAGGAAGACCAGAATCTTATCAAGGATTACCAGCAGGACAGGATCATGGCATGGCTTCATCCTGACGAATACGAAAATGCTGAGGGGTATCAGCAGACAAATTCGCAGATAGCCATAGGGTCCGGACAGCTTTTCGGGAAAGGATTGAACAACAACGAAATCGCTTCCGTCAAAAACGGGAACTTCATTTCCGAACCCCAGACAGATTTCATTTTTGCCATTATAGGAGAGGAACTGGGGTTTGTAGGAGGATGTATCGTCATTATTTTGTGTTTCCTGATAGCCATTGAATGCGTTTTGGCCGCCACAAAGGCAAGTGACATAGAAGGAAAGATCATCTGTTCCGGAATGGCGGCGTTAGTGGGATTCCAAAGCTTTTTCAATATAGGCGTGGCAACGGGGGTCATTCCCAATACCGGATTGCCTTTACCTTTTGTAAGTGCCGGCCTGACCTCGCTTTTAAGTCTTTTTATGGGGATGGGGTTTGTTTTGAATGTGAGACTGCAGGCCGTTCGTAAATATAGTTGAGAGAGGGTATTTCGTTATGAATATTGCATTAATCGCACATGATGCAAAGAAAAAACTGATGCAGAATTTTTGTATTGCCTACCGTGGTATCTTAAGTAAAAATGAACTGTTCGCCACAGGAACCACCGGAAGGCTCATCGAGGAAGTTACAAATTTGAATATCCATAAGTTTCTGGCAGGCCATTTGGGCGGCGAGCAGCAGATCGGTGCGCAGATCGAACATAATCAGATCGACCTGGTTATTTTTCTGCGGGATCCCCTGACGCCTAAAAGCCATGAACCGGATGTGAATAATGTGGTCAAGCTCTGTGATACCCACAACATTCCCCTGGCGACCAATCTGGCGTCTGCCGAGCTTTTGATAAAATCACTTGACAGAGGAGATCTTGAGTGGCGTGAAATGTACAAATAAAAAAAGAATTACGGCTTTCTGCCTTATAGCGGTCTTAGCTTTGGGTATGACGGGCTGCGGCGGAAGCGGTTACAGCATGAATTATGATCCGGACAGCCCGGTTTCGGCTTACCGGTTTGGCAGCGGAGATAACAGCGGGACCAGGGCGGACTCCTTTGCAAAGGATCTTTGCGTCATAGACGGAGACGTTTCGGTCAACAGCATCGATACCTCCGAGGCAGAAGCGGTATTGTTATGCAGTCTGAATGACAAAGAGGTTTTATACGGCAAAAATGCCAATATGCAGTTAAATCCCGCCAGCCTGACAAAGGTCATGACGGCTATTATTGCGTTGAAAAAAGGCAATTTGGACGATGTGCTGACTGCATCCGGCAATGTGGAGATTACCGAGTCCGGAGCATCGTTGGTGGGGATCAAGGCAGGAGATACCATGACCCTTGCCCAGGCGCTTCATGCCCTTTTGATACCGTCAGGAAACGATGCGGCAGTCATGATCGCAGAATATATAGCGGGCAGTGAAGAAGCATTTGTGGAAATGATGAATGAAGAAGCCGTGGCGCTGGGCGCTACAAACTGCCATTTTATGAATTCACACGGGCTGACGGAAGAGGGACATTACATAACGGCCTATGATATGTACCTGATCTTTAACGAAGCGATTCAATACGACGAGTTTGTACAGATCATCACGACCCCTGAATATTCGGGAGTCTACCATGATTCTGCCGGGGAGCCCAAAGAACTTTCCTTTAAAAACAGCAACTGGTTTCTAAACGGCAATCATGAATCCCCTAACGGGATTATGGTTATCGGCGGCAAGACCGGAACTACCAGTGCGGCGGGCAACTGCCTTGTGCTCCTTTCCAAGGATGCTTCCGGCAATCCGTATATATCCGTTATATTAAAAAGCTCCGGCAGGGAATATCTGTATGATAAGATGTATGATCTGATCGATCTGATCAACCATTGATGCAGGAAAGTAAGGAGTCACTGAATTGGCATCGCGAAAAAAACCGATCAAGATAAATAAATACCGCAGACCTTTGAATATTAATATCGGTATCGTTATTTTTACCGTTATGTTTTTTTACATATTGATCTGTATAGCACTTTTTTTTACCAAAGGCCATGTGAAGCGCTATGAGGTGCGTTCAGGATCTTTAAGCATTCCCAACGTATACGAGGGAGTCATTTTACGGGAAGAGACTATTGTTTCAGCTAATTCCTCCGGCTATATCAATTATTTTGCCAGGGAAGGAGAGCATGTTGCCAGCGGAGATCTGGTCTATTCTCTCGACCAGACGGGTAAAATGGCGGAGATCCTGCAGAATGACGTAGATGAGATTTTGCTTTCGGGCAATGATTTAGGCGAATTGCGCAGTGACTTTATGCAGTTTGCCCACAATTACAGAAACGAACAATTTGGACAGGTATATGATTTTTCTTATGACGTATCGGGCACGGTATTAAAATTATCCAACTACAACATGTTGAACAATTTGCAGCGTGCAGATGTGGCAGGAAGCTCTGTACAGTTTTCTTATGCCCCAAGAAGCGGCATCGTTGTTTACAATGTGGACGGAATGGAGCATTTAGAGCCGTCCATGGTCAGCGCTGAGACTTTTTCCGAAGAAAAAGGAGAAAAAGAGCAGTTCGTCAATAACACTCTTGTGGGGAATGACGATCCTGTTTACAAAATGATAACCTCAGAACACTGGTCCATTGTCATTCCTGTGGAACGGGAGAAGGTTGCAAGGCTTGAGAACGAGGGGTTCGTAGAGGTCAAATTCTTAAAAAACCAGTATACTTCCTGGGCTGAGGTAAACGTTTTAGGCGCCGACGACAAATATGACTATGTGGAATTGAAATTCAATAATTCCATGATCACATTTGCCAGGGACCGCTATATAGAGATCGAGATCATTTTAGACGACGATGAGGGGCTTAAGATCCCCAACAGCGCAATTGTGGAGAAGGAATTCTATCTGATTCCCAAGGAATATGCGACGAAGGGCGGAAACAGCTCCAACGACGGTTTCATGCGGGAGACCTATGATGAAGAGGGGAATATTTCCACGGAATTTATAGACGCTTCAATTTACTCGGAGAGCGAGACGGATTATTATGTGGATACCTCCGTCCTTCGTCCGGGAGATTATATCTGTATGCCGGATTCAGGGGAGAAATACCCGGTCAGCAAGGTGGGCACCTTGATGGGCGTATATAACATCAATAAAGGTTTTGCCGATTTTAAGGAGATCACGGTCTTGTATTCCAACGAAGAATATTCCATCGTAAAATCCAATACGAGGTACGGGCTGACGGAATATGATTATATTGTTTTGGATGCGGCAAGCATCAATGAAAACGATTTTATTTATGATTAAGAAAGATATCGGCAGGCGAGTATATCAAAACGGCATGAAAAGAGGAATGATTTATGTTAAAGGATAATTATGATAAGGTTGCCGGAAATATTTTAAAAGCATGCGAAAAGTCCGGCAGAAATCCGGATGAGGTCACGCTGATCGCGGTAAGCAAGACAAAGCCTGTCTCCATGCTTCAGGAGATTTACGACCATGGCTGCAGGGACTTCGGCGAAAACAAGGTGCAGGAGCTTGTGGAGAAGTACGAGATCCTGCCAAAGGACATCAGATGGCATTTGATCGGGCATCTCCAGCGGAATAAAGTAAAATATGTGGTGGATAAGGCAGCGTTGATCCACAGCGTGGATTCCTTAAAGCTGGCTGAGGAAATCAGCAAAGAGGCCCTGAAGAAAAATGTCGAGGTGGATATTCTCATAGAGGTCAACGTTGCAGAGGAAGAGTCCAAGTTTGGAGTAAAGGCTGAGGATGCGCCTAAGCTGGTTTCGCAGATCGCAGAACTTCCGGGCATTCACATAAAAGGGCTGATGACGATCGCGCCATATGTTGAGAACCCGGAAGATAATCGACAATATTTTGCGCAGTTAAGACAATTATCTGTTGACATAAGTGCCAAAAACATTGATAATGTAACTATGAATGTACTTTCTATGGGAATGACCGGCGATTATGAGACCGCTGTAAGTGAAGGTGCGACTCTTGTAAGGGTCGGGACCGGAATATTCGGAGAGCGGCATTATACAGAGTGAATAAATGTGTAAGGAGAATGCAGTATGAGTGTAATGGATAAGTTTTTGAATTCCTTGAAGTTAAACGACGAGGATCTGGATGACGATTACGACGATTATGATGATGAGGATGACGAAGTAGAAGAGGCTCCAAGAAAGAAAGTGGTAGCAAAGGTGGAACCCGATTATGAGGATGAAAGGCCCAGAGCCAAATCCACACCTAAGGTAACACAGATGAGACAGCCGAGGAGAACGGGGGATGGCATGGAAGTATGTGTGATTAAACCGACTACGGTTGAAGATGCAAGGGAAATTACGGAAACGCTTTTGGCAAACAGGACAGTCGTTCTGAATCTGGAAGGGCTGGATGTGGATATTGCCCAGAGGATCATTGATTTTACCTCCGGTTCCTGTTTTGCAATCAGCGGGAATCTTCAGAAGATTTCTCACTACATATTTATCATAACACCGGCAAGCGTTGATATTTCCGGTGATTTTCAGGAGATTCTTTCCGGTTCCATAGATGTATCGGGAATCAATACCGGATTATAAAAGCAGTTGAGATAAAGAGATGAAAGGAGTATTGTAAGATAACTGTTTTACAATACTTTTTTTATGTAAATACTCACAGGAGGATGGAACATGAGCAACAGACTGCCCGTAAATAAAGATAAAAAATTTTGCTATGACATTGTTTTGGAACAGGATTTTTCTGCGCTGCCGGAGGAACTTAACCGTTTGGAATGGGATCTTTCCCAAAAGAAAATATGCATTGTGACCGACAGCAACGTGGAGAAGCTGTATGCAAAGGAATTGCAGAATCTTTTAACTCCCATGGCTCTGTCTGTGGAAATTTTTGCTTTTCCTGCGGGAGAAGAGCATAAAAATCTGGAAACCGTACAAAATCTTTATGAATTTCTGATCGGGAAGCATTTTACCAGAAAGGATGTTCTTTTTGCCTTAGGAGGCGGCGTTGTAGGCGATCTGACGGGATTTGGCGCAGCTACCTTTTTGCGTGGGATCGATTTTATACAGATACCTACGACCCTGCTTTCACAGGTTGACAGCAGCATTGGCGGAAAGACAGGGGTTGATTTTTCACAGTACAAAAATATGGTGGGCGCTTTTTATATGCCGAAGCTTGTTTATATGAATCTGGGAGCTTTGAAGGATTTGGACGGCAGACAGTATTATAACGGAATGGCGGAGGTCTTGAAATCCGCCCTGTTAAGGGACGCTGCGCTCTATGAATGGCTTTTGTCAAATCTTTATGAGATCTGCGACAGGGAGCCGGAGACCCTTGAGGAAATGATACTTAGGACCTGCACCATTAAAAAGAATATCGTGGAAAAGGATCCTTATGAGAAAGGGGACCGCGCCCTTTTGAATCTGGGGCATACCCTGGGCCACGCCATTGAAAAATACAAAAACTTCCAGCTCCTTCACGGAGAATGCGTTGCCTTAGGCACCATATGCGCCGCTTTTATATCATGGAAAAGGCAGCTCTTATCCGATGATGAATATTATGAGATCAGGGATATGTTCGTTCCCTTCAACCTGCCCATTACCATCGACGATATCGATCCGGAAGAAATCGTAAAGCTGACCCGTTCCGATAAAAAGATGGAACAGGACGGGATAAAGTTTATTCTGTTGAAAAAAGCCGGCAAAGCGTTTGTCGACAAGACCGTTACCGATGAAGAAATGCTGGCTGCCCTAAGGGAAATACATTTTACGGAAGAGGATATGAAGGCCTGACGGAAAGACCGAAAAAATTATGGCTTAAGGAAGAAGGAGAATCCGTGAACAAAAAGAAGACATTAAGGATCATAATCGATATACTTGTTATTTTACTTCTTATATTTTTAGACCAGTTTACGAAATATCTGGCGGTTGCAAAGTTAAAATTTAATCCTCCCCATGTGCTCATTGACGGCGTTTTGGAATTAAATTATCTGGAGAACAGGGGAGCGGCCTTTGGCATGCTGCAGGACAAAAGAACGCTGTTCATTTTTATGACGGTCATTATGCTGACAGTTGTATTTTATGTACTGTTAAAGCTTCCGGAAGGGAAAAAGTTTTTGTGGTGGCAGGTGTTTCTCTGCCTCATCTGTGCAGGCGGGATCGGAAATATGATCGACAGGATACGCTTCGATTATGTCGTTGATTTTATTTATTTTGTACTGATCGATTTTCCCGTCTTTAATCTGGCGGATATTCTGATTACCATAGGCACCGTTCTCTTTTTTATTGTCATTCTGTTTTTGACAAAGGAAGAGGAGCTGCAGTTTTTGAGATTTAATATCCGGAGGGATTCTTAAATGGCTGAAACGGAAAACGGGAGCAGGGAGGTGTCTTTTGAAGCCTCTTTAGAGAATGATGACTGCAGGATAGACAGGGTTGTGACCGACTGGTTTTCGGAACTGTCCCGTTCCTATATCCAGAAAATGATAAAGGAAGAAAATGTGTTGGTCAACGGAAAGGCCGTCAAGTCCAATTACAGGGTCAGGGAAGGCGACTTGATCCGTTGTACGATCCCTGCCTGTGCGGAGCCTGAAATCGTTCCGGAGGATATTCCTCTTGATATTTTATATGAAGATGAAGAACTTTTAGTGGTCAACAAGCCCAAAAATATGGTGGTACATCCCAGCGCGGGACATTATTCCCATACTCTGGTAAACGGTCTGCTTTTTCATTGCAAAGGACAGCTGTCGGGCATTAACGGCGTTTTCAGACCGGGAATCGTCCACAGGATCGATAAGGATACCACAGGCTCCCTGATCGTCTGTAAAAGCGAACGGGCCCACAAAGCCATTGCAGAACAGTTAAAGGAACATTCTGTTGTGAGAAGGTACAGGGCTATCTGTTACGGAAATTTTGAATGCCTTGAGGGAGTTGTGGACGCACCTATCGGACGAGATATCCGGGATCGGAAAAAAATGGCTGTAAACGAGAAAAACGGAAAGCCTGCCGTTACCCATTATGAAGTATTGAAACAATTTCAGGGCTTTTCTTATATCGAATGCCGTCTTGAAACGGGAAGGACCCATCAGATCAGAGTTCATATGACAAGCATCGGCCATCCTCTGTTAGGGGACGAGGTCTACGGAAGCAGGAACGGCAGGTTTAAGCTTCAGGGCCAATGTCTTCATGCCATGACGATCGGTTTCATTCATCCGGTCACAAATGAATATATGGAATTTGAAGCGCCCTTACCCGATTATTTTTCACATCTTTTAGAAATCTTATAACACACTTCGCCATTTTGCTTTATAAAGTGACATTAAATTAGGCAAAAAACGATAATTTTACCTTGTATTTAACAATATATTATGCTACAATTATTAAAGTTTTGAATAGTTGTAGTTTCTTTTTTTTTAAGAATTTGCATAAATATTTAATAAATACGAAGGGGTATTTCATGAAGAATACGGACTATCTGGACAGACTCCTTCTGCGTTATGCGGGAACATTCAATATTTACATGCCTTATACGATCCATGGAAAAGAGTATCCTGCATACGGATACTTTTTTTCGTCTGTTGAGAAATATGTTTTGGTCAGGGAAGCCAATATGTGGACTACCAATAGCCACGAGCACATTTTATTTATTACGGTGGATGAAATGGACGACGATACTTTGCATGAGATCCGCAGCATCTTAGAGGATTACATGGAGCCGAAGCTTGTTAGGGAGGACAAAAAATATCCCGCCAAAAACCATATGTACAGCTATCTGACCATAGCGGTTCTTTCCGAAAAGCCCCTTAGCCGGATGCTTTCAAAGAAAGTACGGAAATTTAAATATGAAAAGGGTTATCTTTTCAATTTCAGAGGCTTTTGCCAGTGCAGGCTTATTTGCGCGTCCATGGAGGATGAAGGGATCGTGGCAAATTATCAGGCAAGGCGGTTAAAAAAGCTTTATAAAGAAACCTTCGCCGATGTCCGTGCAGGGAAGAAAACTTTCAGCCGGCAATGTGAAGAGGAAGGCATTCAGCCCTTCCGTCAGGAATAAGTTAGTATATAAGGCAGGTAAAAATCTGCTTTATAGATAGAAATTCTCACATATTTATAGTCAAAAATATTATTTTAGGAGGGATTAAGTGTGAGTGCAGTTGTTTTAATCTTACTTGCCATCGCAATCTTCGTAGTTGCGTATCTTACATACGGCAGATTTCTGGCAAAATCATGGGGCATTGACCCATCTAAACCAACACCGGCACATACTTTAGAAGACGGTGTTGACTACTGCCCTGCAAAGACGCCTGTCTTAATGGGACATCATTTTTCATCCATCGCCGGAGCAGGCCCTATCAACGGTCCTATCCAGGCGGCATTTTTCGGTTGGGTTCCATGCTTTTTGTGGATCGTGATCGGTGGTATTTTCTTTGGCGCCGTACAGGATTTCGGTTCCTTATTCATTTCCATCCGTCATGAAGGTAAATCTCTTGGCGAAGTAATCGAAGAGACCATTGGACGTAAGGCAAGAGTGCTGTTCACAGTATTTGCATGGCTGGTATTACTGCTGGTTATTGCGGCTTTTGCTGATATTGTGGCAAAATCCTTTATCGGTGTAAGCTATGGCGGCAGCACTTCAAACGGATCTGTTGCAACGGCATCTTTATTATTTATTCCGCTGGCGATCGGATTCGGTTTCCTTGTTTACAGAAAAAATGCACCTTTAGTCATTTCTTCCGTAGTAGGCGTTATTCTGCTTGCGGTATGTGTAGGGATCGGTCTTGCGTTTCCGCTGGATTTTTCCTCTAACGTATGGATCGGCTTTGTATTTATATACATTATGGTCGCATCCGTAACGCCTGTCTGGATCTTATTACAGCCCAGGGATTATTTAAGCTCCTTCCTGCTTTATTTTATGATGATAGCGGCAGTGATCGGTATTATCGGAGCTACGATCGTGGATCCTTCATCCACAAAATTTGTTACGCCTGCATTTACAGGCTTTGCAGTAGGCGGCTCCTATATGTTCCCTACTTTGTTTATTACCATTGCCTGCGGCGCTATTTCCGGATTCCATTCATTGATCTCTTCGGGAACGACATCCAAGCAGTTAGACAACGAAAAGGACGCGCTCCTTGTAGGATATGGTTCCATGTTGATTGAATGTGTACTGGCAGTTATTTCTCTGATCGCTATCGGTACATTGTCCGTTGACGGAAGTATGGCGGCAATTCAGGCGGATTTAGGTCTGGAGGCAATTTCTCCTACGATCATCTTCGGTACGGCGATCGCTAATTTCTTTGCTGTAATCGGATTCCCTGCAGCAGCGGTAAATGCAACCAGAACGATCATCATGCTGGCTGTTTCCTGCTTCTGTTTAACATCTCTGGATACAGGAACACGTCTTGGACGTTTCATGTTCCAGGAGTTATTTGCTACCAACAAAAAAGGAGAGAAGAACATCCTTTCCAATATGTATGTGGCAACCGTCATCACAGCGGTATGCGGTTTTGTTCTCTGCCTTGCAGGATACCAGAAGGTATGGCCTTTATTCGGCGCTGCGAACCAGTTAGTAGCGGTTCCCGCATTCCTTGCAATTGCTACTTACTTAAAGAAGATCGGCAAAAACAACAAGATGCTATACTTCCCGATCATCTTTATGTCGATTGCAACGATTTCATCCATGTTCTTAACATTTAAGGGCAATCTGATGAATATTATCAATAAGACGGTAGAAGGCACGGCATTATTTACATGTGTACTTCAGGATATCATCATTATTCCTCTTGTTGTGCTTGCAGTTATTTTGATCGTTGACGGCGGAAAAGTATTGTTAAAGAAGAAATAATGTCTCAAAGAATCAATTAAATAGTTATTCATGCGCTGTTATGACGGTTTGGTCGTGGCAGCGCATTTTTATGGTCCAAAACATTTTTGTAGCAGTCATTACATTATTTGCCATTGGAGTGGCAGTCTGGTCCTGATGGTATGAAAACCACAGCAAAGACGGGGAGAATTAAATAAAGAGTATCGGAATATGTATCGGGAACAGGGAAGATAGTAAAACTTGTTGTGAAACATTGTTGTGAAACTTGTATAGTTTTTATTGCAAATTTCTGTGAAATTTAATATAATTTATACATAAAATTTCTTGCAGAAATGAGGTATGACTTATGAATACAATTATTACGATCGGCAGACAGTTTGGCTCCGGCGGGCGTGAGATCGGCGCAAAGCTGGCGACAGTGCTGGATGTTCCATTCTATGACAGAGATCTTTTAACAAGGGCAGCAAAGGAAAGCGGTTTCTGTGAGGAAATGATACAATGCCATGATGAAAGGCCTACCAACAGCTTTTTATATAATCTGGTCATGGATACTTATTCCTTTGGGTACAATTCAGCCGCAATGGTCGATATGCCCATCAGCCAGAAGGTTTTCCTTGCTCAGTTTGATGCCATCAGGAAAATCGCTGACGAGGGCGCCTGTGTTATTGTCGGCAGATGTGCCGACTATGCGCTGTCAGAATATGACAACTGCCTGAATATCTTTATCCATGGAGACGAGAAGTGCAAGGTGGAGCGTATTATGCGCAAGCATGATCTGTCGGAACAGAAGGCTAAGGAAATGATCATAAAAAAGGATAAGCAGCGCCAGAGTTATTACAACTATTATTCTTCCAAAAAGTGGGGGCGTGCGGATTCTTATGATCTGACTGTTAACAGCTCTGTTCTGGGAATCGACGGGACCGTTAAACTGATCAGACAGTTTATAATGGATTTTGAGGAGAAGAAATAGGACGGGGGATCGTGAGAAGTAAGGGAATAATATAATGATATGAAAAAGGTGGTCTGAAAAAGGGCTGCCTTTTTAGTTTGCAGCTAATCAGGGAATGGAAGGCGGGGAGAAGGAAATTGTCCGGTTGGTAGATGATGGTATGGTGGGAGAAAGGGCAATTAGTGTATGGTAAAATTATTATATTATTTTGTCTTCAGTATATTGATTGTATTGTTAAAGGTACTATGCATGTGGTATTATAAATTTAAAAATTATTCTTATAACTATAAATTTTATTGAAATAGAATTGTTGTTTATGGGAAAAATAATCATAAGAGGGGAACCAATTAAAAATGAAAACGTTACATAAGCAGCGAAAACTTTTTTTAATAAGTTGCATCCTTATCCTTTTTCTGTCAGCAACTCTTGAAAGTTGTGGGAGAAAAAATGAACAGCAGGACGATAAAACAAATGGTTACATTTCCGATGAAGATTTTTCTAAATTGGAACATATAGAGAAAATAATAATGGGAGATTTTGAAAGCAATGAATCACAATATTATGCATATGTTCCCATAGGAAACAGCGGATGTGATGATGGGTTTGTATCTTATTTTGATAATGGACTTACATATATGGCCTATTTAAGTTAGCAACCACCACTTCAAGTGGTGGTTTATTATT
>ULTO01060417.1_pt1 | contig 20518 bp, 13 predicted proteins | sample 1957601 | NCBI WGS metagenome assembly ULTO01 (sample SAMEA4835734, study PRJEB28245) | human gut metagenome | biome: gut microbiome; material: fecal sample | place: Denmark | collected 2008 | reverse complement strand
CTCCCTGCCGTATTTTTATATTTCTTATATTATATGTACCTTTGTGCCAGATAAAATCAGGTACAGATATGCAGAGAAATACCAAGGATTGGATACACTACAGCTCTGCTGGCATAGTTCTGCTTGCTGGCATAGTGCTCGTGTACATCAGCTTTTTTATGTCCCACGACGTCACGTCTAACGTCTTGTGGTACTTTGGGCAGAGTCTGGTTTACGTGGCAACCGTCTTTGGTTTCGCACTGACTTTTGACACCAGAGTTAAAGACATTATCAATAAATATTTCAATAATAAAAATGGCACGCAAGATTAAGAAAATTTTCGTTCATTGTACAGCAAGCCGACAGTCATGGACTGTCGATGCCTTGCTCAAGGAGTTCAGAGACAAAGGCTGGCATTATCCAGGTTACCATTGGGTAGTGACCGCTGACGGCAAGCGCACGCAGCTTATGACAGAAGACCTGCCGTCCAACGGAGTCAAGGGGCACAATTACGATTCCGTCAACGTGGCATACATGGGCGGAATATCCCGCACTGGCAAGGCTATCGACAACCGCACAGAGGCACAGAAACTAGGTTTGCGTGAGTTGCTCAAGGAATTGAGAAACCGCTACCCTGATGCCAAGATCATGGGACATCGTGACATTTCGCCTGACAAGAACCACAATGGAGTGGTCGATCCATGGGAGCGCATCAAGGAATGCCCATGCTTCGACGCTATTCCGGAATACGCAGACATTTAAGAGATTGAGCTGATGAGTAGATTTAATAAAAATTTAGGGTTCATCCTCGTATTTCTGATGGTGACCTGCATAGTCAAAGACTGTTACTACGAGTATAAAAAGCAGCGAGCGGAGCAGAACCTGCGAGAACAGCTCAACAAACTTCAGCTGCAGTATGCTCCAGCTGAGCGTGACACCATCCGTGACTCAGTCAAGGTCGTGACGCAGAAGGTCATCATGATGCCTCCTGATGAGTACAAGGAGTTTGCAGCAGACAGAAATATGCTGAAAGATCTCAACATCAAGGTCAGCCAGATAATGGCGGATCAGCGCACATCGGTAGTCACCGAAGGCTCTGTCAAGACGCTTCGTGAGAATTCGCTATACAAGTATAGCGACAAGTGGTTGAGCGTTCAGCTCAACACTGCAGACTCCATCCTTACATATAGAGCGCGAGACAGCTTGCAATGCCTTGTAACTCGCAATTACAAACATCGATTTCTATGGTGGAAGTGGGGAACCGATGGCTACAATATCAAGATGATCAATTTCAATCCCAACTCCACTATCTTATATAACAACTATATACAGGTCAACCGCTAATGGCAAGACAAGAAGTATATACTACAGTCATCAAGCTAAATTCAGAGGAGGCGAAGAACCGCCTCAAAGAGCTTGAAGATAAGGTCGCTCGTCTGAAGAAGGCAAAACAAGATGCCTTCTCGGCGGGCGATTCCCGTTTAGGCGCATCCCTCGCCAAGGATCTTAAGGCCGCAGAGCGAGAGATGAAGCAATTCAAAAACTCAACCATGAGCGTCAAGGAGACACTCGACAATCTGTCAAGTGCAAGCCTCGGACAGCTGGAGAAGGCAGCTAGACATCTGAAGGGGCAGATGAAGGCAGCATCTGACCCTTCAGACTTTGCAAAATTGGACGCTCAACTCTCCAAGGTTAAGGAGCAGATGCTTGCCCTGAAGGGCGCGACACGCAAGGCTGATGAGGAAGCGAGACGCATGACCGCAACGGTGTCAAACCTGAAACATGCTTCACTCAATGACCTCAACTTCACAGCTTCCAAGCTACGTAGTCAGATGGCTGACTACGACCCGACATCTACCATGTACGCCTCTCGAGCTTCGCAGCTGAAGCTGGTCGAGTCAGAGCTGGAACGCATCCGACAGAGCGAGCAGAAGGTGGTCACCCTCATGCAGAAGTATGACAAGGAGATAGACAGCACCAATGTGGACATCAAGGAGACCAAGCGTCAGATGCAGCTGGTCAACAACACCATGTCAAACCTCAAGACCTCCTCCATCCGTGACTTGGAGTACTCCATCAAGGCTCTCAACCAACAGATGCAGGGCATGCAGCGTGGTACCGAGCAGTTCAAGCAGATGCAGTTGCAGGCAAAGCAGCTGAAGGCTGAGCTGCAGGCTGTCAGAGCCGAGGGCGTAGCTCAAGAGTCCTGGATAAAACGCTCTGCTGACTGGTTCAACCGCATGCAGGGTCTTGCTCTTGGTGCGGTCGCAGCCATCTCCGGCATCACCTTCACAGTCAAGAAGTGTGTGGAGGAGTATGCTAAGATGGACGATGAGATGACCAACGTCCGCAAGTACACTGGGCAGGCTGCCGAGGAAGTCGAGCGCATGAACGAAGACTTCAAGCAGTTGGATACCCGCACACCTCGCCAGAAACTCAACCAACTGGCAGAGGATGCCGGCAGACTAGGCATCACATCGACTGCTGCAGTTGAAGATTTTGTCGATGGTGCCGATAAAATCAATGTCGCCCTCGGTGATGACCTCGGAGACAAGGCAGTCTCCCAAATCGGCAAGCTCGCCCAGATGTTCGGCGAAGACAAGACCAAAGGTCTGCGAGGTGCCATGTTGGCGACAGGTTCTGCAGTCAATGAACTGGCTCAGAATTCCTCTGCCTCTGCCGGTTATCTCGTTGATTTCACCGCCCGTGTGGCAGGTGTCGGCAAGCAGGCAGGCTTCACGCAGGCACAGATCATGGGTCTCGCTTCTGTCCTTGACCAGAACATGCAGCAGGATGAGACGGCGGCAACAGCTGTGCAGAACCTTCTGGCCAAGATGTTCCAGGACTCCGCAAAATTTGCTCAGATTGCAGGTCTCAATGTCAAGGAATTCGCAAAGACGTTAAAGGAGGACGCCAACGGCGCACTTCTCCAGTTCCTGGCAGCCATGCGAGCCAAGGGCGGTTTTGCCGACCTTGCACCAATGTTCGAAGAAATGAAGATGGATGGATCCAGGGCTACTGGTGTCCTAACCGTCCTCGCAGATAAACTCGATGACATCAAGACTGCCCAGAACCTGGCAAACGAAGCCTATTCCGAAGGCAAATCCGTCCTCAATGAGTTCGAGACACAGAACGAGAGTGTACAAGCTCAACTTGACAAGGCGAGCAAGAAGTTCCTGGATCTGTCCATCGAATTGGGTCAGAAACTCTATCCTGCAGCACGATATTGCATATCTGCAGCTAGTCTCGGAGTTCGGGCACTCTCCACACTCGTTGATTTCGTCAAGGATTATTGGCGCATATTAATTGTGCTGACAGCCGCCATCGTCACCTATACTGCAGTATCTAAGGCAAAGTTGATAGCAGAGAAGGCGCAAATGGCATGGCTCAACATCATGATTCTGCGCGAAAAGGCGCATCTCGTCCTTGTGGGTCTTAAGACATCTGCTCTCAAGACCATGGCAATCGTTCAGATGGCGTTGACACGTGAAATAAAACTGACCACTGCTGCGCAGATGTTGTGGAACAAAGTGTTGTTGGCCAACCCGATCACTGCCGTGATTGCTGTTGTTGCCGGACTGACAGCCGCAATCGTCACACTCTCTGAAGAGACGAGCACAGCTGAGCAGGCTCAGCGTGACTACAATGATGCCGTGACAGATGCCAACAAGCAGGCTGCAGAAGAGGAGGCATCCATCATGCGCCTCGTTTCTGCTATCCAGTCAAACACCAGTGCAGAGTCTGACCGCAAGGCAGCCCTTGAGGAACTCAACGGCAAGCTGATGCGTGAGCACCTCGGTAACATCACCGAGGAAGCAGTGCGCACAGGCAACGCTACAAGGCAGATTGAGGCTTACATTGATGTAATGAAAAAGAAGATTATCATCGATGGCCTACAGAAAAAGTTAGCTGAGTCTATAGCAAAGAGTGCTGATCTAGAGGATTGGCTAGAAGAGGGTAGAAATTATAAACCTGGATTTTTACAGGGAGTATTAGATTCCTTCAATCCTTTCCCTTCGAAAAAGGTTGCGGCAAGCAATCCACATTTTCAAAAGGATTTGGAGAGAGAGATTGACAAGGAAAAACAGTATCAGAAGCGTCTCCTAGAAAAAATCAACGAGTTAGAGTCACAGCATTTCGAAGTGAGCGATCCGGAACCATGGCGAAACAATGGCTACAATGGCAAGGGCAATGATGGTACCATCATTAAGAAGCAGAGTACAGCCGGCATTCATCAGGTTTCAGAAAAAGAGCGCAAGGCTCGTGTCAAGGCAGAGAAGGCAGCTGCAGCAGAAGCACGCAAGCGTGAGGCAGAAGCCAAGCGCAAGCAGAAGCAGGCAGCAGATAGCATCAAGGCTGAGACCAACGAGTTGATGGCTGACAACGCCAAAGCCTATGCAGAAGGCAAGAAAACCTATCAGCAGTTCATCGACGACCGACAGAGCATCCAAATTAAGGGTTTTGCCAAGCTGAAGCAGCTATATGGTGAGAAGAGCAACGAGTACAAGCAGTTGCTTGACAACCAGGTCAATGTTGTCAAGCAGCATGATGCTGCCATTCAGAAGATGAATGAGCAGACCATTGAGCGTGAACGCCTCCAGAAGGAGGCTAGCATCAAAGCTCAGTATAATGATGCCAGTTCAGCTATCTATCAGAATGATACCGCTCTCAATGAAGCCCTATATAAGAATGATGTCGAAGCCATGAAAAAACGTCTTGCACTCTTCAAAGACAGAGAGGGCAGCGAGGAGTGGCTGGATCTGAAGGCTGAGATGGAACAGGCTGAGCTCGACCACCAGCTGCAGATGCAGGAGACATACCAGAACCAGCTGAAGGAGTTGCGTCAGCAGTTCGGTAAGCAAGACCTGCAGGCACAGGAAACTATGTACCTCAATGGCCTTGACAATCTCTACAAGAATGGATTGATCAAGGAGGAGGAATATCAGCAGATGAAGTTGGAGATAACCAAGCAGTTTGCTGCCCAGAGAGCGCAGATAGATGCTGCTGACCATGGAGCAGGTAGCGCTCAACTGAAGATTAATGATAAGTCAACAGAGATGGTCAACAGTGCCAGGGCTGCTGCAGGTGAGTCCCAGACGACCAGCAATGCAACTCTGGGTGGCTACTTCTCTTCACAAGTTGAGAACTACCAGAACACCATGGAGAAGTTGAAGGAATTATATGGCAATGACAAGCAGAACCATGCTGCATACATGCAGGCGAAAGCGCAGGTCACCTCTGATTACCTCAATGACCTGGTTGAAAAGACAGCTGTTGTTTACAATGGTATCAACGGTATTCTATCTGCGTCATCGTCATATGCTCAGGCATGCTCTGACCTCGAGCAGGCGAAAATCTCCAAGAACTACGAAAAGCAGATTGCTGCAGCTGGCAACAACTCGAAGAAAAAGAAAAAGTTGGAGGAGAAGAGAGACAAGGAACTGGCCGCAGCGAAGTCCAAGGCTAACAAAAAAGCCATGAAGATAGAAATTGCGCAGGCGATAGCATCTACAGCAATGTCTGCTATCAATGCCTATGCATCTGCTGCAGCTATACCAACAATAGGTTGGACATTAGCTCCTATTGCAGCAGGTATGGCCACAGCTGCAGGTATGATACAGCTTGCTGCTATCAAGAAGCAGCACCAGGCAGAGGCTGCAGGTTACTACGAGGGTGGTTACACCGGTGGCAACCGCTACCGAAAGGAAGCAGGAGTCGTACATGAAGGCGAGTTCGTGGCTAATCACAATGCCGTCAACAACTCATCCATCCGTCCAGCTCTTGACCTCATCGATAGGGCACAGCGCTCTAATACAGTTGGCTCGCTGACCGCTGATGATATCACACGTTCTCTGGGACAGGGAAGTAGTACCGTGGTGGCTCCTGTTGTCAATGTCAACAATGATAACACCGAGGTACGCCAGTCCCTCGATGGTGTCAATGCAGCCGTCAGCCGTCTGACACAGACTCTTGACGATGGCATTGAGGTTGAAGTTCCGATATCTGGACGTAGAGGTCTGCACCGCAGACTGCAGGATTATCAGCGCATTTTAAACAATAAGTAGTGGAATATGATAACATGCATCATCAATGGCCATAAGGCCTATCCCATTTCTACATCATCAATCAAGGTGACATACGCCAACCAGTATGTCACCGATGATGGTGAGTACACCTATGACATCACCTTCCCCATGAATATCCTGGAGAACCGTGTCATATTCAAGAATGTCTCACGCTTGGAAGTCAAGAAGAATATCGCCAAATACGATGACTGCAAGCTGTACTGTAACAGCCAGCTCATCATGAGCGGTGTTGGTACCATACTCTCCGTGAATGAGAAAGAAATCAAACTGCAGATAGTCGGAGGCAAATCACGCATCAAGTTCAACGACCGCATGGAGAAGCACTACATAGACGAAATTCAGTTTGGTACAGCAGATAAGCCGGGATATGATGTTGGTAAGGGCTGGTCACAGAAGTTCAAGGACAGAATAACTGAAATTTACAGATTAGATGAAGATAAGACGAAGTTCCTGGGAGTGGAAGGAAAATGGTGCTTCGTACCTGTACGGGACGAAACAAATGATATGATTGCAAATTTTGTTGGAGTAGATAAAACGAAACAATTTATTGGCTACAATGCACCATTTATCTCTAACCTAGCTGTTCAGCCCAACCTGATGTATATCTTTCGTAAAGTAGTAGAATACGAAGGATATACTATCAAGCGCAACGATTTTGACTGCAAGCCATGGAACCAGCTTTATATAGCTTCTGCCTACAAGACTCGCGAGATTAGAAGGGCGCTACCTCATTGGACAAGCTATACATTTATTGAGGAATTCCGGAAACTCTTCAATGCCTCCATCTACTTCGATGAAGTCCAGAAGACCTGCAGCGTCATCAGTTCCTCAGAGTTGAGTTCTGCAGATTCTATTGAGATAGAACCGCTGGATGAATATTCGGCAGACTATGACGAAGACGGTTCTTTCAGCACTTCTGCAACTGCGAACCTGGAGTACAAAATGGATGGTTCAGCCAATAGAGGGAACTATGAGAGCATACCAAAGAAGGTTTTTGACAACTTCAATATCGTTCAGAGTGTCGATTATTTCGGCGTGCTCGATCAGTTTTCTCAGACTACAATGGGATGGTCTGAGAAGAAAAAACGGCAGACTATTATTGAGTACCTCAGAAGTTACTACATATATGTAGAGAATGAGGATGGTACGAAAACATGGCAGATGGCAGGTGTATGGTCACCGTTAATCAGGGACAGTTCTTCTGATGAATATGTCGATCTGAGCATTTCTCCTGCAGCACAAGTTGTAGAAGATATCAATTTCAGGACAGGATTACTAGAAGATAATTACTACGAGAAGCGTTGCCTGCTGTCAATACCTAATGACAAAGAAGCGGATTCCAAGGAGTGCGATGTTGATGATGACGGATATAGCTACACATCCGTACAGGATGCCATAGATGATGAGTCAAGCATGGATGACAGCGAAGCTGAAGAGGAGGTCATGAGTGTCTTTTTCATACTGCCAGGCAAAGTGCAGGCATTTAACGTGCCATACGGCAGGATTTCATGGGTAGGTGAAAAATCAAGATGGCCAATGTTCATCACAGATTATCGCATTAACAGTGATTATACTTATGAGGGTATATTAGTGACTGCCGGCAATAATTTTTCGCTATCCCTGAATTCAGTAGCCAATGGTGCAGTATCATTAGCAGAGTTCCATAGCAAGGCTTTCCATATAGACAATAAAAACTGCATGGAGGTCAAGTTCAAGTCTGATGACATACCGGATCCATCCATGATATACATCATCCGCAACAAGAGATTTGTATGCGAGAAAATAGAGATGGAAGTCAAGGATGATGCCATCGAGCCAGTTTACACAGGCTATTTTTACATGCAATCATAATATATATAATAAGGTGGGGAGCAAACTGCTCTCCACCTTATTATATTATAGGATTCCCTGATAGTTCTTGATATACTCATTCGCCTTCTGTATATCCTTTGGTGTGTATATATCGGTGATGAGTATGGACGAGTGTCTCGCCTGGTCTCTGACCGACAAGACATCGGCATTTGCCCGCAGCATATTGGTGATGCCTGTGTCCTTCAAACTATAAAACTTGATGCGGGGAGAGAGCTTCAGCTCCTTTCTCAGAACTCGAGTCCAGTAGTCTCTGAACATTTTCTCGTTCTTTCTTTCAGGTCCTGGGCAGAACCCGTCAGAGAAGAGGTAGTCCTGCCCTGGGTGAGAGAAGATGTTGAGTTCCATCATCAGCTTGATGACATGGGTCGGCAAGGTGATCACGGCATCATTGCCGTTCTTAGTGTTCTCGCCATGCAGACTGATTGTCTGAGTCTTAACGTGGATATCGCAGATTCTGAGATATGACATCTCTCGAGGGCGGATGAAGAGGTAGTGGATAATTTCACACGCCAGCAGATAGTGCCTGTTGTGCTCCATCAGATAATCTCTGATGAGCTGCATGGTGCAGTCAGGTATGACATCTCTGCTTTTCTTCTGCCTGTTCTTGATACGTTCCAGGCCTTCTGTAGGGTTCTTAGGTATATACCCTCGAGCTAACAGATAAGCAGAGAAACTCTTAGTCCAGGCAAGATAGTTATTGCGGGTCAGTACAGTATTGTTCCTGTCGATGAAAATGTAGTCCAGGAACTTGCTCACATTACTTTTGTCCCATTGATAAGAAAAATTGAGAGTTATGTTTTTTTCTTTCTTCCATCTTTCCAAGATCCGAACACGGCTGCTGTAGTCAACAAAAGTCTCCTCACGCATACTTCCCTCATTGCACATTTTTGTTAGATAAGTCTTATATCTCTCGAGAACGTCTTCCCACTTCGTATATTCCAGAGGCTGCAGAGACTCAATCCAAGGATTCCAGCCTGCCATAAGTTTCTCGGTGAGATTCTTCATAATCTGATCGGCATAGACACGTTGGTTCCGCTTGCCCTTGATATGGTCAAGCATAATTTTTTTCTTCCTCATGCGGTTGATCCCTGGATCAAACGCCATGAAGGAGATATAACATTCTGATCTTTGATGAAAAACTGGAGGTTTCCAGCCAATGACACTACTAAGTACTGTGTCATTCGAATTTGGAGCATAATTTTTTTTAGCCATATCTTTAATTTTTCTCAGATACAGCCTATTATTAATAATGTATATAGGAGAGATACCGACATTGTACCGACCATTTTTGCCCGACTGAGGCAAATCCTCAGTGTTTATGGTACATCTGACGACATTTCGTCGGGATTACTGGACTCGAACCAGCGACCTCATCGTCCCGAACGACGTGCGCTACCAACTGCGCTAAATCCCGATGCCGATTTACTGTTTTTTACAGAATGACGATGCAAAGGTACATGAAAATTGGGACAAAACAAAATAAAAATGCATTTTTTTTCACTTTTGGGAAAGATTTTCTTGAAAAAATTTGTTGGAACCAAAAAAAATGTGTACCTTTGCACCCGCAAATGAGAAATCGTTTGTTATTCATAGTTGGTGCCATAGCTCAGTTGGTAGAGCAAAGGACTGAAAATCCTTGTGTCCCCGGTTCGATTCCTGGTGGTACCACTTCTATTGAAGCTGAATCTTCGTAACAAGATTCAGCTTTTTTTGTTAATTTCCTGATCTATGATAACGTTTTCGTATAAAAGTTGTTCGGGTTCAAATATTTTCATGGAGTCTAACTACTTCGAGGCAGTGAAGCGCCCAATCATGAGTTCTCTGCAGGGAACAGATCAGTTATATTACTTACGCTGACAATCCTGCAAGCTTCGATGCTTATGAGGTAGCCAAGCCTTATCCTGGATTCATACGAGTCGGGTGTTGTGAAAGTAATGGGTGTGGAATGAATTATGGACTGATATATTTTACAAAACGGACAAAACCAGACATATTCTGGTTTCTTGTCCGTTTTTTGTTTTCTTTTGGCAATTTTCTGTCTTGTACTTTTGATTGTATTTGATACTTTTGCAACCACAACAAAATGTTAGATCAAATAATAACCTGATTAAACAACTAGGCAAATGAATGCAATCTTTAGTAAAGTAAGAAAGAGAGGTATCCTTCTCGCAGCTTTGTTACTCATGGGATGTTTGCAGCTTTTGGCGCAGACTCGCACCGTCAAAGGTGAGGTGACAGATGCTCAAAATGGTGAGGCTCTTATCGGTGCCACTGTTACGGTGGAAGGCGAAAAGGGTGGTACGGTTACTGATTTCGACGGTAACTTCAGTCTTCAAGTATCTTCTTCTGCCAAGAAGATCAAGGTATCTTATATAGGTTATATAGATAAGATACTGACAATTTCTGATAACATGCAGGTGAAACTCGAATCGGATAGCAAGGCGCTTGCCGATGTCGTGGTCATCGGTTATGGTACAGCGCGCAAGAGCGACCTGACGGGTTCCGTGGCTACGGTGAAGGCAAAGGACTTCAACAAGGGTCTTGTTTCATCTCCAGAGCAGTTGATCAATGGTAAGGTTTCCGGAGTACAGATTATGTCCAACAGTGGTTCTGCCTCAGCAGGTAGTACCATCCGTGTGCGTGGTGGCGCTTCTCTGAATGCCAGCAACGACCCGCTTATCGTGCTCGATGGTGTGCCATTGGAGCAGGGCGGTATCTCTGGTAACAGCAGCAACTTCCTCAGTATGATCAACCCTTCTGATATCGAGAGCATGACTGTATTGAAGGATGCTTCTTCTACAGCCATCTATGGTTCCCGTGCATCCAATGGCGTCATCATCATCACCACCAAGAAGGGACAGCAGGGCGGTTTGAAGGTAAACTTCAATACCACCAACAGTATGCAGACCCGTGCACAGATGGTGGACATGCTGAGCCATGATGATTTCGTGAATGTAATCAATCAGTTTGGTACCGATAACCAGAAGTCTTTGCTTGGCAATGCCAATACCGATTGGAACGACGAGGTTTATCGCACCGCTTTCGGTACTGATAACAACCTCAGCTTGAGCGGAAGCATCGGTAAGTATTTGCCTTTCCGTGTTTCTGCCGGATATTACAACCAGAGTGGTCTGGTGCGTAAGGACAATGTGGAGCGCTGGACAGGTAACGTGGTGTTGACTCCTAGCTTCTTCCAGGATCACCTGAAGTTGACCATCAACGCCAAGGGTACACTCAATAACAACTCTTTCAATAATGGTGGTGCTGTATGGGCAGCTGCCACATTCAACCCAACCATTCCTGTATATTCAGGTAATAACAGCTATGGTGGCTATAACGAGGCTCTCGATGCTGATGGCTATCCAGTAAATGCGGGTGTGAGAAACCCACGTGGTCTGGTGGACCTTTATGATTCAAAGAGTAAGGTGAGCCGCTTCATCGGTTCGATGGATGTAGATTACAAGGTTCATTTCCTGCCAGACCTCAAGCTTCATGCTACCATTGGTGCTGACTATGCCAAGGGTGATGGTACCATCTATGTTCCTGGCTATGCAGCACAGTCATTCAACAAGGATGAGTCCTTGAGCGGTAGCGATTACAAGTACGGTCCTCAGAAGAACGAGAACCGCCTGCTTACCCTCTATGCCAACTATGCGAAGTATTTCGAGAATATCAAGAGTAATGTGGATCTTACTGCCGGTTACGACTATCAGTTCTGGAAGAGCACCACACCTCTTTATTATACCAAGAGTGCGGCAGGTACAACCCTTTCTACCGTGAAGGCTTCTGATTACCGCCACGTGATGTTGTCATACTACGGTCGTGTCAATTATTCCTTCGATGGAAAATATCTCCTGACTGCTACAGTCCGTCGCGATGCATCTTCCCGTTTCTCTAAGGATACCCGTTGGGGTACCTTCCCATCTGTAGCTTTGGGATGGACCTTGACAGAGGAGCCTTGGTTGAAGGACAACAAGGTTGTCTCTAACCTGAAACTCCGTGCCAGCTATGGTGTAACCGGTCAGCAGGAGGGTATCGGCAACTACAACTATCTGCCGGTCTATACATCCAGTGTAACAGGTGCCGAGGCACTCATCAACGGACAGTATATCACAACTTATCGTCCAGAGGCATACGTATCAGACCTGAAGTGGGAGACAACTACCTCCTGGAACTTCGGTCTCGACTTTGGATTCCTGAATGGTCGTATCGGTGGTGCCATCGATTTCTATACCCGCAAGACCAAGGATCTGCTGGCTTCTGTTCCTACAGCAGCAGGTACCAACTTCTCAAAGACTATCCTTACCAATGTAGGTAATGTAGATAGCAAGGGTATCGAGGTTTCCCTGAATGCAACTCCTATCCAGACCAAGGACTGGGAGTGGAATCTGAGCTACAACTTCACCTGGCAGAACATGAAGGTGAAGAACCTTTCTCTTACCCAGGGTGGAAGTCAGACCAATGTGAAGGTAGGTCCATCTATCGATGCTTACCAGTTCCAGGTACTCTCCGAGGGATATGAGCCATATATGTTCTATGTATATCATCAGCTCTACGATTCAGAGACGGGCAAGCCGATCGAGGGCGCTTACGCAGACTTGAATGGTGATGGCGAAATCAATGATGGCGATCTCTACCGCTATCATTCTCCAGCCCCTAAGTACATCATGGGCTTGAGCACATCCTTGAGATACAAGCAGCTGACTCTCGGTATGAGTTTCCGTGCCAACATCGACAACTACGTATATAATGGCATGGGTATGAGTACTGGTGCATGGGAGACCGTGAGCTACAACAACTCACAGCTCAATAACCTCAACGCCAGCTTCCTGAAGACCGGTTTCAAGACCCGTCAGTATCTTTCAGATTACTATGTAGAGAATGCTTCGTTCCTGAAGCTCGACAACCTGAGCTTGAGCTACAACGTAGGTAAGATCAACAAGTGGGCTTCACTCACCGTATCTGCGATGGTACAGAATGTATTTACCATTACCGGTTACTCAGGCACAGACCCTGAGGTGCCAAACGGAATGGACAACTCGTTCTATCCACGTCCTCGCACTTACTCAGTAAGCCTCGGACTTCAGTTCTAACAATCAAAATTGATAACAATGAAACTTAAGAATATATTATATAGTATGATGTTGGGAACAGCAGCGCTGACCAGCGCTACCAGCTGTGTATCCGACCTCGATCAATATCCTCAGACGGAGACAACCTCCAAGGATGTTTATACCTCGCTTGCCAATTATGAGGCTGTGCTGGGTAAGATTTATGCTGCCATGGTGACCAGTGGTCAGGGTAAGGGCGGCGACAACAAGGATATGTCTTCCGTATTGAACAGCGGCAGTGGTTTCGACTACATGCGTATGTTCTTCAACCTCCAGGAGTGCGGTACTGATGAGCTTGCCTCTACCTGGTTGACAGGTGAGCAGACCACGGGTTTGACCTATCTTTCCTGGGATGCCAACGATGCGTGGGTATCAGATATGTACTATCGCATCTATTACAACATCGCCCTCTGCAACGAGTTCCTCCGCAATGCCAATGGTGCCAGCTTCTCGGGCGAGGACGAGGTGAAGATGAAGGAGTATAAGGCAGAAGTCCGCTTCATGCGCGCCTTGTTCTACTTCCATGCTCTCGATCTCTATCGCAACATTCCGATGGTAACAGAGAATGATCCTGTGGGCAGTTTCATCCCTCCATGTTATACCCCACAGCAGACTTTTGATTACATCGAGAGCGAGTTGAAGGAATGCGTAGGCGATATGCTTCCTGCTTCTACCTGTCCTTACGGTCAGGCTTCTCAGGGCGCAGCCTACACCCTGCTTGCCAAGCTTTATCTGAACAGCGAGGTTTATACCGGCGTTGCCAAGTATGCCGAGTGCAAGGAGGCTTGTGAGAAGGTGATGAATATGGGCTACTCTCTGGAGTCTGATTACAGCAAGCTCTTCAATGCTGATAACGACAAGCGTACCAACGAAATTATCTTCGCCTTGCCGGTAAGCGCAGAGCATACCGTAAGCTGGGGTTCTTCTACCTATCTGGTCTGCGGACAGTTGAGTATGTCGAATGCCAACCAGAATGTTGCCGACTTCGGTGTTACCAATGGCTGGAGCGAGTTCCGTCTCCGTCCGGAGTTCGTGGATAAGTTTACCCAGATCGATATCGATGGAGGTGGCGACAAGCGCTGCAAGTTCTTCACTAATGGTCAGAGCAAGGATGTAACCAGCATGACCGATGAAACCACCGGTTATCTCTCAGAGAAATGGAGTAACCTGAAGGACGATGGAACTACTGCATCCAATACTGCCAATGATGGTGTAGAAACAGACTATCCTCTCTTCCGCTTGGCTGATGTCTATCTGATGTATGCCGAGTGTGTGGCCCGTACCCAGGGTGCAAGTTGGGACCCATGGCCAGAAGGAAAGACTGATGCCGCTGATCCTGAGGTCATCGCTTCCCGCAAGCAGGGAGCCATCTATTGGATCAATCTCCTCCGCGAGCGTGCAGGTAATACCGATGTATGGGCTAACAACTTTGCCAACGATGATGAGTTCCTGCAGTTCATTCTCGATGAGCGTGCTCGTGAACTTTATCATGAGGGTTATCGCCGCACCGACCTGATTCGTTTCGGCGAGTTCACTACCAGCAAGTATATCTGGCAGTGGAAGGGTGGCACACATGATGGTCAGGCTGTTGACAGCAAGTACAACATCTATCCAATCCCTAACACCGAGCTTACCGCCAATCCAAATCTTCATAACGACAACTATTAATAGGATAAAAGAATGAAAAAGATATTTAGAAACCTGATGATGCTTCTCTGCGCACTCACCGCCCTGGTGAGTTGCGACGAGAGTGGCGACAAGATATATCTGGATGGCTTCAAGGCATCCGATCTGATGGCATCGGCCAGCGATGTGGTCCTGTCTGTTGACAATACGAAGGATATCGTACTCTCGATGGCTTGGAAGAATCCTAACTTGCTTTCGAGCGACGAGACCAAGCCTGCGGGCAACGGAGTGTTGAAAACCTATCTGCAGGCATCTCCTTCAGAGAGCTTTGCTACGGTAAAGGAGTATTCTGTAACCGATCTCTCCAAGGCTTTCACCGGTGCTGATCTCAACACCCTTGCCAAGGATCTGGGAACGACTCCGGGGCAGTGTGCGCCTCTCTATTTCCGCATCAAGAGTCTGATGGGCAACAATCTAGATGCTGCTTACAGCAATGTGTGTCAGGTGAACGTTACACCTTATATTATACACTTGGACAAGATGACCATCTGGAATGCGGATAAGAACAAGGTGCTGACCTCTCTCTATTCTCCAGACGAGGATGGCATCTACGCAGGATATATGAATGCTTCTTCCTGGCTCAACTTCTGGGGCAAGGAGAATGATGGAACCATTTGGGGTAACGTAGGACAGGATGGCCATGTATATGAAATGGATAATACAGAGTCGGCATGGAACTTCTGGTTCCCTGGTCAGACTGGTATTTATTATACTGTGGTAGATACAAAGGCTAAGGAATTCAAGCCAACCTACATCAAGGCGATGCAGCTGAATGGTGAGGACATGACCTATGATGCTCCTAACTATGCCTGGACCAAGGTGATTACAACCTCTGCTGATAATACACCTATCAGTATTGTTGCTACTGGTGCAGAGTACAGCAAGGCAACCGCAACTGATGATGCTGCAGCCGTAGTCAAGACAATGAACTACACTCTTGCCGATGGCAAGATGACAGCTGCCGCAACTGCTGGCAGCGTGAACATTGCCAAGGCGGGTACTTATACTGTTACCGTGAAGGTTGGTGAGAACAGCGACCTGACTTACTCTATCGAGTCAGGCAACCAGACTGCTCCTGAGCCAGAGGCTAGCAATACTCTCTGCATGTTCAGCAAGGATGGTAACACCCTTCTTGCCGTGATGAACAAAGTGAGCGATGGTGTTTATACCTGCAAGTACAAGCCAACTTCCTGGGAGAACTTCCGCTTCATCTTCGTGGGAGAGAATAAGGACGACAAGCAGACCTGGTATGGTGCCGATGGTGAGCAGTTCAAGTTAACTTCAGGCGATGGTGCCTGGGATATCTGGTTTGGTGATGAAAATGGTGAAACTGAGTTTACGGTTACAGCCGATCTCAACACCATGACATGGAAGTATGAATAGCTTAATGAATATTCTGTGCAATCGGTTGCGCAGAATATTCATCATGGGTAAGTTTCCTTATTGTAAACGAATCATTTATTTGATTATCTTTGCATTATAATAATAACTTAAAGACAGAATAACAATGAAGAATATTTTAGGAAAAGCCATGTTGCTGGCTACAGCGCTCTTGTTTTCTATTACGGGCACGAGTTGCAGCAATGATGATAATACCACTCCCGAAAAGGAGAAGACATACGATATGAGTGGCTTCGCCAAGGGAGCCGATGTAAGTTGGATTACAGAGATGGAGCAGAACGGAAAGAAGTTCTATAATGCTAACGGTAAGGCTACTGAGTGCATGGCGCTTCTCCGCGACCTCGGCATGAACTCCATCCGTCTGCGTGTCTGGGTAAATCCGGAAGGTGGCTGGTGTGGCAAGGATGATGTCATCGCCAAGGCTTGGCGAGCTCAGCAGCTCGGTATGCGACTGATGATAGACTTCCACTACTCTGATACCTGGGCTGACCCAGGAAAGCAGGGTGTTCCTGCTGCCTGGAAGAACTATGACTTCAGTCAGATGAAGCAGGCGGTTGCCGATCATACCAAGGATGTATTGAATGCCTTGAAGGCAAGAGGCGTCAACGTAGAGTGGGTACAGGTAGGTAACGAGACCACCGACGGAATGCTCTGGAATGATGAGGATGGCGATGCTGCCCTGAAGGTAACAGGCCGTGCCTCTAAGAACATGGCTAACTTTGCTGCTTATATCAATGCCGGTTATGATGCCGTCAAGGCGGTTTATCCGGAGGCTAAGGTGATTGTGCATCTCGATAAGGGAAACAACCTCGGTCAATATACCTGGATGTTTGATGGCTTGAAGCAGAATGGAGCCAAGTGGGATGTCATCGGTATGTCGCTCTATCCTGATTGGATTACCGACCAGACCTGGGAGCAGGTTTCTGATGACTGTCTCAGCAATATCAAGACCCTTTCCGGCAAATACAACTGCGATGTCATCATCTCAGAGATCGGTATGGTGTGGAATTCTGAGAATGCCGCTCCATTCCTCAAGAAGATGGTGGATGGCTGCAAGGCAATCTCTACCTGCGAGGGTGTGTTCTACTGGGAGCCTGAGTGCAACAGCGGCTGGAACGGCTACGACAAGGGAGCCTTCGACAACAGCGGCAAGCCAACCGCAGCACTCGATGCCTTCAAGTAATCGGGCAAGTTAGCTTTCTTCGCTTCCTCTGGGAGCGATAGAAGCGAATTATAAAATGGAATATTGTACTAACTTAGAAGAAAAAGATATGATCAAGAGAAGCATTACTTTCGTGTCTCTCGCCCTGGTGTTCTCTACCATGTGCCAGGCACAGAGCAGAAAAGTCATTAATTTGCCATCGTGGGATTTCTCCCGCGATGGCAAAGTGTGGTCTCAGGTAGCCGTGCCTCACGACTGGGCTATCGCAGGTCCTTTCGATAAGAAATGGGATCTGCAGATGGTGGCTATCGAGCAGAATGGCGAAAAGGAGAAGACCGAGAAGTCGGGACGCTCTGGAGCTCTCCCTTGGATTGGAGAGGGTATGTATAAGATGAATCTTCAGTTGCCGAAGGGCTACAAGCGTGCCGTCCTCGTTTTTGATGGTGCGATGAGTCAGCCTGTCGTTAAGGTGAATGGCAAGGAGGCTGGCAGATGGGCTTACGGCTACAATGCCTTCCGTATCGACATCACTCCTTACGTGCATTTTGGCGGAAAGAAGAATCTCGTAGAGGTTCATCTCAACAATGTAGAGGAAAGCAGCCGATGGTATCCAGGCGGCGGTCTCTACCGTCCGGTTTCCGTGGAACTTTACGGTAACGAGAACTTCTCTACCTGGGATACCTTCGTGCGTACCCTGAAAGCTGATAAGCAGGAAGCCGAAGTGGAAGTGAACGCCCTGCTGGAAGGAAAAATCGGTAAGTCGGGCAAGACAGTCATCGCCTTGCTCGATGAGGCTGGTACCAAGGTAGCCGAGCAGACCATTAAGGGTGCAACCCCTGAAATCAAGACTACCTTGAAGGTGGCGAATCCTCAGCTTTGGTCTCCGGAATCTCCTTATCTCTATCAGGTGAAGTTAACCCGATATGAAGGAAAGAAGGTTGCTGATGTCCAGACGCTGAAGACCGGTATCCGTACCATCTCGGTATCCAAGAATAATGGTTTCCAGCTCAATGGCATTACCCGCAAGATCAAGGGTGTCTGCCTGCACCACGACCTCGGTCCGTTGGGAGCTGCTGAAAATAAGGCGGCACTTATCCGCCAGATCAAGACGATGAAGGAGATGGGCTGCGACGCCATCCGTACAGCCCACAACATGCCTTCTACCATGCAGATGGAAATCTGCGACTCTCTCGGTATGATGGTAATGGCTGAGAGCTTCGATATGTGGATTTATCCTAAGTGCAAGAATGGTTATGCCAAGTTCTTCAAGGAGTGGAGCGACAGGGATATGACCAATCTGGTGAAGCACCATCGCAACCATCCTAGTATCATTATGTGGAGTATCGGTAACGAGATTCCTGAGCAATGGAGCAAGGAGGGTAAGGAGATAGCCAAGCATCTGCAGGATATCTGTCATCAGTATGATCCTTCCCGCCCTGTAACCCAGGGTATGGACCGGGCTGAGGCTGCCCTGAAGAGTGGATTTGCCCAGGTGATGGACGTTCCGGGCTTCAACTATCGCGTACATAAATATTATAAGAATATCGAGCAGTTGCCTCAGGGATTCCTCCTGGGTTCAGAGACAGCATCTACCGTCAGCTCCCGTGGCGTGTATAAGTTCCCGGTTCAGGTGCGTGCCAGCAACAACAATCCATACGCCGATGGTCAGTGCTCTAGCTATGATACGGAGTATTGTTCCTGGAGTAATCTTCCGGACGATGACTGGAAGATGCAGGATGACTACAGTTGGGTAATCGGAGAGTTCGTGTGGACGGGCTATGACTACCTGGGCGAGCCGACTCCTTACGATACCTACTGGCCAAGCCGCAGCAGCTACTTCGGAATCTGCGACCTTGCCGGACTTCCAAAGGATAGGTATTATATGTATCGTGCCCGCTGGAACGAGCACCAGCACACCACCCATCTTCTTCCTCACTGGAACTGGAAGGGCAGGGAAGGACAGGTTACCCCTGTATATTGCTACACCGATGGTGTGGAAGGCGAGCTTTTCGTAAACGGCAAGAGCCAGGGCAGAGTTCGCAAGGACAAGTCAAGCCGTCTGGACCGCTATCGCCTCCGCTGGAACAACGTGAAGTATGAACCGGGCGAGATTCGTGTGGTTACCTACAACCAGTATGGCGACAAGGTAGGCGAGGACGTGAAGCGTACAGCCGGAGAACCTGTGCAGATGAAGTTCAGTGTGGAGACTCCAGACCATGAGCCTATCGCCTGCATGGTAGAAGGCTGCACCGATGAGCACAATGTGTTGCTGAATGCTGATGGCAAGGACCTTGCTTTCGTTACCGTTAGCCTTCTGGATAAGGATGGCAATGAGTGTCCGCTCGCAGATGATGAGCTGACCTTCGAAGTAACGGGTGCCGGAACCTTCAAGGCAGCCTGCAATGGCGATGCCACATCGCTCGAACCTTTCACCCATCCACATATGAAACTTTTCTCAGGCAAACTCGTTGTCATCGTGCAGAGTAGTACGCAGAAGGGCAATATCACCCTGAAGGTGAAGGATGGCAAGAGAAATATCGAAAAGACCATTCTGTTAGAGGCAATCTAGAAAATATATGTCCTTCGTTTTTATCGTAGGATTCCTTTTCTTTTCACAAATCCCAAGGAATAGAGACTGTTCTTTATTCCTTGGGATTTTTTTTTCTTTTTATTTGGTAATATGCCAATAATTGATTAATTTTGCAGCCAACAATAACTAAATTTAAGTAAATAATTTCAAGATGAAGCAATTTAGTCATAGAATATATGTGGTATGCCTGTTGGCGATGCTGTTCAGTCAGGTTGCAGCGCAGCGATTCATTAACGTGTCGTTCGAGGGTGCGCAGACCGTGTGTGCCATTACCCAGGATGCACAGGGGATGATGTGGGTTGGTACTGATAACGGACTTTATAGTTATGATGGTTATCATGGCTATCCCCACTATCAGGATCATGCCTATAGCAATACGCGCGTCAATGCTCTCGCTTTCGATAATAACCTGTTGTATTTGGCTACTGGCAATGGCGTCTTGAAATTCGACACCCATGCCAATGCTTATGTGCAGACTCCAGCTGTTGCAGACTTTCAGGATGAAGCGAAGCGAAAAGCTGTCATGGAGCTGCGTGTGCTGGACCTGAAAGACAAGAATGCCAACTATGGAGGGGATGTCTATGCCTTGCTGCATACCTCAAAAGGTCTGTTGCAGGGTAAGATAAATGGT
>ULTO01004491.1_pt1 | contig 20634 bp, 18 predicted proteins | sample 1957601 | NCBI WGS metagenome assembly ULTO01 (sample SAMEA4835734, study PRJEB28245) | human gut metagenome | biome: gut microbiome; material: fecal sample | place: Denmark | collected 2008 | reverse complement strand
GCCAAAGGGGGCAGACTGTAAATCTGTTGCGTTTCGCTTCGGTGGTCCGAATCCACCCGCTCCCACCAAACCCGTAAGATTTTCTTACGGGTTTATTTTTATATAGTTTTATATAGTTTGCCCCTTGCCTGTCTTGAGAGGCAAGGGGTATTGTCAAAAATCAGTTTTCAAGATATTTCAGGAAATCGTCAAAAATCGCTCTGTAGCCCTGCTCGTTTATATGCAAGCCTTGCTCCAATCAGCCTAAAAAGCGGAAAATGTCAAAATATACGGTTTATTATATCCGAAACCTCATAAAAGTGCAAATTTCTCCTTGACAAACCTTTTCCTTTGTGCTACAATAATTATCCAAACAAACGGGGCCGTAAAGGTTTCGACGGGGATTGTGAACCCGGCTAAGCACGCAGAGATCGCCTTATCTCTTTAAACGGGGCATTTTTAAAATTAAACGCAGACAATAGATCTGAATTAGTAGCTGCCTAAGTGCGCTACCGTCCTTGTAGAGAGCGCTGTGGCTCTATAAAGGGCGTCGACTAACAGCCAATGTTTTCGGTGAGAGTCCTGTAACCGTCAACACATCAAAGGACTACCGGACTTCTATCCTGTGAGCCGGAGAGGAGAAAGGGAATTTCAAAAGACTTCACTAAGCGTGTAGAAAGGTTGGCGGATCGGTTTTCGGACAGGAGTTCGATTCTCCTCGGCTCCACCATTTTTTCCACGCTCATATATATGGGTGTGGAATTTTTTGTTTACGGTAGTACAAAACGTATAAAAATTATCCCACATTTTGCTGTGTGGGATAGGTTTTTATATGATTTTCTGGGAATAAATCATGCTTCTTTCATATATTCTCCCAAATTGATTTTTCCGCTATCGGGAGCAAAAACATCGATAGAATTTTTTACGTCAAGCGGATTTCTAAGGTTGATAGGTTTATTATCGGGTGTTAGTGTTAAATATCGCCACGGGAAATCAGTATTTTCATCCTTCCATTCGTCTATGCACCGGGCATTCCCTGTAGCATATATGTACAAATTCTTTTCAACGCATATATATCCGAGTGCATTTCCGCTTTTTTCGGAAATGACTTTCAAAATTGCATACTTGTATTCCTTTTTTTCATCGTCTTGCAGTTCGGCAAATTCCCAACTATCCGGAAGTTCTATATGATTTCGGATGAAATCCTCTTGAAATTTTCTTTTGATTGAATCGGCATGTTCCAAAATGCCGAATACGGCTCGCTGCTGATCCGGATTCCCGCCTTCAAAAACAGCAGTTTCAATTGCTTTCCAATTCTCTGCCGATTTACACATATTGTCAATGACCTCCTTAAATTGCTTCACCGTTGCCCACACTTCCGGAGAGTCGACCGGCTCGCACTCCCCCAGCCATTTCATGATGTCATCTTGAAATGATAAACACTTTATAGCATCCCTTGGCAGAGCTTTTACGCTTTTTTCTGACGGTTCCCATCCGGTCGGCGTCAAATAATAGATCTTGTGGGCATTCAGCTTCTTGTAATATTCCCAATAATCATGCAGCTGGTCATCCCGATCTTCAGTCCAAATTTTTACCTCGATTGGATAAACCTCTGTTGATAAGTGGATCACAATGTCAATCCTACGGTTCTTATCCGTGTGCTCCTCCAGCACGACCTCTGCGTTCTCCAGTTCTATTTCCGGCACCGCTTCCGTTGTCAAATACCGGAAAAAGTGTTTGAGAAACAGGATGTCACAGCCGTGGCTACCCTTCGGATTCAGAAGGTCTCCGAGAAAGCGGCAGATCAGGACCTCTTTGTCCTCAATTCTAAGGACCTGAAAGATGTTATAAGAAACGCTCTGACTACGAGCCACCGAGAGCTTCTTTCCAAGTTCTGTAAGCCATTTTGTATCCATGGAATCCCTCCGTTTAAAATCTTCTATATTGATTTTAGCATAAAAAGATTACATCTGCAAGTGTAAATTTTCCTTTTGTACCATTGTTATGACATATGAAAGCTTTTGTGCATTAATCATATGATGTACATCGACAACAATAACGCCTCTCCTCGGCTCCACCATTTTTTCCACGCTCATATATATGGGTGTGGAATTTTTTATGTACGGTAGTACAAAACGCATAAAAATTATCCCACATTTTCCGTACCTGACAGCACTGCCCTGACACCGTCATAATTATAATATAATCACCTTTGACTTTTAAAGCCCGATATGCTATACTGGTTTTGAAAACCGGAATTATTCCGGCTAAAGATTTAATGGCAGATAATATGTATTTTCACGCATCAAGGAGAAAGTAATAAATGAAACTTTTATTCAAGCAAAGATTATTCTCGTGGTTTGACAGCTACGACATTTATGACGAAGCCGGAAATACTGCGTTCGTTGTAAAAGGTGAGCTTGCGTGGGGACACCTGCTCCGTATTTATAACTCCTGCGGAAAAGAGGTCGGATACATTAAGGAAAAGGTGTTTACCTGGCTTCCGAAGTTTGAGATGTATGTCGACTCTCGTTATGTCGGCTGCATCAGCAAAGAGTTTACATTCATAAGGCCCAGATTCAACATTGATTATAACGGCTGGAATATAGACGGCGACTGGCTTGAGTGGGATTATAACATCCGTGACTGTACCGGTCGTTACATAGCTTGTGTATCCAAAGAAATCTGGAACTGGACAGATACCTATGTGCTTGATGTGCAAGACCCACAGGACGCATTGTATGTATTGATGCTTGTTCTTGCCATCGATGCGGAAAAATGCTCAAGAAATGACTGAAAACGCATAAAAAATTATCCCGCACTCTGAGGTGCGGGATAATTTTATATGTCGGTTCACTTTTATGCTGTATTACTTCTTGAACATACCGAAAACGCCTTTCAGCTTTGATTGCGGTGCAGTTCCGTTCAGCTTGTTTTCGGTATTTGTGAGATATTCATTTGCTTCGGTCGCCTGCTCTGATGTTATGCCGAGTTCGGGAAGAAGCTCTGCAAGCTCGTTCCTTGCATTATTGACATCGGTTACTGTGTTGTAAGTCTTGCTCTTCACGAATTTAAGAGCCCTTTCCTTTGCCGCTTCTTCTCTTGTTGCGGCGGTTTTGATAAGTGATACCTTTCTGAACTTTTCGTCAAAATCCACCAGATGCTTTTTGATAATACCTATATACTTATCCTTTACGGGAGTTCTGAGCTGTGACAGCTTATCCTCGATTTCAAGCAAGTTTCTTTCATAGCTCAGTAAAGGCTCATTTTGCGGAGGTGCGACCTTGAACATTATATTCTGTATCTCCTCAAGCTCCTTTTTGGCAAGGGCGGCATTCTCCCTGTCAGGCAGAACTACTCCGTCAACCGTATTCAGCTTGTCCTCCTGTGCCTGTATGTAATCTGTCGCATCGGTTGCGAGCGTCTTGTCTATACCAAGCTTCGGCAACGTGTCATCAAGCGCCTTTATCGCCTTGTCAACGTCATCGTAGGTGCAACCGGTCGGGGCTATGGATTTTACCAGCTTCAATGCCCTTATCTGCGCCGCCTGCTGACGTGTTTCAGCCTTTGAAAACGTTCCTGTCGTCTTGAAGGTCGTATCAAACTTTGCTATATAATCGTCAATAATCGCAATATACTTATCCTTTACGGGCGTCTTGTAACTTTCAAGCTTTGCCTTTACATCGAACAGCTTCTGCTCATAATCGAGAAGAAGATCGGGATTCGGTTTCGGTACATCGCTCATTATAGCGGTGATCTCCGCAAGCTCGGCTCTTGCCGCTTCCGCTTCTTCCTTACTGTTGAAAGCAATTCCGTCAACGGTATTGACATTGAGATAGCATTGTCTGAATAGCTCACTAACCTGCTCTGCTTCCTCAAAGGTTATTCCGACCGTTAACAGAAATTCATCGACCTTCTGCCTTGCATCAATCAGATCCTGCTCGGTGTAGCCCTTGGGAATCACGCTCTTTGCAAAATTCAGCGCTCTTTGTGCCGCCGCTTCTTTTCTTGTTTCATACACCGTAAATCCTACTGTACGGAATGTTGTGTCGAACTTCGCCTTGTATTGCTCGATAATTCCGATATACTTGTTTTTTACGTCTGTTTCATAAGATTCCAGCTTTGCCTTTGTTTCATCAAGCATTTTCTCATAAGGAAGAACGCTGTTCTTGTCAGGCTTCGGCACGGCATTTACTATTGCCGTTATCTCGTTAAGCTCTGCGGTAGCCTTTAAAGCCTCTTCCCTGTTTGCAAACTGTATTCCGTCAATTACGCAAAGGTTCTTTTCGACCTCGTCCAGATAAGCGTAAGCGTTTTCCGCCTGTGCCTCGGTTATACCGAGATGCGACAAACGCTCGGTCAGCATCTTAACAGCGTTGTCACGCTCTTCAAAAGATGTTATTCTCATGCCCTTTACATATTCAAAGGCTCTTATTGCCCCAGCTTCTTCTCTCGTCAGACTACGGTCGAATTTTCCCTCTTTCCTGAAAAGCCTGTCGAAATCGGAAAGCAATGCGTCTATATTTTCAAGATATTTGTCCTTAACTTTTGTTTTGAACGAATCTATCTGCTTTCTCTTTTCGATAAGGTCGTTTTCATAATCAAGGTCAGACTTGTCGGTCGGCTTTGTAACCGTTTCAAATATCGCCGTAATCTGCGGAAGTTCTTCTCTTGCAAGGTCTGCTTCCGCTCTTGAGTCCATAAGAACGCCGTCTACGGTGCAATAAAGGTCGTTGAAATATTTAAGACGTTCTTCCACTATATTCCTTGCCTGTACGATCTGTACAGTACTGAGCCCTATCTTTGCGGCGTACTCCTCCATAAGTCCCTTGCACTTCACGGCATCTTCTTCGGTTTCACCGATATTATCGTTTACAAAGCGAGCAAGAATATCGTTCTTGATGTCGAATATATTCACGCCGAAAAATTCGGAGAATTTTCCTATGGAGTCATCCTCATCGCCCATTGTATCAATCAGCTTTGAATAAAAACTGTCCTCGTAAGGATCAAGCTCGAATATCTGCACGATAAAAGCATCTCTCTTTTCGGGGGGAAGACTTATAGACATCATATTGTTGAACATAGCCTGTGCTTTCTGCGTATCAGCCGCACTCACAGTACCGTCAAACTTTATTGCGGTGTTCTTCTCTACTATATCAAGCAGTAATAAATGCAGATTGAAGCAGGAATCATAAACACTGTTCACCATATCCTGACGAAGACTCATTGTATTAAAAAGTTCCTTTATCTGTGAACGTGCATAGCTGCGGCTCATCATATTTCCGACCGCATTAACAAGGCTGTACGCTATACCCTCGGTGATATTCATTGCCGTTGCATCAAGCTGATTTGACCAGGCGTTTATGGCATTTCCGCCGAATGTAGCCGACTGCCAGCGAGGTCTGCTCTCTTTTCTCAGTTCTCTTGCATATTCGGCATCGTTAAGATCGGTAAGTATCTTTTCATACTTTTTGTCAATGACCTTGAACGCTTCTGTGAATTCGTCAAAATACACACCGTCAAAAGCCATATTCACAACAGCATCTTTATCTATTGTATAAATATCCACGCTGATTATATCCTGTATCAGCTCGAGCAGAGCCTTTTCAATGCAGTATACAAAAGCGCTCGGAGCATTGTTTATAAGATCGTCAAGATCCTCAAACTGCTCGTTTATCTCTGCGAATTTCGTCTGCGCTTCAAGAGCCAGTTCCTTGTACTTGTTTCTGATAATGTTATAAATGTTCCTGTCGGGAGTAATTGTAAACGGAACATTGCAGAACTGAGTTTTCAGTTCATGATTTTCACTTTCGATAATACTTTTTAAATCTCTCGCTTGCATCTGATTTCCTCCGTTTGAATATTGACAGCCTTGCGGCTTTACTGCATACGAAACGTGTATTTTGATATAACCGATATAAAATTTGCACATTCCGTTTATTATTTTTCATATTATCACACAACAAATATATTTTCCACCGTCAAATTCCACGCAGAATTCCTATCAAATTGTCATATCGCTGTAAATCCCATCAATAAGCCAATTCTTATTGTAAACTTTTCACGTAACCGAGTTGAGTTTTCCTCCCTGCCCCCAAGCAAAAGATTACAGCCAAAGTAAATCTGTAGGACAAGTATATTTTTCAGCGTGACACATTCCCCACCGTATATCAAGGCGCAAAAAAGCCACGAAAACAGCTTACATACCTCTTGACATTTACCGCCTGCCGTGCTATAATAACTCCGTTATTGATAACGGCGTTATTGATTTTGTGGAGGTGGAATTTTGGCAAATAAGGATCATTCGCTTGATGACAAAATCATTAAGGCGGCATATTCTGAGTTTCTTGCTTACGGCTTTTGTAAAGCCTCGCTCCACAAGATTTCCGAAAAAGCCGGAGTCGCCACCGGAGCAATCTACACAAGATACAAAAATAAAGACGCACTGTTTGTTGCTCTGCTGCAGGATTTTTTTGAAGCGATGAAGGTTATGTTCGCACCTGTCGCAAAGGAATACGAAAAGGCAATGTTAAGCGCAAAGACGGAAGATATTCTCAGTGCCATAAACTCTGAGGAAAAAATATACTTTGAGTTGCTTGCTTCGCACTATGACGACTGTACCTTATTCTTCAGCCGCAGTGACGGAAGCTCTGTCGAAACAATGCTGAACGATCTTATGGAACAGAAAACACAGCAAACGGTCGATTTCTTTTTCCGTGTTTACGGGAAAAAGCCAAACGCCGACGCTATCCGTCTTATTATGGGGTCGCAGTTCTGGAATTTCCGTCAGCTGCTGGATAAGTGCCCGGATGAAGACAGGATGTTCGCCTGCTTGCGCTCGATTTTGGATTTCACCAATGCCGGTTGGCGACAGCTGTGCCTTACTTTGAAATAACAGCTTTTAATTCAGGGGCGGTGATGCCGCCCGTTTCTTACAGCATATGGTTAGACTATCCTAACCTGCGGAAAAGAGATACCTATGATAGATTTTGAATTCGAATTTCAATATTCGCAAGAAAGTACACCTACGCTCCGAAAAGTCAGCGGAAATATTCCTGCAGGGCGATGCGTGGTGCTTTGCGGCGGAAGCGGCTGCGGCAAGTCCACACTACTGCGATGCCTCAACGGTCTGATACCGCAGTTTTACGAGGGAGAGTTGACAGGCTTCTGTCGCCTAGACGGGCATGGCACAGCAGACCTTAGTATCGGTGAAATCGGAGAGCTTGCGGCATCGGTCTTTCAGGATCCACGCAGTCAGTTTTTCACTGTAAACAGTTCAAACGAGGTCGCATTCGGGCTTGAAAACCACGGCTTGCCTCAGGAAAAGATACGGGATAGGGTAGATGAAGCGTTTCGGACATTTGATCTTGAGCATCTGAAAAACCGCAACGTCTATGAGTTGTCAAGCGGTGAGCGACAATTGATCTCCATACTCTCTGCGTGGGCAACAGATACGGATATTTTTCTTCTTGACGAGCCTACGGCAAACCTTGACTTTGCGGCGACACAGCAGTTGAGAAATATTCTGCTTAAGCTTAAAAAGCAGGGAAAGACCCTGCTTCTCAGCGAACACCGCTTATATTATCTTGCGGATATTGCCGATGAATATTGGATTATGGCAAACGGCGAGATAAAGCATAAATACACCGCCGAAAAAGCAAAATCGCTTTCGCCGCTGCAATTGCACACGCTTAGCCTGCGTACACTTGACCTTGAACAAATCACCGTGTCGGAAAGGCCGCCCCAACCCGAAAATATGCCGCAGGCACTCTCTGTTTCAAACCTTCGGTATGAATACGGCAGGAAAAACAGAGCAATACTTTCAGACGTAAATTTTTCCGTTTGCACGCATGAAATCGTCGGTCTGGTAGGTGCTAACGGTTGCGGCAAGACCACTCTCGGCAAGCTGATCGCAGGACTTTACCACTCTACAGGCGGAGAGATTTCCCTGTTCGGCAAGGCTCAGAAGCCGAAGCAGCTGCAAAAACAGGTTCTTTTCATAATGCAGGAGGCGGAGTTCCAGTTCTTCACAAACTCAGTCCTGCACGAGCTTCAATACGGACACAAGATAACGGCAGAGTTTGAAAAGAAAACGGAAACGCTTCTTAAAAGTATGGATATGTGGGAATGCCGTGACCGCCACCCGTTTTCCCTCTCGGGCGGGCAGATGCAGCGACTTACGCTGATGATGGCATATCTTTCCGATAAACCGATTGTCATACTGGACGAACCAACCGCCGGGCAGGATGCCGAAAGCCTGAAACGGTGTGCAGAATTGATTCGTGAGATGGGAAAAGAAAAGACCGTTCTTATCATTACACACGATCTTGAACTGATAGCAGATGCCTGCGATCGCTGTATCGGGCTGAGCGGTGGTCACTCCGACACTGAATTTTTCATTCGGTCGCAACAGGATCTGCAGGCGGTGCGGCGGTATATGGAGTGCTTCCATCCGACAAAGGTTTCGCCGCCAAAGCAATACAAGGAGCGGTTTCATCCTGCGACTAAGCTGCTATACTGGTTAGTCTTGACTATCGTTATATCCACATCGGACAATCACCTTGTATATGCCGCTTATGCGGCGCTGATGCTTCTGACTGCCGCTGACGGCAGACTCATAACGGCGCTTTTCGGCAGTGCAAGCTTCGGTGCGCTGTGGGCGGCAAACGTTCTTCTGCCTGACACACTGTTCTCGTTTATACTGGTGCTGTTCCCACGAATAATTGCCATAGGAATTTCTATGATGACACTTATCGGACGAAATGAAGCAAGCCGCACCCTTGCCGCACTGCGAAATATGCACCTGCCTGAGCGGTTTATTATGATTGTGGCGGTTATCTTCCGCTTTTTCCCGGTGCTTTCGGGAGATATGAAGCTGCTGCGGCAGTCAATCCGGACACGAGGAGCGTTTGTGACGCTGTGGCAGAAGCTGCGTGCGCTACCGTCCTATATCGAAATTCTGACAGTACCTATGGCACTGCGGGTAATACGCATCGCCGAAACGCTGTCAGCTTCCGCAGAAACACGGGGCATCGACCTTAAACACCGCAAAAGTAATTTCCTGTCACTTCGGTTCTCGGCGTGGGATATTTTGTTCTTCGTTGTGCTGACGGTGTCTGTCGTTGTCGGTCTTATTTTGTGACAGCTGCCCTGAGTGGCTTTCAAATAAAAAATACATATAAAACCAAAGGAGTTTATAACTATGGAAACCGTAAACCGTAACAAGCTTAAAATCAAGGACATCATTACCGTTGTCCTGCTGGCGCTTATAAATGTGGTGCTGTTCTTTGCAAGCTCACTTTTATACGCAACGCCGATAACCATAATTCTTATGCCGGTATTTTTTGCCCTGCTTGAAGGCATTGTCTACTTCATCATCGGCACAAAGGTGAAAAAGCCGGGTGCTATCCTCATTTACAGTATCGTCCGTGCCATTCTGGGCGGATACCTGCCGTACATCATACTTTTCATTCTCTCCGGTGCCATTACCGAGCTGCTGCTGTGGAAGATAGGCTACGGCAGTGCAAAAGCGCTGACTATAGGCTATATCATCAATCAGGTGCTTGCCGCATTCGGAAGCACAATAATACCCTACGCTATCGCCGCAAGTGCTATGGCAGATCAAGCAGTAACAGACGGTCGTCAGGATACTATCCTTGATGCGTCAAAGCTGTTACAGTCATGGGTATCCGTTGCGCTTGTAATCGGCGTAATTGTTGCCGCACTTATCGGTGCGCTGATCGGCAAGCGGATCGTAAAGAAACATCTGACGGTATAACGCAGACTAAGGAGCTTCAGATGAACAAAACCCAAAAAACGAACCGCTCCGTTTTCTCGTGGCTGTCGGAGTTTGCAAAAGGCAGACGAGGCGAATATTTACTTAGCGTTATTACTGCGCTTATCGGTGTTGCCTGCTCGCTTATCCCGTATTTTATCATAATCAAAATCATTACAGCACTTATAAACGGCACAGCAGAACTTTCATATTACCTGACGCTCTGCGCATGGATGGCAGGCTTATGGATTTTACGCTATATATTGCACAGCGTGTCCACTACCCTTTCCCACCACGCAACCTTCCATGTGCTTGCTAAAGTGCGGATAATGCTGTTAGACAAGCTGGCGACACTGCCGCTCGGAACTGTGCTTGACCGTTCCTCAGGCTCATACAAGAACATCATCGTGGAACGTGTGGATTCTATTGAAACCACGCTTGCACATCTTCTGCCCGAAATGACCGCCAACATTGTCGGCGCACTGGCTATACTTGCGCTGATATTTGCAAATGACTGGCGTATGGGGCTTTCTATGCTCATCGTTTTGCCGCTGGGGATGCTCTGCTTTATGTCGATGTTCAGAGGCTATAACGAGAAGTTTCAGCGTACCGTCACCTCAACAAAAGCGCTCAACGATACCGCAGTTGAATATATCGGCGGCATTGAGGTCATCAAGGCATTCGGACAATCAAAAACCGGTTATGCAAAGTTCGTCTCAGCCGCAAAAGAAGGCGCAGATTGCTTTATCGACTGGATGAAAAGCAGTCTGTTCGGACAGTCCGCAGGAATGGCGATTTTTCCTTCGACTCTGCTCGGAGTTCTGCCTGTAGGATGCCTGCTATATATGCAGGGTACGCTTACAGCCGATACCTTCCTGACTGTTATCGTGCTGTCATTCGGCGTAATGCAGCCGCTTATGACCGCTTTCTCCTATACCGATGATATAGCGCAGGTACGCACCATTGTCGGCGAAGTATCCGAGGTGCTTTCCTGCGAGGATATGCGGCGACCTGAGAAAGCCGCAAAACTGCCTTGCGATAACTCAATCGAGCTGAAAAACGTCCGCTTTGCCTATCACGATAAAGAGGTGCTTCACGGCATTGATCTGCATATAGAACAAGGTACGGTCAACGCTCTTGTCGGCCCGTCGGGAAGCGGAAAATCCACTATCGCCCGTCTTATCGCATCTCTCTGGGATGTAAATGACGGTGTAATCGAACTTGGCGGCGTGGATATCCGTACCCTGCCGCTTGCCGAATGCACAAAACGCATTGCAAGTGTTTCTCAGGATAACTACCTGTTCGATCTGTCGGTAATGGATAATATCCGTATGGGCAGAAAAGGTGCAACCGATGAAGAAGTCATAGATGCGGCGAAAAAATGCGGCTGTCACGAATTCATTATGAGCCTTGAAAACGGCTATCAGACCGTGTGCGGTGCATCAGGCGGACATCTCTCCGGTGGCGAACGACAGCGTATCTCCATTACCCGTGCTATGCTGAAGGACGCACCTATCGTCATCCTTGATGAAGCGACCTCATACACCGACCCCGAAAACGAGGCGGTCATTCAATCCGCACTGGCAAAGCTCGTAAAGGGCAAGACTGTAATTGTCATTGCCCACCGTCTGTCAACCATTGCCGATGCAGATCAGATAATCGTCGTAAATCAGGGTCATATCGAAGCCGCCGGCACGCAAGAGGAGCTTCTGAAGTCCTGTCCGCTGTATAAGACAATGTGGGACGCCCACATCAGCGTAAAAGATAACGGGGAGGCAGTATAATGCTTAAAACTCTGAAAAAGTTCTTTGACTTCTGCGGAAAAGAAAACCGCAAATTATTTATCATATCCATCCGGCTCGGAATAGTCAGTGCAATCTGCTCTGCTATGCGTATTCCTGCCGCCGCCGTTGTCATTAAGGCACTTCTTGACAATAACGTCACTATGTCAACGCTATGGACAAGTCTTGGTATAATAGTCGTTTCTTTGATTGTGACTATTGCGATAAATATGAAATCCACTATGCTGCAGACAAAAGCAGGCTACCGTGCCTGCGCCGACAAGCGTATTGAAATTGCCGAGCATCTGCGCTATCTGCCTATGGGCTGGTTCAATGACAACAGTCTTGGTGAGGTAACAAGCGTCACTACCAACACTATGGAAAACATGGCCAACATTGCGACCCGTGTGGTTATGGTCACGACAAAGGGATTTCTGACCTCCGGCATCATTGCGATTATGATGCTTTTCTTCGATTGGAGAATGGGGCTTATCACACTTGCCGGTCTGGTGCTGTTTTTTGCTGTAAACGCCGCTATGCAACGGGCGGAGCAAACACTCAGCAAACGTAAATTTGACGCTGATGAACGGCTCGTTTCTAAGGTGCTTGAGTATGTTCAGGGTATCGCTGAGGTCAAGAATTTCGACCTTACCAACGATTCCTCAACTCAGGTACACGCCGCTGTTGAAGAATCCCGCAAGGCTTCCTTTGCTATGGAGATACCGTCGGTTCTTTATATGCTGGCACAGCTTGTTATAAACAAGCTCACCGGTGTTGCAGTCTGCACCGCCGCAATAATATTCAGTCTTTGCGGCACAATGGAACTTTCAAACTGCCTTCTGATGCTTATATGCTCGTTCATTCTGTTTGAACAACTCGACAGCGCAGGCAGCTTTTCATCACTGTTCCGCTCGATCGACATAGGCGTAGACAAGGCAAATTCCATACTGAATGTCGAGCCTATGGATATTGACGGCGAGGATCTGACACCTCGGTGCGAGGATATTACCCTTTCCCACGTCAGCTTCTCATATGACAGCAAGCCTATTCTTCGTGATGTGTCGCTGACCGTTCCCGAAAAAACCACTGTTGCCATCGTAGGCCCGTCCGGAAGCGGAAAATCCACGCTGTGCAATCTTATGGCAAGGTTCTGGGATGTGCAGGGCGGCAGTGTCAGCCTCGGAGGAAAAGATGTACGGGAATACAGCTATGACAGCCTGATACGCAATTTCTCCTTCGTGTTCCAGCGGACATATCTGTTCTCGGACACCATTGCCAACAACATCCGCTTCGGCAAACCGGATGCCACTCTTGAAGAAGTGAAAGCCGCCGCTGAAAAAGCCCGTTGCTACGATTTCATTATGTCAAAGCCCGATGGATTTGACACGGTCATCGGTGAGGGCGGTGCAACGCTTTCGGGCGGAGAACGGCAACGAATTTCCATTGCCCGTGCGATTATGAAGGATGCACCGATAATCATTCTTGACGAGGCGACCGCCAATGTCGATCCCGAGAACGAGAAGGAGCTTATGGAGGCAATTTCCGAGCTGACCCACGACAAGACCGTCATAATGATTGCACACAGGCTGAAAACAGTGCGTAATGCCGATTGTATTTTCGTAGTCGATCACGGCGAGATAGTTCAGCAGGGTACTCACGATGAGCTTATGGCTGTGGATGGATTATACCGTCGCTTTGTAGTCGAGCGTAAGCAGGCTGCAGGGTGGAAGGTTTAAAGCAGAACAATTGATATAAAAAAAAAACGAGCCGTAACACCTCTCAGGTGTACGGCTCATTTTTACTTTCAAAGCTGTTTTTCTACGTTCTTGCAAACACTGCAAAATCTATAGCGGCACATAAACAGCCTTCACAATCGTTTATGGTTTTATACATTTCGGTCAGCGTTGCTCCGGTAGTTGTTACATCGTCAATTATGAGAATATGCTTTCCGTTGAGCTTTGACGGCTCTGTCACAGTAAAGCAATTGTCGAGATTGCTCTCACGCTCTTTCTTACCGAGCGTTTTCTGCTGTGCGGTCTTTCTTGTTTTGGCAACGGCGTTAACTGTCGGTATGCCGGTTATTTCGGAAATCTCACGGCATATCTTCTCGGTATGGCTGTAGCCTTTTCTGATTTTATCCGTATAATAAATAGGAACAGGTACGATGACATCCGGCAGAGTTTCATAGCACCCTGTAATCTTCTGTACAAGCGTATATGCCATAAAACTGATTTTACTGCCGTCACGGTGCTTCTTTGCACCTATAACTACAGGCGAAGTCTTTTTGTTATAACGGCATACGCTTAACAGCCTGCCGCCGCAAAGGCTTTCCTCTTTCTCGTTATACTCGAATTCGCAGGCGCATTTATCGCAGATATAATCCATTCTTCCTATGACCTTACTGCACAAGGGGCAGCGGTTCGGAAAGAACCAATCAAGCAGTATACGCTTCAGCTCGTATTTATTCATCATCATTTTCATCTATAAACGGATTGCGTATCTTTGTCGGCTTTATTATGCCGTCAAGCAGCCGTTTCGCTGTATTTCTGTTCATTGTGCCGCCGTTGTCACGTCTGCGTCTGTCCGCTCCCGGAATATCATCGGCATCGGTAAGGCTGTCTACTAAAGGAGCGTCCAGCTTTATAACAGGGGGAGCGTGCTTTTCGCTCACGGCCGGCTTTTCCTCAGACTTTGCTTTTACGGACGTTTTTTCTCCGACCGGCACAGTAAGTGACGGCGAGGACGGCAGAATATCAAAATCATCCTGCGTCAGACGTTCTCCGCTTTGCTGTACATCAGGGAAATCTTCTGCCGGTGTCTGCGTTGTTTCAACGGTATGCCTGTACATATTTGCCGCATAGTTGCTCTTAGGCGTTACAGAGTGCTTTATGCTGTAGTCGGCTTTTGCAAATTCGCCTGCAAAGCCCGTATCAACAGCAGGCTCTGTATATGCGTTATCGTCTTTATCGGAACTGTCTTCGTCCGCAGTGCCTTCATCGGTATATCCGCCGGATGTCTGCTGTAATTTGTCATCTGCTCCGCCAAAACTGAAAATATCGTCAAGCGGCTTGAAATCATAACCGCTGACCTTTTCAAGCTCGGAGATTTCGCTTTCGAAAGCATTGTCGAACGGATTTTCAAACAGGCTGACATCCAGCTTATCCGTTTCACCGGCCTTTACAACGTGAACAGGTGCCTTAGGAGCTTCGTTTTGCAGTGCGGCCGCTTCCTGCTGTACGGGTGCGGCACTTTCCTGCATCATATCATAAAGCTCACGTTCCTGCTCCTGCTTCCTGCGGCGGTTTTCCTGCTCATAAAGAACACTGCGGTCTACTCTTTCAAAAACAAAAGGTTTGACCTCAGGTTGCTTTTTAGCGGTGTCGGTGCTTTCTGAAACATTTGCCGCAGATGGTTTTTCCTGTAGCGGTGTCTGCTTTACGGGTGCAAAATGCAGGTCGTGCGAGTATTTTTCAAATTCACGGAATTCCGAAATGCTTAAAGCGTTATGGAGGATACTTTCCTTTATTGCCATAAAGCTCTGATACCACTCCGCAAAATCACGCTGTGTAAGATCGACGTTTATACGCTTCGACATATATGTGTACAGCTCTTTGGTCATATCCTCAAGCCGTCTTATTTCATCTGCCGTTCTCGGAGGTACCGCTGTGCTCATCTCAAGGCAGGTGCGGCCGCCCGGCTGAGCATTACTGCAATAGTCATAGTCGTAATCCTTGTCACGAATAAAATACTCTCCGCAGCGTTCGCAGTGCTGAAGAACTCCCCCGCTTTCAAGCAAAAGATCTATTTCCAGATCTATTATCGCCTTGAGGCTGTCCGAAACGTACACCTTCTTCGGCAGAGAACGCATCGTTGTTATTATCGTGTTCAGCACCGAATCAGGTTTTTCGGGAACATAATTCTTTATCTTAGCAAAGACGTCCATCGCCTCGCTGTCCGAATGCAGAGCGGCAAACGGTCTGTGCTCGCCCTCATATTCAATCTCGGGAAGTGCCGAAGCCGCTATCGCCTTTGAAATATTGCTCGTTATGAACGGAGCGGACGGCAGCCTGCCGACAGTGTACACCTTTGCGGCGGTAAAGCATTCCGACGGATAGCCCATCTCATTTGCGGCTACGCTGAATGTCAGATCGAAATAATCACGCTTTGCAAATGCCTGCTCTGCCGTGACCTTTTCACCGAACACAAAGTCTATCTTGCGTTTTGCGTATTCCTGAAGCTGAAGAAGGCTCACCCAGCGGTTTACCGCCTTATTGTGACGATACTCGGTAAGCCTTGTGAATATGAGCTTTTCAAACGGAGTTTTGGCATTTATAAGCTCGTTCCATAAGGAAGATATGCCAAGCCCCTTTTCTCTGCAAAGATATTCTATAAACAGATCCTGCACCGCTTTTTCATAAATGCCGTGGATATTTGCCTCAACATATTTGTGACACGCACCGAGTGAATTACGGAGCGCAACAATATCCTCAAGTCTGTACTCTCCGCTTTCCGCACATCTTTTGCAGTAATCGGTACAGCGTCTGATAAAGCCGGAAAAGTCATATTCGGCAAATTTAAGGACAGACTGCGGATATGAAAGAGAATATATCTCACTTGAATTTATACCGGTTAAGCTGACTGTTCTTTTTATACTCATATCCGCTTTTCCTTTCCGCAGGTCCTTTAATAGTCTTCCGACGTGTCATCTGTCGATACTGCGTCGAAGTTGAATTCACGCTTTCTGCCGTCAACATAAAGCGTATGCTTGTCTTTCCACTTGACATCGGCAGGCTTGTTATAGTCGGAGGTTATTATATGGATACCGCCCAATGCGTTACGGCATTCAAGGAACGGCAGACTTATATCTCCGTCTGTTTCTTCAAGATAGAAGGATACCGAACGGCTGGCATCGCCCTCAGGATCAACGTAAAGAACTATTCTGTACTGCTTGTCGGGTGAATAGCGGTAGCTTGTGCTTCTTGCGGACAGATCGACATCCATAAAAGTAATGTTTCCGAACAGCATCTTGAAAGTCAGATAAACAAGCACTCCTACTACATACATCAGCAGATATATAGTGCCGATAATGATCTTTGTGGTCTCGCCCGTACCGCTCAGCAGGAATATAAGTACGCTTACGACTATCGGAGGCACTGCGGCAAACCAGTTGCCGAAGCCGAACAAAAGTATAGCGAACGCCAAAAAAGGCGAAATTATCGCAACGATTCTCGTGACTATCTGCTTTCTTGTGAAAAGCATAATACCGAAGAAGATAAGATTGATAAAGATATAAAGCGTAACAAGTGCGCCCTGGTGCGTCGGCTCAAGATAATACCCCATAAAAAGCCATGCCACGAAGCCCAGAAACACGGGATAGGCTATCGACAGGAACGATACGCCGAATTTGAACCATTTATTTGTTAAAAAGCTGATTACTTTTTCCATTTATTTTCCTTTCCGCTGTGCAAGGCACATACGTTTGATTTACAGCGTTACTTATTATATTGTATACTAAATCGCCGCAAATTTCAAGACTTATTTCATTATCGGCGGTATTTCGGGCTTTTTTCATCATCGCAGAGCCTGTAATTAAATAAAAAGGAGCATCTTTTATGCCCCTTTCGCTTTATTCGGTTATTATCGCCTTTTCCGGTACAACAGCGGTTCTCCTTACAAGAGGCTTGCCACGGACAACGATATTCTTTTCATTGTCGAAGCCGAATTTCTTATACATACGGCTTACCCCGTCCGACATCAGACGCTCCTGTCTGAAAGTTACGGCTGACAGTTCCTCCCCGACCTCAAACTGCGCCATAGCCGTAACCATAAGTCTTGACGCTATACCAATACGCCTGTAGTCAGGCGACACGGCGATATGATCTATCATTTTGTTCTTCTTCGAAAACATAATAAAGCCTGCGATATTGTTTTTGTGCGCTATAACAAATATCTCGCCGCTTGACATTCTTTTCTTTATAAGCCTTGCCATTCTTTCGGCATTGTAGTCAGCAAAATTCTCACTGCAAAGCTCAGCCAGAGCCGTTATTTTCTCCGCTTCCTCAGCAGTAGGAGTGCGTGGCAGGGTAAGTGAAACATAATCAAGGTCAAGCCCGAACAGAAGTGCGGTCGTTTTCATACTTTCCGTATCTGTTCCGGCAAGCCGTGATTCCTTATCACGCAAAAAAAGATTGCCTATCCCGTATGTCATTATTATAGCCAGCTCTTCCGTGCTTATCAGTGGCTTTGCACCGTATCCTATCAGCACTTCAATAATCTGCTTTATGTACGGGACTGATATTTCAAGCGAGCGGTCACGAATATCTCTCAGCGTGCTTTCGTGCATTTTCCCTACAAATTCATTGCGGAAGCGTTCTGCTTCATCCGCAAACAATCCGAATATATCAATAAATGAAGTATACGGCGACCTTACGGCTTTTTCCGTCATTCCGATTATCTTGATTTTATAATCTATGAACAGTGATTCTATAAACGCACTGTATATATCATCCTTTGACTTAAAATAGTAATAGAACAGACCGACCTCAGCGCCTGCCTCATTCATTATTTGCCTTATTGAAGTGCCCTCGAATCCGTCTGCCATAAAACAGTTTGCCGCCGCACTGAGTATTTTGCTTTTTTTAGCATTATCCTTTACAGCCTTTTTCTGCAAGTCAACACCTCCCGCCAAATATTACCTATTTAATTATAACACTGCATTTATCAAAAAGCAACAGGAATATGTACAAACAATGTAAGAATATTTTGTTGCGAGGTGATATTATGGAAATAACCGAAGCAGAGATAGAAATCATTACAAGGCAGATTGTTAAAATCATCATAAATCATCAACGTGACGCATCAACTGTCGGTCCTGAGGACGCAGACGATGAATAAGCTCAGAGCCGCAGCCTATTGCCGTGTTTCAACCGACCGTGCCGAGCAATCCGGCTCACTTGCTTCACAGCGGTCGTTCTTTGATGATTATATCAGAAATTCGGACTCCATGACTTTGGTCGGAGTGTTCTATGACGAGGGTACAAGCGGCACGACAACGCTCAACCGTTACGGCTTCAACAAAATGATCTCCCTTGCCGTGTCCGGCGGTATAGATATTATCCTTACAAAAGAGGTCAGCCGCTTTGCCAGAAACACTGTAGACACCCTTAACATCACCCGTATGCTTAGGGCGAAGGGCGTAGGTATTATCTTTATAAACGATAATATAGACACCCGTGACAGCGACGGCGAGCTTAGACTTTCTATAATGGCAACGATAGCGCAGGAGGAGAGCCGCAAAATCTCCGAGCGTGTAAAATGGGGACAGCAAAGGAAAATGGAACAGGGCGTAGTGTTCGGCAGAAGCTGTCTCGGATATGACGTAAAAGACGGCAAAATCACTATCAATGCGGATTCGGCAGAAATAGTAAAGCGCATTTTCACAGAGTACACCGTGCTTTTAAAGGGTGCAGAAAGCATAGCGGACGGATTGAATGCCGAGCAGATAAGAACCGTCAACGGCGGAAGGTGGAGCGGTGCGTTTATCCGCAAGGTACTGCGGAATGTAAAATATGTCGGCGACCTTGAGCAGAAAAAGACCTGCACTCCGGATTTTCTCACGCATAAGAAAAGGCTCAACAGATCGGAGCATATCTATATAAGAAATCATCACGAACCGATAATAAGCCGTGAGCTGTGGGAGCAGACCCAAGCCGAGATAAGCCGGAGAAAGCCTACGGACACAAGCCGCCACAGCGACCGATACGTCTTCAGCGGAAAGGTATATTGCGGTGTGTGCGGCAGTGTGATGGTATCCCGTGTAAAAACGCTGAAAAACGGCAAGATATACCACGCCCTGCGTTGCTCGGGGAGAATCGGCGGAAAATCCTGCAACAACGAAACGCTTAACGTGACCGCCCTAAAAGCCTGCGTTAAGCGTATTTTCACAGATATGCCCATCGACAAAACAGCCGTCATAAACGCAGTAATAAAGGGCTTATCCCGAACAGACAAGCCAGACATTCCTGCACTGCGCAGAAAAATCGAAACGCTCAACGCCAAAAAACGCCGTGCGGTTGATCTTATGCTGGACGGATTGATAACACAGCAGGAGCTTATCGAGCAGAAATCGTACTATGACAGTATTATAGAAAAGCTGTCGCAGGAAATTTCAAGCGACAGATCCGTTTTCGAAACGGATAAAATCAGAAAAAACGCAGAAAGGTTTCTTGATTTCACAAGCGATCCGTTATGGCTCTTGGTCATAAGAGCCGATTATATCCACGGCACTCTTACAGTGTATCTTAAGGGTATAGAAAAAGGCTTTACGACCTGCTTTACCGCAACAGGCAGAGGGGACAGCTACCGTGTCATCACGGGAAATACAGTGAGGTCGCAAGGGATCATTCCGGTAACGATGCAGGTACAGAAGAACTATCCCATCTCGAAATGATAGGCTCTATAGTATCCCAGCTCACAACAGGCGAGGGTGCAAAGAGCTTTGACCGATACGGAGTAGGCGCATATTATATGGATCACGCAAATGCGGTTTACCCATCCAATGCCGGCGGTGTGCCGTTTACCGCCGCATACATCCAGAGCAAAGCAGATCCGCTCGCAGATATTCACGAAGATCTTGCGGCGGAGCAGAAAGCCAGAGCTACCTATGACAACATCCTCAGAGTCTGCGACGATCCGGACGTAAGCAATGTGATAAAATTCCTGCGTGAACGTGAAGTAGTGCATTTCCAGAGATTCGGCGAGGTTCTCGATATACTTCAGTCGCAGATAAAGTAAATATAAAAGCTGTGGCAGCAATGAAACTGCCACAGCTTTTTCAGCATACTGCAATGCGTAAGTTTTCGCTAAAACAAAAATAAAGGACACTCGAAAATCGAATGTCCTTTACACCGGTGCGGGAAATGGGACTTGAACCCACACGCCAATACTGACTGGGGCACCTCAAACTTGCCTGTCTGCCTGCGGAACAAGTTCCACTTCCGCAAAATCAAAGATTTCACGCTGCGGAACAAGTTCCGCTTCCACGAAATCAAAGATTTCGTGCGATTCCAGCGTGGATTTTAAAATGATAGTGATTTGCGG
>ULTO01059443.1_pt1 | contig 20978 bp, 20 predicted proteins | sample 1957601 | NCBI WGS metagenome assembly ULTO01 (sample SAMEA4835734, study PRJEB28245) | human gut metagenome | biome: gut microbiome; material: fecal sample | place: Denmark | collected 2008 | reverse complement strand
TGCCGTGGCGGTTCCCACCGCCGCCGTACGGGGAACAGCTTTATAAGTGCTCTTATTGATGACCTCTCTGCTTTCCTCCACGCCGTTTACTTTAACGATCTTCCACAGCTGCGCCACATAGCCTGTATGCGCAGACTGTACGTTGATATATCCTACCGGCTTGCTGGAATCTCCCACGACCTTCTCCCCTTCAGCGGGAGTCGTGCTTAAGATCTCGCTTTCGAAGGAAACTTCCCTTCCTTCCGGTCTTGTCTCAACACCATAAATATTAAATGTGATCTTTTTGTCCTTTGTATAGCCCTCTATATAAATGGGATGATCTAAATTATTTACAAACTTGAAATCCTTTGCCGTTCCGGAAATTGCCGCATCCGCCGAAGGATCCACATAATTTACGATCATGGAATGATTGGAGCGCTCCGTTACATCCAGCTCCGAACGCAATACCGCATTATACAGGGTCGTGGAAACCTGACAGATCCCTCCGCCTAAGGAATCGACAACAAGTCCTCCCGAATAGGAGCCTGCCATAAAATAACCGTTGGCCTCCGTAAAAGGCGAGATCGCTTCATAAACCGAAAACTCATCTCCGGGATAAAGGGTCGCCCCGTCGATCAGCCTGCAGCCATTGGCCACATTTCCCGAACGGTTGGCTCCCGATGTGGAATAGCTAGTGGTATAGCTTCCCAACACATCCTTTACCTTAGAGAGCTCTTCTTCCGTTCCCCTGGGTTCCTCTGTTTCAACCACCAGATCCACAGAAGCGTCTGCAAAATCCCATTCCTCTGTCATAAACTGGATGACCAGATCTGCCGAAGCCTCTTCGTTGATCACAACGCCGGTCTGGCCCGGTTCGATCACAAATTCTCCGTCCACCCTTTTTAAAGTGGCGTCCACTGCCTCTACATTAAATTCTTCGCATTCCTCGTGGATAATATTGATAAGAGCCTGCCTGTCTACTGCAAAGGTAAGGGGAAGGACTTTGTTTTCATGCTCCAGATCCTTCAATATCTTGTATCTTTCAACCATATTCCCGCTTTTACCGATCTTAACGGCCTCTGCCACTACATCCGCATTGGTCCACATCAATCCGATCTCGTTGGCGGAAACTGTATGGGAATTATCATTCATGGCGTTTAAAGTAATCCGGGCCCCGCCGATCTGGTTGATATATTCCTGTACCTTATTGGCGGCTTCTTCTTCTGTCAGCCCTGAAACATCTACATCTCCGATATAAACGCCTGTCTCTATGGTTTCATCTTCCGTATTCTGTGCCTGCACCTGCATGGAAGCCGGTCCCAAAAACAGAACAAGTAAGGCAATCGCAAATAAAACGCCTGTAAACTTTTTCATATTGTGCTCCTTTCCTCAAAAAAATTATGTTATAATAGCCGCAGGCAGTTATTATTTTTGCATATACTGCAAAAACCCATGCCTGTCATTATCATTGTTACGGCATTACGGAAACTGCCAGCGGAACGATCATTGCCAGAATTAAAAGGACAATGATGATCTTGGAAATTATTTGTCTGCTCTTTTTATTAAACATAAAAATCACCTCTTCTTACGAAAGGATATTATAAACGATGTTATTGATTTTGGCAAGTTTAATCATCCCTATCATATGGCTTACTTATGAGTTGAAAAAGCACGATAAACTGGAAAAAAATGCCTTAAACGATTTCTGGCGGAGGGAAGAAGAAGCCAACCTGGTCCGCAAAAAGCCCCTGGACAACTTAAACTATGTGGAAATCCCTTTTGATTTCATTCCCGAAAGCCTTTTGACCGATAACGAAGAGGTAAAAGACTGCCTGGAATTACTAAACAAATTATCGGAGAAAAAAATCGTAAACTTTACAGGTTTTTCCAATACGGATTTAAAAATGGAATACGGCGCCGCCAATCTTACGGAGCTTTCCCAGTATGACGAAAATTATACTCTCTATGCCCGCACGATCTATAAGCTTGCAAACCTCTACTACCAAAACGGCTATGAGAGCAATGCCCGCGTCCTTTTGGAAAAGGCGGTGGAAAGCGGCACCGACATAAGCGGCAACTACCTTCTCCTTGCCAAAATCTACCAGGAGCACAAAGAAGCGGATAAACTCAATTCCCTGCTTCGGTCCGCTGAAAACTTACGTCCCGCCGCATCCAAAAAAAATCTTATCCGTTCCTTGGAGGAATGCGCCCGTAAGTGCTGATCAGCCTGTCCAAATATCTGCTGGCTTCATTTTTGGTCATCCTGCCTATATCGTACTCGCTTTCCAAGCCATAACAGGCCAAAAAACGCTGCAGCTGCTCTATCTGCTTCTTCGTAACCGGTCCTTCCTTTTTTACCTTATAGACCAGTTCTTTGGGTTCAAAGTATTTGGAAGCCCCTTCCGCCTGTCCGAACTTTTCTTTCAATACCTTATACAGTTCCCATGTAGCTTCCACATCCGATAAGGCCCTGTGGGCTTCGTGCGCGATCCCAAAGTGCCCGGTCAAATAAGGCAGGGAACGGCTCTCCAGCTCCTGCAGGTATTTTCTGGAAACGGCAAGCGTATCGATCCCCTTTTTCTCAAAGGCCGCTCCCTTATTTACCGCAGCTCTTTTTAAAAAGGAATAGTCAAAAAGAACGCTGTGCCCCAAAAGACAGTCTGTAACCTCAAATTTCACAAAATCCCCTATGATATCCTGAATATAGGGGGCATCCTTCAAGGCTTCATCCGTCAGCCCCGTCAATTCTGTGATCCGTTCCGTAAGCCTGCGCCCCGGATTGACCAGAGTGTGAAAAGTATCCGCGATCTCCCCATTCTCTACCCGTATGGCGGCAATTTCCGTTATTTTATCTTCTTTGGGATCCAGGCCCGTAGTTTCGATATCCACTACCGTATAACTGTTGCAAAAACCGCTCATGTATCCTTTTCTGCCCTTTCATCTGCTTTTCGACCCTTAAAATAGCTGCAATATTCTGTCAAAAAACATTCTTCACATTTAGGACTTCTGGCAAAGCATATTTCCCTTCCGAAAGTGATGATCTGAATGTTGTACAAAATCCAGTGCTCCTTTGGTAATACCTTCATCAGATCGTACTCTATTTTTTCCGGATCCTCTTCCTTCGTAAATCCCAGCTTTTTAGAAATTCTCTTTACATGGGTGTCCACCACAACGCTGGGCTCATGAAAAATATTGCCCCGAATAACATTTGCCGTTTTCCTGCCCACTCCCGGAAGAGAAGTCAGGGCTTCCAGATCATTTGGCACCTGCCCATCATATTTTTCTACCAGTTCCCTGCAGCAGGCAATGATGTTTTTCGCCTTGTTGTGGTAAAAGCCCGTGGAATGGATAGCCTGCTCTAACTCCTTCAGATCGGCCTTTGCAAAATCCTCGGGACTTTTATATTTCAAAAAAAGCTCCTTCGTTACCACATTAACCCGGGCGTCGGTACACTGGGCGCTGAGCATGGTGGCGATCAAAAGCTGCCAGGGCGTTTCGTGATTTAAATAGCATTTATATTCTCTCGTATATACTTCATCCAGTTTATCAAGAATCTCTTTTGTTCTTTTCGTCATAGACCTGCCTCCCGTTCCGCAGTCCGTCTTTTAAAAGTCATCATTTAAAAGGATCATCCTTCCCTCATGGGTCAGGGGATTTCTGTCTTGATAATCAAAGAGCACAAATCTTTCCCTTTGGAGCCGTCGGTAAGTGGGGGCTTTCCCAAATATATCATAAAAGCATGGCTCCATATGCAGCATACGCACCATGGCTCTCGGTTCGCAGCCTTCATAATTTTTAAGCAGATGTTCCTTTGTTTCCCTGCGTTTTTCCTCCAAACGGTAAAAGCCGTTTATCCTTTCCTTATAAGGGAGAAGATCTCTTGCAAAGGCGGGACGGGTCTTGGCATTTTCCCTGGAATAAACATCCATGGTCAGCAGCTCTTTTAAAAGCTCTTCCTCTCCTTCGGTCTCCTCTATGGCAAAGCAAAGAAGCGCCTCATATCTGTACATCCTGGAAGGCGTATTTACAAAATATCCCTTCCTTTCATAAAAGGCTGAAAGCCTTTCAAAAAGAGTGAACGCATCCTCAAAAAAACGTTCCAGATATGGCAGGGTATGCGTAAACTGATTGCTGTTATAATAAAGCTCCACCATTTCTTCCACCTGTTTCAGCCTGCATACATCCGAAAAAGAAAGCCATTTGGTGGCAAGCACTTCATAAGGCGGACTTTCCGTATACAGCAATCCGTAATCTCCGCATTTTTCCGCCATATAAGAACCGCTCAGTACTTTAAGAAAGCCCAGCTGGAGCTGCTCCGGTTTCATGGCATAAACCCGGTTGAAGGAATTCCTGAAGCTGTGGTAATCTTCAAAAGGCAGGCCTGCGATCAGATCCAGATGAATATGGATATTCCTTCCATCATGAAGCCTTTTCACGATCTTTTCCAGCTTATCCACATCCATAACGCGCCGGATCTCCTTTATGGTCTTCGGATTGGCAGTCTGCACCCCGATCTCCATCTGTACAGCCCCGGGGCGTAATGTGGCAAGCAGATCCAGTTCTTCATCATCAAGCAGGTCGGCAGCAATTTCAAAATGAAAATTGGTTACGCCGTTGTCATGGTCTTTAATGAACCGCCATATTTCCATGGCATGATCCCTGCTGCAGTTAAAGGTTCGGTCAATAAATTTTACCTGGGGCACCTTATGCTCCAAAAAGAATTTAAGTTCCTTTTTTACAATGGAAAGGTCCCTGAAGCGCACCTTCTTATCAATGGAAGAAAGACAATAGCTGCACCGAAAGGGGCATCCCCTGGAGGATTCATAATAAATGATCTTGTTCTTAAACAGGGACAGATTATCATAAAGAAAGGGAAGCCTGCTTAGATCCGTCAGCTCTCTTTCCTCCGTATGAATGATGTTTTCTCCTTTTCGGAAAGCAATTCCCCGGATATTATTTAATATCCCGGGGTCTTCCTTTGTACCAGCTTTTTCCTCTGTCCCGTCTTTTTCCCCAGTACCTTTCAATTCTTTTACATAATACTGATACAGCTCTGAGAAGGTTTCCTCTCCTTCTCCTATCATAATTCCGGTAAGCTCCGGATAACTTTTTAAAAGTTCATCCGCCTTATAGGAAGCCTCCGGGCCTCCCAGCCATAGAGGCACCCCGGGCAGGATCTTCTTCAGCTCCCGCACAAGAGACAGCACTTCTTTTATATTCCAGATATAGCAGGAAAAGGCGACAGCATCAGGAGACTGCTTATAAATGCCGCCAAGAATTCCCTCCAGCCGGTTATTAATGGTAAACTCGGCGATCTGAATACAGCCTTTCCGGCTTCTTGCATCGGCTTCCCTGCCTTTTGCATCAGACATGGAGCCGCCTTCTTTGCATAGTTCGGCATAGGCTTTTAAACTGTATAATGCCGGGTTTGTATGTATATATTTTGCATTTACCGCTGTCAGCAGAAATTTCATTCTTCCGCCGCCTTTGGATATTCATTGCATAATAACCGGTAAGGCGCCTCGTCCTCTTCAATGGTGGGAAACCTTCCTACTTTTTCATAAAACCGGTTATCCGTGTTATCATCGTTGCACATGGACACTTCGCCGATCAGCACATCCCCCGTTCCCTCTGCCACGTCAAAATCATGATACTGGTGGGGCCACAGCGTAATGCTTTCGCCGGGATGCAGAAGTACGCCTGTTCCTGCAGGCACAAAATAAGAACGTCCGTCGGAATTGACCAATACCTCCGTATCCGCCAGCTCTCCGTCTCCGGCATCGTTATATACATGGATGATCAGGGTGCCGCCGCCCCTGTTAATGATATCTTCACTCTTCTTCCAGTGAAAGTGCATGGGGGAATGCTGTCCTTCCTTCAACATTAAAAGCTTTTCCGCATAGACCTTTTTGTATTTGGGGTCATTCTGGTTGCCGTTGCGCAGCGTGATCAGGGAAAATCCCACTTTTGAAAAATCCCCCAGGCCGTAATCCGTAATATCCCACCCAAGCATGTTGTCACGGATCTCATCGTACTCGTGATTTTTTTCCTTCCATTCCTCAGGCGTAAAACTGCAAAACGGAGGCAGTTCAAATCCGTGGGCTTTGATCAGCCGCTCCATATCTTTTATACATGCATTGATTTCCGATCTCTTCATTTCAATACCTCTCCTGTTTTCACTTTTATGTTGATTTCTCAGGTTCTGATCATAGATCTGTTCCAATAGGATCTATCCCTGTATGACCTTCATAATATCTTCTTTGGAAGGCAGCGCAGGAATGCCGCCCATTTTCTGTACGCAGATGGAGCCGGAGGTATTTCCGTATACCAAAGCTTTTTTCACAACTTCTTCGGTAATCGCCTCTGTATTCTGAATACCGTCCATTAAGATACTGGACAGAAATCCTCCCCAGAAAGCGTCCCCTGCTCCGGTAGCATCCACCGCATGAACGCTTCTGCCTTCCACAATGCCGCTTTTTCCTTCAAAGAAATATTTAGCGCCTTTAGCGCCAAGGGTTTCAATCAAAACTTTTATCCCGTTCTGTTCCATAAAGGAAAGAATATTTTCTTCTCCGCCCACAAAATATAATTCCTCATCGGATATTTTTAACAGATCCACAAAGGGCAGTATTTTTTCAACTTCTTTTTTGCATCTCTCCCGGTCATGCCAGATCATATCCCTGTAATTGATGTCGAAGCTGACCAATTTCCCTTTTTCCGACGCCATTTTCATCGCTTTATACACAGCGTCTTTACTGGGGGAATCAGATAAGGAAACGCTTCCTCCATGAAGCATACGGCAACTGTCAATGTCTTTCTCTTTAATGTCGTCCTCAGACAAAAGAATATCCGCGCCGGGCTTTCTCGCAAAGGTAAAGGAACGCTCGCCCCCTTCATAAAGGGTCACAAAGGCAAGAGTGGTCACTGCTTCATCCGTTAACTGGGGGCAGAGCATCCGCACCTTGTCCTGTTTTAAAGTATCTTGTAATAATCTGCCGAAATCGTCGTTTCCGAGGACTCCAAGAAACGCGGCGTCTAAACCGTTTCTGGCCGCGGCAATGGCTACGTTAGCAGGTGCTCCTCCGGGATTTGCAGTATAACTGCGCGGGGTTTCCCCGGGGGTAAAATCAATAAGCATTTCTCCCATACATATGATGTCCATTATTCTTTCTCCTTTCTGGGTCGTGGCACTGCCTTTACAGGCAAATTCCCGATAAACTGCATGCTGCATAGCTAACTGTTCATTGGGGTAGAAGCTGGGGCACGCCGGGCCACGTCAGCTCTGGCATAGAATCCAATTTGTTTAAATACACAAATATAGTCTGTTCATCGCCCCATATTCCCGAATCCGGTTTTTTTGTACATAATGTAATGTGATAAAATCCCGGATCTATGGAAATCATTTGTTCCAAAGGGCACTCTGTGCTCCACTCCATCAGCCAAAACAAATCAATTACACATAACTTCTCGTCTTGAATATCAATCCCTAAACGAAGCGCAACAGGATACTCTGCTAACAGGTCTTCTTTTGGATAGCCAACTCTAAACTTGAGCGTAAAATTTCCGCCGCTCCCCGTACAAAAACCTACTACATCGCCCTTCTTAATGTGCCTTGCCACATCTTCCGGCTTTGAATATTCTTCTTCAAAGAAATTGCAGCCTTCAGGAATATCCCTATTTGTTTCGGGCGAATAGAACACAATACCCATTCCATCTGTCATCAAGCGAATATCCTGTTCTTTAAACTTCATAGTCCGATTTCTCCCTTTCCAACTTCTGCTTTATTGTTCTGATTATAGCACGGGTATTCATCCTGTTCAATTTGTTTTCAAGAAATCAAAGGGGGTTTTCAGAAGTACTTTTTTAATAAATAGACTTTCACTTTCATATTGTAAAATCCGTATTGTTTTTATATAATTTATATAAGGATGGTAGAAATGGGGGATACTTATGCAAAGAGTATTATTATCCGACTTGACAAGCGGTATGATCACGGCAGAAGATGTTTTTTCCATGGATAATCAGTTGATTGTCCCTAAGGGAATCGCACTGACGGAAAATCTTATCGCACGGCTTTTCTCCTTTGATCTGTTTTCTATCAAGGTAGAGGATGATGTTCTGACGACTTCCCTGGATACGGAACATTTATCAGAGGCATCCTATGCAGAAAAATTAAAGGCTTCTCCTGACTATCTGGCTTTTAAAGAAGAATTTAAAGATAATCTGGATAAACTGGAATTTTCCTTAAATGCATTGGTTGAAAAAAATAAAGATTTTGATCCTCACAATCTTTTATCAGATACTATGGGACTGATCGAGAACAGAGAATCTCGCAGTACCGGTATTATGGACATGATTCTCAATATGCACGATTTTGATGATTGTACTTATACTCATTCGTTAAACGTTGCATTGATCTGTAACATTCTTGCCGGATGGCTGCGTTTTTCGCCGGCAGAAAAAGAACTGGCAACGGCCTGCGGCCTTTTTCACGACGTGGGCAAACTGCAGATCCCTGCAGAAATCATGAAGAAACCCGGCAAACTAACACCTGCGGAATATCAAATTATAAAAACCCATCCTTTAGAGTCATACAAACTGTTATCCCGCTATGAACTTCCTGACGAAGTCAAAAATGCCGCGTTGATGCATCATGAGCGTTGTGACGGTTCCGGATATCCTTACGGTTTTACTTTTGACAAGATCAACCGTTTTGCCAGACTGGTAGCTGTTGCAGACGTTTATGAAGCAATGACCAGCAGCCGTACATACCGGGACGCTCTGTGTCCTTTTAATGTCATTACCTATTTTGAAAATGACGGTCTGCAGAAATATGATCCAGAATTTCTATTGCCCTTTCTGGAAAATATCGTGAACACCTTCCTGAATCAGGAGGTGCGCCTGACAAATGGTCTGGAAGGACGTATTATCTATGTAAATCCTGTATCCTTGTCAAAGCCTACCGTAAAAGTAGGAGACCGCTTCCTGGATTTAAAGGAAATAGGAAATGTAGGAATAGAGAAAATCATATAAACCGTCAATAGCATACAATTCAAGATTCAGGTCTGCCGTCAATCAGGTGTTTGCCGGCTTTCGGCTCTCTTGTCAACAAAGCCCGGTAAACACCGGGCTTTTATTAAGCACGAGACGGGATTCCTTCCCAGTAAAGTAATTACAATTGTTTGATTGAAAAATCCCTTTTTCCCCTTTTTACGTTATTGATTTTAAATCATCTATCATTACCATACTATTGTATTGATTTAAATTCAACCGATTTACAAGTTTTAACAAAAAAATTGATTTTAAAGGAACTCTATGATATTGTATATGTGGGTAGTCAATCTGCTGGGTGGTTTCCATCTCCGAAAGGAGGTGGCGCTATGAGTACATATGAAGAAATGAGTATTATACTTGGTGTTGCAATGCTTATTGTGACAATTCTAATATATGTTAATGGCAACAATGGTACAAAAAAATAACCACCCCGCCTGCAAGTAGGGTAGTTATTTTTTAAATAATCGATATTATAGTTGGAAGCCACTCTGTGGAGTTGACTACCTTTTGTACCTTCATGATAATTCAATTACATTCTAAAGTCAAGAAAAACAATAATAGGTAGGTAAGTCACATGGCCGATATTGGAAAACGGATAAAGGAAAAGAGAGAACAGCAAGGCATAACGCAAAAGGAATTAGCCTCCAAACTTGGATACAAGAATAAATCAACTATCGCCAAAATTGAAGCGGGTGCTAATGATATTGTCCAAAGCAAAGTGGTTGAGTTTGCTAAAGCTCTAAATACATCTGTTGCATTTCTTATGGGCTGGAGTGATGAACAAATATCCTCTGGGAAAGGAATAAAAATAAATGTCCTGGGACGAGTAGCCGCTGACATCCCCATTGAAGCCATTGAGGATGTTATTGATACGGAAGAAATCACAGCAGAAATGGCAAAAACAGGAGAATTTTTTGGTCTGCAGATACATGGAGACAGTATGGAACCCAGAATTTATGAAAATGATGTAGTCATTGTTCGCAAACAAGAGGATGCTGAAAACGGCGATATCGTCATTGCTATGATAAATGAGAATGATGCAACTTGTAAACGCCTAATCAAATATGCTGGCGGAATCAGCTTAGTTTCTCTTAATGCTAAATATGCTCCTATGACGTTTTCAAATAAGGAAATACTTGAAAAACCCGTTCGAATCTTAGGAAAAGTGGTAGAACTAAGAGGAAAACTTTAATTAAATATGATTAGAATAAAAATCCAAAGAAAAGGGGTAACCAAAATGCCACTTATCAAATGTCCCGAATGCGGGAAAGAAATATCTGACAAAGCATCTGCATGCCCCAATTGTGGCTGTCCCGTTTTTGCGATACCTTTTCTAACTCTACCTTCTGAAGTTGATATTCCTGGCAATACTGCTCCTGTCACATTTAGGGCAAGTAAAAAGGTCGGACCAATACAAATTGATGAAAATAACCGCTTATTCCGTATTTATGGTGCGATTCCAACCAACAAAAAGAAAACAGGGCTTGTAGGGGCTACTTTCAAAGGAATGATGGCTGTCAGCACAATGGGAATGTCTATTGCTGCTGAAAAAGCACTCGGACTTGGAAAAACAAAAGTGGGAAGCAAAAGTTTTTACTCTTTTAATGATCTGATCAGCTACGAATTGATTGAAGATGATAGTCTTGTGACCAGTGGCGGAGTAGGTCAGGCACTTATAGGTGGCGCTGTATTTGGCGGTTTTGGTGCTGTTGCCGGCGGAATAACTGCCAAACGCACTCAAAAGAAAAAGATTGAATCTTTATATATTAAGGTAACACTCAATGACTTTTCCAATCCATGTATTATGATTCCACTAATTACAAAACCCACAAAAACAACTAGCAGCGAATATAAAAACGCTTTTACCTTATCCCACCAGATATTATCTGTATTTGATGTGATCACGCACAATAAATAGCAACTACCTTGACAATATAATATGCTTACCCAGGGAGCCGAAGGGGTGTGATATACCAGTTGCCGGACGATAAGAAAGGGGCTGGTGCCAATGGTTACATATAGCGATTTATTCTCTTTTGTAATTATGCTTTGTGCTGTTATAACTCTTGTTGTAACTCTTATAAAACGCAAAAAATAAGCGCCCCTGCTCTGGTAAAGTAAGGCGCTTATTTTTAGCTATTACTCTGCCGGCAGCTAGGTGTTCGCTAGCTTTCGGCTCTCTTGTTAAGCATATTATAACTAATATACATCAATCTGTCAAACAGAAGCCACCGCGCCTCCGGTATTGACACACCAGAGGCGGTGGCAGGACTACACCGGGAAAACCCGATATAATCCCCCAAGACTCCTTCTACTATTCGCGGATATCTGCAAATGTTAAATTCATCTTATACTGATACAATACTTCAGACACAAATTAATGATTTTAACAAAATTATGCTACAGGAATGGGTAAATAGTTATTATGTAGGACATTCTCCAAAATCCGTGCGGAATGCATATGGTTTTTTAAGCAGTGTAATTTATTATTTTACAGATGATATTATTTTCAAGGTAAAACTTCCGGCAAAAATTAAATACGATGCATATGTGCCTAATGATTCAGAGGTTCAGGAACTCATTAACTATTATAAGAAACATGACAAGGATATGCTTGTGATTTGAGGATAAAACTCTTGATTATTTTGAAACTATGCAACATGAAATGCAACACGAAAGAATAAAAGCCTAGTATTTACTAGGCTTTTAGCAAGCACGAGACGGGATTCGAACCCGAATAAATAGTTGATATAATTATCTAAAATTAAACATTCCCTTATTTATATGACAAAATTCATGACAAATTTCTTGTAATAACTCATATTTATTTCATCAATCTTCCTGCTTTAATCAACTCTAACAACCCAACATTCTGAACAGTCGTTCCTGAATAGTTTGTTATCCCATTAATGACAGCAATCTTCTTTCTGTTGCTGTAAGAGCTATCCACCCCGATCTTGTTCAGACAATCGATCAGTGTAAATTCGGGAGTATCATAATACTGTGGCTCCACCGTAATGCTTCCACACTCCGTATACCTGATATTCATGTCCACATTACCATTAATGCCGGGAACCTTGCCATGGGAAGTAAACTGCCAGCCATTTAGCACCGACCTGGATCCTGCTGCCACAGTAGGTTTCTTTGCTTCGTCCGGAATGTTCCCAAACTGCATTACCTTATCGCCTGCATAATATCTGGCCAGCCACAGATCATCATGAATCAAAGAACCATCTATCTGATGTTCATAAGCATATTTACCCATATACAAGCCACATCCATAACCAGAATTAACGATAATCTCTTTGAAATTGTCGTAGATTTCCAATACAGCCTTTTTACCAAGGGCCAACTGCTTGCCATACTCAATATCTGCCCAGATAACAGTATCTTTGCTGGGCATGATGCCATACCCCTGCAAAACCTCTACAACACGCAGCGCTTCCTTCTTTGCTTCCGAATTACTCATGGCATAAGAATATTTATAAAACTCCATCGGGATCCCGTTATCCTGACATCCTTTAATATTGGATGCCAGCTGCTTATCCGGATTCCCGCTTCCCCTAGTGCTCCGCAAGATGGCATACTCCACGCCTGCGGCCTTTACCTTTTTCCAGTCTATGTACCCCTGATTGTCTGAAACGTCGATTCCTAATCTCATTTCCCATCCTCCTTTTCATCTTCATCAACTGTTAATACATCTTCTGTTTTCTGTGCTATGTTCTTTACAATAGGCATCAAAAATGCCGGCATAGGTACATCCGTGTCCTTCAGGTTCTCCAGTATGCTGATCAGCTCGTTACAGATAAGCCATACTGCCACAAAAGCTGCGATCACATAGGTAAAGCCCCATGTAAAGCCAAGGGTTGTTGATGTGTACATAAGAAGCTTGTCCACTACTGCCCCGACAACAATCAGCATCCACATAGCCACCTTTTTGAAAATTCCCCGAATACTTTTATAAGAGCTGATCTTGGTTTCACGATACTTGGCCGCCATAAGCCCAGTAATATAATCGATGATATTGCACACTACCAGAAGCAGTACAGGAATATACAATATTCCCAGAACAGATGATAAAAAGCTCCCGATTGCCGATGTTACTACATTAAAGATGTTTTGATTTTTCATAATTCCCTTCCTTTCCATTGCGATGCCTCAACTATACATTATTGACATACAAAAGCCCATAACCCTAAAGGTTACAGGCTTAAAAATATTGTTCTGTTTCCATGTCTGAAATTATCCATATTTCATGTTGTTCCCTCCTGTAAAGTCAAAGTATAAGTAACCTTCATTGTCTCTGCCGCCGTCTTTGTGACGGGTGTGGCAAGGTTGTTGATGGTGTACAGTGCCCACGGGTTCATGATGGGTGCAAAGCTCCTATCACTTGAACTGGTGCTGGATGCCCCTATAGCCCCATCCAGTCCATAGATCCGGTAAAAGAAATTGCTGGTCGAAACAGTGGAATAGCCGGCTTCCGTTCCGGTTACCATAAACTGCATCATGGCACGGCCGTATTCCGGGGTAGTATAATATCCCTGCAGCCATCCCATATGGTCCATATGGAAACGCCGGAATCCCCAGTTATTATCTGCAAGCGCCTGCTGGCTTTCATAAGGCATTGTTATCTGCGATACGTCCGTATTATCTTCAAGATTTATCCTGTATAAGGTAAAGTCTGCTGCCACAACATAGATGTAATCTTCCAGAATGACATAGCTGGAAAAATTCGGTCCTTTATCATCCATCCGGATCTGTTTTCCGGTCGTATTGGTTATTTCTAAATACGTAGTTTCTCCAGTGTCCACATTGTATCGGTTGATGGTAAGGGTACCGCCTGCATTGATCACGTTGAAATTACTGTTCATGACAACAAAATCTATATACCCGTTAACAGTCCCACAGGATGCATAAGTGGGATTTGTAAGGGCCGCATCTTCTTTTATGGGGATCCTGACCTCTTCCCCGCCATGATCTATGTACCTGCAGTCGGACACAAATACATCCTTGGCCGGGAGGCGGTATTTTGTCAGTTTGATCTCTTTTGTAGCTTTATCAATACTGTCATATAGAATGATGATCCCCCGTACATAATCCATGTACATGATGTTCATTGCAAAATTTTGCGACAGGACCCAGTTTACAGGGGGATAACCGGACCAGGCATTTCCCATCAGGACATTATCCCAGACATTGTGGTTAAACCCGATCCTTCCTCCCAGAAGTGGCAGAAGGCAGGCGCATTTTATCTGCCCGTTTGCCTGGTTGGTGGAAAAATCCCATACAAGCTTTACCGTTTTCCGGTCTTCCGATATGCTACTCTCCTCTTCATTGAAACTTCCCATGTTGGTGTCGATGCCTGTATATGCCAGATCACATCCCCTGCCTACTTCTTTAATGCCTTCCGGTGCAAGGAAATAATCAGGATCCTCTTCTATATTGGAATCAAAAAGTACAAGCCCTTTAAATAAATACAGCAGTCCTGTGGTATTGACCTGGTTCATGATGACCGACAGGAAGTTCACTCCAAGGGCGCCATAAGGCGCTGTGGCCTGCCTGAGGGCGTTGGTCAGCATATTTTTATCTGTAGTGGTCCTTTTCTCTCCTGTAGCCGTGTTTTTTAGTTCTATGGTTGTTTTTCCTTCTATCACTCGTTTTCCTCCTCTTCTATACAACTGATATCATCCTGGAATGGTCTTATCTGCAGGGGGATCAGCTCTATATATTCCGTTTCCTCCCTGTTGATCCTGATAGGGTCATAGCTTGTAAATCCTGTTCTGTCGTTGCATGGCAGTATTTCAAGGGGAAGGGTATTGATATAAGGCACATCATCACTTGCTGATATGGTCCCGTCCCATCTGTCATTAGATGCCAGCCCCTGCCCATACAAAGCGCACCGTACACCATATACCGCAATCATTCCTTTGGGAATGGTTTTATCAATATCCGGTTCTATATTCTTTGGATTTCCTTTTGCCAGGGACTCGGCATAAGTCCTGACTGCTTCTATTTCCGCCTTCAATATCCGCTCTTCACTTTCAACATATTCCGTATAGGCAAGCACCCTGAAAGTATTCCTGGTATTTTCCTTATCACTCAGATAAAGCATGACTGATACTGTATTCTGGCCCTTGTGCAGATAAGTCAGATTAGCTGTGTCTGGCACTTCCATGAAGTTTTTAGTATATCGCAGGCCCAGATAACCGTCACTTTCCATTTTTACCTGTATCGTCATGACAAATATTGATTTAGTTTCACTTGAAGCCGCATAATTGATCGATGCTACTTCTGTTTCCCTTGTATTGATTTGGTAGCTTTTGGCATTTGTATAGGTATGCACTACCACATCCTTCTGCCCGATATCAGTTTCCATACTGGTCAATTGCTTTGATACCCTTGATTTAGCACTGGATAGTTTTGGATTTCCTCCGGCGCTCTTCAACCTGCATTTACTCCTGTACTGCCAGTCATAATAGGTTATGTATGCCTTTATCTCTTCATTGTCTTTCCCGATCTCCTCTACAGAAACAAGATCTCCCAGATCTATTGCCGGGTTTCCTATGCAGTCCATTTCACAGGGTGTATAAATTATTTCCTGAAGCTGCTGCCAGATAGCATCCAGCACAGTTTCTTTGAACTCCTCCACTCCCTGGATTATCGGAATGTCTCCCATGTCATACAACAGGCCATCCGGCATTGACGTATTTTCCCGGGAATACAATTGATAAGCGCCATCCTTCACAAATCTGACCTTTAACGCCTGAAAATAAGTTCTAAAATCCGATACGGAAACATTGTAGCGTTCTCCGCTTTTTATGGTCCAGCACTTCTCCTTCGCATATCGGCATATCTTAAGTTTTCCGAATCTGTCAAAAAGCACAAACCCGCAAAGTACATGGGCAATATAGGAAACAGCATCACGATAGGTCTCTATCCTGTTTGCATACAAAGTCATCAGGGCAGTTCCATTGGCAAAGCTTTCAATCTCTTCCCGCGTCTGTGCCAGCTCTACACCGCATTTTTCTGCAATAAACAAGAGGAGGTCATAAGGCGCACCGTTTGTATCCTCCTCCAGATCTTTTTCAAGCAGGATCATGTGATCAAGGCAGGTTATAGATAAAAGATTTCCGCTTCTGTTACATTCCGATACCGTATAAACTCCCATGGGAATCTCTTCATACTCTTTTTCATCCACTTCCAGAAAGAAACTGAACCGGAATACAGCATTATACATTTCATACCGATCTACATCGGTTTTTAATCCGAGGGACGCCTCTGCCGAAAAAACTGCTCCCCATTCAAATTCGCTTCCATTGACACACTGATTTGTCACGGAAAGACTTTTTTCATAGAGCGTATCATGATTGACTGGTATGACTCTTCCCGTTTCTGTCATTATTTCCCCTTCGACATAATATTCTCTTACATTCCGGGAAATGGCTTCCCTGTACTTTTCTGAAACATTATACATATCAATTACCCGTCATATTAAAGTTTACATCCCACAGACATCCGTCAGCATCTGATTTAAGCTCAATGGAGCGGTCTCCCACGTACATATCCCTTGTCAGCATTGTGCCAAAATAAAATTCCACAGAAGTGGATGCTCCTTTCACAGAATCCAGCAATCCTCTCATCTGCTCATCTGTCAGTTTTTCCCATGAGATCTGCAATTTGTATACCGGATCGTCCCCGCCACGTATCCGGTCCCTCTGCATTTTTCCCTTTTCCAATCTTCCGCTGCTTGCTGAATCAATATCACTCTCAGTAACCTTATATCCAACAGGGGGCTCCGGTATGAAGCCCCCAAATTTTACCAATACCATCTTATCCTCTCCCCTACTTTCCTCCGCTTCTCAAATTACGTATTTCCTCAGCAGAAATAATAATCTCTTCCAGCCTGCTTTGTCCGATATTAACATTGATAACAATGTCCCCTGTATCAGCCTGCATTGCTGTCTGCGGCTGTGGTATCATCATTGCCAGGGCGTTTACCGCTTCAAATATGACGCCTCTCATAGCGCTTACAAGCTGTTCCAGTGTAAATCCTGCTGCCTGTCCTTCCGTACTGATCCTGCCAGACAGCTTTTCAATGACTTTATCTGCAATAGCATCACGCCATTCCATGTTGCGCTCCAGCGGAACTACCGCTTCCCTCTTACCGTTCTCTCCCATCATCGCCAGGGTAGGAGTATTGATAATGCCGCCCTTCGCATACCATTTCACTCCTATACTGGGCACTGACGGCGGATTCAGATTGAATTTGCCTGATATGGTAAAGTGCGGCAGTTTCAGATCCGGAAGTTTCCACTGAAAGTTGAACAGTTTCTTAATAAAATCTATTCCGCTTTTCACAATATCCTTTGCACTGTTTATTTTTGCACTGATCGTATTTTTGATGGTATCAAAGATGCTTGAAACTATCGTTACAATGCCTTTCAGGGTTCCTGAAATATGCGTTGTGATCAAATTCCAGACAGCTTTGATATTATCGCCGATGGCATTCATGACGGTGCTGGTAATGCTTTTAACCGTTTCCCATATGTTTGAAACAAAAAAGCGGATGTTTTCCCCTGCATTGGAGATAACCCCGGCAATTAAGTCCCACATTGTTTTTACCAAAGAGGTAATGGCATCAGAAGCTGCATGGAAAATGCCGATCACGGTATCCCAGATCAGCTGTACGATTCCTGCAATAACGTTTACTGCCGAAGTCAAGGTCCCAACAATAGCATTGAACAAAGCTCCAAACAGTCCGCTTACAATCTCACAAAAGCCTTGGAAAACCAGCTTAATACCTTCCCAGCATTGCTCCCAATCCCCTTTAAAGATTCCTGTCAGGAAGTCCAATATTCCACTTAGAATGTCAAATAAGCCACCTAATGCATCCGCTATCCCTGCGAAAATGTCCAGAGTAATACTACCTATGGATTCAATAAGCGGCGCTATGACAGGTCCAAGCGTATTTGTTATAAAATTAAAGAAAGGCACTAAAATATTCTGGAAAAAAGTATTGGTAAAATCGGCCAACTTTCCAAAATGTTCTATTGCTTTATTTATTACAGGTTGTACATGTGCTTCCCATACTTCACTAAACTTTACTGCCAGATTATCAAGAACTGGTGCGATATACTGATTGTAAGTATCCAGCATTACTCCAAATATGGAACTAAATCCATCGGCTATTCCTTCAAATGCAGGCTTGACTTTAGCATCATATACTTCAAAAAGTTTATCAAAAGACTGTTTGACTGATTCATTTAATGCTTTCAGTACTGTGCTAATGGGTTCCAGGGTGTTCTCCAGAGCTTCTTTGATTTTGTCCTTATTATCAATAATTGGCTGGACAAATAATTTCAGATAATCTCTTCTCAGTTCTCTGGAAAGCTGTTCCAGGCCTAAGGATGTATTCGCAAAAATTCCAATCAAATCAGCTGTGCACTGTTTTGCTATATCTCCCCGGAACACTTCGAATATATCGGCAAGTGCTTCTGCAAAGTCTCCTTTCAGTTCATAAATCTCCCCTGTTGCATCAAAAATTCCTACCAGTCGATCTTTAATAAAATCTTTATTCTGCTCAAGGTATTTATCTATGCCACCAACAAGATTCTCTATAAGGCTCTGCCCTATACTGAATGTCGCCCCTGTTATCTGTCCAAGGGCATACGCTATCTTATCAGCGCACTCATTGGCAGAAGCAACGACCTGCGGATCTGTAAATATATCAATAAGACTTTGCTTAATGCCCCTCAGATGTTCCTTGGTCCTTTCAATACTTGCCAGAAAGTCATCCCCAAGCCCAGCCTTAAATCCACTCTTGAAGAGGTTTGCGAGCTCCTTCAACCGTTCAATTAACGGATTGATCTTCTTTTCCGCCGCATCCGCATCATCCGAAAGCTCCGCAAGCTCTCCAAAATCTACACTTCCTCCACTGATATTGCCGGATCCTGATGAAGTATCATTTTTATCCGGCATCCTGTTTATTTCATCAAAGCCCATCAGGGCTTTCATTTCCTTGGCGGCTTTTTTTGCAGCGCTCCCCACTCCGTTTGTGGCATCGCTGATCCCATCTGCTGCAGATGCAAGGCCTTCTGCTGCCGCCGTAGTTTCCTGTATACCCTTGCCGGGGGATGATTTGTTTCCGGTAAGTAATTCCGTAAAGGACTTAAAGGCATTGGCCAGTGTCGCTATCTTGCCCAAAACCGTATTGATAATCTTGATAACCGGTGTCAGGATATTGATAAGCCCCTGACCTATGGTTGCCATAATGGACTCCACATTCAGTTTTAATATCCTGACCTGGTTCGCCCAGCTGTCAGAAGTTCTTGCAAAGTCCCCCTGGGCGGCTGAAAGCTTATCCTGGACAAATGCATAACGTAGAGCCACCTTTTCAGCTTCTGACATAGCCTGTGTGGTTTTTCCGTACCCGTTCGCCAGGGCATAGGCATCCAGGGCGCTCTGGGTCATAACAACACCCAGATCCTTTAAGGTTTCTGTTTCGCCCGTAAAAACTGACTTCAGCTTTGTATAGGCTTCATCCTGGGAAATGTTATAAAAAGACGCCACATCCCCGGCAAGGCCGGTCAGGGTCTTACTCATGTCATAAGCCTGCTCCTCCGAAAATCCAAAGGCTTTTGCCATGGCTCCAAAAGTACCGGTATACTTTTTCGCCATGGTCTCTGAAAGCCCGAAAGAAGCAGCCGCGCTTTTGGCAAATTCATCTACCTGTGCGCTCATATGGGGAAAAACAACATCTACAACATTTTGTACCTCTGCCAGATCAGATCCCAGATCAACACATTTTGCCCCAAAATCCACGATCTTTTTTACTGCGAAGATAGATGCAAGGGCTGCGGCCGCCTTTTTGGCCGTCCGCTGTATCCCTGACATCTGCTTATTAAAGTCATTGCTGTTTAAGACCAGGTCAAGCCCGATCTCCCCCGCCTTTGTTCTTGCCATTTCAATACACCTGCCTTTATGAAAAGACAGGCACATCGGCACAACGTCTTATAATTTCAATTCAAATTCTTTGCTGCATTCCTTATTCTTGCATTTAAAAAAAATGCCTTTGCAGCTGGCATCCTTTGACTTAAATGCATTTACGTTATGCCCGCAATACGGACACTTTACTTTTTCTTTTCCCTTTATTCTCTCTGCTTCAATTTCCAATCCCTCCCGCCATGGATATAAAAGCATTCTTAAGCTGTTCCAATACCTGCCCCATATCCACATTTGATACTTTCCTGTGTCTGCTGCGCCATTCATTCCTGATCCTGTTCTGCTGCTTTGTAAAGTGTTTTAAAACGTCTTTATCGTCCTCAGCCCGTATGCTTACCATTCTTCCCAAAGGTGTGTCCGGTCCGATACCCACCAGCAGATCACGGAATTCATCCCATTTCATGGTATCCAGTTTTTCCGACAGCCTTATCCCGTACTGCGTTTGAAAGGAAGCGACTACCAAGCCGAAATCCTCTATCAGATCATAGTACGGGTCTACGCTTCCCCCTCATCATCAGCATCCCCACGGATCAGGTCCATTGCCTCTGACATGATAGTCTGGAAATCTTTGAAGGACAGATGCATCTTATCAAGTTTCTTACGGTCTTTTTCACTGAAAATCTTTCCATAAGCTTCAATGGTTGCTTCCGATTCATTTTTATTTGAAAATAAACCCATAATTTCCAGCATAGTCTTTGCTTCCGTATTTACCTCAAAAGATTCTCCTTTGATGACCAGCTTCGGATTTGCGTCAAAACTCAGTTTATCTGTAATATCAATTGTTTTTGCCATGGTTTTTCCTCCTTGTTCCGGGCCGGGCATGGTATCCCGGCCACATTTATTATGCTGCGGGCGTCACTTTGGGTTTTCCGTTACTGAGCACTTCAAATTCCAAAGGTCCCACGTTTGTGGAGTCTCCCGCTCCGATGTTAGTGACATTGAAT
>ULTO01032984.1_pt1 | contig 21025 bp, 15 predicted proteins | sample 1957601 | NCBI WGS metagenome assembly ULTO01 (sample SAMEA4835734, study PRJEB28245) | human gut metagenome | biome: gut microbiome; material: fecal sample | place: Denmark | collected 2008 | reverse complement strand
CCCGCGCCGATCGCAGCCGCGATAGGTTCTTCGATCAAGGAAACATCCCTGGCGCCGGCCTGATAGGTAGCGTCTTCTACCGCTTTCTTTTCGACCTCTGTTACGCCGCTGGGTACGCATACCACAATCCTCGGTTTTCTAAAGGACTTCTTGCCCAGAGCCTTCTGGATAAAATATTTCATCATTTTTTCCGTTACCGTATAATCAGAAATAACGCCCTGGCGTAAAGGTCTTACCGCCATAATATTTCCCGGCGTTCTTCCCAACATCAGCCTCGCATCTTCCCCGATGGCACGGATCTTATTGGTATCTCTGTCAAAAGCGACTACGCTGGGCTCCTTTAAGACGACGCCCTTCCCTCTTATATAAACCAGTATGCTGGCTGTTCCCAAGTCAATTCCAATATCTGTGTACTTCATTGTACAAACCCCTTTCTGCTTTCTATCTATACATCAACCCGTAGGTCTAAATTCGCATATCGCTTTATTATAGCGCACTTCATAGGGTTTTTCAAAGGGTTTTATTGGAATTCATATATTTTTCATGATTTTCATAAAAAAATTATCGACAAAAACCTGCATCCTCAGCAAATATGAAGTTTTTAAACACAAAAAAGCGCAGAAAACAAAACAGTTCCTTCTGCCCTCTTTCCACGCATCCATGCTGAATAATATTTCGGCATAATCTTATAAAAACTTAATATACAATTCCATAAAATCAATAAAAAAGCTGCCGGAAAATCCGATTTCCCGACAGCCCTTCTGCTACTATACAATATTCAGTTCCATTGAAAGATCCTATAATCCGTACTCTCTCATAATATTAGCAAACTCAGGAGAATTGGAAAATCCCTTCAGAACCTGAGTACGGTCCATCGCTCCGGAGTTTAATTTACCTACCCAGTCTGCCAGACCAGCCGCATCGTATTCCCTTCCCAGGAAAGTGCGGTACAGAACCTTTACATAGTCTTCATTATTTAAATTCTTGTTGCGGAATTCAGGGGACTCAAAGAATCCTGTTGTGGATACATCCGTTACGCTCCAGCCGCCGCTTACAATACGGTTGCACCAGTCATTCAGACCGTCCACATCGTAAGGTCTGCCCAGAGCCTGAGTATATAATCTTGCCACAAACAGAGTAGCTCCGTAGTTTTTGTCCCTGCCTTCCAAAGCTGTGGTCGTTCCTCTGTTAATTCCATAGCTATTGCAGATATTCTCAAACTCTGCCGAACCGGCAAAACCGTTAAATACACCTCTTCTGGATACGCCGTTATTTAACATATTCATCCAGTATGCCTTTCCGGAAGAATCGGAATCCCTGTTCATCATAACCTTATAAAGCAACTCCACAAATTCACTGTCGCTTACGTTGCGCATTTCTAACTCAGGACTAAAGAAGAAACCTACTGCAACGCCGCTGCCCGTGTTCTGCTTGTTCATCAGTTGTTCCACCCAGTCATTTAAGCCGCCTGCATCAGGCTCCCTGTTCAATACAAAGGAATAAAGGCGTCTTACGAAAGCTTTGACCTCGCCGCGTCCGGTATAGTCGTCCATCCCCCTTACGTAATTAACAAGGGGAGCCAGTTCCTCCAAATGGTAACCGATGGAAACATATTCGATATCGTTATTGGAATTGACTACATACATAGCGGGAACATAATAAGTAAAATTGCCTTTTGCACCGCAGGCCATTGCTACCAGAGAAATAGCTTCATCAAAGAAATCCCCTTCCTGGCACAAACGGGTAAAACGAAAACCGGACTGACCTGCAATACCGTTTAAAAGTCCGGCGCCGACCGCATTTGTATCTCCTGCGATAATTTCAACGCGGGAATTTCCACCCAGTTCCCGTTCCAGATAATGAATCGTATCCATATCAAGAACATATCCGCTGTTCGTAAAGTTTCCCGATAAAATGATCTTGACTTTTCTTGCTTCACCCTTGGTCGATACCTGATTTCCGTTGGTATCTGTCAATAAAAATGACAATATGTTGTTACTAAGGTCAACGGGGCCCTGAAAATAAAATTGTCCGGCTTCCTCCTGAACTTCATTTCCGCTGATGTCTTCTGCGTTCTCACTGACGCTTTCGGTATCTTCGCCACCGCTTATAAGGAGTCTCGCTCCGTCTGCGGCCAAAACCGTCTGTGCTGACAGGATAAATATCAGCATAACTGTGATCAATAGTTGCAATTTCCTTTTCTTCATGTCTCTCTCCCTCTCATTTTTATTTACAGCATTCCTTTACCCATAAAATTCCACATGATAAAAAATGCCATTTAATTAATAATATTTCTTCCTTGCAGGCTTGTCAATAAATCTATAACGCAAAAAATTCCAAAATCCTGAATTTTTCAAAATTTTGGAATTTTTTAATATTTTGATTATAGTTTTTTAATAATTATGCCTTCCTTACTGTATTTCTGACAACGGCTATAAGCCATATTGTCTCATAATGCCTGCAAACTCCGGGGAGTCGGAAAATCCTCGGAGCACCTCATCCCGATCCTTGACTCCGGAATTTAACTGTCCGGTCCAGTCCGCAAGGCCTGCCGCATCATACTCTCTTCCAAGGAAGGTACGGTAGAGAACCTTGACATACTCCTCGTTACTCAGATTTTTATTTAAAAATTCCCGGGAATGAAAGAATCCCGTCGTGGACACATCCGTTACGCTCCAGGTCCTGCTCACGATGCGGTTGCACCAGTCGTTTAATCCCTCCACATCATACCCTCTGCCCAGAGCCTCCGTATACAGTCTGGCCACAAAAAGAGTAGCTCCGTAATTTTTGTCCCTGCCCTCTGTCGCTTCAGGGGTTCCCCTGTTGATCCCGTACTGGTCGCAGATGCCCGCAAATTCTGTGGAACCGGCAAATCCGTTAAACACTCCCATTCTGGATACGCCGTTACGGAGCATATTCAGCCAGTATTCCTTTCCGGTCGGGTCGGAACCGCGGTTCATCATAACTTTATATAAAAGCTCCACAAAATCCTGGTCGCTTAAATTCCTCATTTTCATTTCATCGCTGAAAAAGAAACCGACCGCAACCTCCGTTCCGGTTCTTTCCCGGGCAGTCAGCTTATTCTTCCAGTCATTTAACCCGCCTTCATCAGGTTCCCTGTTCAATGCATAGGCATAAAGACGGTAAACAAATCCGTCCACTCCCGTTCTCCTGCCGACCTCATCCAGCCACGGAGGCTGTACCGTACCTCCCGGTTCCGATGTTCCAGGCGTCGAAGGTTCCGCCGGAGGGGTCGGAGGGGTTACCGGCGTTGAAGGTTCCTCAGGCGTCGTCCCCGGTGTTCCGGGTGTTTCAGGCGTTCCGCCCGACCACTGCATCTCCTTTTTCCGTACCACTACCGTAGAGGAATTCACGGCCTGGGTGGCCATATAAACAGTCTTTCCGTAACTGCAGGTATCCAGATAGATCAGATTGCTTCCCGAATTTTCACAACAGGTCTCAAAGCCGCCGTCCGTTTCCCTGAGCATGATAACCTGATTGGAAACATTATCCCGGTAGGTCAGGGCAGCCACGCCTTCCACGATCTCCATGGAGGGAGAATAGAAATCTTTTACCTGCGCAACAACCGTATCCTTCCACTGCGTCCCATCGTAAACAGTCATTACGGGATTGGCTCCCTGTTCTCCCACAAACCCATACAATACGCCGTCCTTGACCTGTAATATGTGGCTGTTGGACTTTAAGGAATATTCATGCACAGTGCTCCATGCGGATGTATTGACATCATAAGCGTCGATCTTCCCCTTTCCGTTGGGAAAATCGGAATAGGCCAGATAAAACCTTGAACCCAGCTTTGCTACCGACGGCGTGCTGAAATAACCCGCCGTCAGGGTATCCGTTATTACCCTGCCGCTCTTTAGATCCCGGATGACCATTTTTGCCCTGCCTCCCGATATGGATTCAGTAAAAGCCGCATAAATATCATTTCCGTCTACGACCAGCTGCAATCCCAGAGGATACTGGACGGAACCCAGACTTACCGCATTGCTCCAGCTGTTTCCGTTCAACTTCCTGTATACCGGCAAACCGCTGCTGCCGTTCAGATAAGCGACATACAGTTCTCCGCCGCAGACAGCCAGCACCGGATAGGGCATATTGTTCCCTGTACTGAGAGTACTTCCCACCTGTTCCCAGGAACCTGCGCTCTCGTTCCAGCGTTTTACCTTAACGCCGCTCCCCGATCCATATGTCAGATAAAGCTTTCCTGTTGCAGGATCAGTATAAAGAAAAGGGTCTCCTGACACATCGGTCCCCGCATTTTTCCCCAGGGAATCCCAGACATCTGCAGTGCTGTAATCTCCGAAATCCACTTTAAAGGTAATGCTGTTGCCGTCCGCAGACAGCTTCAGATCACTGATACGAACGCCGCTGTTTTTGCCGTCGGAATAATACAGGGTGTTTTCCGTAAAAGGCTTGCTCAAATCCGTACTTCCGTATTCCGTTTCTCCCGCGGACACGTCAAGGGCCGCCTTCGATACAAGATTGATTCCATATGAATCCACATCCGCCGCCTTTTCCGGATCCGTTACTCCCGGCCTGTAAACATAGATGTGATTTTCGCCGCCGCTGTTGCCCTCGTCCGTAGTACTTGTATCCACGCGGTACATCAGAAGACCGGATGAATAGATTTTATTTTCAAATCCATTTATATCCGGATTCTTTTTCCTGTATTCAAGACATATGATCTCGGAATCCGCCTCCGGCATAGGCGTTTTGATGGTAAAAAGCTTATTGCCGCCCTGTTCCGAAACCGCAGTCAGGGTATAAGTGCCGCTTTTTGTAATTTCAGACGAAGCGATCCACCCTCTCTGGGCCCGCGAGTACCCCAAAGGATATTGCAAAAAGCAGGTAACACTTGCCATAATATCCCACATTCCTACCGGCGTCCCCGAATCATCAAAGCGATATAGATCCTTAAAATCCAGCGTATGCAGGAATTCATGGGCGATCACACCCTGCTGTGCGCTGACTCCCACGCTTCCGTCATCCGTAACAAGAGATGAGGAACAAAGCGCATTGTATTCGCTTACCCGGAGGCCCGCCGCACCAAAGGTTTCCGTGCCGCCGTACTGGGCCCTGTAAGAATGTTTCTGCCCGTTTATATTATCTCCCTGCACGATAATGGTAAGAGTATCCAGAATGCCCCTGTTTAAATTGTCCAGCTTTGTCTGGGAAGTATCCACGGGAATGATTCCGTTATTGATTGCTGCAAGTACCTCTGTGATCATCTGGGAATCCTGGTCATATCTTGTCTGGGTCAATTCCAGGGTACGGACTCTCGCCACTCCGTCACTTCCTATATATTCCTGGGGAAATACGTTAACGACTTCGACCCGTCCTTCTGAGATGGTCTTAATATAATTGGAAAAGGAGTTATCGCCGCTGCTGCCCGTTCCGCCGTCGTACATATCCCTGATCAGCTGCCAATTGTAGTTGACAGAACCCCAGGTAGTAGTGGAAGAGGCATTAAAAACATCACGGGTATCGCCCTTCATTTTGACAAAAATGACCATATTGGCTATTTTTTGCGGATCCGCTCCTTTAACCGGCAGAGCAGTCATGGGAAATACAAGTCCTGCCACAAGCAGGAGGCCCATAAGTAAATATGCAATCCGGGAAATTTTTCTCATTTTAAACATATCTGCTTTCCTCCTTAAGTCAATTACCCTGATACCAAACCGTCCGGGGCACTATGTGCATCTTCAGTTTCACATATAGTATTATATGATTTTACCTTATTTCTTTTTCAACATTCTGTCAATATATAATCCCGTATAAGAAGCCTTATTCTTAGCAATTTCTTCAGGCGTTCCCGTAGCGATTACCGTTCCACCGCCGTTTCCGCCCTCGGGCCCCATATCGATGATATAATCCGCCGTCTTGATCACGTCCAGGTTGTGCTCGATGACCACCACCGTGTTGCCGCCTTCCGCCAGCCTGTGAAGGATCTCCACAAGCTTGTGCACATCTGCAAAGTGCAGTCCGGTTGTGGGCTCATCCAGGATATAAATGGTCTTTCCCGTGCTTCTGCGGGACAGCTCCGTTGCCAGTTTGATGCGTTGGGCTTCTCCTCCCGACAGGGTAGTGGAAGGCTGCCCCAGTTTTACATAGGAAAGCCCCACGTCATAAAGGGTCTGGATCTTGTTACGGATAGAAGGCACATGCTCAAAAAATTTTACCGCCTCTTCCACCGTCATATCCAGCACGTCGTAAATATTTTTCCCTTTATACTTTACATCCAGGGTCTCTCTGTTATAGCGTTTCCCGCCGCAGACCTCGCAGGGCACATAGACGTCCGGCAGGAAATGCATCTCGATCTTGATAATGCCGTCGCCGCTGCAGGCCTCGCATCTGCCGCCCTTTACATTAAAGCTGAAGCGTCCCTTCTTATAGCCTTTCGCCTTGGCGTCCGTTGTTCCCGCGAACAGATCCCTTATCATGTCGAATACGCCCGTATAGGTTGCGGGGTTGGAACGGGGCGTCCTTCCGATGGGGGACTGGTCAATGGCGATCACTTTATCCAGATTTTCCACTCCCGCGATCGTCTTATACTTACCCGGTATGGTCCTTGCCCGGTTCAGCTTTTTGGCCAGGGTCTTATATACGATCTCATTCACAAGGGAGGATTTTCCCGATCCCGAAACGCCGGTCACACAGGTAAAGATCCCTAAAGGAATATCCACATTGATGTTCTTTAAGTTGTTTTCCTGTGCGCCTTTTACCTTAAGCCATCCCGTTGGTTTTCTCCTTTCGGCAGGAACGGGGATCTTCAGAGCGCCGCTTAAATACTGGCCTGTAACGGATTCCTTTACCCCCATGATCTCCTGAGCCGTTCCGCAGGCCACCACTTCCCCGCCGTGGCTTCCCGCACCGGGACCGATATCCACCACATAATCCGCCTCCAGCATGGTGTCCTCATCGTGCTCCACGACGATCAGCGTATTGCCCAGATCCCTCAGATTCTTCAACGCGGCCAGCAGCTTGTCATTATCCCTCTGATGCAGGCCGATGCTGGGTTCGTCCAGAATATAGCATACGCCCACAAGTCCGGAGCCTATCTGTGTGGCAAGGCGGATCCTCTGCGCCTCCCCGCCGGAAAGGGATGCCGTTCCCCTGGAAAGGGAGAGGTATTCCAGTCCCACATCCTTTAAAAATCCGATCCTGGCACGGATTTCCTTTAAAATCTGGCTGCCGATCAGCTTCTGCTGGCTGCTTAACTCCATATGCTGCAGGAAATCGTAGAGTTCTCCGATGGAATAGGAGGTAATCTCATAAATATTTTTATCACAGACCGTTACCGCAAGGGACTCTCTCTTTAACCGCCTTCCCTTACATAAAGGGCAGGGCGTGATCCTCATAAAGGATTCATATTCCGCTTTGATGATCTCGGAGGAAGTCTCCCTGTATTTGCGCTGCACGTTTCTGACAAGGCCTTCAAAAGCAATGGGATATACGCCCTTTCCTCTCTGGCCCTCGTATTCTACCAGAACCTGATGACCGTCGGTACCGTAGATCAAAACATCCTGAACCTCTTTGGGGTATTCCTCAAAGGGTGTGTCCAGATCAAAATGATATTCCGCACCCAGAGCCTGTAAAACCGCATTGGTAAAGCTCCCCTTGCTGTTACAGGACTGCCATCCCATGACCGTAATGGCCCCGTCGTTGATGGAAAGGGATTTGTCCGGTATCATCAGATCCTCATCAAATTCCATTTTGTAGCCCAGACCCAGGCAATCGGGACAAGCTCCAAAGGGATTGTTAAAGGAAAAGCTTCTGGGTTCGATCTCATCAACGCTGACGCCGCAGTCAGGACAGGAAAAGCTCTGGGAGAAATTCATCTGCTCTCCTTTTACCACATCAATAAAAAGAAGCCCCTCCGACAATTCCAGGGCATTTTCCACCGAATCCGTCAGACGCTTTTCGATGCCTTCTTTTATCACAAGCCTGTCCACAACGATCTCTATATTGTGCTTTAAATTCTTTTCCAGCTTGATATCCTCGGACAGGTCGAAGAGATTTCCGTCGATCCGCACCCTCACATAACCGCTGCGCTTTGCGCGCTCCAAAACCTTTGCATGCTCCCCTTTTCTTCCCCTGACGATAGGGGCAAGAACCTGGATTCGGCTTCCTTCGGGAAGCTCCATGATCTTATCCACCATCTGGTCCACGGTCTGCCTTGCGATCTCCCTGCCGCACTCCGGACAGTGGGGAATGCCGATCCGGGCGTAAAGGAGCCTGAAATAATCATAAACCTCCGTTACGGTCCCCACCGTGGAACGGGGATTGCGGTTGGTAGATTTCTGATCAATGGATATTGCCGGGGACAGGCCCTCGATCTTTTCCACATTGGGCTTTTCCATCTGGCCTAAGAACTGCCTTGCATAAGAAGACAGGGACTCCATATAACGCCTCTGTCCTTCCGCATAGATCGTATCAAAAGCCAGGGAAGACTTTCCCGAACCGGAAAGCCCCGTCAGAACGACCAGTTCATTCCTCGGAATATCCAGATCTATATTTTTTAAATTATGCTCGTTAGCGCCGCGTATCTTAATAAATTCCTGCTCTCTTTTTGCCATCTTCTTTTCCTCTGCAAACACGCTTCCCCGGTCTGTCTCCGCCGAATACTGCCGCCGGCTTCTGCCTTAACAGACCGGTTTTAATTTTCCTTTCCTAATATTTCCAGCTGCTTTTTTAATTCTATCATTTTATCCCTAAGCTCAGCCGCCGCCTCAAAGTTCAGATCGGCCGCCGCTTTTTTCATCTGCTTCTGGATTCCCGCGATCAGCTTCTTAAGTTCTTCCCTGCTCATGGATTCGGGATCTTTCTCAAACTGAACCTCTTCCTTGGCAATGGTCTTTGAAATACTGATCAAATCCCTGACCGCCTTCTTAATGGTCTTTGGCGTAATACCATGCTCCTCGTTATAACGCATCTGGATCTGGCGCCGCCTTGCCGTTTCGTCTATGGCGATCCGCATGGAATCCGTTATGGTATCCGCATACATGACCACGTGGCCGTCGGAATTTCTGGCGGCACGCCCGATGGTCTGCACCAGGGAAGTGGCGGAACGAAGGAACCCTTCCTTGTCCGCATCCAGAATAGCCACCAGGGATATCTCGGGAATATCAAGTCCCTCCCTTAAAAGGTTGATACCCACCAAAACATCAAAAACATCCAGACGCATATCCCGGATGATTTCCGCCCGTTCCAGGGTATCTATATCGGAATGGAGATATTTGACCCGTATCCCCACTTCCTTCATATAATCCGTCAGGTCCTCCGCCATCCTCTTTGTAAGGGTCGTGACCAGGACCTTGTTTTTATTTTCCGTTTCTTTGCGGATCTCTGAGATCAGGTCGTCGATCTGTCCTTCCACCGGACGGACAAACACCTCGGGATCCAAAAGCCCCGTAGGACGGATGATCTGTTCTGCCCGCAGCATTTCATGATCTTCCTCATAGACGGAAGGGGTAGCGGAGACGAACATCATCTGGTCGATCTTGCTCTCGAACTCCTCAAAGCAGAGCGGCCTGTTGTCTAAGGCCGAAGGCAGCCTGAAGCCGTATTCCACCAGCGTTGTCTTGCGGGAGCGGTCGCCTGCGAACATTCCTCTGATCTGGGGGACCGTAATATGGGACTCATCCACGATAATGAGAAAATCATCCCTAAAGAAATCCATCAGAGTATGGGGCGTAGAACCCGGCTCCATACCGCTTAAATGTCTGGAATAATTTTCAATGCCGGAGCAAAAACCTGTCTCCCGCAGCATCTCAATATCAAAATTGGTCCGTTCGGAAATGCGCTGGGCCTCTAACAGCTTGTCCTCGCTTTTAAAAAAGCGGACCCGCTCTTCCATTTCCGCTTCAATATCCCTGCATGCCCTGTTGATCTTCTCCTGGGGCACCACATAGTGGGAAGCGGGAAAGATGGTAATATGACTGAGTTCCGCATGGACATTGCCCAAAAGCGGGTCAACCTCACAGATCCTGTCGATCTCATCCCCGAAAAACTCCACCCTGATCAAAAATTCCCCGCCCTCGGCAGGATAGATCTCCAGAGTGTCTCCCCTTACCCGGAAGCAGCTTCTCTGTAGGTCAAGATCATGGCGTTCATACTGAATGGAAATCAGTTCCCGTATGACTTCGTCCCTGTCCTTATTCATACCGGGACGCAGGGAAACCAACATTTCCATATAATCGTCAGGGCTGCCCAGGCCGTAAATACAGGAGACGCTGGCAATAACGATCACATCCCGGCGCTCCGTCAAGGACGCCGTTGCCGAAAGCCGCAGCTTGTCGATCTCGTCATTGATGGAAGAATCCTTCTCTATATAAGTATCCGTAGAAGGCACATAGGCCTCCGGCTGGTAATAATCGTAGTAGGACACAAAATACTCCACGGCGTTTTCCGGAAAAAACTCCTTAAACTCCCCGTAAAGCTGTCCTGCAAGGGTCTTATTATGGGCGATGACCAGCGTCGGCTTGTTTAACGCCGCTATGACATTGGCCATGGTAAAGGTCTTGCCGGAGCCCGTAGCCCCCAAAAGAGTCTCAAACTGATTCCCCTTCTTAAACCCTTCCACCAGCGCCGCAATCGCCTGGGGCTGGTCTCCTGTAGGCTCATAAGGTGCATGTAATTTGAATATGGATTTTTCTTCCGCCATTTTACCTCCATATGACAAACAGACATATCCGTACAGTTCTTCAGCCTTCTTGTATCGGATACATTTATTTAGCTCTCAAACTTTCTTATTTGCTGTATTTTGCCATAAAAAACTACCGCGCTTGAAGTATATCACACCCAGGCGCGGTTTGCAAACATTTGTTCTGTTTTTACCATAAATTTTCAATTATTTTCTTTCTCAGTCCTTCCGATTCTTTTCCGTGGAACTTTCTGGCAAAGCAGAAGCCGCCCGAGGCAAGAGCATCATAATCTCTCTCTTCCAGGTAAACGGGACTTCCTCCGTCTCCCCGCTCCCAGTCCATATAACGAAGCTCTTTATTTATGATAAACGGCTTCCATTTCCCCCGGCAGAAGCCGTCGTTTAACAGCAGGGTGTGAAAAAAGAATTCCTCAGGGATCTGACAGCGGTACATTGCCTTTTCATATTCGGGATGGGCCTTCACATAGGAAAGAATATCCTTTGCCGCCTGCACAGGCATGGAAATATATACCAGCCCCTTGTAGATTTTTTGAAACTCCCCCAGATTTTTTCTCCGGATCCCCACAAGTTTTTGCAGATTTACCGTAAGGTTCTGCAGCTGCCACAAAAAAGGATTCTTTACATTCTTATCCTGAAAGAGATTGTAGTAATAGTATCTCTTTTTTACGGCCTCATTAAAATCCTTATCTTCAATATAGCTTAAATAAATATGCCCGTCTTCCGTGAATCTCTCATGAAGCCGCTTCGGACTCATAAGAGGAAAATCCTCCCCCGTGAGAAAATGCAGATAGCTTACCTCTTCATCCTCTGCCGCCATCCGCATCAGCTGAAGAAATGCCCTTATATGGCCGTAACCTCCCCAGAAAACGGAATAGAGGCTGACGGCTTTGCAGTTTTTCAAGGCATTCAGCTTCTCCATTTCCGCGCCGCCTATTTCCCGGCTCTTTTTGTCCACATGGATAAAGACCCTATCCTCTTTTGACAAAAAAGAGGCCAGCTCATAAACTGCATCAAAGTCCTTATATGCGGTTATGAGATAGGCCTGTTTTTTATTCATAGGATATTATTCTCCAATCCGGGAACGCAGAATTTCTTTGGCGCGGTTCATCTGATTGTCGGTGCCGTCATTAAGATACGCATCCACATCCAGTTCCAGTTCTTCATCCGGTGCGATTCCCACGCCGTGGATATCCGCGCCGCCGGGCGTATAGTAATGGCTGATGGTCAGCTTGACCGCAGAACCGTCGGAAATGGCGAAGATCTTCTGGACGATCCCCTTTCCGAAGGTGGTCGTTCCCAAAATGATGCCTTTCTTGTAGTCCTTAATGGAGCCTGCCAGGATCTCCGAAGCGGAAGCGCTGTTTCCGTTGACTAAGACCACCAAGGGAACTTTCAGTTCATCCTTTCCGTCACATCCGTACTCCTTCCGCTCTCCGTCCCTGTCCTCAGTGTAAACCACAAGCCCCTTGGGCAGGATGTGGTTGGCAATGGCCACAACCGTTTGAAGGCTTCCTCCCGGGTTATCCCTTAAATCCAGGATAAGGGCTTTCATGCCATCGTCCTTTGCCTGTGAAAGGCTCTCTTCAAACTGTCCCAAGGTCACTTCGTCAAATTCCGTGATCTGGATGGTTGCGATCTTATCCTCATCCATATTGTAGACTACGGTGGGAGTCTCTATTTTTCTCCGCTCCACGGTAAAATCCAGATAATCCAGTTCCCCTTCGCGGTAAACCGTCAGATCCACAGTGGTCTTTTCCGGTCCCTTGATATAGGTCACGATCTCCGAAGTGGTTATATCCCGCATGTCCTGGCCGTTTACCGCCACAAGGAGGTCTTCGGCACGAAGCCCCGCTTCCAGGGCCGGAGAATTGTCCATGACCTTGACGATCTTACAGTATCCCGTGTCCTTGTCAAAACCGATATGGGCGCCAATGCCGTAATAAACGCCTTCATTGGATTCCATGACCGCTTCCAGCTCCTCTTTGGAATAGTAGGTGGAATAGGGATCCCCCAATCCCGCCACAAAGCCGTGGTACAGGCTTTCTTCCAGATCGTTTTCGCTGACGCTTTCCAGATAATACCGGTCGATGCTGTTCTCCAAAAGATGTAGTTTTTCTAAAACCTCATCATCTAAAAGGGTGTCTTCCTCCGCCGCGGCTTTGGTATTGAGGGCTTCTGCACCTACTAACGCCACGGACCTTTGATGGATAAAGACCGCGCTTATAATTCCCATGACCAGGATCCCGGCTAGCAGACCGCCGATAAATCCTTTGATGCCGCCTCCGGATTTGTGAGGTTGTTCCATTTCCTGTGAAAATTCTCTGTCTTCCACTATTATTTACCTTCTTACTATAAAAAATTCCATGGATTAACGTAAGCTCCGTTCCGCCGGACCGAAAAATGCAGATGAGGACCTGTGGACCTTCCCGTAGAGCCTACCGCCGCTATTTTTTGTCCTCTGGTCACTGTCTGTCCCGTTGATACGTACAGGGCCGAAGCATGCATGTAAATAGTATATAAACCGTTACCGTGATTGATCATAATATAATTTCCCATTGTGGAACTGTAAGCGGCCGCTATAACCGTTCCGCTCTCCGCCGCCAATATGGGGCTTCCGTTTGGCGCAGCCATATCGACGCCGTTATGGAACTGCTGGACTCCTAAAGTGGGATGGATACGGTTTCCGTAGTCGTCGGAAATTCTCGTATAAGACGGCGCCGGCCAGCAGAAGGGGCCTCCTCCGTAAACAGGCGTCTCTCCCACATCATTTCCCGATACATCCTCCAGTTCTCTTTCCGCCTGGGCGATCTGCGCCTCTAATGCCGCAATGGTGGCATTCTGCGCCGCAATCTCCGCTTCGTATTCTTTGATCGCCTTTTCCTTGTTGTTAATGTCGGTCTCATAATTTTCGATCTGTTTTTCCTTCTGGTCTATCAGGTCCGACATCTCGCCTTCTTTTTCAGCGGCTTCCTCTTTCGCGGAATGAAGCATTTCCTCTTCTTTTTCCAACTGTTCTTTTAAAAACTCAATAGCTTCTTTTGTTTCCTGGTACTCCTTGAGCATATCCCTGTCATAATTGGAAATTTCCTCGATGTACTCCGCTTTGTTCAACATTTCGGAAAAATCCTCCGCATCAAGGATCAGAGAAATATATGCGGAATTTCCTCTTTCATACATAAACCGAATACGCTGCTCCATGGCTTCATACTGATCCACTTCATTTTCCCGGGCCTCTTTTAACTGCTGCTCGATCTGGACGATCTCCTGCTCCTTTTCGGCGATCTTGACTTCCAGTTCCGCAAGGGTTCCCTGAATAAAGATCAGCTGTCCGTCCAGCTCCACCACATACTCGCTCAAGTCGTTTTTGGCTTCCTCCAGCTTTACCTGCTGCTTTTTGATATCGGAAAGGGTTCCCTGCATATTTCTGCGTTCGTCCTGGGCATTTTGAAGGTCCTGCTTGCTGTTCTCAAGGGCTTCCCTCTTTTCCTCATCCTCATCCGCCTCAGTAGCATAAGCCACCGAAGGCACAGACCACAGCATTATAAAACACATGATGATACTTACAGGCTTTAATAGTTTCTTCATAGCAATGTTCCTCACTACACACGAATGTGTTTTCTGACTGTTGTAAAGCTTCCGATAAAACCGATCCCCACGCCTATGCATACGGATACCGGTACCAACGTATGGAAAATTTCATTTACCGGTATAAATTTTAAAATCGATGACAATACGGTAAATTTGTTTAATACATACCCGATTACATTGCTGTAAATCAGATACACAATTCCCAAAGGTATCAGGGAACCAAAAGCGCCAATCAGTATTCCCTCGATAACAAAGGGGAATCTGACAAAGAAATCCGTAGCGCCGATATACTTCATAATATTGATTTCTTCTTTTCTGACAGAAATTCCAATAGTTACCGTATTGGCAATCAAAAATACGGATACGCATAACAGGATAATGATAATACCGATTGCCACATATCCCACAAGGCTGTTAATACTGGTCAGCGTCCGGGCCGTAATCTCGGATTTATTAATCAATCTGATACCTTCCACAGATTCCAGATAGGTAACCAAAGCAGACTGCATGGAAACATCCCTTAAATATATTTCGTAGTTGGAAGAATTTTTCAAAGGATTATCTTTAAACCCATCAGCATATTCCCCCAGATATTCTTCCTTAAAGCTTTCCCATGCCTCGTCCGCCGAAACAAAGCGAACATGATCCACTTCCGTTCTTGCCTCGATCAGGGAACCGATTTCCGCAATACGTTCTTCGCTCAGGCCCTCGTCAAAAAATACCGTAACCGCCACTCCGTTTTGTGCCTCTTTTACAATATACTGGAAATTTGCAACAATAGAATAAAAAATTCCAAACATGAACAGGCAGGCGCCAATGGTAGCAATGGATGCAAGGGAATACCATTTGTTCCGGAATATGTTTGCGATACCCTGTTTTAACGTATATATAAATGTACTAAATCTCATCTATGTAAGAGCCTTCTTTCTGGTCGCTGACGATAACTCCCTTATTCATCGTAACAACCCTTTTTTTCATCGCGTTTACAATTTCCCTGTTGTGGGTAACCACAAGCACCGTCGTTCCTTTTTCGTTGATCTCCTCTAACAGCTTCATGATCTCCCAGGAATTTTTGGGATCCAGGTTTCCTGTAGGCTCGTCTGCCAAAAGAATGGGCGGATTGTTTACCAGCGCCCTCGCAAGAGCCACACGCTGCTGCTCGCCTCCGGAAAGCTGCTTGGGCCTTGCCTTGTACTTGCCCGCAAGCCCTACAATGGAAAGTACGGAGGGGACATTTTTCTTGATCTGTTTTCCCGGCACCTGCACGATCCTCTGGGCAAAGGCTACATTTTCATAGACGTTCCGGTCCTTTAACAGACGAAAATCCTGAAATACCACGCCTATGTTCCTGCGGAATTTGGGGATCTGGCGATGCTTAAGCCTGCCTACGTTAACGCCGTTTACTTCTATGGTTCCCGATGTGGGGAGCAGTTCCCTCAAAAGAAGCTTTATCAAAGTGGATTTACCGGAACCGCTATCTCCTACAATAAACACAAACTCTCCCGTTTCGATATGAACGCTGACATCATTCAACGCCGGAGCGCCTGTGGAATAAGACTTGCTCACATGGTCTAAAGTTATCATTGTTGTTTTACCTGCTTTCTCTTAATAATCAAAGCTCTCCATATACTTCATGTATTTTACTACCATCAATGCGATCTTAAAAGTGATCGCATCCTCAAACACCCGCAGGTCCAGTCCCGTGCTCTTCTGTAGCTTATCGAGCCTGTAAACAAGCGTATTCCTGTGGATAAAGAGCTGCCTGGAGGTTTCCGACACATTCAGACTGTTTTCAAAAAACTTATGGATCGTCGTGATAGTCTCCTCATCAAAATCGTCAGGACTTTTTCCCCCGAATATCTCCCCGATGAACATTTTACACAAAGGAATGGGAAGCTGATAAATAAGCCTTCCGATGCCCAGCTCACTATAAGCGATGACCCCCCGCTCCTCAAAGAATATCTTTCCTACATCCATGGCCATCTTGGCCTCTTTGTAAGAACGGCTGACTTCCTTGATTTCATTTACGATATTACCGTATGCAACATGAACCCTGGAAATACCTTCTTTTTCCAAAAGCCCCTTAATGCCCAAAGCTGTTTTTTCCAGCTCCGCCTTGGAATCAGCCTCCTGGATCTCTTTTACGATCACTACGCTGTTTTCATCCACCGCAGTGATAAAATCCCTGCTGCCCGCGGCAAAGAAGCTGCGCACAAGCTCCAGCATATTGCTTTCCTTGCCGCCGGAGGGTTCCACGATCATGACCGTCCGCTTTGCCTCCGTAGGAATATGCAGCTTTTTGGAGCGGCTGTAGATATCCACAAGAAGCAGATTATCCAGCAAAAGGTTTTTGATAAAATTATCCTTATCAAACCGCTCTTTATAAGCGACCATCAGGCCCTGAAGCTGAAAAGCCGCCATCTTGCCCACCATATAGGAATCTTCCCCCGAACCGATCACCACCAGTATATATTCGGTAATCTGTTCATCGTATATCTTAAAAAACTGATATCTGGAAAACTCCTGGCTGTCCGCAGGAGATTTGACAAAATCTCTGGTGGCCGCCTTATAATCGTCTTCCTCCGACGTGGTAGCCGCCACTTCATTTCCGTCTGTATCCATCACTATGAAATCCACACGGGATATTGCCTTAAGTCCCTCAATCGTATTCTGCAGAATTTGGTTTGAAATCATAAACCCCGCTCCTTTTAGACAATTTTCACAACGCAAAAATCCTTAAATTTTAATTTTTGCCCATTATGTAAACAATTCTAATACATTTTCACAAATAATGCTAGGGAAAAGTGCAATTTTTTTATGCAAATTTATTGAAAATTGACAAATTTTTGGCAATTTTGCTGATTTTCACACAAAACCCAATTAAAAAAACCGTTTCCGGAGAGATACATGCCCAAATCCACAAGCATACGATCCCTTCCGGAAACAGCCTTAATTCTGTTCGTCTTCTTTATTCATCTGTTCCTGATAGCGGATAAGCCTTAACTGAAACCAGCGCTTCATCATCCGGTCGCAGATCCGCCTTATGGGACCCTTGACCTTGGTCTGCAGGTCTTTGTCCGCACGCAGCATCATCCAGATGCGCACATTCATTTTCATGTTGTTTTCTTTCAGAAACTGTTCGCGCTTGGGAGATTCCAGATTGGAGATCAGGACCCAGGGCGTCTTCATGTTCATATCATTAATGACAAAATCATCGTCATGCTCCAAATCGTCCACTACGGCCTTTCCCACTATCCGCAGGCCCTCTTCGCAGGAAAGCAGATCCCCTTCCAGTTTTTTCAGAGATTCCTCCGTCTGGCTCATGAGATAGACAGTCTTCCGCTGCCGGACCAGTTTTTTTAGAAATTCCGAAATAAAAACATTATTTTCCACATCATGGATCCTGCTTCTGTAGTTGATGTCAGCCGCATGTAAAATATCCACATCTACAGCCACCGTCATGTCCAGACTGCTCATCCACTCCTTGATCTCAGAAGAATCCTGCGCTTTGATCAGCCCTTTCATGGTAATCAAAGCGATCGTGCTTACTTTTTCGTCCGCAAAGAACTGCTCCACTTTTTTCATGGATTCACGAATGGTTAAGTCCTTCATAGGGATTCCCAGTACTTCCATTTTTCTCATAGAGTCACCTTACCCGTATGTTACAATCATAAAAAGAAAACTTAACACTACCGCAATAACCAGTGGCACGGACCAGAGAGAAGTTTTCTTCCCTTCTCCGGAACATTTCTGTTTTCTTTTAAATATGTCCCTGAGTTCACTGCCCCTGCCTTCGATCGCAGCCATTCCGTTAAGCAGCAAAACCGCTAAGGCCGTGGTAAAAAGAGCAGTGATACCGTATATTATAATCATTACCATTAAATATTGTTCATAGGAAGAAAAACCCATCTGTACCAGTTGTCCTTCTATAAGCGCCTGTGTGTCTCCCCCTGTCTCCATTAGCATATCCTTCTGTAATACCATCAGTACGGAGCTGCTTGTATTGATGCAGGCATGAAAGATCATGGTACTGACAATACTGCCGGTCGCCTCCACCAGAAGCGCTCCCATGATCCCTACTACAAAGGCGTAGCTCATCTGATTAAAATTCAGATGCATCAGGCCGAACAAAAATGCGGACATTACAATAGCTGCCGGAACCCTTCCCGTTTTCCGATAGCTCTGATAAAAAACGCCCCGGTATATAAATTCTTCATTCATGGGTCCTAAAATGCCCACCACCAGAATAATAAGCCACGCCGGCGTCCCTGCTAAAGCCACACCGATCTGATTGGCCGCATTGCTTACAAACAGCTGGGAGATCACATTGACAACCGTAATAAGCGGAATACACAATCCCGTAAAAACAATGCACAGAAACGGGGTTGCAGGATGCAGTTTTTTGTGTGGGGCAACGTCCGAAAACGCTGTTTTGGTTTTTATAAGGAAACAGACCGCAGGCAGGAGAAAAATCAGCTGGTTCAAAATCAGGGAACCTATAATGCCCAGATTGAACCGGGTAACCTGCAATAGTATGATCACTGCCGCCTCAATTGCGAGAAAAACCAGAAACAGCCAGTTTGTTGCTTTTTTACTCATTGTTTTATCAACCGTTCATCATAAAATTCAGTAATTTGTTGATATCCTCCGGCTCGTATGCCAAAAGCTCAAGTTCCGCTATTGTACCGTCCGAAAAAATATTTGCCATGGAAACATACTGGGAAAGCTTGGATTTCAAATTCAAACGGTCGCCTTCGCCTGTTACCAGCTCCACCTTGCCCTTACAGCTGTTAATAACCTCAAAGAATTTATCGATGTCTGTAATATTTTGTACCTTCATTTTATCAAGCTCCTTTCCGTTTTCTTAATCTTGATTATATATCAATTATTTAAAAAAGCAAACTTTTTTACACAAGACGTATTCCATCCGGCATTATTTCAATCATCTGCTTCTTGTATAAACGGCCGATGGCCCGTTTGAATTCGTTCTTGCTCATCCCCAGGGCTTTTTTGATCTCTTCAGGGGCGCTTTTATCCCCCAGAGGAAGACTGCCCCCTTTTTCCTTTAACAGGGCGAGTATCTTTTCCCCGTCTGCATCCATCTGGATATATGCTTTCTCCCGAAGACTTAAGTCCAGCTTTCCGTCTTCTTTGACCGCCGTTACTCTGACATTGACCCGGTCCCCCGGCTGTATTCCATCCCATGGCTCCCGTGCAGGGATCATCCCATGATATTTGTCATCAACGGCTACATAAGCGCCGTAATGCTCCACCAACTGGTAAACCGTACCGTCCACCATATCATCCTTTTTGTAGTTTTCCGCAGTCTTTAAGTAAGGATAGATCTTCATGGTAGCGGCCAGCCTGCTGCTTTTATCGATATAGAGCGCCACCAGCACCTCGTCTCCTTCTTTTACCTTTCTCGTCTGTTCTTTAAAGGGAAGGAACAAGTCCTTTTCCAGTCCCCACTTAAGAAAGGCGCCGATCCCCGAAACCTGGGCCACCCGAAGCCTCGCTATTTCTCCCAATGTAATGGAAGGCTCGTTTACGGTAGCGATCAGCCTGTCTTTGGAATCCTTATATAAGAAAACCTCCAGGGAATCCCCTACGTCAAATTCCTCCGGCACCTGTTTTGCCGGAAGCAGGACCGTCTCCATATCCTTTTCGGATTCTCCCTTTACCGGCATATGCTCCGCCAGATACACGCCGAAATCCACTTTTTTTACAATACTCAGCCGCTGTCTTTGTCCTAATTCTAACATTTTTCCTCCTACATGCGGGTAAATTCCACATTGCAATATACCGCGCCTGCCTCATCCTGCAGGCTGACGCCTGTTTTATCCTCCGTCTCAAAAACAACCGGATACATTTCCGTTCCCAGAACCGCCTGTTTTTTGTATTCCGCCCGAAGCTGCCCGATGAGGCATTTCTCCGGCAGATGGTCCATGGCAATACGGACATACTGCCCGTTGTTGACATGCTGATTCGTATCCAGATGGTGGGCCGTTACCGTCATTTTGTCTGCCGGCCTGCCTTCTCCTTCAAAAACGATCTTGCGGTTGGCATATTCCATTTCCGCTTTAGGGGAAAGCACATACTTTTCCAGCATTTCCGGCGGCAGTTTGGCCGGCTTCCCGTCTCCCATATGGATCAGGCTCCAAATGGAATTGGCAACTGCTATTTCCCTGCCGCTTTCATCCCACATCCAAAAATTCCTGTATCCGATAAAGCCCTTGAAATCATAGGGCGCCGTTCCGATTTTTACATGTTCGCTCTGGTCAGGATAGCGCTTTACTATGATCTGCCAGAATGTCAGCGCCCAGATCAATTCTTTTTCCTTCAGGTATTTTACCCCCAGACCCAGATCTTCCGAATGAAAGATGGAGCAGTCCTGAAAATAATCCAACAGCCCCGGCAGGCTCAGTCTGCCGCTGCTATCCGTTTCACTGTAGCGGATCCTGCTTTGAAATTGGTACATTTTTCCCGCCTCCTATTTGGGTATAAAAACGCCCGGCAGACGCTCTACCGGGCTTTTAGCTGGGCTACAAGGATTCGAACCTTGAAATGACGGAGTCAGAGTCCGTTGCCTTACCGTTTGGCGATAGCCCATCAACATTGCTTAGTATACACAAATCTAAGGGAAAATGCAAGATAAAATTTTGAAAATTTGGATTTTCTTAATATTATAAGTTTTAATTATATCAAAATTGTATCATTTAGCTGTTTTCAAAAGACCTATCATACAATCTTTTA
>ULTO01033446.1_pt1 | contig 21116 bp, 18 predicted proteins | sample 1957601 | NCBI WGS metagenome assembly ULTO01 (sample SAMEA4835734, study PRJEB28245) | human gut metagenome | biome: gut microbiome; material: fecal sample | place: Denmark | collected 2008 | reverse complement strand
CTGCCGCCGCATTATCCCCGGCGCCTGCAACGACTTTACAGCTTTCAGGTATGCCGAGCTCTTTAGCCACTGCAGGGAGGAGGGTTCCTACAGCCTCATAGCTCTCATATACCTTGGCCAGCTGGTCCTCTGTGATACCGCAGATCTCACACATTTCCCTGGACCAGCATCTGTTCTTCACATCGAAAATCAACATTCCCGATGCGTCTGATACGTCGGTGCAGTGCACGCCGGATAATCTATATGCAATATAATCTTTAGGAAGCATAATCTTTTTGATCCTGGCAAAATTTTCAGGCTCCTTGTTCTTTACCCAGAGAATTTTGGGCGCCGTAAATCCCGTAAAGGAAATATTTGCCGTATATTCGGAAAGCTTTTCCTTTCCGATCACATTATTTAAATAGTCGCATTCTTCCGTTGTTCTACCGTCATTCCAAAGAATTGCCGGGCGGATAACTTCATCGTTTTCATCGAGGATAACGAGGCCGTGCATCTGGCCGCCAAAGCTGATACCCGCGACCTGGCTCTTATCAGCATCCTTTATCAGTTCCCTGATCCCTTCCATGACCTGTGTATACCAGTCCTCCGGCTTTTGTTCCGACCAGCCGGGATTGGGAAAATACAAAGGATATTCCTTTGATACAATATTCTGAATCTTTCCTTCCCCATCCATCAAAAGAAGTTTTACTGCCGATGTACCCAGATCAACACCAATATATAACATTTCCGCGCCTCCCGTAATAAATGTATCTGTTTTTCGTTTTTATTTTGTGCCCGTGCACATTTTAATCATATATTTTTTCGCATTAAAAATCAATATCAATTTTTAAAAACTTGTCTAAATGTTAAATTTCAGCACTTTATATAAAACTTTTTTCTATTATTGTGCATTTTCACGATATCCGTGCACGGTTCAGATTTTTTACTTGTTTTTTTTATAAAGACTGATAAAATATATGTAGAATATTCTGACATTCTGTATTTTACATTTATTTATTGTATGTTTGTATTTCTATTTGACATTAAGGAGTTTTTTGCATGGCTACCATAAAAGAAATTGCAGAACTTGCAGGCGTTTCCAGGGGTACTGTCGACAGAGTCTTAAATAAACGGGGGGCAGTAAATCCCAAGACAGAAGCAAAAATTCTGGAAATTGCCAAAGCCCTGGACTATAAACCCAACAGAGCAGGTATCGTACTTGCGGCACAGAAGAAAAAATTCAAATTCGGCATCGTAATGTTCGGTATCGGCAACCCCTTTTTTGACGACGTCATTGCAGGCTTCAAGGAAAAGGAAGAAGAGCTTTCCGGATATAACTGTACGGTTTTGATCAGGAGAATATCCGCTTTTGGCGTGGACGACCAGTTAGAGGCTATCGATTCCCTTCTTAAGGAGGAGATCAGCGGTCTTGCCATTTCTCCCCAAAACGATCCTTCCATAGCCAAAAAGATCAACGAACTATATGATATGGGAATCCCTACAGTAACCTTTAATACCGATATAAGCGGTTCCAAGCGGATCGCTTACGTAGGCAGCAACTATTACAAATGCGGGCAGACAGCTGCAGGTCTGATGCATCTGATGTCATCCGGTCCTTTAAATATCGGCATTGTCAGCGGTTATTCCCAGATCTTATGCCATACGGAGCGCATTGCCGGATTTAAATCCTGTCTGGAACAATATACCAATCTTCATGTTGTTGATTTTTTTGAAAATAAGGATGATGATTTCATCAGCTACGAGAAAACAACAAAAATGCTGACGGATCATCCGGAAATAAATGCCGTATTTTTTGCCGCCAGCGGTACATACGGCGGATGTAAAGCCATTCTTGCCGCCAACCGGGAAAAAAATATGAAGATCATTACCTTCGATAAAATTGCCACAACCGTGGAAATGATGAAAAGAGATGTGGTTTCCGCCACGATCTGCCAGCAGCCCCGCCTTCAGGGCACGCTGCCTCTCCAGATCCTGTTCGACCACCTTGCTACAGGCAAGCCTCCCAAGCAGGAATATAACTATACGTCTGTGGAGATCTGCATTAAAGAAAATATCTGATCTGCTAATACCGGATTCCCTGCTTTCAAAAGCGGGGAATCTGTTTTTATTTCACAAATTCAAATACCGTGCGCCCGGCTTCGAACCGGACTCCCATGCGTTACCTTTACAGTTAACTCAACCCAGGCGCCCTCACGGCACATGGAAGCTTCCTCTTAGTGCTGCTGTATTCCTACCCTGACACGGTTCGTGGATTTCCATTGCGTAAGACCCAGATATCAACGCCACTTATAAAGGGCAGCCATAAAAGCCCAAACCCTCTGCCGGCCAACACCCCTGCTAAAGCGGATTGCAGGTACAAGGCTCCGCTACTGCCCCGGCTGCACGGTAAGTTTTAGTATACTTGTTTTTTATTAAAAAGTCAATGAATACGCAATCTTTTGAAAAATCCGCTCAGCACTTCCGAACATTCCTTCTCCAGTACTCCGCGCTTTACTTCTACCTGATGGTTGAACTCCTTCATCTGCAAAATATTCAATACAGAACCGCCGCATCCCGCCTTAGGATTCATACATCCCATGACTACACAGGGAATCCTTGCCTGGACAATAGCGCCCGCACACATCTGGCAGGGCTCCAGGGTAACATACAGGGTACAGCCTTCCAGCCGCCAGTCATTTAATACCCTGCTTGCCTTTCTGATCGCCCTTATCTCGGCATGGGAAAGGGTGCTGTGATCCGTATTCCTCCGGTTATATCCCCTGGCTATGATGCGGCCGTCCTTTACGATCACGCAGCCTATGGGGACCTCTCCCAGTTTAGCTGCCTTTTGCGCCTGTTTTAAAGCCTCCCTCATAAATTCAGAGTCAACCATTTCCTGCTCCCGGCTTCTGCGCCTTTCTTCTTCCATGGCTTCCTTCTTACGTTTCAACCTTGCCAGCCGGCGCCGTTCCGATTTTCCCAATTCCTCATATCTGTCGTTAAGACAATGGATTTCCTTATTTAATTCCTCTTCCGTCTGCATTCTTCCTATCTGTACCGCTTTCTCCCGTTTTTCCGTCTGCATTCTTCCCACCCGTACTTCTTTCTCCGTTGCTTTTCTTATAATAACAGTATATCATACTATCCTTTCGTATAAAAATATCCAAAAGTCCCGTTGGTAATCTTTTCCTCTTCTCTTGCCGCTTCAAAAACGGGAAAGCCGAACATTTCAGCCACCATCTGCTCCCGCTCGTAATAATTCCCGGGAACTCCCAGCCGGGGCTCCTCTCCGCTTTCATCTATTACAACATGTCCATAATTGTAATACCCATGCAGCAAAAAGCTGTTGTGTACATATGAACGGAACAGCAGCTCGTCTTCCAGAACTGAAAGCTGCACGATTCGTTTTCCCTCTTTTTCTTCCGGAAGCAGTTCTTCCGCCTCCAATTCTTTCTGCGCATTTACCGTTTCCGCCTTCTCCGTCTTTTTTTCCGGCGCGCTCTTTTCCCCGGCCTTTTCCGGCACAATCTCTTCATCCTTCCAGCCTTCGGACAAATACCGCTCTTTTCCCAGGGTTACGGACAGCATTGCTTCTCCCTTTAATTTTTTAAGTCTATCTGCCAGTTCCGCTTTTATTTTTCCTTTTCCCTGAAAAAATCCTTCATATAAAACATTTTCCGATTCCAGACTTATTTTCTCTATATCCCTTCCGGAAGCATCCTTCATATGCAATAAAAGGGGCGCCTTCCCGCCCTTTTCACAATCGTTAAATGCCGATAGATCCATTCTGCCTTCTACATGGCCGTCCTTTTCATATAAAAAAACTTTAGCAGTTTTTGTTTTTTGACCTTTCTCCTGTTTTAAATACCAAATTTTCCTCAAAAAAATCCCACCTCCTACTTATTATTATGAGAAGGTGGGACAAATTATGTTTCCTGAAGCAAATATCCTGCAGCACCCAGCCGGGCACTCGCCCTTTGTCTTAGCCGGAGCATTTTCAGTAATCCATAGACTCCAGATATTTCATATAGTTTACTACCATCAACGCGATCTTTAAGGTCAGGGCGTCGTCAAAGATCCTGATATCCAGATTTGTTACCTTCTGCAGCTTTTCCAAGCGATACAGAAGCGTATTCCTGTGGACATACAGCTGTCTTGCGGTTTCTGATACATTCAGGTTATTTTCCAGAAACATGTTGATGGTATTCAAGGTCTCTTCATCCAATTCTTCGGGAATTTCCTCGCCAAAGATCTCTTCTATAAACATCTTGCAGAGATTAATGGGGAGCTGGTAGATCAGGCGGCCGATGCCAAGGGTATTGTATGCGACTACGCTTCTTTCCGCATAAAAAATCCTGCCTACATCCAGCGCCATTTTTGCTTCCTTATAGCTCTTGGAAACATCCTTTAATTCCCGGACGATGGTTCCGTAAGCGATCCTTCCGTTGACCATGACCTCTGTATTCATCATGCCCAGGATCATATCCGCCACCTCGTTCAGTTCATCATATCCTTCCTTCTGATCCAGCTGCTTAATAACGATCAGGGTCTTTTCGTCTACGGACGTAACAAAATCCCCCGACTGCGGAGAAAACATATTTTTCAGCATCTCCATAGTCCCGTTATCATTTTCCCTGCTTACTTCAATTAAAATAACGGCACGCCTGCATACATTTTCCAGATGAAGCTTTTTGGCACGGTTATAAATATCCACCAACAACAGATTGTCTAACAGCAGGTTCTGGAAAAAATTATTTTTATCGATCCTTTCCCGGTAGGCGATCAAAAGATTTTCCAGTTGGCTGACCGCGATCTTTGCGATCATCAGGTCTTCGTTTACATCTTTGCAGACGACAATATATGCCACATCCATTTCATGAAATGCTTTCAGATAATGATGGCCGTTAATAGTCTGGCATTCCGCCTTGGACTCCGCAAACCTTTCTATTTCTCCCGGCTGGAACTCTTCCCGTTTTCCCGTGACTGCAACCACCAATCCCGTACTGTCCAAAACCGTCAGTTCCACCTTTGTAATCGCCTTCAAATCATCAATGCATGTCTGTATTACCTGCGTTGCTAACAAACAATCACTTCCTCTCCGTCTTCCTTCACTATAGCGTTTAGCGGTTTCTGTAAATCAGAAGAAAAAAGGGAGATACCTTAAGTATCTCCCTTGTGTAAATCTTAAAACTAGTTGGTAATAACCATTTCTGTTTCTTTATCAAAGATGTGGATCTTCTCAACATCGATAGCAAATTTAACGACATCGCCGGGTCTCGCTGTTGTACGGGGATCTACCCTTGCTGTCATAGGGAATTCTTCTAAATCGAAGTATAAGTAAACTTCAGCACCAAGCAACTCGTATACCTTTACGGTAGCTTCGAATGTGCTCTGAGGAGAAGCCTCTACCATCATTTCGGAATCATATACGTCTTCAGGACGGATACCGAATGTAACGGTCCTTCCGTTATATCCACCCTCAATCAGCTTTTTGGACTTAGCAGGAGGAAGCGGAATGAAGTGGCCGGCAACCTTTAATACTGCTGTGTCGTCTACAACTTCTACAACTGCATCCAAGAAGTTCATCTGAGGAGATCCCATGAAGCCTGCAACGAAAAGGTTTGCGGGTTTCTCATATAAGTTCTGAGGAGAATCTACCTGCTGAACGATACCGTCTTTCATAACTACGATCCTTGTACCAAGGGTCATAGCTTCTGTCTGGTCATGTGTTACATAAATAATGGTGGTGCCCAGTCTCTGGTGTAACTTTGCGATCTCAATACGCATCTGTACACGAAGCTTTGCATCCAGGTTGGATAAAGGCTCATCCATAAGGAATACCTTAGGATTACGAACGATCGCACGGCCCATGGCAACACGCTGTCTCTGACCACCGGATAAAGCCTTCGGTTTACGGTCAAGGAGAGGGGTCAGGTCAAGGATCTTAGCTGCCTCGTTTACCATTTTATCAATTTCATCTTTGGGAACTTTTCTTAATTTCAGACCGAATGCCATGTTGTCGCGAACGGTCATGTGGGGATACAAAGCGTAGCTCTGGAATACCATCGCAATATCTCTGTCCTTGGGTTCCACGTCATTAACTAACTTGTCTCCAATCCATAATTCTCCGGAAGAAATATCTTCCAGACCGGCAATCATACGAAGTGTAGTAGATTTACCACATCCGGACGGTCCTACGAAAATAATGAATTCCTGGTCGTTGATTTCAAGATTGAAATCTTTAACTGCTTCAAATCCGTTAGGATATACCTTGCAGACATTTTTTAAAGATAAGTTTGCCATTATCAATTCCTCCTAAAATAATGTAGTCAATTGGCAAGTTTTCGCCTATGTGATTAGTATATATTACGGCTTGTTTTTTGCCTATACCACGATTATACAAAATTTCTTTTTCAAATTATACACTTTGCCCAAACCCCTCCGGATCCTTATAAAATGCCAGCTGGTTTTTCCCTCTCTGTTTCGCTTTATAAAGGGCCTGGTCCGCAGCTTTGTACAAGCCTTCAAAATCTCCGGCATCTCTGGGGAAAACCGCACATCCTATACTTGCGGTGGCAGAGTATTTTACATACCCGTCTCCCGCCTTAAAGTCCTTGAAAAAGTTTTCCACCTTAAGAGCCTCCCGGACAATAAGCTCCTCGTCCTTAAGCCCTTTCAGGAAAATAATAAATTCATCTCCTCCGGCCCGTCCGATAATATCAGATGCCCGAAATTCCATCTTGATCCTCTGCCCGATGGTCCGCAGCACTTCATCCCCGAACGCATGGCCCATGGTATCGTTGATCTTCTTAAAATTATCGATATCCAACACGAAAATAAGACTCTGGGTATCCGGATGTTCCTCTATGAATTCCTTGATCTTTTTCTCCGTGGTCACCTTGTTATACAGGTTTGTAAGCTGATCCGTTTCCGCAAGCTGGATCAGCCCGTCGCTCTTTACCTTCCGCCGTACCCTGTCCATATTGCTGTTAATAACGATCATGACAACAAACAGCGCCACACCCAGCATGATCCACCGCATCATTTCGGTAACCGCTTCACGCTTTGACGCATTTCTTATCCCCATATATGATTGGGGCATTCCTATCAGAAGATGCCAGTTGTTGATCCCCATGGACTTATAGAAGACCTCTCTTTTATCTCCGTTAAAATCCAGGCTGATATTTCCGGAAATGTCTTTGGTATAATTATCCATAAATCTTACGACATTCCCATTGTTTATTTCCGATATCCTGTCAAAAAAATTGTCGTCGACCGAAATATAGTCGGAATTTTTGCCTCCGTAACGATACATGATCTGTCCTTCGTCATCTATCAGTATGACCCATGTTTCTTTTCCGAAGTTGAAATTATTAAATTTTTCATCCAGCTGTTCCGTATTATACTCCTGAAGCAGGAGTTTCTCTATATTATCCGCTTTCATGACCGGGGTAATGACCCCTATCGCACCTTCTCCCAAGTAGTGGTAGGTACTTTTGCCCAGCCGGAGCCCGTCTGTAAAAAGTTCCGGATCATAGGCCGCCGCCTGCGCATCCGAATCAATTCCCGTCCCGTCCGTTTCCATCAGGACCACCCTGTCCGCATGGGTGTTTCTCGCCAACGCCTCCAGACAATCTGCCTCCGGGCTTTTGCCGAAAGCTATCATATCCGCAGCCGGGGCCCCCGCCACAGCCATATCCGTTATCTCCTGCCGCAGCCGGGTACTGTATAAAAGGGTCGTCTCTCTGATCTGTTCATTAAGCGTATCGTCAAAAATCTTATTAAGCTTTTGGGAATAGAGCAAAAGAACCGTCAAAGAAAAAACCACAAATATAACTGCCGGAAGAAGCATTTGTAAAACGGCATTCTTTTCTTTTTTTGATTTTGTTTCCATAAATGTATACCCCTTGATTACATCCTGCCTTTTAGTTACGCGCTCTCCTGCCGGTCATTTTCCTTATTTTGTATCTTTTCAAATATTTTGTTCATAAAGCTGCCATTCACATATGCGACAATGGCAAATCCCCCCAGGATCAAAAGGGGAAACCAGTTAAGGCTGCTTAATACGAGCAGAATAGGAACCGCCGAAAACGCCAGCATCAGTATTGTTTTGGGAAACTGTGCCAGTGAAATAAGCAAAGCGTTGATGACTGTATTCATTAATGTATTTTCAAATCTCGACATAATCGGAAAAACATATAAAAGCATGAAGCAGATCAATATTATTGGAACTCCCAAAATTCCCATTGCAATATGCGCATAGGACAGATCCGACTTTCCCAGGACATAGAACGTATATCCAAACAGAAGAAGCAGAAAAGCCGAGACGATCCAGACGATCGTCGCATATTTGAAGTTATTCTTAAACGCCTTAAAAAAGTCTCTGGTTATGTAGGATTCTTCGCCCTGCACCACGCGCATGGATTCATAATACAGTGCTGAAGCCGCCGCCCCTATGGTAAAAACCGGCAGGGAGGTTATAATGAACAAAGCGTTCAGCCACATTAGATCCGCCAGCTTCGTCAAGCCTCTGATAACCGGGTTACTGTCACTAAAAAATTTTCTCATCATTTCTCCTGTTCTTTTAATCCTGAATTTTTATATACTTTCTCAAACTGCGCTTCCAGCTTTTTATGTAAAAGAAGGATCTGCCCCGATTCGATCTTTACCTTTTCCATGATCTCATCATAAAACAGGATCATAACATCCACAACCTGCGCTGAAAGCTTTTTGTTATCCGCCTCTTCCATCAGGATCGGAATGATCTGTTCCTTATTGAAGGCGTGTTCATAAAAATCTCCGTTTATAAGGCCGGTTACCTTATCCGCCACCTGCAGGATCTTCTGGGAAGTATTCATCTGCATATCCTTAAGCCCTTTGGGATATCCGCTTCCATCCAGCCTCTCATGATGCGCTGCAGCAATATTTAACACATCCTGCTCCAGGCGGTTTTTTAATATCTGCTCCGATAATTCAACATGGGTCTTGAGGATTTCAATTTCCTCCGGCGTGGGCATACCTTCTTTCTCCACGATCTCTTCTGGCATGGCAAGCATACCGATATCATGAAGAAGCGCTCCGTAATACAGCTTTTCCGTTTCTTTCTCATTCAGGAACAGACGGATCGCCAGCTCTTCACAGATACAGATGCTGGTGACGCTGTCCACTACTTTTTTGGGAGAACGCAGACCCAGACAATACATTAACATTTCCATGTACCGCTTTTTTTCTTCATTGGTAAACATGATATAGTCCATCAGTTCATCCAGTTCTTTTTCGTATTCCTCTGAATCCAGGCGCTTAAAAATCTCCCCATTCTGATTGGCCAGCCGGAACAGTTCAAAGGACTCTTCCGAATATCGGGTCCCCATATATCTGCCCAGCACGGAAATGTCAAATCTGTCCTGAAGCGCCACCCTGTAAATATCTACCTTTTCCGCAAAGTTTAAAAAGGCCGCTTCTTCTTTATATGTATAAACAATGTCCTTTATCTTTTCATAGTCAACATGATGATACAAAAGGATCTGGGATTTTTCCTCCATAGGCGAAAGATATTTTAAAAACAGGTATCCGTAGATGGAATGGGCCATATAATGTTTTGCTTCAAACCGTATGGTAGTCTTAACGTCGTCAGTCTTGTAAGCTCCGATATCATGCAGGGTCGCTAACATTACCAGTTCCGCCATTTCAAATTTTTCATATCCGCCCCGCTGCTTCAGCATTTTGTACAGAATATATCCGGTCCTCGAACCATGCTTCATAAGACGTTTGTCGATTAGTTTTAATGTATCCCTTGTAAGAAGGAATATGTTTTTACTGCTAATGAAATCCATAGGCGCTCCTTAAAAGATCCATGACATAGGGGTGTATCGGATTCCGTCTTTTTTTTGCTCAAGATTAGTGTCTACAAACCCGATCTTATGATAAAAACCTACCGCATAGGGAGAAGAATTTACCGTCAGACGGTATCCGCCCAGACGTTTTTCAAGTTTCCGTATCTCATAAATGAGTTTTCTCCCTATTCCCATTTTATGAAATTCCTCATCTACAAACAATAACGATATATGTTCTTTGTCGCGCAGGGAAATAATCCCAACCATCCGGCTGCGGAAAAAAGCGGCATACAGATAGTATTCTCCCAGCCTGAACATTCTCTTCAAGGTCTGGTCCGTAATAAAGTCCTGAAAATTATCAATACCCTCCTGTTCGTAATCTTCACTCTCGAATTTCAGAAAGGTTTTCCATGCCAGACCCATGGCATTCTCCCATTCTTCGATCGTAATAGGACGAACCCGGATATTTTCAATTCCTACATCCATAAGTATTAACTCCTTGTAAGGGCAGAGGGGGAGCGAAGGGGCGGTGCCACCGGGTTATATCTGCTGCTGACCGGGGAAAGGGATATCGACAAAGGTATGGATATCGCTGACCGGGGAAAGGGTTGCCGGCAACTCACGGCAGAGCCTTGTAAAAACTGCGTTTTTACAAGGTCGCTTCGCTCGTCAAATATCCATAAATACGATTGCTCAAGCAAGCTTGGGAATCGTATTTATGGATACTTGACTCTGCCTATACGAACATTATACCACTTTATTCAACAGCGGCAAACCATTTTCTAAGGCGTAGGCATTTTCAAGGGTCTCGATGGCTATGGCTTCCATGGCTTCTTTTGTAAAAAAGCCCATGTGGGAAGTGATCAGGACGTTGGGGAATGTCATGAGACGGGCAAGTACTTCGTCTTCTACGATCACGGTGGAACGGTCTTCGTAGAAGATTCCTTCCTCTTCCTCGTATACGTCCAATCCGACTCCACCGAATTTACCTTCAATCAGTCCGTCCAAAAGGTCTTCCGAATCGATCAGGGACCCTCTTGAGGTATTGACCAGGTAAACCCCGTCCTTCATCATTTTAATGCTCTTTTTATTGATGATATGCTTTGTCTCCTTTGTCAGGGGACAGTGCAGCGTAATGGCGTCAGATTGTTTAAAAAGCTCCTCTAAAGAAACATATTCCACCCCCAGGCCTTCCACAGGATAGGGATCGTATGCCAAAACATTCATTCCAAAGCCCTCCAGAATGCGTATCATGGCCTGGCCGATCTTGCCGGTTCCTATGACTCCGGCAGTCTTGTTGCTTAAATCCGTTCCGATAAAGCCATGGATACTCATATTGAAATCCCTGGTCCGATAATATGCTTTATGAATACAGCGGTTGACCGATAAAAGCAGTCCGGCCGCATATTCCGCAACGGCCTCGGGAGAATAGCTGGGCACCCTCAGAACAGCGATCTTATCTTCCGCCGCTTTAATATCCACATGATTAAAGCCCGCGCTTCTTAACAGAATTGCCTTCACATTCATATTGTAAAGTTCATCTATCATTTTGGCGTTTACCCTGTCGTTTACAAAAATGCAGATGGCATCATATCCTTTTGCCAGAAAAACCGTATCCTCATTACAGGGAAGCTCAATAAAATGAATGGAAAAGCCATATTCCCGTGCCAGTGGTTCAAACCAGATACGGTCATATGGCTTTGTAGCGTAAAATGCGATTTTCATAGTGATTTTCCTTTCTCGTTCAAAACATTTAGGCTTTCACTATCATCTTTCGCAATTATTCTTATTTTATACTTAACTGAACAAATTTTTAAAGAAATCGATCACGGAATTTCCGCAATTGGAAAAGAATCCCCAAACGCTCTTCCAGAATCCTTCGTCGGAAGCCTTGGTCAACAGTTCGTCGCCGAACTGATCATACAGATCCGCCGCCTGGTCAAGCAGGACATTGGGATCAAGACCCAGCTTTTTAATTTTCATCATAAAATCCACGATCTGCTGAATCTCGCTTTCGTCCAGGGAAACGCCAAACCGCTGTTCTCCTTCGGCAATGGCCCTGCGGATATCCTCTTCCGTTTCCAACTCTCCCGCTGCCAGCTTTGCCTTGATAAAAGCGATCAATTCTTCCACTTCTTCACTGTTGGCGCTCTTAGAAGCAATTTCTCCCGTTGCGATCAGTTCGTTTAAAGCCGTATCCATGGTGGAATCCGAAATGGTTTCTCCCGAAGCCTTCTCGTATGCCTTTAAGGCTCCGATCAAAGCTGCGGTTCCCGAAATTTCCGTAGGTCCAACCACCAATATATCCGCATCCTCCACGCCTGCCGTCAGCAAAGCGTTCCTATACATGCCCGTGGTGCAGTAATTGATGTTCTGGGTAGTTACCATGACCCCATGGCCGCTTTCCGCCGGCGTTACCATAACGCTGGATAAAGCCTTTGTTCCGATCACGGAAGGATCCAGATAGGAATCCAGATATTGATGCTCATCGCTGTTTGTAATGGTAATGACCGTATAAGAAGACAGTTCTTCTTCCGTCACGCCCATAAGGCTTAATACAGTTGCCCTCTGTTCCGGGGACAGATCCGCTCCCAGGGCAATAATAGTACCTTCCTTGGGCGCCGCAAGGGCTGTCGCTCCCAGCATAAGAGTCAGCAAAAGCGTACCCAGGATAACATGAATCCATTTTTTCATAATTTTCGTCCTCCTTCTTTCGGGATTTTGGAAAAAGCCGAAGCTATTTCTCATAAATCACTTTAAAAAGCCAGTTAGACACATCCTCATAAACCTGCATCTTCTGCTTTTCGTTTAACAGTTCATGACGGGCGTCATTATATAACTTTATCTGTACTTTTGTCAAATCCAAATGCAGGAAAGTATCATAAACATCCTGCACGGCCTTTCCGTAATTTCCCACCGGATCTTCCGCTCCCGATATAAATAACACCGGCAGCTTCTTCGGCATTTTGGAAAGATATGATCTTTTATTTAACTTTTTTATAAGCTCTATCAGAGTATCATAACCGTTTACGGTAAAAAGGAAACCGCAGGAGGGGTCGTTCATATAAGAGTCTACCACCCGCTCATCAGAACAGATCCAGTCAAAAGCCGTTCTTTTTTCAGTCCTTTTATTAAAGGAACCAAACATGACCTCATCCAGAAGAGCGCTTTTGTTCTTTTCTTTTCCCGCTATTTTTAGAAAACCCGTCAACAGTTTCCCGACAAAGAGCGGAAGCCTTCCGTAATGAGCCGTTCCGCATACGACCGCTCCGTCGATCCCGCTTCCGTACCGGCAGAGGTAATTGCGCAGAATCAGGGATCCCATACTGTGTCCCAGAATGAAATAAGGCAGCCCTTCATGGTCCTTCTGGACGATCTTCTTCAGACGGTGTTCATCCCTTACCAAAACCGTAACGGGATCGTTTTTACAGAAAAAACCGTAATCCCCGTATTCCTTTGCCGTGTCCCCATGTCCTAAATGGTCGTCCCCCACCACAATAAAGCCTTTTTCTGCAAAATGAACAGCGACTTCTTCGTAACGGGCCACATATTCCGCCATGCCATGTATCAGCTGCAGTATGCCAATCGGCTCTACCTCATCTGACTGCCATTTCATTGCATGGATGGTATGGAAACCATCTCTGGATGGAAATGTAAAATAAGTTCTGTTTACCATAGCTCTCCCTATACACCTTTAACAACACGGTTTCATGATACGTTTCTGCCCTGCGGCGTTTACCCCCAAAATCCTATTTCCTGCTTCAGCAGATTTCCGCTCCTGCCGGCATCGGTTTTTCCGGTGTTACAAGCGCCAGATTTCCCTCGGCATCTTCTGCGCATAATAACATTCCTTCGGATAAAACCCCTGCTAACCTGGCAGGCTTTAAATTTACCAGCACCATGACCTGCTTGCCCACCATTTCCTCCGGTGTGTAATAGGCCTTGATGCCCGAAACGATCTGTTTGACCTGACTTCCCACTTTAACCTGGGAACAGAGGAGCTTTTTGCTTTTCGGCACGGCCTCGCAGGCAATGATCTTTCCTACCGCAAACTGCATTTTTTCAAAATCCTCAAAGGTTATTTCAGGCTTTGCCTCCATGTCGATAACAGGCTCTTCCTCTTCTTCGGGAACGCCTGCCTCCGCCTTTCTGGCTGCAAACATGGCGTCCGCCTTTTCTACTACTTCCTTTACATCCAGTCTCTGGAATAAGATTTCCGGTTTATCGGTAACCGTGTTTTTGGAAGGATATAAGCCGAATTTTTCAATATCGTCAAAGCTCCGGATATCCGTATTAAGCTGGGCTGCGATCTTTGCCGCTGTTTCAGGCATAAACGGCTCTAACAGGGAAGCTCCGATCGTAATGCCTTCTACCAGATTATATAAAACGGTGGAAAGACGGTCCTTCTTTTCCTCATCCTTTGAAAGTACCCACGGCTCCGTTTCATCGATATATTTGTTGCATCGTTTAAATAATGCGAAGATTTCGGTTATGGCGTCAGCCACCCGCAAATCGTCCATTTTCCGGGATACCTTTTGATAAGTTCCCGTAACGACCGCTTTCAGATCGGCGTCGAATGCCGCCTGCGCCTCATCGCTGCTCTCGCCTTTATGGGCGACCACGCCGCCAAAATATTTATTGCTCATGGAAATCGTTCTGTTTACCAGGTTGCCAAGGGTATTTGCAAGGTCGGAATTTAATCGCTCCACCATCAGCTCCCAGGTAATAACTCCGTCATTTTCAAAAGGCATTTCGTGAAGCACAAAATAGCGGACCGCATCCACGCCGAAGAAATCTATAAGGTCCTCCGCATAGATCACATTCCCTTTGGACTTGCTCATTTTGCCGTCGCCCTGAAGCAGCCAGGGATGGCCGAACACCTGCTTGGGCAGGGGCTCGCCTAAGGCCATCAGAAAGATCGGCCAGTAAATGGTATGGAATCGGATAATATCCTTTCCTATCAAATGCAGATCCGCAGGCCACAGCTTTTTGTACTGTTCGCTGCTGCCTTCCGTATCATAACCGATACCCGTGATATAGTTGGTAAGTGCATCCAGCCACACATAGACCACATGCTTGTCGTCAAAATCGACGGGAATTCCCCATTTAAAAGAGGTACGGGATACGCACAGGTCCTGTAAGCCCGGCAGGAGGAAATTGTTCATCATCTCATTTTTGCGGCTCACAGGCTGGATAAATTCCGGATGGGAATTGATATACTCAATGAGTCTGTCCGCATATTTGCTCATTTTAAAGAAATATGCCTCTTCCTCTGCGGGCTTTACCTCCCTGCCGCAGTCAGGGCATTTGCCGTCCACTAACTGGGACTCGGTCCAGAAGGACTCGCAGGGGGTGCAGTACAGACCTTTATAAGCTCCTTTATAAATATCTCCCTGGTCGTACAGCTTCTTAAAAATCTTCTGTACCTGTCTTTCATGATAATCGTCAGTTGTACGGATAAATTTATCATAAGATGTATTCAGCATATCGCAGATCTTTCTGATCTGCGCCGCCACATCATCCACAAATTCCTTGGGCGTGATCCCGGCCTCTTCCGCCTTTAGCTCGATCTTCTGTCCGTGCTCATCGGTCCCCGTCTGGAAAAAAACATCGTAGCCGTCTTTCCTTTTAAAACGGGCAATACTGTCCGCCAGCACGATCTCGTAGCTGTTGCCGATGTGGGGCTTGCCTGAAGTATAGGCAATGGCCGTAGTCATATAAAATTTTCCTTTGTTCATTTGTTTGTGCCTCCTATAAAAACGCCTTTATCCGCCCTTGAGCCGATAAAAAAACGAATACTTACCTAATTGTTAGACTAACACAGCAGCCATTCCATGTCAAATATTGGTTATTGTAATTTGTGACAAGCCTATGCTCATATTAATATAGAAAAAACGGTGTTTATCCATGTTAAAAAAACGCGCTACTATTTTATTATTCAGCTTTTTGGTAATTTTTAGTCTGGGCATCACTTCTTTTATTTATATACAGACCTCCCCCAGGCGGGATTTCAGAAAAATTACCGAAAAGCTTTTAGTGCAGAATCTGGAAGACAACTCTCTTCTTGCCCACTTTTTGATAACCGATCCTGGGAAAGCCGGAATAGATGAGACCATTTCCATGCCCCTTTATTCTCCGGAAAAAGAGCAGGAACAGATCGAGGAGACAAAAGCCCTTTACGAGCAGTTGAGTGCCCTGGATCTGAAGGAGGCTGATTTAAAGGGAATGCTGCTTCGCGATTCCCTTTCCTTCTATCTGTCCCATACCATCAAGCTGTCGGAATATAAGTATTTTGAGGAGCCCTTTTCTCCCTATAGCGGCGTCCAGAACGAGCTTCCCATTCTGCTGACGGAATTTTCCTTAGAGGATAAAGCGGACGTGGAGGAATATCTTCAGATCCTCGCATTGATCCCCGATTATCTGGGCGGGTTGTGTCAATATGAAAAGGAAAAAGCCCAAAAAGGCATGTTTATGGCCGATTCCACTGCAGATAAGGTCATCGCATCCTTAGACCATTTCTGCGGCCTTGGCGACGTGGATAACCCTTTTTTAATTACCTTTGAATCAAAGCTCAAGGCTCTTTTACAGTCCGGAGACATTACGGAAGAAGAATACCGTTATTATGCAGACGAGAACCAGCGCCTCATTACTACCGTGCTGCTGCCCGCCTATGAGAAGACCGGCGACAGCCTGACTTTGTTAAAATCAGGAGAAAGAAAAGCAGAACAGAAGGGGCTTTGCGCTTATGAAGGAGGCAGGCAGTATTACGAGATATACGTGTCCACGATTCTGGGGGAGGACATCAATATCCCCGCTTTGAAAAACGCCTTCAGCCGCCAGCTGATGTCGGATTTTACGGAGTTGAATAAAATTTTGGAATCCAATCCCCAATACTTTATCCGGTTAATGGGAAACGAGGCCGCCGGGGATCCTTTGCGCGCCCTTACTCCGGAACAATGTATTGAGATCCTAAAGCAGCAGATCTCCGGGGACTTTCCGGCGCCCGATGAAAAAACCTATCCATACGCTTTAAAAGACGTTTCCGCAGCCATGGAGGACTATACCAATCCCGCTTATTATTTTACGCCTCCCGTTGACGATCCCACGCGAAACGTCATTTACATAAACCGCAGCCAGACTCCAAAAGGGATCTCCCTTTTTACCACCCTTGCCCACGAAGGATTTCCCGGACATTTATACCAGTCCGTCACTACCGCCAAGGCATTAGCTTCGGCTAATCTTCCTTCCCTTTCAGGCGTAGCTTCCTTTAACGGGTACACGGAAGGTTACGCCACCTATGTGGAGTTCCTTTCCTACGACTACGCAAAGAAAGCCGCCGCCGAACTGACCGGCAGCGAGGAAGCTTCTTTATACTATGATTACCTCTATTTCAACAGAAGCATCTGCTTAAACCTCTATTCCATTATCGATATTATGATCCATTATGAGAATGCCACTCCTGCTGAAATCAGACCATATCTTTATAAGATCGGCATTACAAAAGACGAAGACATTCAGGCTGTTTATGATTATATCGTTATGGAACCGGGAACTTATATTACATACTACGGGGGTTATTTAAAAATGCTGGAATGCAAAAATCTGGCAAAGGAATGCTGGGGCGAGGCTTACAGCGACAAAGCCTTCCATCAGATGCTGCTGGAAGCGGGTCCCCAGAGCTTTGATAACTTAAAGAAATATATACGCCACTTAGGCGGCGCCGAAAAGTAGAATAGAAACCACCTTCAAAGCCTTTAGCGCGGTTTACTTTGAAGGTGTTTTTTATTCCCCGCTCCAATGCAGCCTGTGCAATTCCCCCTCCAGCTGCATAGATGCAAAATTCTGCTGCCGCAGCGCCTCATAAAGCACCACCGCCACCGAATTAGACAAATTAAGCGACCTGATAGCCGGCTCCATAGGAATCCGTATACAAGTCTTTTCATATTCCACCAGAATCTCTTCCGGGATCCCTGCGCTCTCCTTCCCGAACATAATATAATCATCCGGTCCGAACTCCACATCCGAGTAAACATGCTTTGCCTTCGTAGTCGCCATCCAGATCTTAACATCCGGATGCTCCCTTCTAAATTCCTCAAAATTCATATAGGTATGGACGCCCAGATCCTTCCAGTAATCCATTCCCGCTCTTTTTAACGCCTTTTCACTAAGGGAAAAACCCAGGGGCTCAATTAAATGAAGACCGGTCCCCGTAGCCACGCAGGTCCTCCCGATATTACCGGTATTGGCCGGAATTTCCGGCTGATGTAACACAATTTGCATATTATCTGCCAGCCTGCTCCTTCCGCAATTTTGCCACAAAATCCCCAAGGCGCCCGATGGATACCTTCAGATCCTCTAACGAATACGCATAGGAAATACGAAGAAATCCTTCCCCGCTGTCCCCGAAGGCGGTTCCCGGTACGACCGCAACCTTTTCTTCCTCCAAAAATCTGTTGGCAAACTCATCGCTGGTCATGCCGAATTCTTTGATGCAGGGGAATACATAAAATGCGCCGTAAGGCTCAAAACAGGGCAGCCCCATCTCTTTAAAGGCGTGCATTAAGTAACGCCGCCTCTGATTATATGCCTCACGCATCTGCTTTACATCCTCATCCCCGTTTTTAAGGGCCTCCACCGCCGCATACTGGCTGGTGGTAGGGGCGCACATAATGGCAAACTGATGGATCTTCAACATCTGCTCGATAATATTTTTCGGTCCGCATGCGTACCCGAGCCTCCAACCGGTCATGGCATAAGCCTTGGAAAAGCCGTTTATTAAAATCGTCCTTTCTATCATTCCCGGAAGGGTTGCAATGGAAACATGCTCTCCCTTATATGTAAGCTCGCCATAGATCTCATCTGAGATCACGAACAGGTCGTGTCGGATAATAACCTCTGCAATGGCCTCTAAATCCTTCTTTTCCATAATCGCCCCCGTAGGGTTATTGGGAAAAGGCAAGATCAATACCTTTGTTTTTTCCGTAATGGCGTCCTCTAACTCCTTCGCCGTAAGCCGGAACTCATTTTCATTCTTTAAATCAATGATGACCGGAACGCCTCCCGCTAAGATGGCGCAAGGCTCATAGGAAACATAGCTTGGCTGCGGGATCAAAACCTCGTCTCCCGGATCGAGCATGGCCCTAAGACCGATATCGATAGCCTCGGAACCGCCTACCGTAACGATTACCTGTTTATTAAAATCATAATCCAACCCCTGGCTTCGTTTCAAATAATTGCAGATTTCCATTTTCAGTTCCTTCAGACCTGCGTTGGATGTATAAAAGGTGCGTCCCTTTTCCAGGGAATAAATACCCTCGTCCCTAATATGCCAGGGAGTATCGAAATCCGGTTCTCCCACACCCAGGGAAATGGCATCCTCCATCTCGCTTACAATATCAAAAAATTTACGGATCCCGGAGGGTTTGATCTCCTTGATCTGTCTTGATAACGGATCTCTCATGGTGTCACCTTCATTCTTTCATCTGTATATTTTTTTGTTAAAATCGTTCCGTGGTCCTTGTATTTCTTTAAGATAAAATGAGTTGCCGTACTCAATACGGATTCCAGTGTGGACAGCTTATCCGACACAAAGGCGGAAACTTCTTTTAAGGATTTCCCTTCCAGGGAAATCAAAAGGTCATAACCTCCGGATATCAGATAAACGGAAGTCACCTCCGGATACTTATAAATGCGCTCTGCAATAGTATCAAATCCCTGTCCCCTCTGTGGCGTTACACGGACCTCAATCAGTGCGGAAACCTTTTCAATGCTGGTCTTTTCCCAGTCTATCATGGTATGGTAGCCGCAGATAACTCCTTCTTCCTCCAAAGACTTCAACTCATTGGCAATATCGATTTCCGGCACATCCAGCCTGATCGCCAGCTCTTTTATATCGATCCTGCTGTTTTTTTCAATAATACTCAATATCTTTTCTCTCATTTTCTCTCCATTCCGCCCCTCTTGCAATTTTAACGGCTCCTGTATCAGACCTTCTGCCGGTCTGAAGGCAAATCTGCCGGCCGTTATATGGCCAGGGCTTTATATAATTCATCCGTTTTGGGAGGCTCCAAAAATCTGGTCTCTCCGTTATTTATCACGATCCTGTCGTTACTGTCCGTTATCTTTCCTACAACGGTTCCATGGATACCCGCTTTTTCAAGTTCCCTTACCAGATCGTGCCCCTGATCGGTCACGATCAGCATACTTCCCGAAGACATCAGTTCATAAGGGTTAATATCGAAAAAGTTGCATATCTCCACCGTTGCCTGCTTAATGGGCAGTTCCTTTAGGTCAACTGTCAGTCCAACGCCCGCGCTTTCCGCCATTTCCCATAAGGCTCCGAATACGCCGCCCTCTGTAATATCATGCATGGCGCTTACGTTGGACTTCATGGCCGTCGCGGCCTCCGGGATAACCGACAGCATCTCTTCGTATGCCTTGGCTTCATCTATCATATGCCTTGGAAATCTTTCCAAAAGCATTTCCTCACGCTCTTTTGCAAGAATGGAAGTTCCCTCCAAACCTATCCATTTAGTGATCACAATATCCTGTCCCGGCTTGGCGCCTTTTGTAGCAAGCAGCTTATCCTTCCGGACCTTTCCGATCCCCGTAACCGTCAAAATCGGCCTTGTCACTCCGTCCGTAATTTCCGTATGCCCGCCTACGACCTGGATCTTCAATTCCTCACAGGTGCTTTCTACCTGTTCCATAAGCGCCCTGATTTCCTGCTCCGTGATCCCCGGCGGCAGCATGGCGCATATAAGCATTCCCACCACCTCTGCTCCGCTGGAAGCAATATCATTGGCCGATACTATGACCGCCCATCTTCCCGCATCGGCAGTCGTACCCGTAATAGGATCTGTAGACAGGACCATGACCTCATCCGGGCCTAAGGCAACTGCCGCACAATCCTCTCCTATTCCCGCTCCAAGGATCACTTCGGGCCTCTTAGTCTTTATTTGTTTTAAAATGGAACGTTTCAATACGCTCTCAGGGACTTTTCCTATTTTCATCTTTCTATCCTTATGCCTCAGGCGGGCCTGCTCTTTACCCGTTCTTCCTCTGTTCCGTGCCACGGCAATGATCTATCCCGTACTCCGTATCGCGGCCCTTCATTTCACTACATATAACTTTAGGAAGTCCGCTCCGCCTTTGAACAGACTTCCTAAAGGAAAACTTATTACATCCTATTTACATTATGGTGCTACGGCATTCTGGGCATCCTGAGCTGCCTGCTGCTGTTGCTGCTGCATAGCCTGCTGGGCCTGTTGGGCCTCTAAAGCCTGCTGGGCCTGTTGCTGTTGG
>ULTO01040243.1_pt1 | contig 21168 bp, 16 predicted proteins | sample 1957601 | NCBI WGS metagenome assembly ULTO01 (sample SAMEA4835734, study PRJEB28245) | human gut metagenome | biome: gut microbiome; material: fecal sample | place: Denmark | collected 2008 | reverse complement strand
AGGTGCGAATCCCATTTCAGGTATGGGAAGTCTTAGTTAATTATGTTTTTGAATATAGAGATTTAGCAGGTGTCTTTTGGGGATTCTGTCTTTCTTCATGGTATATACCTGTTATACTGTTCTTTTTCAAATTAGAGGGAGGATATATTGTTCAGGATGATTGTATTATCTTTAAATATAGGTTTTTGAAAAACAAATTACTATATACAGATATTAAATGCATAATTATTTCAAATTTGGAGGCGCCAAATTTCAAAAGTACAAAAACTCCTCATGTTACTGTTATCGGCGGAGAGCAGGATGAAATTCTGCAATACTGCATAGATAGCCCCAAGAGACATGTACTAACAAGCCTTGATATCCAGTATAAACTGGGGGCAGAGATTGGATGTTACCATCCGGGGAATATCCGAGAAATATTTAAAAAGGGTTCATCTATTATTTATAATTATGGATTTGTGTGGAACAAAAGAGAAATGTATAAGATATTTAAAGGTTTTTTGGGAGAATACTATATTGCGGCATCAGTTTATGAAAACTTTCGTGATGAATTCAATGATATTGTAAAAAAATATGATATAAGTAGAGAACGAATATGCGTTATTGATGATTCAACAAATGGAAAATTTATATGGCGTTAGAGGTGTGGCCTTAAAATGATTAATGGTCCGTACAAAAAAGAACTAAAATTACATATATATCGGATCAGATTGTGACATCCTGCTGTGGTGTCGCATAAATGCTCCTAAGGCGATTCAACCTGACATACCTATTGCTCCGCCATTATACAGATTAGGCAACAAGATGGATGATCCCGTACTGGCTGTAAGGGATATTAACCATAAATATTTGATAGCAGAAAGGAGAACTGCAGTTGAATAAAACGCAAATTATAAAAACAATTATAGGAGAAAAATTAATCCCTTTTGGATTTAAGTATTTAAAAACGGACGGAATTTGCTGGACTTTTATACGTGAAGCGAAGGGGATAAAAAGGTGTTATGATCCTGAAATAGACGTTGTGAAGCAGTACGTTATCATACAAGAAAATCGTTTTGGGAAGATGTTAACTGTTCGTTTTCGGACAAATGTAGCAAATGAGTTAGTGGGGACTGAACTGGAAACTTTAAAAAAGTTGAATCCGAATAAACCGATCACTTGGTTTGAATATTCAAATGAAGAAGAATATGAAAAGGTGTTGCTTCAATTGAGTGAAGTTATTATAAAATATGGTTTTGAATTTTTAAAGCAGATGAGTATAGAAGAAGAAATTATTCCGACTAAATCCATGGCTGATAAACTATATGAAAGCCATAGAGAATTAGACGATAGCTTTTTAAGTAAGCATAAAATCGTTTCCAGTCCTCAAAATTTATCGGATATAGAGGAATGGTTTCAAAAATTAAAACAACTAATCATTGTTGCTGCGGAAAAACCGTATGAAGATGTAAAAGAATTATTTGTCGAGATGGCAGCATTTATCGGTGAAAGAAATTGTGAACTCCTTGGAGCAAAATGGTTTTTTGAGGAGGAAATGCAGACGCCTTTTACACAAAGAGAAAATAATCAGGGAATGTGTTTCTTTCCGTTAAATGAAGTGGTTGGATATTATAGGGAGTATAAAAGAAATAAGAAAAACTTATCATGGTTTGAAAATGAAATTACCGAGTTAAAACAAGCTTTCCTGCTAAACAGTAATTAGTGTAAGGTAACAAAGAATACTGTAATACAAAAAAGGATGATGCAATTCTGATGCATTTGTGTTTTATAATACAAATGTATTTTAATATTGTTTTTATTTGCTGTGGGGAAGGTAATATTGATGATTCGGCAAATAGAAAATTTTTGAAAATTAAGCCATTGATTTAAAAAAATGAAGCAGGTAGAAAATGAATATAAAAGAAAGAATCACAATGTTTCAAATCATCATATTGATAATGCTTTTACCTCTTGTTGGATGCACAAAATATGCTAACGAAGCGATTCCGAATGATGAAATGGAAGTCAGCAGTATACAAAATGACAAAAACAAACAAAGAAGTATGATAGAATTGCCTGAATTTAAGGAAAATGAGGAGCATTTCACAAAAGAGGAAATGGAAGCTTTGGGAATACCGGAAAATATGCTGGCGTATTGGATGGTATTGAACAACAGAAAGCCGCTTGTCAGTGCAAATGAAGGATGTCAGGAGTTTTTCTGGAATGAATATTTTTGGTGTACGAATGGACCGGATCCGTTGTTTACGATCTATGACTTTGGCATAGTGGATCTTGACAATGACGGCAGTGAAGAACTTGTAATGACAGGCTTTCCGGAGACGACGCAGGTATTGGACTATCAGGAAGGAAAGGTATACAGCTATCAATTTGTTTACAGGGGAATGAAGGGGATTACCGCTGGCGGTGTTTACAACAGTTCAAGCGGCGCCGATATAGGCGGCTTTCACAGGGTATATCTGGATAAGGGAAGTTATAAAGAAGAAACGTTGGCTTATATGGAGCATGATTATTTTGAAGTGGAGGGTATAGAAGTAACCTCCCAAGAATTTTTTGCATATACGGAAACTTTTGCAAATTCCGAACAGATGGAGACAACGGATTTTACGGAAGAAATGTTGGATAAAATTCTGTTAGGCAGTCTGAGAGGAGAGGAATTATCCATGGTAAAACGTGTGGAAACGGAAGAAATCTGTGAAGAAAATAACCCGCAGAAGGCCGATATACCGGAGGATTATCTGGATGTTTTAACCGGTAAAGAGGAATTTATCTGTGTAACAAAAAACGGGGAAAAGTTTTCTGTAGACGGAGATTGTGTCAAAAATACAACAGGAAAAGAGGTGTATCAGGTCTTGTATTTCAGCACGGTGGATATGGATGGGGATGGGGAAGACGAGGTGGTATTGACCTGTGCCGGAAGCAACCTGGTTCTGCATGCGGCAAAAGACGTCATATACGGATATGTATTTGAATACTGGAATGAAATGGGCGATATCTCAAAAGAAGGTGTATTTAAAACGGGATATCCGGATGAGAATAAATATGGAAAGATACTTTCTTTTGATGATAAGGGCTGCAGGATGGAACTCATTGAAAATTATGAGACTTCTCATGATGATAGAATACAGTACTATTTTTTTTCACAAGAACAGATAGTGGAAGCAGGACAGCAAAAAGAGTCTTTGCCGTTTTAAAAACCAAGGAGGAAGCCAAAACGGCCGGGGATTATGTGGAGGCACTGGTATTGGGGAAGATTTTATGGAAGAAGCGGGGGAAACATTTGACGATTACGAAAAAATGAGGAGAAGAAGGAGGTTTTAGATGAAAAATGAAGAAGATACTGAAAATATTGTCATTTTTAGTCATAGCCGTCATGGTCTTGATATCGGGAATGTACCTTTTGGCTCCGTTTATAAATGATCATGCAGCAGAGCGGGTGGCAAAAGAACTGCAGTCAATACCTTTGCCGGAAAAAACGGAATTGGCAGAAGCGCGATCCGCCGCAGGTAAACTGGTGGGGAATGGAAATGGGATGCAGTATTTTGGAGCAATTCTGATTAAAAGCGAGTTATCTTTATCTGAATTGAATACATATTATGCGGGATATGCCAAAGAGGAATGGGAATGTATCGTTGAAAAGCAGGAAGATAAAGAGATTCAAGTCATAGAGCATGGAAGCCTGAATTTTGAAACGGAAATCAATAGCGGGAATTATTATATCGTTTATTCCTGGGGGAGCAATGATTCCATTTTTCATGAATGTGATCTGAGAGGGCATTAGATAAGGCAAATGAAAAGGATACAGAGGAGAGATATATTGAAAAATAAAAAGAAGAGATTGATATTCCATATCGTTGTAGGCTGTATGATGTTCATGATACTATTTGCAGGCGGTATTTATTATATGCTGACCAGATATTATCTTTATAATATCCATAACCTTCATGCCAAAAATGCGATGATGGAGCATTTGGATTATTGGTATGACAAGCCCTTTGAACTATTGTCTACAGAATATGAAACGGTAGAAATGAAATCGGACAAAATTCAGAGATATGTACATATATGGTCCTATCTGCTGGCAGATGATAGAGGCGGGGAGTTTTATGCTTACGTATGGGTTTATAGCCTTGCGGACAGAGGAGCCGGAAATTCACACGGGTCGGATTATGGTTCATATATATCCGACACCTATGTGGAAGAGGAGCCCGGAAATCTTACCTATGAGATAGAGGAGGATGAGGAAGGCTGCAGAGTATCCGTATATGACGATTGGGAAGATCCGCTATATGAATCGTCCTACCCCAAGGAACCGGTCATAAAGAGGATCGGTAAGGATACCCTGGAAATACATGAAGGTGCAGGAAATACCTGGTGGTCGGTGTTTGTTAACGGGGAGAGGGGCGAAGTTTCCAAACCGATTGAGGATGTGATTGCCTGCAATGAGCAGATTGTCGTATATCCGGTCTTTGAAGACGGCGTTTTTAAGATCATCATCAGAGATATTTATGACGAGAATGCCTATGAAGAGTTCACGGATGATTTTCCGCCTGTGGCCACAGGAACCGGTTTTATAAAAGAAGCAAAGGTGCTCGATTCGTATACCGTATATCTGGATTACTATACAGGAGATAGCGGAAATGGGGATGAATGGGAAGAAAAAAGAATAGTCGTAAAGCCGGGGCTGAAAGAATAGGACGGTGTGCATTGCGACAAGATCATACATTTTCAGAAAGATGAGAGATATTTAATGAAAAAAATACGGATAATTATCATTGTAGCAGTTCTCATAATGGCAGGCATTTTGGGGATATTTATAAAAGCAAATTGGATTCCTGGTAAATATGCGGTCAAGGAAGGGGATTTTGATCGGTATAAGCCTTATATATTGGTTCAGGAAGTCCATTATACGGGGAGCGGCTGGGTACAGACGGGGGATGAAAGCGGTTTTTTTCCGCAGGAGGAATATGCCGATATCGATCTGGTAAACGGAAGCGTACTGCCGCAGATGGATATATATGATGAAGAGTATGCCAACATATATTTGTGTGAAATAGAATATAAAGGAAAAACGAAACATGCTGCTTTTGAAGATGAAATAGATTCCTATTATATTGTGGATTGGCATCCTGTATATCCTGTATTGCGAGACACCATACTGCCTGAATGGCTGTATCCGAAAGGTTTTATGACAAAAAAGGAAGCAGGAAGAACATCAGAAAAGAACGATGGGGAAGAGCCGTCACAGAAAGAAAATGACAGTATCAATATGAAAGACCTGTTTCGTAACGTGCCTTCGTCAAATATACAGGAATTGTCCTTTTATGTGAGGAAGGCCCGGATGGCCACAGAAGATGAAGCAAAAAAGGTTTATGCCGATATAGAGATACCGGTGGAAAAGGAAGTGGAATTAAAGGAGCCTTATGCCCAGGCTTATTATACTTTTTTAAAAGAAGAAAGCGATCCTATAAAGGAGAACCGGTCTTTAAGATTCCGTTTGGCATATATTGACGATGATGATACGCCGGAATTACTGCTTATGAAAGATAATTCCCATCCTGCCGGCGTATGGGTCTATACCTATAAAAATGGCAGGGTCGTTGAAGTGGGGGAATTTGGCTCCATTGGGGGGATGCAGTATTTAGAGAAGAGAGGAATGATTTTTAGCGGCTTTTACAATATGGGAGAAGGATTTTCTCAGTTTTATATGCTGAAAGACGGGACGGCGGAAAAGATTTGTGAGTTTCATGATATTGACGTAGAGGCTTTTACAGAACCGGTGGAACCACTTTATGAAATAGACGGCGTGCCTGTATCGGAAGCGGAATATGATGCAAAATATAACGAATTGTGGAACGATGATTTTATATCTATCGGATATAACGACGGAGTTGTCGTTGAGGATATCAAAGACTTAAAAAGGGCATTGGCACGGGAAATAGAAGATCTGGAGATAAAAACAAAGCTGACAGCCGGTCTGGATGCGGGGCAGTTGGAGGCATTGGAAGCATACAGTAATTTCCTGATTGTGTACAGGCCGGGCTTTTCAAAAGAGCTTTCTGACCGGGCTGATACGGAATGGGAGTATACCGCAGATTATGAAGATTCGGAAGGACCCAAATTTACGCTGCTTTATCTGGATGGAGATGAAATCCCCGAGCTGGCGGTCGTGTATGGCCTTGCCCATGCCCACGGTATTTATCTTTATACTTATACGGATGGGGAAGTTAAGCAGGTAGGAGATTCCTCTTACGGGCAGTATGGCGGCGTAGGATATATGGAAAAGGAAGGGATCATTTTCAGCGGTTATGATAACCATGGCAATCTATACGACAGCGTATATCGGATGAATGGGACAAAAACGGTTCTGTTACAGGAAAGCAGCCAGTGTTGGGTCGATGAGGAAGACGGGGAAGGGCAGTATGTTTACGAGGTAAACGGAAAAGAGACGACTTTGGAGGAGTATCTGGCGGCGAATGAAAAATGGAATGTATCCGAGGAAAAGATAGCCGCATATGACAAAGCTTTTTGCGTACCGGACGGGAATATAGAGGGCAGTGTAAACAGGGCGATGATAAGTCTTTTATTAGATCAGGAGGAATATTATAAAGGGCAATTCTGGTTTGTGAGCGGGAAACAGTGCGTGGAGCTGGAAGATGAAAATGTTTACCGCTATATTGACGGTATTACGGAGGGGAGCGGCCCTACGTATATTTATTTTGTGTCAAATGAATACTTTACTCACAATTTGAGCAGTGTATGGACTGTGAAAGAAGGGGAAGCGGTAGAAAGTGCGATTTCCGGAATCGGGGAGGTAAAATGTGACCGCAGAAATGAACTGGAGATATGGATAGACGCTTATGATATGGTTTCTGACGGAAAAAAGGGGGAACGATACGGACATACATGTAAGCCCTATTTTTACCGGTATAGCTGGGCCGATGATGAATTTGTAAGGTATGAAAGCAGAGAGATCAGCAAGGAATGGCTGAAGCACCTTTGCGGATTTGACCTGGGTACGGAAATAGAAGCGGAAGGTTATGAGATCCTGTCAATTTTGGAACAAAAAAACGGAATCGTAGTAGTAAATTATGCCATGCCTTCTTCAGAAGACGGATTTTCCAGGATAACTTATGACAACGTTTTCTGGGACTGCGCTGCGGGAGATTACTGGAAAAAGGATGAGAGGGGTGTTACTTCCTGGAAGGACGCGGGATTTGGCGGAACTTATTGAATGCATCCGGCCATCCTGTAAAAAATTAAAATCATGTGGCATGTAAAGAAATAACAGAATAAAAACCGGGCATAAATTTGTAATAAGTAACATATTTTTACTGTAAAATTAAAATGATATGTGATATAATATGTGCGGAAAGGGCAGAGTCAAGTGTTCAGAGAAGCGGCTGCCAGGCCTGCCGGAGCAATCATTTCTCCCTGCATTTGACAAGCGGAGCGACCCCGGAAAACTTTAGCTTTCAGGGTCTCTGCCCGTGATTTTTTTGTTAATTCATAATGAAGAAGACGGTATGGGCACTATTCATGGCGTTTTCCCATCCCATACCATCGAAAAGTATTGCAAAGGAGACAGGACTATGGCAAAACTTATCATTACGGTTGAAGGTGGCAAGATTACACAAACACTGAACTTTCTGGACAGGAATATCAAGGACAACAGATATGTCTACGGAAACGGCAACGAATCCGGGATCATAAGTGATCTGGAAGAGGTTTACGAGGATGTTCCGGACTGTCAGAGGATCTTGGGAGATTATGATGAACTGCTTGAAGCGGTCAACATCGGAAAGAGCCAGATTACCACTGTTATGCGGCAGTTGAATGAACTGGAAAAGGAAATGGAACCCTATGTGATTCCAAAGCCGGAAAGCGAGCGGGAACATGTTATCACATTGAATAATGATGATCTGGAAAGGCTTTCCAAGATCGGAGGCGGGCTTTCGCTTACGACGGATAAAGACATAGAAGTGGCGGTTAAAAAGCTGATACATGCCTTAGGCGATATCAGTTTAAAAAAGAAGGCCTGAGAAAAATACATATGCAGGCTATCAATAAAGATCAGGGAAATTGACTTAAATGCCGGTCATTTCCCTGATCTTTTATTTTGTTCGGTGTTCCATGATATAATTAAGAAGTTCCCTGGCAACCTCTGCTTTGGACATTATGGGAAGTTCTATCAAATCTTCTTCGGAAAGCAGGGTCACGATGTTGGTGTCTGTTCCAAAGCCGGCGCCTTCTTTTTTCAGATTATTTGCTACGATCAGGTCCAGATTCTTTTTTTCAAGCTTTTTTCTGGAATTTTCTATCATGTTTTCGGTTTCCATGGAAAAGCCGCATAAAAACTGTCCTTCTTTTTTGTGAGCGCCCAGAAATCCCAGGATATCTTCGGTGCGTTCAAGCTCAATACGCATCTGGTCGTCGCCTTTTTTCAGTTTCTCATCGGCAGTCTGTCTGGGACGATAATCCGCCACCGCAGCGGCTTTGATGATAATATCCTGTTTCTCTGCACATGCCTTTACCGCCTCTGCCATATCCGCTGCAGAGGTAATTTCTATGGTATGGACATTTGCAGGCGGCTCTATATCCGTTTTCCCTGTTACAAGGGTCACTTCGGCGCCGCGCATCATGGCTTCTGCGGCTATGGCATATCCCATTTTTCCTGTGGAATGATTGCTGATATAGCGTACCGGGTCGATCTTTTCTATGGTAGGACCTGCCGTTACCAATACGTTTACGCCTGTCATATCCTTTGGATGAAGGGCCTTTAAAAGACAGTTAAAGAGAAATTCAGGCTCCGGCATTTTGCCTTCCCCCGTATCTCCGCATGCCAGATAACCGGTTGCAGGGGTAATGACTTCCATGCCGTAGTCCTGCAAGGTTTTGATATTATCCTGCACAATGGGATTTTTGTACATCCGCGTATTCATGGCAGGAGCGATAATTTTGGGGCACTGGCAGGCTAAAAGGGTAGTGGTCAGCATATCGTCGGCAATGCCGTGGGCTGCCTTGGCGATCACATTTGCCGATGCCGGCGCGATCATAAACACATCCGTTTGTTTGGCAAGGGAGACATGCTCCACACTGTATTGGAAATTCCTGTCGAAGGTGTCGGTCAGGCATTTATTTCCCGTCAATGTTTCAAAGGTAATGGGGGTAATAAAATTTGCGGCGTTTGCAGTCATGATGACGGTAACGTCCGCTCCCTGCTTTTTTAACATGCTTGCCAGTGAGGCGGTTTTGTAAGCCGCGATGCTGCCGGATACGCCCAATACAATATGTTTTCCACGTAACATTCGGTGTGCCTCCTTTTTTATTCGCCGTTCCGGAAAGGGCGGCAGATTTTACAGGCTTATCTGTCATGAAAGTGCTGATTCTGCATTTTTATGGTAAATGATGCCCAGTCCTTTTAATGTCAATTCATTGTCGTAAACAACTTTTCTCTTACAATGGGGTACGATACAGCCAGAAAGGCCGCCGGTGGCTACCACCGCAGTTTCATATCCCAGATCCTCCCATATGCGGTCGATCATACTGTCCAGGCAGGAAGCCTGCCCCATAATGATGCCGCTTTTCATACAGTCTATGGTATTTGTACCGATCAGCTTTTTGGGCGCTTCCAGACTGATCCTGGGAAGCTGGGAAGTCCCGCTTACCAATGCTTCCAGGGATACTTTGACGCCGGGAAGGATCATGCCGCCGATGTAATGCTTTTTCTCGTCGATCACACTGATGGTAGTTGCGGTTCCCATATCGATGATGATAATGGGAGCCCCGTAATATTTCAGCCCCGCCACGGCGTTGACAATGAGGTCGGAGCCTACCTGGGCGGGATTGTCCATCAGGATATTCAGCCCGGTTTTAATACCGGGGCCTACGATCAGAGGGGAAATATGAAGCAGCTTTTTCATGGCGGTTTTGATGATGTTGTTAAGGGGCGGCACCACCGAAGCGATGATACACCCCGTGATCTCTTCCGTCCTGATCTGATACAGATCCAACAGCGTTTTAAATCCCACTACATATTCCAGCTCTGTTTTTGAAATGTCGGTGGATATTCTTTCTACAAAATATATTTTTTCTTCTTCCACACACCCTATGACTATGTTGGTGTTTCCGATATCTACAGCTAAGATCATATTTCCCTCTCATTCCGCCTGTTTCTAAGCTTTTTTCGGTTCTTTGACCTGGAATTCTTTGACAGGCTTTACATGTGTCAGCGCAAGGCCGACGCCGGTTACTAAGATTGCGGCAACCACAGCCTCCACGATGCCGTTAAAGCTGATAATTCCCATAATGACGTCGATAACGGCGTCTCCTGCAATGCCGAGGGCATTTGCATAGGCATCCTTATACAGGATAAAAATGCCGCTCATGACAAACAGGGTATTGGTAAATGCGCCTGCAAGTCCGGCATAAGCAAGGGCGATGTTTGCCGTGCTTTTTTGCTTTGCGCTGCTTACGGTCAAAATGACAAACAGCAAAGCGCCAAGCACAAGTCCGCCTATGGTGCCGTAAAGGCCGGAGTTATTCTTTGCTAAATTGATGATAAATGCTCTTGCGGAAATAAATAAGATGACCGCCGCAGCGCCGTTAATAACAACAGGCCATATTTTCTGTTCGCTCTTTAATAACCTGCGAATCAGAATATACACGAAATAGGGGACGATTCCCACTAAAATACGCGGTACAAAGCAGATATACAGGCTTTTGAATACGCCCGATATACCAACCACATCTGCTGCCAGAACCGGCGAAAATACAAAAGCGGATGCGGTAACTGCTTTAAAGGTGTTGTTAATAAAGCTGGTCAAGCCAAATACGAATCCTAAGAATGCACCTTTTTTCGGTCCTAAAAATAGTGCTCCCAGGATGACCGGGATATGAATGATGGTTGCGTTAATAACAACTAACGGGATATATCCCAGCGGTGTGAATGCCATAATGACGATTATGGCGGTAAACAGTGCAGTCAGCACGAGTTCATAGGTTTTTTCATTTTTCATGGTACGTTTCCTCCTGTTATTATTCTCTTTTGAGATACAATACGGGATTATCATACCACATTGATAATTTTTTGACAATAAAATTATTTAAGTTTTTTTGCAGCGGTCAGAACGGCCCCAAAAGGATTTGCTGTTCCTGCCCTTGCAGCAGTGGTAAAAAGGCTTATAATATACATTAGAATTAAGAAGAGAACAGGAAATACAAGGGGCAAAGGCCCCGCAAGGACAGGAGTGCGGCAGAGCATGGACAAACCTTTACAGCATTTTGATTCCCTGAAAAACGCATTGGAACCGCTTTTCGGAGAGAATGTAAAAATTATTAAAAAAGAGAGGATTTTCGGCGGAGACATCAATGAAGCCTGGAGCCTAAAGTTAAATAATGCAGAAACCGTTTTTATGAAGACCAATACAAAACAAAATCTGCCTTTCTTTCTGGCGGAAGCGGCAGGGCTCTCTGCCATTGCAAAGACAGGCGCCATAGGCACGCCCCGCTTTCTCGGCTGCGGAACCGACGAAGGGGATGGCGGATATTCTTTCCTGCTCCTTGAATTTATGGATAGAGGCAGAGACAAAGGGGATTATTGGGAAACCTTCGCAGTGGAACTGGCAGCTATGCACAGGGCAGAGACTGTCTCTTTTGTTTCGGGAGGGGGCTTTGGATTTGCGGAGGATAACTATATCGGTGCAGGAGGGCAGATCAATACGGCAACCGGCTGTTTTGTGGATTTTTTTCGGGAATGCCGCCTGAAACCGCAGTTTTATCGTGCCGCAGGATATTTTGACGAAGGGGATGTGAAAAGAATAAACCGTCTGTTGGAACGGCTGGACGGTCTTCTTTTAGAGCCGGAGCATCCTTCTTTGCTGCACGGCGATCTGTGGTCGGGAAATGTGATGCGGGGAAATGACGGAAAGGCATGGCTGATCGATCCGGCGGTCTATGTGGGACATGCCGAGGCGGATATTGCCATGACGGAGCTTTTCGGCGGATTCCCCGCATCTTTTTACAGCGCTTATAAAGAAGCGGCGCCCATGCAGCCCGGTTATGAAGAACGACGGGACCTGTATCATCTATATCATCTTTTAAACCATCTGAATCTGTTCGGAAGGTCATATCTTATGCCGGTAAAAAGAATTTTGACAAAATATGCCGGAATATACAGCCGATAATACAGCTAGTTATTGACATAAGTGCAAACGGATTGTTAAAATGAAAATAAGTGTAATACTGTGCAAGTTCTACATTATCTAAACTCAGGGGGAAACAAGTATGTACCATTGTCATATTCGCTTTTATCTGGTTGGAAATTCATGCAGGGTATTTGAGGTCATCAAAGAAATGACTCCTTTGGAAGCGTTTACCCATGAATTTTTGGAAAGCAGCTGCCCCGAGAGCACATTGGCCCGGGAAGCAGACGTAATTCTGGCGGATCTTGAGAACCGGGAGATAAAAGAGAATTTACAAACCTTATTTGAGAATAGAAAAGGCGGAAGCGAAATGATCCTCCTTGCAAGAGACGGGGTAACCGGGCTTTCGGGGGAGCAGCTTGAAAATGTCAGGGATATATGGGCGGTTCCCATGCCTGACGAGGAAATCGGTTTTCATTTTTTGCGATGGCAGCAGACCTTTAAAATGAGTAAGGATTTTGTGCAGACCAGCCACTATCTGGAAACCACCATCAACAGTATTCCCAATCTTATCTGGTATAAGGACAAAAACGGAATACACGAAAAGGTAAACGACAGTTTCTGCAAAACAGTCAATAAGACCAAGGAGCAGGTACAGGGGCGCGGCCATGCCTATATCTGGAACGTGGAGCAGGATGACCCCGCCTGTGTGGAGTCCGAACGGCGTGTTATGAGCAGGAAGGAAACCTGTGTGTCTGAAGAGATCATTCAGACGGGAGAGGGAATGCGTACCCTGACTACTTATAAGTCCCCGCTGTATGATCTGGACGGAAGCGTAATGGGTACGGTTGGCGTGGGGATCGATGTGACGACTGAGCGCGCTTACGAGGAAGAGCTTGTAAGAAAGAACCGTGCGCTGGAGAAGATTTTTACCTCTACGGATTGCGGTATTATATGTCATACGGTGGACGGTTCCCGCATTCTGAGTATTAACAATACCGCCCTGAAGATTCTTGGCTATCAGTCTGAAGAAGAGTTGGTGGCAAGCGAATTTGATATGGTTGCGGCATCGGTAATAGATGAGGATAAAAAGAAACTGGTCGCAAATATGGAGAAGCTCAAAAAAGAAGGAGACAGTATCAGCGTGGAGTACCGTGTGCAGCACCGGGACGGAAAGATACTGCACGTTATGGGAAATGTAAAGCTTCTGAAAGAAAACGGAGAACCCTTTTACCAGCGCTTTCTTTTAGACTGCACCGCACAGAAGCTGGAAGAACAAAAGCGCGAAAAACGCCAGACGGAGCTGATCCAGGCGCTGGCAAGCGATTACAATCTGGTCTGCTTTTTTGATCTGGATACGGGGATGGGATATCCTCTCAGGAATGCGGATGACGGCGGGGATGAATTTGCCCATGGTTTTGCCAGGGAGATATCCTTAGAGGAAAGCGTGGGATACTACATAAAGGAATTTGTCCATGAAGAGGATCGGGAGATGCTGCGTGCGGCCCTTGCGCCGGCAAGGCTGAAGGCGGATTTGGAGGAGAAAGAGTCCCGTTCCATAAACTATAGGATCATAAGGGACGGTAAGATCGAATATTTTCAGATAAAAGTGGTACGGGCAGGCGCCTGGGAAAAATATTGCGGTGTTGTTTTGGGCTTTCACAGTGTGGATGAGGAAATCCGCAATGAAATGGAAAAGAAAAGCCTTTTAGAGGATGCGCTTTTACAGGCTAACAAGGCAAATAAGGCAAAGAGCGTTTTCCTTTCCAATATGTCCCATGATATCCGCACGCCCATGAATGCCATTGTGGGCTTTACGTCCTTAGCGATTGCCCATATTGAGCGCAGGGAACAGGTTGAAGAGTACTTAAAGAAGATCATGTCCTCGGGCAATCATCTTTTGAACCTGATCAACGATGTCCTGGATATGAGCCACATTGAAAGCGGCAAGATGAATTTAGAAGAGAAACCTTGCAGCCTGCCGGAGATTCTCCATGAATTATGCAATATTTTACAGGGGGATATCCGCAAAAAGAAATTAAGGCTTCAGGCGGATGCCGTGGATATTTTGAACGAGACCGTTTATTGTGACAAGCTGCGTCTGAATCAGGTGCTTTTGAATCTGTTCAGCAATTCCATTAAGTATACGAACGAAGGCGGTTCCATTACCCTGCGGGTCGTAGAAAAGAGCGGTGCGCCTTCGGGCTATGCAAACTATGAATTCAGTATCCGGGACACCGGTATCGGCATGAGCGAAGAATTTGCAAGTCGAATTTTCGAACCCTTTGAGCGCGAGAACAATTCTACCATCAGCGGCATCCAGGGAACAGGCCTTGGTATGTCCATTACAAAGAGCATTGTGGATGCCATGAAAGGCGATATCAAAGTAAAGAGTAAGCAGGGACAAGGTACGGAGTTCATCGTTTCTTTTACCTTCCGTATTCGGGATGGGTTGGATAAGAATCAGGAAGTCTTACAAAGGAACGGGCTTAAGGTCCTGATCATAAACGACAGTCCGGAAGGCGCAGGCAATATATCCTGCATGCTGGAACGGCTTGGGATTGAGTCGGAACGGACAGAATCAAAGGAGAATGTTTTACGGCATATTGCCGGGGAAAAAGGACAGGATAGTTATTATGACGCCTGTATCATTGACTGGTTTGAACCGGATATGGATGTTCCCGGGATTATCCGCAGGGTCAGGAAAGAGCTTGGGAAACCGGCGCCGGTTATCGTTACATCGGCTTATGACTGGGCCGAGGTGGAAGACGAGGCAAAAGAAGGCGGCGTTACGGTATTTTGCAGCAAACCCTTGTTTATTTCGGAATTGGGAGAATGTCTGCGCTTTATCGCAACGGGAGAAAAAATAAGCGGCAGCAATAATGGAGAAGCAAGGGAGAAGCCGCATACAGGGCGTATTTTATTGGCGGAAGATGTGGAACTGAACCAGGAAATTGCCGTTGCTATTTTAGAGGATGCGGGATTTACGGCTGAAGTGGCTGAAAACGGGCAGGTTGCCGTAGATATGGTTTCAAGGTCTGAACCGGGCTATTACCAGCTGGTGCTTATGGATATTCAGATGCCTGTCATGAACGGATATGAAGCGACCAAGGCTATCCGCAGGCTGGAAAATGAAAAGCTGGCGTCAATTCCGATTTTTGCCATGTCTGCCAATGCCTTTGAAGAGGACAGGAGAGAATCGTTAAAATGCGGAATGAACGGACACATTGCAAAGCCCATCGATATTGACAGGCTTCTTGATACCTTGAGTAGGGAACTCTGCTAGTATCAGGCAGGATTAAAAAGAACCGTTAAGGAGACGTTAAGGAAAAAGAGCGCCGGGTTAAGGCGGGGTTAAAATAGGGCGGCAGCTATGGAAACGGCATTTTTGATATGTTACCATCGTATGGATTTCTAAAGATGGAGGTTAAAAAAATGCCGGGATTTGTTACAATAATCTTAACTGTTTTTATGGGTATTATGGGCGGACTTACTTCAATTTATCTGCTTGTAAGTATACCTGTACTGATCGTGTGGAAGTTCTATCGAAAGATCCGTTACGGGTACTCTTTGTACTATTAAAGTTTTTGCTGTAAAAGGGTAAAAAAATACAGGCTGATGCAGGCTCCGGGATTTTATCAGGGGCCTGTATTTGGTTTACGCATAAGAAGCATAGTTGAGAAAAAGGGGAACCTTGATATAGAAGGTCAAAGGGATCCTGCGTATGTCTTTCAGCCCCATGGAGGAAAAATGAAAAATATAAAAATAAAAAATTCCATATGGAAAAACTGCCTGGTTACCATAGCGATCTTTGCTATTGCAGCAGGATTCTGCTTTTTGCTGCAGCGGGTGGCCTCCACGGATACCCATGTGCCGCTGATCTTTGTCCTGGCAGTCCTTTTTATATCCCGGTTTACCCAGGGATATGTATATGGGATCGCGGCATCCCTCCTTGCAGTCATTGGGGTAAATTTTGTCTTTACCTATCCCTATTTCAAATTTGATTTTACCATAACCGGTTATCCTATTACCTTTTTAGCGATGCTGGCGGTGGCCATCAGCGTCAGCGCTCTGACTACGCAGATCAAGAAGCAGGAGCAGATCAAGCTGGAAATTGAAAAGGAAAAAATGCGGGGAAATCTGTTACGTGCGGTATCCCATGACATCAGGACGCCCCTTACTTCCATAGTAGGCTCGGCGTCGGCAGTCATTGACAACTATGAGGTCCTGCCCGATGACAAAAAGCTGGAGCTGACCAAGGATATCAGGGATGAGGCCCAATGGCTGATACGGATCGTTGAAAACCTTTTGTCCGTAACCAGGATCAACGGAAGCAGCGCCAATATCAGCACCAATCTGGAAGTGGTGGAAGAGATTGCCGGCAGCGCCGTACAAAAATTTTTAAAGCGTTTTCCCGATGTAAAGGTAGATGTCAACATTCCGGGGGAAGTGCTGTTAGTGCCCATGGACGGGATTTTGATCGAGCAGGTTATTGTAAATCTTTTGGAGAATTCCGTGCTTCACGGGGAAACGGATCGTATTGTTATGAATATTACAAATAATGAAAGAGAAGTTATCTTTGCCGTGGAGGATGACGGCAGGGGGATCCGGCCGGATGTACTGCCCGTCATGTTTGAGGGAGGGCTGCACACGGAAGAAAGCGAAGAACCGGATTCCCGGCGAAATATGGGGATCGGGCTCTCGGTGTGTATGAGTATCGTAAAGGCGCATAAAGGAGATATGAAAGCGGAAAACAGAAAAGAAGGCGGGGCCAGCGTGAAGTTTTCGCTCCCCCTTAAAAAGGAGCAGATATATGGAAATTAAAGACAGGATCCTTGTAATAGAGGACGATAAAAGCATTCGTAATTTTCTGCGTGCCATATTGGAGGCAAACCATTACGATGTGATGATGGCAAATACCGGTTCGGAGGCTTACAGCCTTATTACATCCCAGTGTCCGGACTTGGTTATCCTGGATCTGGGCCTGCCGGATATGGACGGCATGAAGATACTTAGGAATGTGCGGGAATGGTCGGCCATGCCCATTGTGGTGGTTTCTGCTAGAAGCCATGAAAAGGATAAGGTTGCGGCCCTTGATATGGGAGCCGATGATTACATTACAAAACCCTTCGGCACATCGGAGCTGCTGGCCAGGATCCGTACGGCCATCAGGCATACCAGAACAGCGGCGGCAACGCCGGGGCTGGGGCAGAGCGGAACCTTTGTATCGGGAAACTTTACCATCGATTACGATAAGCACAGGGTATTTGTGGATGGGAAGGATGCCAACCTGACCCAGAACGAATTTAAGATCGTAGCCCTTCTCGGAAAATATGCGGGCAGGGTCATGACCTATGATTATATTATGAAGGAGATCTGGGGACCCAACATGAAAAACGACAACCAGATCTTAAGGGTAAATATGGCAAATATTCGCCGGAAAATAGAGAAAAATCCGGCCCAGCCCCAATATATCTTTACAGAGGCGGGCGTGGGATACAGAATGGTAGAGGCGGACTAGAAAAAGAAAACAGTACCGGAGCAATAAACTACTCTGGTAGTATTGACGGGAGCATAAGACTGTGGTAGTATGATATTAAACTACTACAGTCTTATATGCGTTAAAGGAGTAAAGATCATGAATGTGAAGCTTTTTGATTCCGAGTTAAAAATTATGGGCGTTCTCTGGAAAGAGGGCGATTCCACGGCAAAGCATATTGCAGATGTTTTAAAGGAAGAAACCGGCTGGAACGTAAACACCACCTACACCCTCATAAAGCGCTGTATCAAAAAAGGCGCCATTGAACGTTCTGAACCTAATTTCATGTGCCATGCCCTGATTCCGAGGGAAGATGTACAGGCGGCGGAGACAAAGGAATTGATCAACAAGGTTTTTGACGGGTCCGAGGACAAATTGTTTGCCGCCCTTTTGGGGAAGAAAAATCTTTCAAAAGAACAGATTGAAAGACTGAAACAGATTGTCAGGGAAATGGAGTAAGGCCGCGGCCTTTTGTTTGGGTCGTGGAGCAAAGAGTTAGACAGGAGGGAAAACCATGAATCTGCTGCAAATGAGTTTTTCGGGAGGAATTCTGATACTGGTCATTGTGTTGATCCGCACTATAGCCGGAAGCCGGCTTCCCAAAAGGGCGTTTCTTGCTTTATGGGCTGTTGCGCTTTTGCGTTTGATGATTCCCTTTTCTCTGCCCTCGGCATTTTCGTTCTATTCTTTGGTTGGTCAGAATGTATCTTCGGCGAGTGACGTGCAGCCGTCGGACGCAGCAGCTTTGCCAGGTGCCGCGCAGTTATCGGACGCGGTATCTTTTCCAAGTGACGCGCAGTCATCGGACGCAGCATCTTTACCAAATGACGTGCAGTCATCGGACGCAGCATCTTTACCAAATGGCACGTCTCCGTCAGGTACTGCGGGAGTTTCAAATACAAAGCCGGTGTTAAATTTTATCATTTCTGCATTGAAAGGTGCAAAAATCGGAAACGCTGCTTTGCCCTGGCTCATTATTTATCTGGCAGGACTGCTTTTCTGTGCAGGCTTTTTAACCCTTTCTTATTTGAAATGTCTGAGTAAATTCAGAATGTCCTTACCGGTCAGGGAGGGGTATGGAGCGGCATGGCTGAAAGAGCATCCGCTGAAGCGTACCGTTTCCATCCGCCAGTCGGATATGGTTATGGCCCCCTTAACTTATGGGCTTTTTCATCCGGTCATTCTCATGCCGGGAAGCGTGGACTGGAACGACAAGGAAGAACTTCAATATATTCTGATGCATGAATATGTGCACATCAGACGGTTTGACGCTGTTACAAAGCTGGCTGCCGCCGTTGCCCTGTGCCTGCACTGGTTTAATCCCCTGGTCTTTATCATGTGTATTCTTTTTAACAGGGATATTGAATTATCCTGTGATGAAAGGGTTGTCAGAACCTTTGGCGAGGAATCAAAAGCAAATTATGCCAACACTCTGATCCATATGGAAGAAAAGAAAAGCGGACTGGTCCCTTTTTATAGCAGCTTCAGCAAAAATGCCATTGAAGAAAGGATTAAAGCCATTATGAAAATAAAGAAAACGTCTTTTGGAGCGATTATATTTACCATTATTTTAATAACCGGCGTAGCGGTGCTCTTTGCCACATCGGCCAAGTCTGCGCCCTATGAGGATTCGTTAAAGGAAGCCCTGACCCGGATTCCCGGAGAGGAGTTTACAAAAGAGGAAAGCAAAAAACTGTTTTCTCTCTGGATTGACGATTATGAGGAAATGTCCGTGGCTGATTACAGGGATAAAATGAATAAAATAATGGATGAACCGGGAATGTCGGACCTTGTAGAACGATTTGCCGATTCGGATCTTATATATGAAATAAATGATGACAAAGAAGCAAAGGCGTTAGAAGCCTTTAACGATTATTTCTTTTATATTTTCAGACCGCTGACGGCGGAAAAGGAGAGGGAGTTTGGAGGATCTGCGTCCAAGGGGATAGAAGGTGCGCCTGCGGATCCGGCAATTTTTGAATATTCCTTTTCTTTGCATATCACGGATGCGGAAAATCTGAAGGTGGGGGAATACGATGATATCCGAAAGAGGACGGACGCAGCCCTGCGCAATATATTGAACGGCTGCACTACGGAAGAACTGTGCGATGTACGGCTGATGAAGGCTTTTCTGGATAGAGAGACTTCTCTTTTGGCAGTAGAGCTTTCTACGGAGGATTTACAGGTTAAAGTGACGGATTACGATTTCAGTCCCTTCCCTGCCGAAATGCTGGAAGATCTGGCGCTTCATAATGAATCAAATGAACAGTCAGAGAAATTATGGGATGAAACATTGTCGCCCTATATTTCCTTTGGATTGGAATGGACTTATACTCCGGACTATGAAGGCGGGGAGGTAAAAATGACCTGGCAGGGAAAAGAAGTCAGAGGCATTTTTGATGAAAAAGAAAAGGTTTGGATCACAGAGCATACAGGTAATTCGACTTATTCTTCCGACGCCATAGAGCTTCATGCCGTATATGAGAACGGAAAATTAACAGGTTTACGCCCGGCTTCTGATGAAGAAGAGGAAGAATGGAACTTGGTAAGAGAAAGGAATGCTTCCGGTTACCAGCCGGCAGCGGATGCGGAATATTGGTCCTTGCTCGCCTTAAAAACACCGGGATATGAAAAACTATCCGTTGCAGAGTTTGATTCCCTCCTGTTAGACTGGGCGAACGAAAACCATGAAAGCCTTGAACGGATTTTGACGGATTCAGGTCTGGATGATTACCGGGCCGATTTGTCCGAGGAGGAAAAGAACTTTATCGCCCTGACGGTCATGTTATCCAATGAAGAAAACTGCCGCATGGTAGAAAGCCTGAATACGGGGCAGACGGAGAAAATCTGCTGTTACGGGAACTTCCATGAGGATAAAGAGATAGAAGGAGCATGGTGCAGCCTATGGTATCAGCTTAATTATCGTATTCCTGATAAGGAAAGGCTTACGGTGGAAGAAAGAGATCTGTGTATCGGTAATATTCAGAAGGAAATACAAAAACTCTGGGCAGAAACGGATATTGAGCAGCTTATGATGATGTCTGAAGAGGATGTTGTCAAAGAGCTAAATGACATTGCGGCATACTATAGCAATGAACGGATTACGGTTATCATAACCGATAATGATATTCAGTTTGAGAAAAAGGACGAGAGGGCATATCTGAATTAGAAATTTTTGCGAAATTTTTGATAAAGTTTTAGGAAAAAATTCACGAAAAAATTCGAAAAAGTTGTTGACACTAAAAAGCAACTCTGATAGAATAACATTTGCGTCGGCTGAGAGACACAGCCACGATACGACATGGAGAGGTATCGAAGTGGTCATAACGAGGCGGTCTTGAAAACCGTTTGTCCGTGAGGGCGCATGGGTTCGAATCCCATCCTCTCCGTTAAGCCTTCGGGCTTACAGACAATGGTAATAACATATAGTAAGAAGTTCAGCTATGTTTGGAGAAGTACCCAAGAGGCTGAAGGGGCTCCCCTGGAAAG
>ULTO01012047.1_pt1 | contig 21324 bp, 13 predicted proteins | sample 1957601 | NCBI WGS metagenome assembly ULTO01 (sample SAMEA4835734, study PRJEB28245) | human gut metagenome | biome: gut microbiome; material: fecal sample | place: Denmark | collected 2008 | reverse complement strand
AGTCTGCGGCGAACTTCGGACGTTTGATGGCGGTCTTCCTCTGGATCTACGGATTCATGAGCCCTGTAGCCGGTATGGTGGCAGACAGGGTAAACAGGAAGTGGCTAATCGTGGGTAGCTTATTTGTCTGGTCCTTCGTGACTTTGATGATGGGGTATTGCACGGATTTCAATCAGATCTATTACCTACGTGCCTTGATGGGGGTCAGTGAGGCCCTGTATATTCCTGCCGGATTATCGCTTATCACAGATTATCACCAAGAGAAAACACGCTCATTAGCCGTAGGTATCCATATGACAGGTCTATACGTAGGCCAAGCCTTGGGGGGATTCGGAGCTACGGTGGCCAGTGCTTATACGTGGGAAACGACTTTCCATTGGTTTGGTATCATCGGCATCGCTTATAGCGTGGTCTTGATCATCTTCTTACACGATAAGAAAGATCATGTGGAACAAGCCGTAAAACTGGAAAATTATCCGAAAGAGAATCCGATTTCCGGTGCGTTTAAAGGATTAGGGATGTTATTCACGAACATCGCTTTTTGGATCATTCTTCTTTATTTCGCCACGCCGAGCTTACCGGGTTGGGCGACAAAGAACTGGCTCCCTACCCTATTCGCTGAAAATCTCTCGTTGGATATGTCCGAGGCCGGTCCGTTATCTACATTCACGATCGCTATCTCTTCCTTTATAGGGGTAATCGCCGGAGGTATTTTATCCGATAAATGGATCCAGCGGAATGTCCGGGGACGTGTATACACAGGCGCCATCGGTTTGGCATTAACGATACCCTCTCTCCTATTACTAGGATTTGGGCACAACTTCCCGATGATTATCGGCGGTGGTCTTTGCTTCGGTATCGGTTATGGTATATTCGACGCCAATAATATGCCTATCCTTTGCCAATTCATCTCCCCCCGTTATCGGGCTACAGCCTATGGAATTATGAATATGACCGGTGTATTTGCCGGAGCCGCCATCACGGATATACTAGGAAAATCTACCGACGCTGGTAATCTTGGCCATGACTTCGCCATGCTAGCCGGATTGGTACTCATCGCACTTTTAATCCAAGTGATCTTCTTACGTCCGAAAGTCGCTAATATGACCGACGAATGCTAATTAATCTCATCCAATAAACTAAATAAACAACAAAAAAGTAATTCATTATGAAGAAGAATCTACTGCTCTTAATGCTTGCGCTCCTACTTCCGGCATTTATGTACGGACAAGAGCAGACAGTCTCCGGAACAGTGCTGGATACCTATAACATGGGTGTCCCCGGTGCGTCTATCGTTGAAAAAGGCACGACAAATGGAACGATTACCGATTTCGACGGTAATTACACTCTCACCGTATCCAACAAAAACGCCACATTAGTATTTTCTTTCATTGGGTACAAGACACAAGAAATTCCAGTAGCTGGGAAAGCCAAAGTAGACGTGATCCTACAAGAAAACGCCGAACAGCTAGACGAAGTAGTGGTAACCGGTTACGGTGGCTCACAAAAGAGAGCGACCTTGACAACCTCTATCTCTAAATTGGATAACGCCGTACTGGAAAACGCAGCGATGTCTAACGCCGGACAATCCTTGCAAGGAACCGTATCTGGTTTGCGCGTCGTAAACACGACCGGTCAGCCGGGAGCAAACCCAAATATCGTACTTCGTGGCGGAGCTACCATAACAGGTAAGGATAATGGCGCATTGGTCGTTGTAGATGGTATCGTGCGCAACTCATTGGCCGACATCAACCCCTCCGACATCGAGTCTATCCAAGTATTGAAAGACGCAGCCTCAACCGCTATCTACGGTGCCCGTGCCAATGGTGGCGTAATCTTGGTTACCACGAAACGTGGTAAAGAAGGATCCGCTTCCGTCTCTTACAAGTTCAAGGGAGGTGCCAACTTTGCTCGCACAGGTTATGATTACTTAAACGCTCACGATTATATTTACTACAATCGCTTAGGATACCAAAGAACAGGACGTTCAGGCATGGATAACCAAATGGGATACGGTATCGGGAATGACCTATTTGATATCCGTTATTTGGATGACAGTACCAAAGGCCTCTTGGCAGAAGGTTGGCAACAAATGCAAGACCCAACCGATCCGAATAAACAAATCTTATTCAAGGATTACTCAGGGCAAATGAAAGACGCAGCCTTCCAAGACCCTTCTTTCACGCAAGATCATTATATCAATATCACAGGAGGTAACGACAAAGGTACATTCGCAGCCAGCTTAGGTTACTACAAAGAAGACGGTCTCATTAAGGGAACCAGCTACGAGCGTTTCTCCGGGACATTCAATGGATCCTATAAGATATTTCCGATCTTGACAGTCAACGCTGGAACGACTTATACATGGTCTCGCCAGCCGGGTCTTTGGATCGGATCATATGAGTTCTTCTATCGCACAATGAGCCAACGCCCTACATGGAACCCATACATGGAAGACGGATCTCCCGCTTCAGGCTTCGGCACGGGTGATGGAAACCCTCTTTACTACAAAGATAAATTAACGAATACGAATGGAACCCGCCGCTCTACCTATAATATCGGTTTTGATCTAGAGATCATCCCGAAGAAATTAATATTGAAAGAGAATAGCGCCCTATACCACGTAGACGATCAAACAGATAAGTTCGAGAAATCTTACCAACAACAAAACGCCACTAGCCCGAATCTTACCCGTAAGGCTGAGGCCAAATATATAAAGCAGAACCAACAGCAACATAGTGTTACTTTGACGTACACAGACACATTCAAAGAAAAACACAATCTGGAGGCAATGCTTGGTGGCGAGTATTTCAATTGGCATCAATATACGCTGAACGCAAGGACCGAAAATTCTCCGTCGGATGACATCCCTACTTTGAACGCGGGTAGTAATCGTACCTATACCTATAGCTACAAGGAAGGCTATCGTATCCTTTCTGGCTTTGCCCGTGTAAACTATAACTACAATTACAAATACCTATTATCGGTCGTAGCTCGTTATGACGGAATCTCCAAGTTGAGCGATAACCGTTGGGGCTTCTTCCCGGGTATCTCCGCTGGTTGGAATATCATGGAAGAGGAGTTCTTTAAGGAATCGAAGTTGGTAGATGTGATCTCTAACCTGAAGCCTCGTATCAGCTACGGCGTGAACGGTAACGTAAACGGATTAGGATACTACGACGTATATGGCAGCTATGGGCAGAAAGACGCGAACGGATCGATCATAACAAACTATGATGGCTCTGTAGGTTTCTATAATGACAAATTGGTAAACGGTGGATTACGTTGGGAGCAAAGTAAATCTTTCGAAGTAGGTTTGGATATAGGATTCTTCAACAATCGCCTGAGCTTTATCCTAGACTATTATAATCGTACGACTTCCGATTTGTTGACAGATTTGGATTTACCCAATTACACTGGTTTCAACAGCATCAAAACCAACTTGGGAACTTTACGTAACCAAGGTTTCGAGATGGAAGTAAAAGCGAATATCCTAAACAACGTAAACGGATTCAGTTGGGATGTATCAGCAAACTTATCTACGGTAGCGAACAAGATTGTCAAGCTTCCGGCCAATGGGAACGAAAATAACCGCCAAGGAGGTTACCAAGTATACGACCCGCAAAAGGGTGAAGTCGTATGGGTTGGCGGAAAACAAGAAGGTGGTAAGCTGGGTGATTTATTTGCCTTCAAGCAAGATCATATCTTCAAGGATTGGGATGACGTGAAAGCGAATGCCAATAACCGCTACGACGCAATTGGAGAATTGTATGGCCCCGCCGCATGGGAAGCTTTAAAGGATAAGGCAGGTAAGCAACCGATCGAGCCGGGTGACGTTTGTTGGGCCGACTTGAACAATGATGGCGTAATCAACAATCTAGACCGCGTGAAAGTAGGTAATCTTTTCCCGACAGTAACCGGTGGTTTCTCCACGACATTAGGCTATAAAGATTTCTCTTTATACGCTCGTTTTGATTATGCGTTAGGGCATACGCTGTATAACGACTTAGCCGCACGTTCACTTGGACAATATCAAGGTTCGTTTAACATCATCGATATGGTGAAAGACAGTTGGTCGGAGACAAACCAGAATACGGATATACCTAAGTTCTACTATGCCGATCAGTTGAGCAAGAAGAATATTACTCGCTCCAACAATGGTTTGACAGCAGTTGACAACAACAGCTCCCGCTTCTACGAAAAGGGTGATTATCTAGCTTTACGTGAAATCACATTGACTTGGAACCTACCGAAGAAATGGATTAACAAAGCCTTGATGAGCAATGCCTCTGTTTATGTAACCGGACAAAACTTGTTCTACATCACAGGATATACCGGTGTATCTCCGGAACCGGCGGTAGATACTACCTATGGTCAAGGTCTTGATAACGGTAGATACCCAACTCCTAAAACGGTTCTTCTTGGTTTATCCGTAACATTTTAGTCAAACCCATTAAAAAAGACAGACATTTATGAAAAAGATAATTATAGCCATGATGGCAGCAGTCTCATTACTGAATTTCAGCGGATGCGACTCCTTGGACATGGAACCCGTAAGTAGTATTTCCGACGCAAACTATTGGAAATCCCCGGACCAGTTTAAGGCATTCAACATAGGTTTACACGGATTGCTCCGTTCACAATCCAGTTATAACATATTCGTATTGGGCGAACCTCGCTCGGACATCTACGGAGATCAGCCGTTCGGAGGCGAGGCTACCCAAGGCGTAGAGCGTTTCTCATACAACACGATCAACGCAGAGTTTACAGGAATCAGCAACTTCGCTAATTTTTATACGACACTGAACCAAATCAACTTGATGATCCGTAGAACGAACGAGACCGATTTATTAGGCGAGGCCGAAAAGAACTATTACTTAGGGCAGGCTTACGGTTTACGCGCCTATATCTATTTCCATTTGTTACGCTCTTGGGGAGACGTTATCATTACTACGGAGCCAACCTTAGGTAGCGAATTGGATATCTCTCACCTTGATAAGGCCGCTTCTCCAGCGAGTGAGGTGATGGATCTGATCAAGAAGGATATCGATGCCTCGGAAAAAGCTTTTGGCGGAGATTATTCTTATAAACAAGGAAAGTGTTATTGGTCCAAACCCGCTACCTTGATGCTGAAAGGTGAGGTTTATCTATGGAGCGGACGCCAGATGGGTGGCGGCACGGGCGATTATACCGTAGCCAAGACAGCCTTGCAAGATCTTCAACAAAACGGCAACTTAAAGCTGCAAGAGAAATTCACGGACGTTTTCTCTTTCAACAATAAGGAGAACAGCGAGATGATCTTCGCGCTCCATAGTGGTAAGGAGGATGATTTCATGATGTGGAGAGACTATAACTGGCGTAACAATATGGTACCTCAACGTGAGTACATGGCAGGCTACTGTGACGAGACAGGAACTCCATTCCTTGAAATACCGGGATACAACCTACAAGGCTTAATGCGCTACCAAGTAAAGAAAGATCATTACCTAAAATCATTCCGCGAAGGTGATACCCGCTTGAAAGGTACCTTGAAGGCCGTTTATAAAAAGCACGAAGACGGCACCTTGGAGTATATCGCGCCAATCCAATACAAGTTCCAAGGAACCACCTTGGAAGGTAGTAACGAGAGAAGTTGGTACGATGATTATCCTATCTATCGCTATGCGGATGCCTTGCTATTATTAGCCGAGGCTAAGGCCTTGCTCGGAGAAGATCCTTCTACAGAGATCAACGCCGTTCGCGAGCGTGCTTACGGTTCCGAATATTTTAACGCACATAAGAACGAGGTGGCTTATCCGAATGACAAAGGAAGTTTCTATAACGATAACCCGTTTGAGGCGGGCGACGAGAATGTGATGGAAGCTATCCTTAAAGAGAGACTTCGCGAGTTCTTCTTTGAGGGTAAACGTTGGTACGACTTGAGACGCTTCGGTAAGGATTATGTATTAAAATATACCACAGCACAAGAATCACGTTTATTATGGCCGATCAATGAAGGGGCATTGACAAACAATCCCGCATTGAAACAGACTCCCGGATACTAATCGTACATAGGTTTAAGGCGATTGGATATAACTAGGTTTTTGGCACGAATTCCAAAGGGGCTTTGTTCATATGAATGAATATCGCTACCTTTGGAATTCACATATCTATTAATTTCAACCTACAAACAAAAAACATCATGAAAAAAACTTTCCTGTATTTCTGCCTTCTTTTCATCGTACAAACGGCTTTTGCGGCAGACAGTATTTATGTGCGAGAGCAACAAATCCCCATCTTGATAGACCGGATCGACAATGTACTTTACGAGATGCGGATACCGGCCCAAAAAGGGGATGTATTAAACGAGATCACGATACAGATCGGAGACAATGTCGACCTGTCGGACATCCAAGCGATACGTCTATTTTATAGCGGAGTGGAAGCTCCTTCCCGCAAAGGGGAACATTTCAGTCCCGTTACGTACATATCCAGCCATATACCGGGAAATACCCGTAAGGCTCTTGAATCTTATTCCGTACGGCAAGATGAGGTTACCGCCCCCTTGTCGCGCACGGTAAAACTAACCTCTAAGCAACCGATGCTTAAAGGCATCAACTATTTCTGGATAAGTATCCAGATGAAGCCTGAGACTTCCTTATTGGCAAAAGTAGCGACCACGATACCTAACGCCCAGATCAACAACAAACCGATCGACATCACTTGGAAAGGAAAGGTGGACGAACGCCATGTAGGTATCGGCGTACGCCAAGCCGGGGATGACGGATCGGCGGCCTTCCGCATCCCGGGATTAGTGACGACGAATAACGGAACATTACTCGGAGTCTACGATATTCGCTATAATAGCAGCGTGGACCTGCAAGAGAAAATCGATATCGGAGTAAGCCGCAGTACCGATAAGGGACAAACTTGGGAACCGATGCGAGTAGCCATGACTTTCAAACAAACGGATGGCCTGCCCCACGGACAAAACGGCGTGGGAGACCCATCGATCTTGGTAGACGAAAAGACCAATACGATCTGGGTAGTAGCCGCGTGGACGCATGGTATGGGTAACGAACGGGCTTGGTGGAACTCCATGCCGGGAATGACACCGGACGAGACCGCCCAACTTATGCTCGTGAAAAGTGAGGACGATGGTAAGACGTGGAGCGAACCGATCAATATCACCTCCCAAGTAAAAGACCCGTCTTGGTATTTCCTATTGCAAGGCCCGGGACGAGGCATCACGATGCAAGACGGTACCTTGGTCTTCCCGATCCAGTTTATCGACGCTACCCGTGTGCCCAACGCCGGCATTATGTATAGCAAAGACCGCGGGAAAACATGGCACCTGCATAACTTAGCCCGCACGAATACCACAGAGGCGCAAGTTGCCGAGGTAGAGCCGGGCGTATTGATGTTAAATATGCGTGATAACCGGGGCGGTAGCCGTGCCGTGGCCACCACAAAGGATTTAGGCAAGACATGGACAGAGCATCCTTCCAGCCGTAGTGCCTTACAGGAATCCGTTTGCATGGCCAGCTTGATCAAGGTAAATGCCAAAGACAACATCACCGGCAAGGACCTTCTACTCTTCTCCAACCCGAACACGACGAAAGGGCGTAATCATATCACGATCAAGGCGAGTCTGGACGGTGGACTTACTTGGCCCACGGAGCATCAAGTCTTATTAGACGAGGCCGAGGGGTGGGGATATTCCTGTCTTTCGATGATCGATAAGGAAACGGTAGGAATCTTCTACGAGTCAAGCGTAGCGCATATGACCTTCCAAGCTGTCAAATTACAGGATCTCATTCATCAATAATCTAAGTATATGCGATATATACTGCATTTTGCAATTGTTTTAAGTTTCTTGTATTCCGGGCCTCTGATGGCCCGGAATCCTGTTTTATTGCCCTTGCCCCAAAAATACGTCCGGACAAACGCTTCGTTCCATCCGAAGGAAATCGCGGTTTCTTCCGAAGGGAAACTCCGTTCCATCCTAATGAAATTCTTGGAGGAGCTGCCGGTAAGCGTCCAACCGGACAGCCGATACAAGATAGAGGTTTCCTTGGTTGACAAATTGGACGGAATCCCCCTCAACTCCGAGGAGGCTTATCAACTAAGCGTCTCTTCCCGGGGGATAACCATCCGGGCGGTATCCGAGCAAGGAGCTTATTGGGCGATACAAACCTTGCGCCAACTGACCGAGCGGCAAGGAAAGCGATATTCCATCCAAGGCTGCGAGATCACCGACTGGCCTGCTTTCCGCATACGAGGATTCATGCAAGACGTAGGGCGGAGCTATATCTCCATGGAAGAACTGAAACGGGAGATCGAGGTACTTTCCCGCTACAAGATGAACGTATTTCATTGGCATCTCACGGAGAACCAAGCTTGGCGTCTGGAGAGCAAGATCTTTCCGATGCTGAACGACAGCTGCAATATGAGCCGTATGCCCGGAAAATATTACACGATCGAGGAGGCAAAGGAGCTGGTTCGCTTTTGTAAAGAACATAACGTACTACTCATCCCAGAGGTAGATATGCCGGGACATAGCGCCGCTTTCATACGGGCCTTCCGTCATGATATGCAGAGCAAGGAGGGTATGGCGATCTTGAAACTATTGATGGACGAGGTTTGCAAGGTATTCGAGGAGGTTCCTTACTTACATATCGGTACGGACGAGGTAAAGTTTACCAATCCGGAGTTCGTACCCGAGATGGTCGCTTATATCCGTGCGAAAGGGAAACAAGTGATCTCTTGGAACCCGGGATGGAAGTACAAGCCGGGTGAGATCGACATGGAGCAAATGTGGAGTTACCGGGGAAAAGCGCGACCGGGCATTCCCGCGATCGACTCCCGTTTCCATTATATCAACCATTTTGATACGTTCGCCGACTTGATCGGCTTATACACCAGCCGTATTTACAATGAACCGCAAGGAAGCCATGATTTGGCGGGTACGATCCTTGCCGTATGGCACGACCGGGTCGTACAGCCGGAGGACAAATTGATCCGGGAGAATAATTTGTATCCGAATCTATTAGCGATCGCCGAACGTTCTTGGTTGGGCGGCGGCTATCAATATTTCGATAAGAACGGAACGATGCTGCCTATCGATCCCGATAACGAGGAGCATAAGGCATTTGTCGATTTTGAGCGACGGATGTTATGGCATAAAGAACATCATTTCCAAGGATACCCGTTCGCCTACGTCAAGCAAACCAACGTGAGATGGCGTATCACCGACCCTTTCCCGAATGATGGGGAACTGACCCGTTCTTTCCCTCCGGAAAAGTCGCTTCAAGCGCAATATACCTATGAAGGGAAAAATTACGGTACGCACGACGCCATCGGTGCCGGTATCTACCTGCGCCATGTCTGGGGACCGCTGGTTCCCGGTGCCTATAAAGACCCGCAACCGAACCATACCGCTTACGCATGGACTTGGATCTATTCGCCCAAGGCGCAAGAGGTAGGTACGTGGATCGAATTTCAAAATTATAGCCGTTCTGAAATGGATCTACCTCCAATGCAAGGAAAATGGGATTATAAAGAAAGCCGTATCTGGGTAAATGATCAAGAGATAACGCCCCCCGTATGGACCGCCACCCACCGGGAGAAGTCCAATGAGATCCCACTGGGAAACGAGAACTGTGTAGGCCGTAAACCAACCCCGATTCATCTGGAGAAAGGCTGGAACAAGGTGTTGATGAAGCTTCCGGTCGGTACGTTCAATACCCCCAAGGTCCGTCTGGTGAAATGGATGTTTACGTTCGTTTGCGTCACCCCGGATGGAGAGAAAACGGTGGAAGGACTGGTTTACTCTCCGGATAAACAACTTAAATAACTTCTAATTCGATTGAATGAAATGAGAAAAATAATAGGAATCTTATCCATCTTCCTCGCTTTCGCTCTCATGGGGCAAGCGCAAAAGATCAAGGTGGCTTGCGTAGGTAATAGCGTGACCTACGGCTACGGAATCGAGAACCGGGAAACAAACTGCTACCCGGCCCAATTGCAACGGATGCTTGGAGATGCCTACAAAGTGGAGAACTTCGGGCATAGCGGGGCTACTTTATTAAACAAGGGATATCGTCCTTATACCCAACAAGAGGCGTATCAAAAGGCATTGAAGTTTGCCGGGGATTACGTGATCATCCATCTGGGATTGAACGATACGGACCCTCGGGCATGGCCGAATTACCGGGACGATTTCGTTCGGGATTATCTTTCCTTGATCGAATCCTTCCGGAAAGCCAATCCGAGATGCAAGGTATGGATTTGTCGTATGACTCCGATATCTCACCGCCATCCTCGTTTTAAATCCGGTACAAGAGACTGGTACTGGATGGAGCAAGCGCTCATCGAAGAAATCGCCCGGATAGCCGACGCGACCTTGGTCGATTTGCAGGAAGGATTATACGACCGTCCGGATCTATTGCCTGACGCATTGCATCCCAACGCTGAAGGTGCCGGTATCTTGGCCCGCACCGTTTATGGGGCGCTAACCGGCGATTACGGAGGATTACAGCTTCCTGCCATCTATTCGGACCGGATGGTCTTGCAACGGGATCAACCGCTTCCTATATCTGGCATCGCCAACCAAGGGGAGAAAGTAACCGTTACCCTCGCCGGACAAAGGAAGGAGACCGTAGCCGGTACGAACGGGAAATGGACTGTCACGCTCGACCCCTTACGGGTAAGCGGGAAATCCTATACCTTAACGGTTTCTACCCCCAGCCGCACGCTGAACTATCGGGATGTAGTAGCCGGGGAAGTCTGGCTATGCTCCGGACAATCCAACATGGCGTTCCGGGTAAACGAGAGCGTAAAGGAAGAACAACAGCAACAATTGGATTACGTGAAACAACACTCGCAAATCCGTTTATTCGACCTAAAGCCCCGCTGGGAGACCTACGCCGTGGAATGGGACGCTTCCGTACTGGATTCATTGAATCGCCTGCAATATTACCACGACGCCCAATGGGAAGTATGCGACACGCGGAATACCGCACGCTTCTCGGCCATAGGATTTGCCTTCGGGCGTATGCTGGCCGATAGCTTACAAGTACCCGTAGGATTGATATTGAACGCTGTTGGCGGCTCGCCTACGGAGGCATGGATCGACCGGAAAACACTGGAATTCGAGTTTCCGGATATCTTACAGGATTGGACGAAGAACGACTTTATCCAAGATTGGGTACGTGAACGGGCGGCCTTAAACATCAAGCAAGCGTCCAACCCGCTCCAACGCCATCCGTATGAGCCTTGTTATCTGTTCGAGGCGGGTATCCAACCCCTTCATCGATATCCCATCAAAGGGATTATTTGGTACCAAGGAGAATCGAACGCCCATAATATGAAAGTACACGAACGATTATTCCCGTTATTGGTGAACAGCTGGCGCCAGAATTGGAACGCAGCCCTGCCTTTCTACTATGTCCAACTATCCAGCATAGACCGCCCGAGTTGGACTTGGTTCAGGGACAGCCAACGCCGCCTGGCGCAAACCGTATCGAATACGGGTATGGCCGTTAGTAGCGATCGCGGGGATTCTTTAAACGTTCACCCTACCCGAAAAAAAGAGATTGGCGAACGACTGGCACATTGGGCCTTGAACAAGACCTACGGACATAACGTAATCCCATCCGGCCCTTTGTTCCGCAGCGCAACGTTTACCGATAACGCCGCCTATATCACTTTCGATTACGCAAAGGGCTTGACAACTTCCGATGGGGACCCCATCCGTACATTCGAGATCGCCGAGCAGGAAGGACTTTACTATCCGGCGCAAGCCGTGGTAGAGAACGGGAAAGTAAAGGTGTGGAACGATCAAGTGACTCACCCGAAGCTGGTACGCTACGGCTGGCAACCCTTCACGAGAGCGAATCTTATAAACGAGGCGGGCATGCCGGCCTCTACGTTCCGGGCAATAAAAGAATAAGCTATGCATAATAAACAACAAATCACCGGCTGGTTGTTCCTCCTGCTACTCTGCGTAGCGGGATGCGGCCAGCCTGTATCTAAAAAACAGAACACCATGATAAACTGGACAAAATTACCGGATCTACCGGGAGCAGCCGATACGGCTTCCCTTGGCGTTTCCGCCCCGTTCGCCGGCATCCATAACGGCGTATTGATCGTTGCCGGAGGTTGCAACTTTCCGGACAAACCCGTCACCGAGGGAGGAGCCAAGCGATATTATAGCGAGATATTCGTCCTTCTTCCCGAAGGCTGGAAAGAGATCGACCGACTGCCTCGTCCCGTCGCCTACGGCGCTACGGTTTCCACCCCGGAAGGTATCGTTTGCATCGGAGGAAACAACAGTGATTCTTCCTTGGTCGAGGTCTCCCGCATCTCCTATAACCCCACGAAAGGAGAGGTAGCGGTTTGCGCCTTACCCCCCTTACCGTCTCCAATGGATAATCTCTCGGCCGCTTTTACCGGACAGGAGATTTACGTAGCAGGGGGAAATGAGAACGGACAGCCCTGCCATACCTTCTTACGCCTCAACCTCGCGAATATCGAAAAGGGATGGGAACAACTACCGGACTTCCCGGGAGCAGCCCGTGTACAACCGGTATTAGCGGCCGGAGAAAGTCCCAACGGCACACGTATTTATCTAGCCGGAGGCTTCCAGCCCATCCTAAACGAAGAGGAACCGATCGTCCCGACGGATGTATTGGTATTCGACCCGGCAACTTTTACCTGGCAACAAGAGACCGTTCTTCCCCCGTTTAAGGACGGAACGAACCGTACCCTAACAGGAGGCTGTGCCGTGACTTTCCAAACGGATAAAATCTTATTTATGGGAGGTGTGAACTACGATTGTTTCTTAGCCGCCATCGCCCGACCGATCCATTTAGCGAAAGCGGAGGCGGCGCGAGATTCAGCGGCCATTACCCGCCTGCAAGCCGAAGCCAAGGCCTATATGCACCATCCGGTAGAATGGTACCGATTCAATACCACCTTACTTCAATACGACCTATCCACGAAAGCATGGAGCGATCTGGGCGAATATGAGCAGTTGGCCCGTGCCGGAGCGGGAGCGGTTATCCAAGATGGCCGGTTAACTATCATCAACGGAGAATTGAAACCGGGTATCCGCACGCCGCAAGTGAATCAAGCGAAATTATAATAGGGATTTAGTGGGATCGCTGGTAAGTTTGCCAACGATCCCTGTTTACTTTTCCCACCCGATTTTCAGTATCCGGAGTCTATTTAGAGCATACGTATCCCAAGGCAAATCCTAGACAATAAGCACGTAAATAATGTTCTTATATAAATCATTGAACATAAACATCTTAAAAAGACGATTATACTTTCCGCGAAACACGTACGTGTTTTTGGAAAAAGTCGTACATGTTTTTCGGGAAACACGTACATGTTTTTACTGAATCACACGACAGGAAACAAGAGCGTATATGGAAATATACAATAAGCCTACCTTATCATCAAATCTAAACAGTATTTCTTCCCAATCTCTATTTCATAGATATTTTGGTGCAGTTACCTTGAATAAATCTTGATTATCCAACTTTTAATATTATCTTTGTTCTTAGAGCGCATTAACATAACCATCTAAACATACTAAACACATGAAAACCAACATCGCATTATTAATAGAGCAATCCGTTAACGTTATAGACTCCTTAAATAAAGGACTACGATTAACACCCGAAGAACAACAATTTTTTTGTGAACACTTCGAACGTGAAGAAATCAAGAAAAACGAGTTTACCATAAGAATCGGTGATTACGAAAAATATCTTTATTTCATAGAAAGTGGTATCCTACGTTATTGGACTGCACAAGAATATGGTGATCCGGACAAAGAAATCACCTTTTGGTTTTCTTTCCCGGGCGAATTCGCCAACTCGTACTTTTCCCTTAAAGAAAATCAGCCATCACTCATACATATACAAGCATTGACAGACTGTGTAATCTGGAAATTATCGAAGCTAGACTTAGCTGATTTATATCAAACCTCCCTAAACATAAATAAGATTGCAAGAATTGTTCTCGAAGATGCTTTATGCCGGAAAATAACGAGAGAGACCTTGCTACTTGGTTCCTCCGCCGAAGCTATTTATGAGGATCTTATAACCAAAGAAAAAGAACTGATTAATAATATACCATTAAAGTATTTGGCATCTTACATAGGAGTCACCCCTCAAAGATTAAGTCAAATAAGGAGAAAAGTTCATTAATAAGACAACTTATTTTTCGTTCCACTTTTGCGTTAGAGAATTATAATGAAGAATCTGTTGTGTTAAATCTTCTTTATAAAGCAAGAAACCTAAGTAAATAATTAAAATAGTTTCATTTCATAATATAATAACTGTCAATAATTTTGTCAAATTAAAAGAGAGGAGTTTATATGCAAAACGAATTTGACAACATGACATTAAAAGACTTCGAAAATAGAGGTCAAGACTTATTAACCAGAGCAAAACAGGTTGATGATTATATATCGTATAGACATAGAATCCAGCATTTACCTTATCGTGTCATCTCTTTGACCGGTTCTAGTGCCCACATGAGAGTGATCGATCCATATTCAAATAAAGAAAAAGAAATGATCAGTTTCGTTTCCAATGATTATCTGGGCTTATCACACCATCCAGAGGTTATAAAAGCAGGGATTGATGCGCTTGAACAATATGGAGCCGGAGCGGGGGCCAGCCCTTTGATTGGCGGGCACAACTTCTTGCATGAGCAGTTAGAGCAAGAGATCGCTCATTTCTTGAAAAATGAGTATGCAATAACCTATACATCCGGATACGCCGCAAATTGTAGCACATTACTAGCCATGATGGGTAAAGAAGATATCGCAATCATGGATATGTTTACTCATGCGAGTGTATTTGACGGTTGTTTATGTACCAATACAAAGAGGTTCCTTCACAACGACATCGATTCCTTGGTGCATGTCCTAAACAACGCAAAGAGCTTCAAAAATCGCTTTGTAATTATTGATGGCGTTTACTCCCAAGATGGGGATATCGCCTTTCTTGATCAAATTTATACCGTATGTAAAGAGCATGACGCATTCCTCATTGTTGATGACGCTCATGGTATTGGTGTATTAGGCAAAACAGGCCGAGGAATTATTGAGGATTATGATCTTCTCGACAAAGTAGATATAATTACCGGAACATTCAGCAAAGCTTTCGGATGCGTGGGAGGTTATGCCATAGCCAGAAAAGAGATCATAACTTTACTCAGATATTATTCAAGGCAAAATATATTTTCCGCTGCCGCTACACCCCAAACCGCCGCATCCGCAATAAAAGCCATCCAACTGATTGACCAAGAACCCCAATGGAGAAACACACTAGCCGACAATATCGAATATTTTAAAACCGGACTTGAAACCTTAGGTCTTGATTATGGTAATACCGAATCAGCGATATTCCCCGTAATGGTACGTAATGAACACTATGTGAAAGAAGCAGCTCGCATATTATTTGAGCAAGGAATATATGTAAACCCAATCAGTTATCCAGCTGTACCGGAAAAATTATCCCGTCTTCGCTTCAGCTTAACAGCTATGCATACGAAGGAGGAGTTGGATAAGACATTTAGTATCCTTGAAAACATTAGGAAGAAATACAAACTAGCACAAATATAATCACATTTATAAATTATATAAAGATTAGCAGCTTTGTTATTTACAGCAAAAATCAATAATTTAGAAACCTTCACTTTTACAAAGAAAACAATCATGATAAAAATTATCATTTATTCATACGGCATCTCAAGTAGTTAATATATATTCATCACTATAAAATCAATAAATATCTACTTTAACAAAGTAAATATTTACACAAATATACATAAAATTCAATATATGAAAACTAGACATTTATTAAATATATTATTATTAGCACTTTATACAAGCAGCTGTAATAAAGAAGACACCCCTCTAATCAAAACAGAAACTGTCAAAATATTTCTTTTATCAGAAACAAATAGAATCCAAAATGAAGATATTGAAAATCATGAATATATACTAGCAAAGAAGAAAATCAAGTCGATTTTCAAGAAATAAATATTTCTGCGATCGAGGGTTTCCATTATGAAAAAGGGTATGAGTATGAATTACTAGTTGAAAAAAAGACCCTCGTTAATACTAATTTTGACAATAATCAGACTAAATACAAATTAATTGAGTTAATCTCAAAAAACAAAGTAGATTTTAAATATTTGATTATAACTAAAGAAAATCCCTTCATACTACATTCAGCCGGAGGCAGATTCGAAATACCTCTGCAATGTATAAAAGAAAAATATATTAACAACAAATTATCAGAAAAAGAGCACCATCCTTTAAAAGGATTAAAATATAAGATTGGAACTAATTATGGAGGTATTACTAATATAGTAAAAGAAGGGAAAGAAATCGGTTTTTACAAAATAATTATCGAGAGATATGGAGCATACAACATGAATGGAATTCCTGAATGGTTTTGTGCTTTTTACACTAAAAATGCAAATTTAAATTTTGACCTAAAACCATCTCCAATCTATGAGCAAATATTTGAGCAACCACAAACTAAAGGAGAGCAGTATCTTATCCTTCCGATCATAAATATTTCAATTGGAACATTTGATATATAAAGATCCTATATTAAAATGCAACAAAATTAACACAGCAATTATTCACCTTATAAATATATATTATCATGAAAAAAGAAATCTTTATCTTACTAACTGCTTCACTTGTAGTTTCTTCATGCGTTGACAATGAAGATATATACAAAAATCCAGACAATAGTAAAAAGGATCAAGTCTTAACACTATCCAAATATCCTCAGAAAGTCATAGACATTGAAACTGGCAGTAAAGAACACTTAGCTCTTTTAAATGCAACCACACGATCTACCTTTCTCATTAAGGATAGTGTTTGGCCGGATAAAAAAGGTCATTCACTCATATATGAAACAAATGAACACGGTACAGCAGCCAATACAATGAGATACATCTATTTGGGATCATTACTGAAAGGTGGCTCGCTAGAAGAACAGCGTTTTCAACGCTTAACAAACGAATTAGACCCTCTTTATATATCCTACTCTTTTCCTGCTAAGATTGTAGGAGATATAATAGAGAAGCCCAGCTTGCAGTCGCAAAGAACATCTTTAAGTAAAATAATGAATCAAGAAGGGATGACAGGCAAACAGATTGTTTCATTTATCTATGACATGAATCAGTTCACCTATTATAATGAATTAAAATTAGCATTTAATTGCAATATAGACGTTGCAAGTGTTTTTAACATATCTACAAGTGTTGCGCAAGGAAAGATCAGGAAGAAATGTGGATTAGTAGCTAAATTTATACAAAAAAATTTCACAGTTGATTTAGATTTACCAGCAGATGGATGCCTTTTAAAAAACAATAATGAATTATCAAATGTTGGTCCATACGATCCTGTTTATATAAGTTCAATAACCTATGGAAGAATGGGAGTAATGATGTTCGATTCTAGTTATGCATATGATTCATTAAGAGTAGCAGTAAAAGCAGCCTTTGATGCAAAAATAATAAATGGGAAATTAGAGCTAACAAGTGAACAAACGAAAATAATTAGTGAAGCAGACTTAAAAATTGCAATCATAAGTGGTGATGGTAGCTATTCTGTGAAAACAGTGGATGGAATTAACGGATTTAAGGAATTTATTATAGCTGGAGGAGAATTTAGTAAGGATGTTCCTGGAGATCCTATATTTTATTCAGCAAGCTACTTAAGTGATGATTCTCCATTCTACGCAAAATTCAGAGTAAACATACCTTATAAATAATTATACTATGAGAATTACATCAATATTTTTATTTACAATCATCATATTTGGAGGATTATCATGTTCAAATGATGATAGCCTTATTCATAATAAGACTAAAGGAATCTTAGAGAAATATCCTGAACCCACTGTCACAATAACAGCTCATAATCATATACCTTTTCTTGCTAAAAATATTTTAGAAGAAAAAGCGATTACAAAAAGTGTAAATATTATCTCCGATATTGCATGGGCAAATGGATTTGGAAGAACAATTACAGCCCGATCGGATGAAATGGTAATACCAGACAATATGAATAGATACATATACCCGGGATCAATATTGGAAGCATCTAGCATTGCAGAGACACGATTTACTCCAATACCTGTAAAAAACAATCCGGTCCATGTCTCTGTCTCTTTTCCTGCTAAAAAAGTAGGAGGAACTATAAAAGAGCCTTCTTTATTGAATATCAGACAATTTGTCATGGATCTAATGCAACAAAATAATATAGGAAAACAAAGTGCAACATTAAGTTTTGATGTTCAAAAATTTGTATCATATGATGAATTAAAAATGACTTTTGGCTCTAATGAAAATACAGGATTATTGTTTTGGGGAACTTCTTCTGCGCAATATCAAAATAAATATAGAATCATACGCAGCTCTGGACTTTGCATAAAATTTATTCAGAAATATTTCACATTAGACATGGATATTCCTAGTAATGGTCTAATTTCAGGAACTATACCAGGAGGATACTCACCTGTATACGTTAGCTCTATTGCCTATGGAAGAATAGGTATTCTCACACTAGAAACAAATTACGATTATGAAAAAGCTAACAAATTAGTGAAAGAAACTTTTAATTCGCTATTTATTAACAAGAATAATACACTCACAAAGGAGCAAGAAGCCTTTTTCAATAGCGCAGAAATGAAAGTTTTCATAGCAGGAGGATCAGGGGTCACAGGAGTTAAAACTATAGGAGGTATTAAAGAATTCACAAATTATATTACAGAGGGAGGAGAGTTTTCAGCATCCTCACCAGGTAAACCAATTTTTTGTTCTTTTGCAAACTATAGTGACGATTCTCCATATCGCATTAATTTCAAAATAGATATAGACAGTGATCCTGTTTATGCAAGACTTGAATATGATATAACCAAAGATGTATCAGGTGGAAATGTTAAATCATGGTATACTGATGCTAATGTTTATTTAAGGTTTTATGCAGATAAAGCCTGTTCAATCAAAACGATAGCCCAAAACTATATTGGATTTAATATAAATCGCCTTATATTACAACAATATGTTGGACCTAATTATAGTGTTAGTAAAGCAAGAGAGGTAAAACTAGATCAAAACCTCACTTTTCATAATCAAACAAAAGGCATAGAGTATCCAATTGCATATGGTCATCGCATGACAGAAACAATAGGCACTACATATTTAGATCGAGGAAATTGGACTAATGACCATTTTTACCTAAGAGCAGGTAAATTTTATCAAGTACGACCTCCTATAAATATGAAATATACATGTTTCATAGATTATCATAATCAAAATGAATATGACTGTTCGGATTTTGAATAATTAATATTCCAAAATAAAATACCCCTAGAGTTAAATAGACAACTTTGGGGGTATTTCTATCATAGGAGCTTGAACCTCTGTATATATTAAGATTAATATATGCTAAATCTACTTGTTCTCATATTTATTTCATACTCTCCTTCTTATAATTTATACGAACCCCATACTTCGTGTATACTCGGTCTAGCCCCAACATACCTTGTGGGTTAGGCTCGCCTTGTGCTTTGCCGGACAGGATATCCTCGCTCATCGTGATCATGTCTTTTACACGTTGAGGGGTTTCCTTGTTCATTCCGAAATAATGTCCGGGGTAGAGGTATTTGATATCATATTTCTCGATCACCGCACTCATCTTCTTACAAGTAGATATTAGCGTAGAGAAGTCAACTCCCAGCAATAGATTACCGGAGCCGAACGAATCGCCGCTAAAACCATAAGCGGCATCCTTATCCACAAAAGTGGTCGATCCGGGAGTATGCCCGGGAGTAAAGACAACTTCGAGGGTACGCCCACCCAAATCTAGAATTTCGCCATCTGTGAGGAAACAGACCTTGCCTTTATAATTCGGCATAAATTCCGGTATACCTATCGTATCAGCCGGATTGATATAAATCTCCGGGAAATAATCGATAGCCGAGCCTGTATGGTCCGGATGCACATGCGTGGCGACCAGCGTAACCGGCTTGTCCGTGATGGAAGCCACTAGCTTATCCAAATCCTTGATCTTTGTTCCTGCATCAATCAAGATCGCTTTCGTTTCTCCCTCGACCAGATACAGGCTCTCGTTCGCCATTAAATGACCTGTTCCAAACCATGTATGCTCATCAATCTGATGGAAAATCACATCTTCATTCCTAAGCACTTCCTTCTCCTCGATACCCGCCGTCTGTGCCTGGCAGAACAAAGCGATCCTTGACAGGAGCAACAACATCATTAATAAACCTAGTTTTTTCATTATCATATTCATTTTTAAGATTTAAATCGCCGCGATCTTCCGAAGGCTTGCGTCCCATTTCGGCTCGGCGTAGATGAGACGGATAGCTTCTTCCGGCGTGTCGGCTACCGCCCACATCTTGGCGTGCTGGGGACGCATGAAATTCTCGTTCATGGCGTTCCTCAAAAGTTCCAACAAGGGATCATAGTAATGATTAATATTGAGGATTACGATCGGATTGAGGTAGAGACCGAGTTGTTTCCAAGTGATGATCTCCAGAAGTTCCTCTAATGTACCGCATCCACCGGGAAGGGCGATCACCGCATCCGAGAGGTTTGCCATGAGCTGTTTACGCTCGTGCATCGTCTCGACCTCAATCAACTCGGTCAAGCCTTTATGATACCAATCCTGCTCCACCATAAAATGGGGGATAACGCCCGTTACCGTTCCACCAGCCGCTAACGCAGCGTCGGAGACAGTGCACATCAAACCGATATTCCCGGCACCATTGACTACCCGTAGTTTTCGCTCTCCCAAAAGACACCCCAATTCCTTGGCGGCGTCAAAATAAATCGGGGGAATCTTCGTGCTGGACGCGCAATACACGCAAACAGACGAGATGTTATTTATCTTCTTTTCTTCCATATCTTTTTATTCTTGATTTATATCGTAGCCAAATAAGGCGAAATCCCCCAGACAAGGATCATCGGGGAAGACTTTCGCCAATGCGTCCGTTATCTCACGGGCCGTACGAAGGGTAGCGGTTTTTTGGCCTGTCAAGCCCAAGCGCAAGGAGATCTGGTGCACATGCGTATCCAACGGGATGATTAATTGGCGGGGATGCACGGCTGTTCTCCAGATACCGAGATCGACGATACCATCCGTACGCACCATCCAACGCAAGAACATCGCCAGACGCTTACAAGCGGAAGTCCCGTGCAAGACCAGAATGCCATTGAGATCAGCAAAAAGTTGTTGCAACCGCAAGATAGGATCTTCGCAAGGACCGGCGGCGGCCA
>ULTO01044641.1_pt1 | contig 21343 bp, 20 predicted proteins | sample 1957601 | NCBI WGS metagenome assembly ULTO01 (sample SAMEA4835734, study PRJEB28245) | human gut metagenome | biome: gut microbiome; material: fecal sample | place: Denmark | collected 2008 | reverse complement strand
GAGCTTATAAGATGAAAAAAATCCCCGCCATGGCGGGGATTTTTGTTATTCTTCATATTTTTTCGCTTGGGATTTTTCAACCTTTGAAAGTGCCTTTGAAACGCCTGCGGCAATCGCCGTGTTTGCAACGAGTTCAACAGTTGCGTTGAGAAGAAATGCAACCGCTATGAAAGCGAGAGGGGAAAGTCCCTGATCGCCCGCCATGCCGAGCATTGTGTCCCTGAAGAGCAGGCAGAAGCCGCCGACGAAAAGGACGGTGTTTGTGAGCGAGCCGACAGCCGCGGAAACGAAATATGCGGCGATATTGTCTCTTTTTTTCGTCATCGCGCGGAAAATCAGTCCCGGGAGAAGTCCCGCCAGAATTCTCGGCACAAAGCAGATCAGCGCCGTGTAAAAAGGATTTACCCCGAACAGCAACGTCCCGAAGGTGCTCTGTCCGAAGCACTGCCAGAAGCTTGCCGCGCCGAAAAGTGCGCCGAGGACGGCACCCGCGGCGGGACCGACGGCTATCGCACCGATTATAATCGGTATCATATTAAAGGTTATTTCAACTATGCCTATCTTCAAAAAGCCCAGCGGGGTAAAGCAGAATATTGCAAGCAATGCAACGAGCATCGCGAGTTTTACCATTGTGCGCAGACGGCTGTTTTTCATTTCAAATTCCTCTACTTTATAAGTTTTCTGTAAAGAGCTTTTATTGCGCGGTGAAGGTCGTCCTCGCGGACGCCGACGGTGATTCCCCCGTCACCCGAGCCTGCGTCGACGGAAATTACGGGAATGTCATCCCCGTCAAGCGCAGAAAACACCTCCGAAAGCCTTTGCCCGATATCGGCACCGACAATCGCGATGAGCGCGCAGTCGTCTCCGAGCGTTACGCACGAAGGCTCCAAGCAGGCGCAGATTTCGTTGCGGATGTAATCCTCTCTGCCTGTCAGGCAGTCCCGCGGGACGGTAAACGAAATACAGTCCACTCCGGACGAAACGCAAACGGGATAAATACCCTTTTGCGCAAATATCCGCATGATTTTTTCCGCGTCCGACGCGCTTGCCGCTATTTTCGTTTTGCATATGCGCAGGACAGAAAACCCTTTTCTGCCCGCTATGCCGCAAACGTCGCTTTCTTTTCCGTCCCTGTCGTAAACGACGCGCGTTCCGGGAGCGGATGGGTCAAGAGTGCTCTTGATTATCACGGGAATTCTTTCGCCCATAATCGGGAGAACCGAATCCTCATGAAGCACGCCTGCGCCCATAAAAGAAAGGCGTCTCAGCTCTTTATATGTTATTATACCGATTGTTTTCGGATTGTCAACAGTTTTCGGGTCGGCGGACATAAATCCGGAGACGTCCGTCCAGTTTTCGTATTCGTCGCAGCCCATGGCGGAGGCTAAAATTGCCCCCGTTATGTCCGAGCCGCCGCGCTCAAAGGTTTTCAGAGTCCCTCCGGGCATACTGCCATAAAATCCCGGAACGACAGCCCTTTCCGATTTTGAAAGCTCTGCCGCCGTGCGCCTTTTTGTGATCTCGGGGAGAAATGCTCCGTCATCGCCGAAGGAAACGCATTTTGCGGCGTCGACAAAGTCATAACCGAGGTATGCAGCAAAAATTCTTGCGCAGAAATATTCCCCGCGCGACGCAAAATAGTCCCTGCCGAAATAATTTTTCCGCGCATAGAGAAGCTCGGAAAAATCGCCGTCGAGCGAGACGGGAACTGCAAGCTCGGAGATTATCCCGTCGAAACGGGCTTTGATTTTTTCGAGTATTGCATAAAATTCGTCCCCCGTCGACATGAACGCGCGATAAAGCATATCCGTTATTTTTTCGTCGCCCGGAAATCTTTTTCCCGGCGCGCTGACCGCTACATACCGCCGCCCGCTTTCCGCAAGGACAATTTTTGCGGCATTGTCGATTCTTTTTGCGTCACAGAGGGAGCTTCCGCCGAATTTCACAGCCTTTGTTTTGTTTTCCACGGAAAATTTATCACCTCCCGCTTTATAATATGACAAAATGAGACAATCGGACAACGCGCAGGCTCTTTCAAAGCAAGCAAAAAACGGCGTAAGAACGCCGTTTTTTACAAAATATGATATTATGTTTGCGGCGCTTTTCCGCTTTCGGAGGAAAGATACTTTTTGAGTTTTTTCACAGCCTCCTCAATGATTGAGGATATTGTTTTCTCATCAAGCAATATTCTTGCCGCCGCGGGCAGTCGACTGTATAAAGCCGCCGCCACGGCTGAATATTTTATCTCTCCCGTACCGCCGCCGTAACGTTCCTCTGCCGCCGCCACAAGCGAAAGCGCAATCGCCCTCGCTTCTTTTTTGTAGCCCTTGCGGGCGAGAATGACGACAGCGGCGATAAATATCGCGCAGACCAATATCAAAAGCCAGTATTCAGATAAAAATCCGAGCATAAAACAAGCGGCCCCGCCGGCTTTTTTATCACGGCGGAGCCGCACTCCTTTCCGTGATTTATAAAAGCAGACTGATAAGCGCGCCCGCAACCGCTCCGGCAACTGCGGATATCACAGCCTTTATCACGGAGGTAAACCTGATTAAGGGCTGTTTTTCTATATCGCAAAGCCGCTCGTCTTGATTTTCAAGCCTGCGGTTTGCTTCCTCAAGCTGAATGACAAGACGCGTTATGTTTTCGTTCTGACTGTTTATCGCATTGGCAAGAGCTTCGAGCTTGTCAATCCTGTGCGAATTGATTTTTTCCCGCTCCTCGATTTTGACAATGCGCTCTCCCTGCGAGGGAGAGCCTGATTCTTCTTTTTCCGAGATGTAATCTCCCAGAGGGATCACCTGCTTTCGCTTAAGTTTTCCCCGCTCGCGCGCGAAAATCTTTCCGGTAAGGGTTGCGCGCAAAGCAATCTTTCTGATTGCTCCTCTATTATACCACATTTCCGGTCATTTGTAAATAGAAAAACGAACAAATGTTTGTATTTTTGAAGAAACCGCTGAAAATCGGGCTTGCAACGGGGAAAAATATTTCCGCAAGGGGCAAAGTTTTGATTTTTTTAACAATTTATTATGGTATTCGCGGCGGATATATAGTATAATATAAATTGCATTAGAATGCATAACTGTTGACAAAATGAAAAATAAACTCTCAAAGGAGCGGAAAATAAATGTCTTTGATCGAAAAAATCTTCGGAACCTACAGCGACCGTCAGATCAAAAAGCTCATGCCCATAGTTGACAAAACGGACGCACTTTCTGATAAATACGCCGCAATGACGGACAGCGAGCTTTCCTCCGTCACGCCTGAATTCAAAAACAGGATTGCCGCGGGCGAAACTCTTGACGATATCCTTCCCGAGGCGTTTGCCGCAGTCAGGGAGGCAGCGGCGAGAGCCATCGGCAAAAGACCTTACAGGGTTCAGATTCTCGGCGGAATAATTCTTCACCAAGGAAGAATTGCGGAGATGAAAACGGGCGAAGGAAAGACGCTCGTTGCAACCATGCCCGCATACCTCAACGCTTTGACTGGGAAGGGCGTGCATATAGTCACCGTAAACGAATATCTTGCCCGCCGCGACAGCGAGGAGATGGGCAAGGTTTACGGCTTCCTCGGACTTTCAACGGGGCTCATCCTTCAGGGACAGAGCACGGAGGAAAAGCAGAAGGCGTATTCGGCAGACATAACATACGGAACGAACACGGAGTTCGGCTTTGACTACCTCCGTGACAATATGGCAATAAGTCACAGCGGGCTTGTTCAGCGTGAGCTGAATTTTGCCATTGTCGACGAGGTGGACTCCATTCTCATAGATGAGGCAAGAACGCCGCTCATCATTTCCGGTATGGGCGAAAAGCCGAACGATATATATAAAAAAGCCGACGCTTTTGTCCGTCGCCTGCGCGCAAAGGTCGTAAAGGAGATGGACACAAAGAGCGACAACGACGACGTTTCGGAGGATTACATCGTCGATGAAAAGGGCAAAAAGGCAACGCTGACGGCAAGAGGAATTGCAAAGGCGGAGAGCTTTTTCGGCATTGAAAACCTTTCCGACCCCGAAAACAACTCGCTTTATCACTATATAAACGAGGCGCTTCACGCGCACGGTATCATGAAAAGGGACGTTGACTACGTCGTCACCGACGGCAAGGTCATGATAGTCGACTCATTCACGGGAAGAATTATGCCCGGAAAACGATTCTCAAACGGACTTCATCAGGCTATCGAAGCAAAGGAAAAAGTCGACATTCAGAACGAAAATCAGACCCTTGCGACGATAACCTATCAGAACCTGTTCCGTCTTTATTCAAAGCTCTCCGGTATGACCGGTACGGCTTTGACGGAGGAAAACGAGTTCCGCGAGATTTACGGTCTTGACGTTGTCGAGGTGCCGACGAACAAGCCCATGATAAGAATTGACCGCAATGACGTCGTCTATAAAAACACGGACGCGAAATACCGTGCAATCATAAAGCAGATAGAGGCTTGCCACGAAAAGGGTCAGCCTGTGCTTGTCGGTACGGTATCGGTTGAAAAATCCGAGATACTTTCCGCGCTTCTGAAAAAAGAGGGCATTGCGCATAACGTCCTCAACGCAAAGCAACATAAGCGCGAGGCGGAGATAATCGCGCAGGCGGGCAAATTCGGCGCCGTGACCATATCGACGAACATGGCGGGACGCGGAACGGACATCATGCTCGGCGGTAACGCGGAATTCCTTGCAAAGAACGAGCTTAAAAACGCCGGCTATGAGGAGGACATCATCTCTCTTGCAACGGGAATGAGCGAGAACGTAAGCGATGAGGTTCTTGAAGCGAGAAAGCTTTACAGGGAGTCGCTTGAAAAATACAAGAGAGAAATCGCGCCCGAGGCAGACAAGGTGCGCGAGGCGGGCGGACTTTTCATCCTCGGCACGGAAAGACACGAGAGCAGACGAATAGACAATCAGCTCCGCGGCCGTTCCGGACGTCAGGGCGATCCCGGCGAGAGCAGATTTTTCCTCTCGCTTGAGGATGATCTCATGCGTCTGTTCGGCTCGGAAAGGGTAATCGGCATAGTTGAAAGACTGGGTCTTCCCGATGATGAGCCGATTGAGGCGAAGATAATTTCAAACACGATAGAATCATCGCAGAAACGTCTTGAAGGAGAAAACTTCAACAGAAGAAAGACCGTCCTCGAATATGACGACGTAATGAATCAGCAGAGAACCGTAATATATAAACAGCGCAGGGAAGTGCTCGACGGAAAGGACATGAGCGGCACGATCGACGAGATGATGAAAAACATCGTTCCCTCTGCACTTGACCTTTGCGAGGTTGACGGTCACTTCGATCTCTCGGCTGCAAAGGAGCGGCTCTTCTGGCTCCTCTCAAAGGAGGAACAGGAATACAGCGACGGCGACATCACAAAGGCAGAACTTGAAAAGCGCCTTTGCGACAGGATAAACGGTATTTACGAAGGTCAGAAGGCTGTGTTCGGAGACAAGATGGGGGATCTCATGCGCTGGGCGCTTCTCCGCGCAGTCGACAGAGCGTGGATGGAGCATCTCGACGCGATGGACGACCTGCGGGACGGTATAGGTTTCTCTTATCTCGCTCAGCGTAACCCGATAACGGAATACCGCATTGCGGGAAGCGAAATGTTTGACGAGATGATTGAAAAGATCCGTGAGGAGACCGTGAAGTTTGTGCTTTTCGCGGTTCCCGCACAGGAAATGAAGCACAAGGCGGCTGCGACCGTCAGACAGGCGGAGCTGAAAAATGCGGGCGGCAAGGCTGAAAAACGTCAGCCTGTTGTCAAAAAGAGCTTTGAAAAGGTCGGCAGAAACGACCCCTGCCCCTGCGGAAGCGGAAAGAAATACAAGCAGTGCTGCGGTAAAAACGCGGGCTCTGATGACTGATACGGAGGAAGAATTTTGGGTTTCGGTTGGATGCTTCTCGGATGGCTGTTCATGTTCCCCGTGATAGGCACGGTGGACGTGATGCCGGATTTTATCGGATTTATGATAATGCTTGTCGGGCTTTCGTGCGCGTATAAGTACTGTCGCTGTTTTGATCTGACTCGGCGCCTTGCGATGTTCGGAGTGCTGTTTTCCCTCGTTTCGTTTGCGTATCAGTTGCTTTGCAAAACGGGCGCGATTGAGCCGTCTGTTGTCGGAACGGTAATACGTGTTTCTTATGCGGCTTTTCTCTGCACATACGCGGTGAACCTTGCGATATCGATATCAAAAATCGCAACCGAAACGGAGCTGCCGAAAATCCGTGTCAGAGGAGCGGCGGCGGTGCCTCTGGCGATTATAATGCTTTTCGGCGGAAGAATTGCATGGTCGGGCGCGGTCAGCGCGATATCGTCTGCCGGTGAGGGCGAGACAATAAGCGATACGCTCAGATGGGCTATGAGAATAGGCTATATAGCGGAGGTGCTGTTTGTGGTCTATATGCTGGCGCTTCTGCTCTCATGCTATCGCTGGATATGCCTTGAAGGCGAGGAAGACATGCCGGACAAGGCGCACAAGCTGCCGACGCCGTTTGACATAATAGAAAAAAAGAAAAACAAGGATAAGGAGGAGAAAAAATGACCGATCTGCGCAGGAGATCCAAAGACCTCTGGCTGATCTCTGCCGGCATGATTTTTCTCTTCAATCCGTGCATAAATATAATTGACGTTCTGCCGGACGTTATCGGTATTGTGCTCATACTTTTCGGAATAAGAAAATATGCGGATCTTTCGTCCGAGTTGGGAGAGGCGAAAAAGGGCTTCGGAAAGGCGGCATGGGTCAGCCTTGCCGGATTTTTTGCAATGTTATTTTCGCCCTCGGCGGACGATTATACAAAGCTGTCACTTGCGGTCGCGGTGTGGCTTCTGGAATGTATATTTATCATTCCCGCCATGCAGAAGCTCTTTTCCGGGCTTGACGATTTGCGTATCCGCCTGACGGACAGAGGGGACGAGGAAGTCTTTTCCGGCGCGGCGACGCTCTCTTCGATTTTTCTTGTCGTGCGGTCGGCTGCGGCGGTGCTTCCGCTCTGCATGCCGCTCTTCTTTGAGAAAAAAGAGGAGGATGTCATCTCCGGCGGAGGCGGAACGGATGTGGAATCCGTCATAAAGGTGACGACGGTTATATGCGCGGTGCTTTCGCTTGTAATCGGGCTTGCATGGCTCGTTTCCGCGCTGAAATGCATGGCTGTGCTGCGCGGCGACGAAAAATTCATTGCCGCGGCGGATGAAAAATATAATTCCGAGATAATGACAGACGATTCTCTCTGGAAGAAGAGATATTTGAGGAGGTTCTGCGCCGTTTCATCGGCGGCGGTGATATTCCTTTTGGGAATCCCGCTCGGCGGAAAGCCCGTGATCCCGGAATTCATGTTCGGAATTGTGACGGCTGTCGCAGTCGGCTTTTCGGGCTATCTGCTTTCGGAATACAGAAAAAAGCTGTATGTGCTCTGCGGCGTGTTTGCCGTGCTGTCGTCGGCTTCGATGATGTCCGGTTACGCTTATGCCGGGAAATTTTATGAGTTGCTCTATCCATATGAGGCGGAAGGCTTTTTGACAGCATTTCTGCCATACGCAATCACAGAGGCGGCATCGATGGCGGTGCTCATACTGATATTCGCCGCACTGCGTCGCGGAATCTGCGATATGACCGAAAAATGCGTCGGCTGGAGCGGGGATGACGTTCTCTCCGGCAGGCAGGACGCGGAAATAAAGAAAAAACTCAAAAGGCGCGCGAACCTGACGTTCGCTTTTGAGATAATATATGCTTTTGTAACTGTCGCGGCTGTTTTGATGTCGCCCTTCGGCGATATAAACACGCTGTTTTCCATGGGTTGGGTGCTGAGAATGATTTTGTGCATGGTCGTGCTTGTGCTCTGCATGTGGACGGGCGACGGAATAAAAAGCGAAACGGGAAAATGATTTTTTTCGGAGGATGTTATGAACGGAAATAATGATACGGAATTTCTCGGAGGAAATTCCGAAATCGAAAGAAAGGACAAGGTCAAGGCAGACATTTACGATTGGATCGAGGTGTTTGTTTCGGCGCTGGCGATAGTTGTGATTATGCTTTCATTTGTTCTGCGTATCGCAACCGTAAAGGGACATTCCATGGAGCGAACCCTTTCGGATTCGCAGGTGGTTGTCATGAGCAACATGTTTTATACGCCTGCGCAGGGCGATATTATCGTCATTCAACAGAACGGCGGATATTTTGAAACGCCGATTGTGAAAAGAGTCATTGCCACGGGCGGACAGACGCTTTCAATCGATTTTGAAAAATGGGAAGTGAAGGTCGACGGCAATGTCATTGACGAAAGCAGTTATGTATATTTCAGAAACACAAGCATGGATGTCGAAGAATATTATTCCGTATATGACGCTTATCTCGACACAAACGGCGTCATGACCGTGCCCGAAGGGTACCTCTTCGTCATGGGAGACAACCGCAACGAATCATCCGACAGCAGAAGCATTTACGTCGGATTTGTCCGCGAAAGCGAGGTTCTCGGCAAGGTTATTTTCAGAATGTTCCCGATAAACAAGATCGGCGCCGTCAAGTCGGCGGGAAATTAGAAAGAGAGGACGGCAAAGCTATGCCATCTACACAGATACAATGGTTTCCGGGTCACATGGCGAAAACCCGCCGAATGATTGCGGAAAACCTGAAAAAGGTCGACCTGACGATTGAAATACGCGACAGCAGAATACCGTTTTCTTCGTCAAATCCGGAGATCAAGCGCCTGACGGACGCAAAGCCCCGCCTTGTGTTGCTCAGCAAATGCTCGCAGGCTGATCCTTCTGTCACGGCGGAATGGAAAAGATATTTTGCGGAGATTGGTGAGAACGCCCTCTTTTATGACTGCAAAACGAATGAAGGCATATCGGAGATTGCTCCCGCCGCACGCAGGCTCTGCGCGGAAAAGCTGCAAAGCTGGCAGGGCAAGGGGATGGACGGCAGGCATCTGCGCGCGATGATTGTCGGTATTCCGAACGTCGGCAAGAGCTCGCTTATAAACCGTCTTGCGGCGGACAAAAAGGCAAAAGTCGAGGACAGACCCGGCGTCACGCTGAATAAGCAATGGGTGACGACGTCGATAGGCATTGATTTGCTCGATACGCCCGGAGTTCTTTGGCCGAAGTTCGACGAGCGCAGAGTCGGCGAAAATCTTGCGATAACGGGCGCAATCAAGGACGATATCATGGATACGGATGAGCTTGCCACTGTCCTTTGTGACAGAATGAAGAATATTTACCCGCGTCTGCTCACAGAAAGATATGGCATAAGCGAGGAGGCGGTTTCGGAGGAGACGCAGCCTTGGGAAACGGTTGAAGCCATCGGCAAAAAGAGAGGATTTCTCGTCCGCGGGGGAGAGGTTGACTTTTCCCGCACGGCAAAAATGCTTCTTGACGAGCTTCGCGGCGGGAAGATGGGAAGAATATCGTTTGAAAGGCCGAGGGACAGATAATGCCGGACTATGAATTTGAAAACGCCCTGCGCGAAAAGGGTTATAAGAGCATATGCGGAGTTGACGAAGCTGGCAGGGGACCGCTTGCGGGAAACGTTGTCGCAGGCGCGGTCATTATTCCCGAGGGGCTGATAATCGAGGGGCTTGACGATTCAAAAAAGCTCTCCGAAAAGAAGCGTGAAAGGCTGTACGATATAATAACGGAGAAAACTGTATGGGCGGTTGCGTGGGCGAGCCCTGCGGAGATTGACGAATACAATATTCTCGGCGCGACAATGCTTGCGATGAAGCGGGCAATCGAGGCTTTGCCGCAGAAGGCGGATTTTGCCCTTATAGACGGCAACCGCGCAAAGGGCTTTGAAATTCCGGTTGAGACGGTTGTCAAGGGCGATTCGAGGAGCTGTTCGATTGCGGCGGCTTCGATAATCGCAAAGGTGACAAGAGACCGTCAGTGCATTGAGCTTGACAGAAAATATCCCGAATACGGCTTTGCGATACATAAAGGCTACCCGACAAAGGCTCATATGGACACCGTCATAAGGCTGGGAGCATGTCCCGAGCACAGAAAGAGCTTTCTTTCGTTTGTCGAAAGGGCAAAAAAAGATGAAAAATAACAGAAAATTCGGCTCTGTCGGCGAGGATATCGCCGCAAAATATCTTGAAAAAGAGGGATATCGGATAACGGCGAAAAACGTCCATTTCGGGCATATCGAAACGGACATCATCTGCGAAAACGAAAGCGAAATCCTTTTTGTCGAGGTCAAGACGAGGACTGACGCGGAATTTTCCCTGCGCTACGGGCGACCCGCGGCGGCTGTCACAAAAAAGAAGCTGGAAAATATGACGCTCTGCGCGCGGCAGTATCTTTACGAGACAAAATGCCCGAAAAAGCCGAGGATAGACGTAATAGAGGTATACATAAAAGAGGAGGACGGGGCGTTCGTCCTCTCGGAAAAGGGAATTGTACATATAAAAAACGTGACGGGATAAAGACTTTTTCCGTCGGGAGGCGTGAAATGAATTATTTTGACCTTCATTGCGATACCCCTTTTGAGCTTTACAAAAGAAAAACGCCGCTTGCGTCCGGCGGGACGCACATAACGGCTGAAAAGCTCCGGTGCTTTGAAAAATATGCGCAGATAATGGATATATGGTCGCAGAACGACCTTTCGGGGCAGGAATGTTACGATAATTTTTTCAGGATTTACGATAATTTCATGCGCGAACTTGCGGAAAATCCGCAGTTTTGTTTCTGTCGCGGCTCCGACGATATGGAAAAGGCGTTTTCGGAGGGAAAACGCGCGATTTTTCTCGGAGTTGAGGGAGGGAAACTCCTCTGCGACGACCTTTCAAGGCTTGACACGCTTTACGACCTCGGCGTGCGGTTTTTCACGCTCGTATGGAAGGGCGATTGCGGAATCGGCGGTGCGCATAACACGGAAAACGGGCTTACGGACTTCGGACGAAGGGTCGTCCTGAGGCTTTCGGAGCTGGAAATGGCGGTTGACGTTTCGCACGCGTCGGACAGAATGGCGGAGGAGACGATCGAGCTTTGCAAGAGCGGAAAAATCCCCGCGATTGCAAGTCATTCGAGCCTGCGGCGGATAACGTCGCAAAGAAGAAATCTGACAGACGCCCTTGCCAAAAAAATCGCGGGAGCGGGCGGAATAATCGGGCTTTGCCTTGCGGATATTTTTATCTCGGACGAAAGACCCGCACATATAACGGACGCCGTCCGTCATATTCTCGGTTATCTTGATATGGGGCTTGAGAAAAGCCTTTGCATCGGCGCCGACCTTGACGGCTCGACTCCGCCGGAGGAGATAAAGGACGTTTCCGATATGCCGCGGCTCTATGAGGCGGTTTTATCGGCAGGGGTTGACGAAGGCACGGCAGAGGACATATTTTTCCGCAACGCGGAGAGGTTTGTTTCAGAATATATGTAATGCGGCTTGCGCCGCAAAATTCAGATATTTTTCTGCTTGAAGGTTGCGCAGACGGTGTCTGTGCAGCTTGTTGCATAGCTCGGTCCGACATTTATCTTGTCTGCCTTGCAGGTGCAGTCGCCGTCGTGGTAAACGCAGTTTGTAACGTCGCAGGAGACGCCGCCGTTCTTTTTGCAGGTCTTGCAGGTGGCTTTATCCTTGCCGAGGGTATCTTTTCTATCAAATTCCATTGCAATATCACACATCCTTTTCTGGATGTCCTTTCATAACACGGTTTTGCCTTTTTGAAGGCAACCAAAGTTTGCCCCGTTGAAAGCATAAATATGCTGTTTTCGGGTCGACAAAATTTTAGAAAAACAATTTTTTGAGGAGGCATAAGCCTTTGCTTTATACAATAGGCGACCTTCATCTCTCGCGCGCCGTTAAAAAGCCAATGGATATTTTCGGCGCGAGATGGAACGGTCATGACGAAAAAATCGAAGAAAACTGGAGAAAAAAGATAACGGCGGAGGATACCGTCGTCATTCCCGGCGACATATCGTGGGCGATGACGCTGGACGAAGCGAGGGCGGATTTTGATTTTATAGAGTCGCTTCCCGGAAAGAAAATCATGCTCAAGGGCAATCACGATTATTACTGGCAGACAAAGAAAAAGCTCTGCGACTTCATCTCCTCCTGCGGCTACGAAACGATGACGTTTCTCCAGAACGACGCCGTCGAAACGGAGGATTTCATCATCTGCGGCTCGCGCGGCTGGTATAACGACGATAAGGAAAACCTTGCGAGAGGAGCGGACAACAAAAAGATAATTGCAAGGGAGGTCGTGCGACTGAAAATGAGTATCGACGCGGCGAAAAAACTGCGCGACGCGGCGGCGGAGCGCGGTGAAAACAAGGAAATTATTGCTTTTCTTCATTTTCCCGCGATATTCAAGGGATACATGTGCGATGAGATAATCATGGAGCTTTACAGGGGCGGTATCGGGCGTTGCTATTACGGTCATATTCACGGAAATTATGACGCTCCCGCGAAAATAAGCTATGCCGACATAGATTTTTACCTTGTTTCGGCAGATTACTTACTCTTTGACCCGCTTGCAATACAAAAAAATGTTGACATTGCAAGGAGATAATGATATAATTAAACCTGTATGTCAAGTGACAAAAGATAAATAAATCGGAGGAAATAAAAATGAAAGTATTAAAAGTCGGCGATGCCGAAAAAAACTGCAAAGAACTTGAAATCCAGATAGACCGCGCGGAGTTTGACGCCGCAGTCGACGCTGCATTCAAAAAGAACGCCGGAAAGATGAATGTTCCCGGCTTCAGAAAAGGTAAGGCTCCCAGAGCAATTATCGAAAAAATGTACGGCAAGGGCGTTTTCTATGAGGATGCTCTGAACGAGGTCGTTCCGAAGGCTTATGCGGACGCTCTCACGGAAACCGCTCTCGAAGTCGTTTCCGCGCCCGAATACGATGTCAAATCTCTTGATGACGACGGCGTTGTCATCACAGTCAAGGTTTTCGTAAAGCCCGAATGCACTCTTAAGGCATACAAGGGTTTGAAGGCAGAGAAAGAAAACGTTACAATCGGCGACGAGGCTGTTGATCACGAAATTCAGACAGTCCGCGAGAGAAATGCAAGAGAAGTTGACGTAACCGATCGCCCCGCACAGAACGGCGACTGCGTCGTGTTCGATTTTGAAGGCTTTGCAGACGGCAAGGCATTTGAAGGCGGCAAGGCAGAGAAGTATCACCTCAAGCTCGGTTCGGGACAGTTCATCCCCGGCTTTGAGGAGCAGATCTGCGGACACAACATCGGCGACGAATTTGACGTTGAGGTCACGTTCCCCGCAGATTATCACGAAACAACTCTTGCAGGCAAGCCCGCAACATTCAAATGCAAGCTCCACGAGATCAAATTCGACGAGCTTCCCGCTCTCGACGACGAATTCGTAAAGGACGTTTCCGAATTCGATACTCTCGATGAATACAAGGCAGACATAAAGGCTAAACTCGAAGAGAATGCAAAGAAAGCACAGCAGGCAAAGATTGACGAGCAGCTTCTCGACGCTCTCTGCGAAAACCTCGAAGCCGAAATTCCGGAAGCTATGTTTGAAACAGAGCTCGACGCGTGCCTCCGCGATTATGAAAACCGTCTCCGTTACCAGGGCATAGATATGAAGACATTTATGCAGTATACGGGCGCAACGGTTGATTCTCTCAAGGCACAGCTCCGCCCGCAGGCTGAAAAGAACGTAAAGATCCGTCTCGCTCTCGAAGCGGTTGCAAAGCTCGAAGGTCTCACGGCAGACGCAGAGAAAATCGAAGCGGAATACAAGAAGATCGCAGACGCATACGGTCTTGAAATCGAAAAGGTCAAATCTGCCGTAAACGAAAAGGATATCGCGGCAGACGTTGTCGTTGCCGAGGCTCTTGAGCTTGTCCGCACAAACGCAGACGTAAAAACGAAGAAAGCCGCTGCGAAGAAGTCTGCAAAGAAGACCGAAACGGCAGAGGACGGCGCAGAAACAGTCGACGCGGCGGAGCCGGCAAAGAAAACGACGAGAAAGTCGACAAAGAAGACAACGGAAACAAAGACCGAAGGCGACGCGGAATAAGATAATTTCTCCGCAAAGCCGAAGGCAGTGAAAGGAGATATTTTATGGCACTCGTACCTTATGTAATAGAACAGACGAGCAAGGGGGAACGCTCTTATGACATTTATTCCCGCCTGCTCAATGACAGAATCGTTTTCCTCTCCGACGAGGTGAACGACGTGACGGCATCCCTCGTCGTTGCGCAGCTTCTGCATCTCGAATCGCAGGATCCCGAAAAGGACATCGCACTCTATATCAACAGCCCCGGCGGCTCAGTCACCGCAGGCATGGCGATTTTCGATACGATGAATTATATCAAATGCGACGTATCGACAATCTGCGTCGGCATGGCGGCGAGCATGGGAGCGTTTCTGCTTGCGGCGGGCGCAAAGGGTAAGAGATTTGCCCTCCCGAACAGCGAGATTATGATCCATCAGCCGCTCGGCGGAATGCAGGGTCAGGCAAGCGATATGAAAATCCACGCCGACCACATAATCAAGATAAGACGCCGTATCAACGAAATTCTTGCGCGCGAAACGGGCAAGCCCGTGGAGCAGATTGAAATTGACACCGAGCGCGACAATTTTCTCAGCGCGGACGAGGCGGCGGCTTACGGACTTATCGACAAGGTAATTGACAAGCGCATCTGACGAAAGGAAAAGAGCCCATGGCTGACAACAAAAGAACATCGCTCCGCCGCTGCTCGTTCTGCGGACGAAGCGAGGAGCAGGTCGGATTTCTCATTCCGTCGCCGCTCGGCACTTATATCTGCGACGATTGCGTTTTCGCCTGCGAGCAGCTCATAGCCGATTATCATTCGTCCGAAAGCGACAGCGAGCTTACGGAGCTTGCCGAGCTTCCGAAGCCGAAGGAGATAAAGGCTGTCCTTGACGAATACGTCATAGGGCAGGACGAGGCGAAAATTGCGCTTTCCGTTGCGGTATATAATCATTATAAGAGAATATCGCAGAAGGGAAAGGACGACGACGGCGTTGAAATTCAGAAGAGCAACGTGCTTCTTCTCGGACCGACGGGCGTCGGCAAGACGTTCCTTGCGCAGACGCTTGCGAAAACTCTGAAGGTTCCTTTTGCAATCGCCGACGCAACAACGCTGACGGAAGCGGGATACGTCGGAGAGGACGTTGAAAATATTCTTCTCCGTCTCATTCAGGCGGCGGATTACGACGTTGAGCTTGCGGAAAAGGGAATAATCTATATCGACGAGATTGATAAAATCTCCCGCAAGAGCGAAAACCGCTCAATCACCCGTGACGTTTCGGGCGAGGGCGTTCAGCAGGCGCTCCTGAAAATTCTCGAAGGGACAACGGCAAACGTTCCTCCGCAGGGAGGAAGAAAGCATCCCGGGCAGGATTTCATCCAGATTCATACGGAAAACATTCTTTTCATCTGCGGCGGCGCGTTCGACGGGCTTGAAAAGATTATAGACAAGCGCAAGGGGACGTCCGGAGTGGGCTTCGGCAGCGAGCTGAAGGGCAAATCGGAAAAGACCGCCGGCGGACTTCTTCGCGACGTTACGGCACACGATATTGTAAAATACGGGCTTATTCCGGAGCTTGTCGGCAGGTTGCCTGTCATCGTCAGCCTCTCCGAGCTTGACGAAGCTGCGCTTGCGAGAATTCTCCGCGAGCCGAAAAACGCAATCCTCAAGCAGTATAAAAAGCTCGTCGGAATGGACGGAGTTGACATAGCGTTTACGGACGACGCAATTTCCGGAATCGCGAAACGCGCGATTGAAAGAGGAACGGGCGCAAGAGGCCTCCGCGCAATAATGGAGGAGATAATGCTTCCGATTATGTATGAGATACCTTCGATGGAAAATCTCAAGTCCGTGACCGTCACGGCGGAAACGCTTAACGGCGGAAAACCCGAGCTTGTTTTCGAGGAAAAATAAATATAACAAATGTATAAAACCGTCGTGGCGTTTGCTACGGCGGTTTTTGATTGAGCAAAACCGCAGTGACGGGAAAGAGCAAGAAGTCTTTATCATGCGGGCAACTGCAGGACGGTTTTATTCCGCGAATGTTTGCTTTGCAAAGCGAAGCGGTGTGCCACATTCCGCATTGGAGAAAAAACTATAACGAATCCTCAAAGCCTGTTGCTTTGTGAAGCGATAAAAACGGAACGTGCAAAAAAATATACATTTGAATAAAACAATGAAAAACATTTGTATAAATTTGAATTTCCTGCATAACCGCAAGGTTTTTCGGTCGATAATATCAGCGTCACAGATTATTGCCGAAAGGCTGAAAGGAACAAAAACATATGAATAAAAATCAGAGAAAAAGACAGCTTAACAGAGGACTTGCGGTCGCGCTTGCGATTCTCCTCGCGGCGACGGTCACTATTACAATCATAGCGTTTTCGTCGTCCAAAAAGACAAAGCCGGGCAAGGACGGAACCTCGTCAACCTCACAGATACCCGTCACGACAACGACTCCGAAACAGACCGAGCCACCTCAGACAACCGAAAAACCGGGTGACAATCCCGTCGTTGCAAAGCCCGACAAAATGCTCATTCCCGTCGCCGGCGGAACGATGCTCAAAGATTATTCGAGCGACGTTCCCGTGTGGTCGCTGACAATGGAGGACTACCGTATTCACGGCGGAATAGATATTGAGGCTGCTGTCGGCACGGCTGTGACCGCCTCCGCGGACGGCACGGTCACGCTCATCGAAGCCGATCCGATGATGGGTCAGACCGTTGAGATAACCCATTCGGAGGGCTGCAAGACCGTTTACAAAAACCTTTCGACGAAGATTCCCGAAGGGCTTGCCACGGGAGCAAAGGTCAGGACGGGGGACACAATCGGCTATGTAGGCGATACGTCGCTTATAGAAATTTCCGAGGATCCGCACCTGCATTTTGAAGTTTGGGTCGACGGTGCGACGGTGAACCCGCTTTCCTTTTTTGAGGTTGCCAAAAAGGATCCCTCTACCGACTTTGAGGACAAATAAGGACGAATAAGACAGCTCAAGCGGATGCCGACGACGGCGTCCGTTTTGTTTGTGAAAAAGAGGAATTTTCACAATGCGACAGTAATATAATATAATAAAAAAGGAAGAGCGGGGGACGGTGTTTGCGCAGCTTTGCGAGGAATATAAGGGCAGAAGGGGAAAATTTTTTCCGCGACGCGTGAAAAAGAAGGTTATATTTTGTCATATTATCCTGAAAAAACAGATTTTTTTCAAAAATATTGACCGAATTTCAAGGACAATTCGCGGAGAACCCTTGACAAAATCGCAAAGAGATGATAAAATAACACTAAACACAGTATCGAGTATTTTTCAGACGATATTCGGTGCGGTCAAAATTCTTTAATATATTAAAAGGAGATTTATTTCATGAAGAAAATTTTGTCACTTCTTCTCGTGGCAGTAATGGTCTTTGGTGTTATAGGTCTTGTAGGTTGTAAAGGCGAAAAAGAAACAACAACTACAACCGAGGCTCCCGTAACAACAACGCCCGCGACAACAACATCATCTGCATCGACAACAACCACGACAACAACTGCATCGGAAACCACGACAACAACGGCGAAAGCTACGACAACAACGACAACCACAACAACGACAACCACAACAACAACTACAACTACAACAGGAACGACAACAACAACGGCTATGGTTACAACAACCCTTCCCATGTTCGCTCGTTTCGACTTCGGTACGGATACAACCGCTCAGGACAGTGGCGACACATCTCACGAGTGGCTCGTAAACAACCTTACATACAACGAAGAGTACCTCAAGGTTGAGTTCCTTGAAGACTCTTGGAAGATTTATGCTCTTAAATCTTACATCAAGGGTGAAACACCCGCGAACGCTTATGCACTTTGCTTCGAAAACATCAACGTTCTCGACTTCGATGTAGACCTTACATCCGGTTGGGGTACATGGACTCGTTATCCTTCTCAGACCGGTTACATCGGTAAGAGCTGGGAAGGCAAGCATCAGTACATGAAGATCCGTATAAAGAACACAACAAAGAACAACATGATCAGCTTCCAGTTCAAGTGCAATGGCGGCTTCTCGACAACGACAAACGTAAGCAACATGTACCTCCAGGACGGTATCGACAAGATTACGGCTGAAAAGGAAAGCAACGAGTGGAAGGTTTATTACTATGACGTTCCTATGTGCTGCCAGGCTTCTTCTCATGCTTATGGTGCTGGTAGAGATGCCGACAAATGCAAGTCCTACTCTGAATGGCTCAAGAGAAACGCTCAGACGGGTGGTAGCAACGGTCTTAACTGGACACAGAACGCTACAGGTCTCCGTTTCAACCTTCTCGGCGCTGAGTACTACATTGGCTCTCGTGCCAACACAGTTGGTCTTTGGTGTGACTCTCGTGTCAACATCAAGAGAGGTAACAGCATAGAAGTTGACTACATCGTATTCGGTTCTACAGTTGACCAGCTCTCCACATTCCAGAGCAAGATGGAGCTCGCTGCAACAAAATAATTGAATTTTGTTGAAATTAAACAACCTCCTTCGGGAGGTTGTTTTTTGTTTCCGCGTATAAATATTTTTGTTTCATGAAAGAATTTAATCAAAGCGATAGTATAAAAATAATCAAAAGAGTTGAGTTAATTATGACAAAAAAGAGCGCGGATTTTTAGATGATTTGCTCAAAAAAAGAAAGTATTTCCTCTTTTCGATTGACAGATTTAATCAACAATGATATAATTATAAATAATGCGGGGTACCGCAAAAAATAATAAACGCAAGGAGAAGAACCAATGAAAAAGCTTATTGCGCTTCTGATTGCCGCTATCATGGTAGTCGGCGTTATAGGGCTTGTCGGCTGTAACGGCGAAAAAGAAACAACAACTACAACCGAAGCTCCCGTAACAACGACTTCGACGACAACCGAAGCACCCACAACAACCACAACTACAGAAGAGACAACCACAACGACAACAACGGAAACAACTACAACTTCCGCTGCTCTCGTTACAACAACTCTTCCCATGTTTGCCCGTTTCGACTTCGGCACGGACACAACAGCTCAGGACAACGGCGAAACATCTCACGAATGGCTCGTTGGCGCCCTCACATACAACAAAGACTACATCACAGTTGAGTTCCTTGAGGACTCCTGGAAGGTCACAGCCAACAAGAATTATGCGACAGACGACACTTCCGACGGTTACGCTCTCTGCTTCGAAAGCATAATCGAGCTTGACTATGAAGACCTTATCCCCGGCTGGGGCACATGGGCAAGATATCCCGTTAACGAAAGCTATGTCGGCAATCCCGCATCATGGGAAGGCAAGCACCAGTATATGAAGATCCGTATAAAGAACAACACTGTCAACAACATGATCAGCTTTGGTTATAAGGGCAACAACGGTTCTTTCGGCTCGACATTCTGCGTAAGCAACATGTATATGCAGGCAGGCGACGACAAGCTCACATGCACACCCTCCGAAGAATGGGCAGTTTATTACTATGACGTCGGCAAGTGCTGCCAGGTTTCCTCTTACGCTTACGGCGCAGGCAGAAACAACAACGAAGACATCGGCGTAGCTACCTCCTTCACAAACTGGGTTCAGCTCTACGGACCGACAAACGCATACAACGGTCTTAACTGGTCAACAGTAGGCGGCGCAAGCGCAGGTCTCCGCTTCAACCTCCTCGGTGCTGAAAAGTACCACAGCAGAGTTCCCACATGGTGCGATTCCCGTGCAAACATCAAGAAGGGCGCAACTGTTGAAGTTGACTATATCATCTTCGGTTCCACAATCGAACAGCTCGAAACTTTCAAGAGCAAGATGGAGCTCGCAGCGAAATAATCGGATTATTCCGGATGAAAACGGCAGGACGAAAAGTCCCGCCGTTTTTTATTGTCAAAAAGCAAAAAAATGATTGTATTATTTTGTTATATATATATAAAATTATTACGTATCAATGATATATCTATTGACAAAATAACAGTGGAATGATAAAATATAATAAACGCTCTATCGAAAAAAATATCAGTACCGACTTGATTATTCTGAGCGACAAAAAAATCTAAAAAGGAGATAATATCTATGAAGAGAATTATCACACTTCTCTTAGCTGTGGCAATGCTTGCAGGCGTTATTATGCTCTCCGTTGCGTGCACAAAGGATCCCGGCGTAACAACCACGGATTCCGGCAAGTCAACAGAAGGCACAACGACAAAAGGCAATGCAGCCGGCACAACAACTACCGGTGGCGCAGCAGGCACGGACGGAACAACTTCCTCATCCGGCGCAACAACGACGAATCCCTCCGGCACAACAACTACCGGCGGCGAAGAACCCGTTGTTGAATGGGACGGCAAAACAAAGCTCCCCGGCAAAGAAGACGTTGACTTCGGCGGCAGAACATTCCTTCTCGCTTCCATCGACGACGGTCAGGGCTATGACGCAACAGATGAAATCTGGGTTGAGTCCCTCACAAACGAAAGCTACAATGACTCTGTTTTCGAAAGAAACAAGATCATGCAGGAGCTTTACAACTGCACGATAAAGGTTGACAAGAACGGTCAGGACGGCTTCGCTGCAGACTTCGCTTCCGGCGGTGGCAAGTACATCGCGAGCATGTCTCAGTATTCCGGTTTTTCCACACCTAAGGGCTATTACAACATTCACAGCCTCGGCATGGATCTTACACAGGCTTGGTGGGATCAGAACTACATCAACGACCTTACCTATGACGGCAAGCTCTACTCCATCGTAGGCGACTTCGCCCGCAAGGCAATGGAATGCACATGGGTTCTTATCTTCAATAAGACCGTTTATGAAAACGGCGGTATCAGTGATGACATCTATCAGCTCGTAAAAGACCGTAAGTGGACAATCGACAAGATGCTCGAAATGTGCCAGATGGTTCTCCGTGACGGCGACGGCAGCAACGACTACAAGGTTGGTTCTGCTGCAGACTCCGATACAATCGGTTTCTCTTCCTCCACATTCAGCTATCGTGCTTTCTTCTTCGGCTGCGGTGAAAGATACGTAACAAAGAACAGCTCCGATAAGTTCACAGTTGCTCTTACAAGCGGCAAGGGCGCAGAAGTTATCGACAAGATCATCAAGTTCTATGGCGATGATTCTTATCAGAACTCCAGCTACACTGTTTACCCTGAGGCTCTCAAGGCTAACAAGCTCCTCTTTGAAGGTGAAATCCTTAACGCTCTTGTAAGATTCAAGGACGTTGAAGACCTTGAAATCGGTGTTCTTCCTTTCCCGCTCTTCGATGAGAACCAGGAAAGATATTACCTCCACGTAAACAACCATCTCCCTGTATACGGTATTCCCACATCGTTTGCCGACACAGAGATCATTGCTGACTTCTGGACGCTCTATGCAGCTCACTCCAGATACACAG
>ULTO01012511.1_pt1 | contig 21375 bp, 28 predicted proteins | sample 1957601 | NCBI WGS metagenome assembly ULTO01 (sample SAMEA4835734, study PRJEB28245) | human gut metagenome | biome: gut microbiome; material: fecal sample | place: Denmark | collected 2008 | reverse complement strand
GAACCGGCTTTATGACCTGATTTCTGAGGGAGATATGGCGGCTTTAGAAACGGCTCTTTTGTTCTATTCTTATCTGAATGATAAGACGGATGAATTTCTTGAAGAGAATCACTTCAGCAGGAATGAGATCATATCGGGCTTAAAGGACGTTGTCGGCAGATACGGATTAAACGGTATGGCGGATGTGTTTTTGGAGGAATTATAAAAGCGACAGCGGCATTGGCGGAGAGCTGATGCCGCTTTTGATATTGTAAATACGGTTTGTATGAAGTACAATATTAGCAAAATGCATAGAAGGCGCAACTGTGTAAAAAATGAAAGGATTTGTGTTCAAGACGAAAAAGATCCGAAGGAATAGAGGCGTTATTGAATGATATTTGAAAAGCATTATCTCCCGCAGTTCAGGGAGGCTGACAGAGACGGATATGTGGGGCTTAAGGGATATATGAATTATTTCCAGGATGTGGCAACACACTACATGCACAATTTAAATAAGGGGAACGATACCCTGCCGGAAGAATATGGGATTGTCTGGATGTTTACCAAATATAAGATGGAGGTAAGCCGGAAGGTTGATTTTACCGGGGAATTAACTATGGAAACGTGGATCCCCGAAGGAAAATTGTCGGCGGTTGTCCACCAGAATCTGCTTATTTCCAGAAACGGGGAAGAATGTGCAAAGGGCTGCGTTGAAAGCTGTCTTTATGACATCGCGAAAAACAGGCTGGTCCGGCTTAGGGAGATTGATTTCCCGACGGACATAACAGAAAACAAAGCATTTGAGATAAGTAGTTTTCAAAAGCTTTCAACGGATTTTGACGGTATGGAATATGCTTATACACACCGGGTCAGGTATACGGATTTGGATAAGACCGGGCATATGACCAATTTGAAATATGTGGATTTATTTTTGAATGCTTTTGACAGCAGATTTTTTGAGGAATTTCAGATAGGGGAGTTTGAACTTCATTTTTTAAGCCAGTGCTTTGAAGGAGAAGAACTGTATGTTTATAAAAGGATGCTTGATAATGAAGTTGTCCTTATAGCAGCGAAAGACGATAAGGTTCCTTGCGCTGTCGCGAACATTCGGAGAAAATAGAGGTGTGATTATGCAAAAGAAGATTTTAGTATTTTGCGCAAAAGGATTTGAGACAATGGAATTCAGCGTTTTCATTGATGTAATGGGCTGGGCCGGAAATGATTTTCAATGCCCGGTATCTGTTGATACATGCGGATTCACTAAAACGGTAAACAGCACATTTCATGTTCCGGTTGTTATGGACAAGACAATTGATGAAATAGCGGCAGATGATTATGATGCTTTGGCGATTCCGGGCGGCTTTGAAGAATTTGGCTTTTACGAAGAAGCATATGATGAGAAATTTCTGAATTTGATAAAAGCCTTTAACCGGCAGAAAAAGCCTATCGCTTCCGTTTGTGTTGCCGCCCTGCCTTTAGGAAAAAGCGGCGTGCTGAAAAACAGAAGGGCTACGACCTATCATTTAAACGGCGGATGCAGGCAGAAGCAGTTAGCGGAGTTTGGCGTCAATGTGGTAAATGAGCGGGTTGTGGTGGATGATAATATCATTACTTCCTATTGTCCGGAAACAGCGCCGGATGTTGCCTTCGAACTGTTGAAAAAGTTGTGTGGGGATGAAAAAATGTTTACTGTTAGAAAGGCGATGGGGTATGTTTGTAGTAATAGGGAAACTTAAGGAGATTGTATGAATAAATCTTTATCTGAAATGACATTAGAAGAGTTATGGGAATTATTCCCGATCATTCTTTCTGAACATAAAAGCTGTTGGAAAGACTGGTATGATGAAGAAAAACAAGAGATAGCTGATATTTTATGCGGCAATGATTTCAGGATCCATCATATTGGAAGTACGGCGATCGATCATATATGGGCAAAGCCTATCGTTGATATTCTGATTGAGATTCCAAAGAGCATTTCTATGGAAGATGTAAAAGAGAAACTTGTAAACAATGGTTATATCTGTATGTCTGAGGAGGCAAACAGGAAATCCTTTAACAAGGGATATACAGACAAGGGATTTGCAGATCGTGTATTTCACATACACTTACGTTATGATGGCGACAATGATGAATTGTATTTCCGGGATTACATGAACAGTCATCCGGAGCTTGCAAAGGAATACGAAGAGCTAAAGATTTCCCTTTGGAAAAAGTATGAACACAACAGGGATGCTTATACCGATGCCAAAAGCGCATTTGTAAAACGATATACAAAATGTGCGAAGGCATGTTTGGGGAATCGGTATAGAAATGACAAAAGCTGATATTTCATCAGCTTATAGTACGTCCATCGGTAATACAATGCATAAAGATTGAATTAAATTTTTCAAGCTGGTCATACATGATTCCGTGACCGCTGTCGGGTAAACTTATAAGCTTTGAATTGCAGATATTCTCATGCTGTATTTCGGCAAGTTCGCTGGAGACAATGATGTCTTTATTGCCGTGAACAATGTATGTGGGAACATGGACACATTCTAAATCATCCCTGTCGTCTTCGTCACGCAGGGCAATAGCGCATTTTATTGTTCCGATTCCTGACGCGGACAAGGCGATATCCTTAAACCAGTCAATAACGGCGTCCGAATGAGGACATGCAAAAAGCTGCTTGCTGAAGTTCTGGCAAAGCGCTGGCCTGTCGATTCCGGCGAGGTTTATCAGGTCATCAACTTCCTGCACGGTTTTTCCGTATGGAAAACCGGGACGCCTTGTAAAGCATGGAGCTGCGGCGGAAAGAAGAATCAGTCTGCATACGCCCAAACCGTTGTAACGATTCATATATCTTAGGGCAATGGCTCCGCCCATAGAAAAACCGATCAAGATAAAATTTTTAAGACAAAGCTTACGCACAATATGAAATACGTCGGCAGACATCCGATCGTAAGAGTATTCGTCTGCAGGCGTATCCGATCTGCCAAAGCCTCTTAAATCCACCGCGACTACGCGGTATCCGCAGTCGGTAAGCAGGTTTATCTGATATTCAAAGATCCGGTGGGAAAGAGGCCAGCCGTGAATGAGAAAAACGGTCTGTTTTCCCTGTGGATTGTAGTCATAAACGGCAATTTTTGTTCCGTCGTTAGATGTGATATAATACATAAATACATCCGCAATCGGTTTTTTTATATGATATGCGGAAAGTTATCCGGGGTGTCTGGAAAATTGAAAATTGGGATTTGTGAAGGCTTTGAAAACAGAAAATATGTTGCAGAACCAAAATCAAGATTTTAGGAATTGTCTAATGTGAGATGCATGGAGATATTAGGAATGGCAGAACAGAATGCAGGACATAGAAGAATTATAACAAAAACAGAGCGTCTTATAATCAGAGAAATGGTGCAGTCCGATTTTGATGCATTGTGCAAAATATTGTGTGATGAAGAAGTAATGCGTGCGGCTTATGAAAGGGCATTCAGCGTAGAGGATGCACAAAATTGGATGAACAGACATTTCAAAAGATATGAAGAATATGGTTTTGGACTTTGGGCTGTTGTATTAAAAGAAACAAATGAGATGATCGGCCAATGCGGCTTAACAATGCAAAGAATACGCTTTCTCGGTTCTTAATGCAAATAGCGTTTATTCTATAATCAGAGATACACATACAGTTTCTCAAAATGTTGCTGTACGGAACGGTATGAGTATTATTGATAAGGGTGTGAAAAATTTTAGGAATATAGATATGGAATTTTGTCTGTATTGTGTAGACAGATAAATGAGAAAAATGTGAAATGAAGAGTGATGATTGTTTATTGGTCTGGAAAATATTTATTTATAATGGGAGTAAGCAAATATGAAAAGATATATTGCGTTTTTACGCGGTATCAATATAAGCGGTAAAAATAAGGTTCCAATGGCGGAATTAAAGAAAGGTTTCGAAGATATCGGCTTCGAAGAAGTTAAGACATATCAAAACAGCGGCAATGTAATTTTTTCGAGTGATAAAGGCGATATGGAGAACTTTATAAACCGGATTGAATCAATGATAAAAAATCGGTTTGGTTTGGATATCCCTGTTTTCATTATATCTAAAGAAAAACTGGAGGACATTTTGGACAATGCACCAGACTGGTGGGATAGTAAAAATAAGGAAATTTATGATAATCTCATCTTTATTATCTCTCCGGCTACATTTGCTGAAGTATTCAACGAGATTGGAGGACCTAAAGAAGAACTGGAAAAGATAAAGAACTATAAAGAAGCCATATTCTGGTCTTTCAGCCGAAAAGATTATCAAAAAACAAATTGGTGGGCCAAGACGGCAAGCGCAGGTATCAGTAATAGACTGACAATAAGAACTGCAAATACTGTCAGGAAGATAATCGGAATGTGATAATTTTTGTTGGTATGGTAATATATGTTTTATTTAATACGGTTATGAATTCTATTTTCAGAACTATTTTCAGAAGCAGAAAGGGAAATTTTCAGGCTAGAGATATTAGATGTCAGATGGACAGCCGGAGAGGAACAAAGAATTATGGTTACGATTAAAGAATTGGACATTCAATATTTAGAAGAAATTAAAACTTTATTTGCAGAGATATTTACAAACGATCCGTGGAATGATGACTGGAGCGATGAAGCGCAGCTTCATGAGTATATAGTGGATTTAATGGGAAACAGGAATTCCCTGACGCTGGGGCTTTTTGAAGATGAAGAATTAATCGGTTTGTCCATGGGCAGTATCATGCATTGGTATACCGGCACGGAGTATAATATATCTGAATTCTGTATCAAAACCAGGAAGCAGGGCCAGGGGATGGGAACGGTTTTTATTAAGGAAATGGAAGAGTATGTTTTGAAAAACAAAAAAGTTAAGCAAATTTTTCTGCAGACCGAGCGAACCGTTCCGGCATATGGGTTTTACCGGAAGAAGGGGTTTGTTGAATTAAAAGACCATGTTTCGTTCTTTAAGCAGTTTGACAATTAACGATAACAAACTGTGTAAATTTGAACAATGACAAAATATTGGGCATAGTCAGGAGAAATGAAGCTATGAAAAAGGGAATTTGGGCAGCGGCCCTCTGGATGGCGGCAATGATTGGATTGAGTGGATGTGGAGCAAAAGCAAATAATGCGGAGGAAAATTTTGCAAGTCTGCAAATAGAAGAGTTAGAGGAAGAGAAAGAAACAGATATTTCGGAAATATTGCCGGAAGCGGAGATTAGGCAAATGATATTGGAAAAGGAAAGCGAATCTCCCAAAGGCTGGCGGGAAGCTTACCAGACATTTATTGATGATTGGAAACAGATAGAAAAGTATGGGGATTTCAGTTATCTTGAAATGTATTTTGGTAAAGAACACTATAATTTTGATAAATATTTCCTGTGCGATGTTGATGGCAATGGCACGCCGGAATTATTTTTATACTCGGCCTATATGGGGCTTACGGCAGTGTTTACTTACACGGATGAGCCGGTTTTTCTTTTATATAATGACATCTATGGTATTAATTTCGAAACGGATGAGGTGGTAATTCATGGACACTGGCATGGTGCCGGCGGCTCTTGGGAGAATGAGTGGTCGGCTTATTGCATATCCGAAGATACGGCGGAATATACCATGTACATAGATTTCATGGATCTTTCAGAATATGATGAGGGGATTCGCTATACAGTTTATGATGCGGAAACAGAGGAATATATTGACTCGCAGGATGGTACTGAATATGACGCATTCTATACCGCCCATGTAAAAGCATGCATTTTGGCAGAGGATTATTTATTGTATGATTTTTATGATGAGAGTGGATTTGATCATATTCAATAATTTACTTTTGGGATTAACACTCTTGGCGGGAAAATGAAAATTCACGGAGGAACAGGTATGAAAATGGTATTGTTGGTGGTCGATGCGCAAAAACTTATAACAAACAAAGAGTTATACAACTTTGACCTATTTGTATCCAATGTGAAAGAGCTGATCAAAACGGCAAGAGAAAATGGTATTGAAGTAATCTATGTCCGCCATGATGATGGAATCGGTCAGGAATTGACAAAAGGAACGGACGGATTTGAAATATATGCAGAATTTGAACCGGGCAAAGATGAAAAAATCTATGACAAAACAGTGAACAGTCCCTTTCGGGATACAGGTTTATTGGAATATCTTACCGGAAAGCAGGTAAAACGGATCATGGTTGCCGGTTTGCAGACGGATTATTGTATTGACGCCACAGTCAAATGCGGCTTTGAACATGGATTTGACGTGATAGTGCCGGAAGGAACCAATTCCACTTTCGATAATCAATATATGTCTGCGAAAGAAACGTATGATTATTATAATCGGTTCATGTGGAAAGGCAGATATGCCAATTGCATATCCATGGAAGAGGCGCTCGAATTGATGAAAAATTGAGAGCAAAGCGTGAGACTGATTGTAAAATGCCTATTTCAATGAATTGATACAGTAAAAAAAGGAGCTCCTGAAATGAAAGTTAAAAATACTGCGACGGTATTTGCGATATTGGCTGCTGTATTTTATGCCATCAATATTCCGTTGTCAAAATTGCTTTTAGGTCATATAGGGACAACTATGATGGCTGCGCTGCTGTATCTTGGTGCCGGACTTGGTCTGATGATTTGCAACTTTGTGAAAAAGCTGTCCGGAAAAATACAGAAGGCAGAACGTCTGACAAAGAAAGAATTGCCTTACACAATAGCTATGGTAGCCTTAGACGTCATTGCCCCCATATTGCTTATGCTGGGTATTGCGAGGACAAATTCCGCCAATGTATCACTGCTCAATAATTTTGAAATTGTGGCAACTTCGGTTATTGCACTGGTAATATTTAAAGAAGCTGTTTCAAGAAGGCTGTGGTTGGCCATTTTTCTGGTAACGATAGCCAGTGCTACTCTCAGCTTTGAAGGAAACGGAGCGTTTGTTTTTAATCAGGGTTCTCTTTTCGTACTGGGAGCATGCATCTGCTGGGGATTTGAAAATAATTGCACAAAAATGATAAGCAACAAAAGTTCCGTAGAGATTGTTATTATAAAAGGGTGTTTTTCAGGCATGGGGAGCCTGATCATTGCGTTGATGCTCGGAGAAAGCATCCCTGAAATTCAATGGTTATCTGCGGCGTTAATACTCGGTTTTTTTGCATATGGACTCAGCATTAATTTTTACATTCTGGCGCAGAAGGATTTGGGAGCGGTTAAAACAAGCGCATATTATTCAATTGCTCCGTTTCTGGGAGTAGCGTTTAGTATGCTTCTGCTTGGTGAGAGGCCTTCCATACAGTTTTATGGCGCTATGCTGCTTATGATAGTGAGCACAATCATTATGGTAAAGGATTCCATTGCCTTACAGCATACTCATGAGCACGAACATACCCATACCCATGAGCATAGTCACGGGGCGCTGGTTCATACGCATGAACATGTTCACAGACATACCCATCTTCATGTTCATGAAGAGGATTCGGAACTTCATGAGCATATCCATGATGATTTACCGGACCATCGGCATGTCCATGGAGAGATATGTTAAATGAAGGTCTGTAGTTATTATAAGATTCAGATTAACTTTAGAAGGAGGAAATTACAATGTATTATTTTACAGATGACTGCCTGATCGGCGTAGATGAAATTGATAATGAGCATAGGGAACTTTTTCGGATCATAAATGAAATCCAGGAATTGCTGGAAAATCAGATTTTGAATGATAAATATGACCGGATTCGGGAGTTGATAGAACGATTGGAACAATATGCTGAAGAACACTTCCGACATGAGGAAGCTTATATGGAGAGTATCCGTCATCCGGAGCTTGAACTGCAGAAAAAGCAACATCTCTTTTTTTGTGACAAGATTAACGGCCTCACAAGTTCCTTTGCTTCTGATCATGAGCAGCAGGCCGTTCTTGAAGATCTGTTGAAATATCTTGTAACATGGCTTTACAGACATATTATCAGCTGCGACCTTATGATAGGCAAACTAAAGGGATTAGAGGAAGATAAAGAAGCGCCTTTGTTTACCGAAAAATATTTGACGGGAATTGCGCTGATCGATAAGGAGCACAAAGAACTGTTCCGCATTATAGGAGAAGTGCAGCATGCGATTTCGGATGAATTTTTATACGATAAATATGATGAGATTGTCCATTTGCTGGAGGAATTAAAGGATTATACCAAATTTCATTTCCAGGATGAGGAACTCTATATGGAAAGCATTCATTATGACGGGCTCGAAGCCCAGAAAAGGGCACATGATGCATTTGTGACACGCTTAGAGGAGATGGATTTAGAACATATCGATGAAAATCAGCAGGAAACCTTAGAGGAACTGTTGGAATTTCTGACACAATGGCTCGTGAACCATATTTTGAACAGCGACAAAAAGATCGGACAAAGCCAAGGGAAATAAAACATGAAAAAGGCTGGTCGAGAGGCCCTGATCCCCCCATAGGCGGGGATTTACCCCGCCATTATTATTTCCAGAGTATTTATAAAATAGAAGAACAGCAATCATCGGAGGTAAAACGGTCAATGATAATTGAAACGGAAAGACTTATATTAAGAGAATATACTTGGGAAGATTTTGATTCCCTTTATGAAATTGTCTCTGATGCTGAAACAATGCAGCACTACCCTAAGCCTTTTGATGAAGAAAGAACGAAAAGCTGGATTGAATGGAATCTTCAAAACTATGAAAAATATGGCTTTGGATTATGGGCGGTCGTATTGAAAGAAACAGGAGAATTTATAGGCGATTGCGGAATAACCATTCAGGACATTGATGGAGAAAATCTTCCGGAAATCGGATATCATATCCATAAGAGATATTGGAGAAGAGGATTTGGAAGTGAGGCGGCAAAAGCTGCCAGAGATTGGGCCTTTAACAATACGGAATATAACTGTTTGTATTCATATATGAAATATACAAATATCGGTTCTTATTCCACCGCTGTTGCAAATGGTATGAAAAAAGTAAAAGAATATCCTGATGAAAAGAATGGTATTTCATATGCTTACGCTATTACACGTAAAGAGTGGGAAGAAAATCACAAATCATAATCGGCGTGCCCTGAACGGATGGGGTTGATTAAACGAGGGAAATAAAATGAGGCTGAACGTAGCGGTTTTGCAAAAGAAATCATTGAATCGGCAATGCCAAAAAAGTACGGATATCATCATGGAAAAGATGCGGGAAGCGGCAAAAAATAAGGCAGACATTCTTTTATTGCCGGAGGCGTTTTTAACGGGATATGAGTTACCCATGAGTAACGATGAGGCGTTGGATGAGAACAGCCCTTATATTTCGGAAATATGTGGTGCTGCCAGAGAGCTGCATCTGGGAGTGGTGCTGACCGCCATTACAAAAGGGGTAAATAAGCCGCAAAATTCGGCGTATGTAGTAGATAAAAACGGCATGATAATCATGAAGTATTCAAAAGTCCATACATGTGATTTTGCGGATGAAGCATGTCTTGAAAGCGGGAATGCATTTTATGTCTGTGATTTTCATGGAATAAAACTGGGTATCATGATCTGTTATGACCGGGAATATCCGGAAAGCGCACGTATCCTTATGTTAAAAGGTGCGGAAATAATTCTTGTTCCCAACGATTGCAGTGCAATGAAACCGCGCCTTTGTGCGTTACAGACCAGAGCCTATGAGAATATGGCAGGTGTTGCAATGGCAAATCCCAATGGGGAAAATGCCGGTAATTCCTGTGCATTCAGTCCCATTTGCTGGGATGAAAACGGTATATGTGTGGATAACGTTTTACTGATGGCGGATGACGTGACAGAAGGTTTATTTTATGCAGAATTTGATTTGGATGCAATTCGTAATTACAGGGAGCATGAAATGATGGGAAATACCTTCCGCAAGGCAGGGGCATATGATCTATTGTTGAGTGAGAAGATTGAATATCCGTTTATAAGGGGGAAAAACATATGAACATCAATAACTATAAGCAGTACATTTCAGCAGAAACCATGATGGGACCAAATAGTATAAGGATTTTAGAAGAACTGTTTAACAGGTATCCTTTACAAGTGACTCCCGATGATGCCATTCTTGATTTGGGATGCGGAACGGGAATAACCAGCCTGGTAATTGCGAAGGAGACCGGGGCAAGGGTTTATGCAAACGATCTCTGGGTAAGTGCAGAAGAGAATGGAAAACGATTTGAGAGGTGGGGGATTGGCAAACAGGTAATTCCCGTTTGTGAAGATGCCAATGACCTTCATTTTAAAGAAAAGCAATTTAATGCTTTGGTCAGTATTGACTCTTATCATTATTTTGCGGGTCACAAGGGATTTTTTCAAGAAAAGATTCTGCCGTTTATAAAAGATAAAGGTGTGGTGCTGATCGGCATTCCCGGATTGAAGGATAACTATACAGACCGTGCCGAAGAACTTCTTTCTGATTGGCTTGGGGATGAAGCCTATATGTTTAAAAGCCCAACGCGATGGAAAGAGCTGATTGGCAGCAACGATAGGATTGAATCGGTAAAAACGTGGGAAATGGATTGCTTTAGCAAAGCATGGGACGAGTGGCTTGCAGTTGATAATGAGTTTGCCAGAGGCGATAAGCAGCATTTTGAAGCGATCATTGAACCGTATACCTGCTTTGTCGGCATCTTTATAAAGCTAAAATAGGTTTTGTAGCTGAATCGAAGCCGGAGGATAAAAAGATATGAGAAAAATCAGTTTATTTATTGCCATGAGTCTTGACGGGTATATTGCAGACAGCAAAGGCGGTGTGGATTGGCTGAAAGGACACGGCAGCGATGATGAAAATATAGATACCTATTCTGAGTTTGTAAAGGACATTGATACGATTCTGATGGGATGGAATACATATTATCAAATTGTGACGGAGCTTTCTCCCAAAGAGTGGGTATACCAGGATTTTACAACTTATGTGATTACGCATAACGAGCATGATTCTTCGGAAAAAATCCGGTTTGTAAATATGAATCCTGTTGAGCTGGCAAAAAGTTTAAAAAAAGAAAACGGAAAAGATATCTGGATATGCGGCGGCGCCAATCTCATTCAGCAGTTAATAAGTGAGGATTTTATTGACTGCTATTATATTACTGTAATTCCTACGATTTTAGGTTCCGGTATCCGGTTGTTTGAAAATGCAGAACATGAGATTAAGCTGAGATTGCTTCATACACAGTCATATAATGGTATGACGGATTTGATCTATACACGAAGATGAATTATGACTTAACGGAAGCTGTTTTCTTTTTGCAATAGGACAGCGCCGAACAAAATAATAAAGAATTTTCTGACTCTGGCATCAATGGTAAAAGGCAGGAAATTATAAACATAGACAATGGTTTTTGCGTTATTCGTTGTAAAAAGTGTTACTATTATTCAAAAGTTCATTGTAATTTTTGTGATTGAATGCCATAATGTGCTCAAATTATGATGATGGAGGTGCATCTATGTACCGAATTGCCATTGAAAAACTGTTAAAATGGAAAGAAAGCAAACGCCGTAAGCCGCTGATTATCGAAGGAGCACGGCAGGTTGGCAAGACCTGGCTGATGAAAGAGTTTGGCAGACAGGCATATGCAGATACTGTTTATATTAACTTTGATTCTAATTCAAGAATGGCGGAACTGTTTACGTCCGATTTGGATACCGAACGTCTGATTATGGGATTGGAGTTGTATACGGGTCATAAAATTGATCCCGATAATACGCTGCTGATTTTTGATGAAGTGCAGGAAGTTCCGAGAGCGTTGGCGTCTCTCAAATACTTTTACGAGAATGCTATGCAATATCATATCGTATGTGCTGGTTCTCATCTCGGTATAGCCTTGCACGAGGGTACTTCCTTCCCTGTAGGTAAGGTTGATTTCTTAAAACTCTATCCTCTTTCCTTTAAGGAGTTCCTGCTGGCAACCGGTAAAGAACGTTTTGCAGAGCTTCTTGACGAGCGGGATTTTGGAATGATTACAAGTTTTAGGCAAACATACATTGATACTTTGAAACATTATTATTTTGTTGGCGGTATGCCCGAAGCAGTGCAGAGCTTTGCAGAAAACAGAGACTTCAATGAAGTTCGTGATATTCAAAAGAAAATCCTGGCAGCTTATGAACAAGACTTCTCCAAACACGCCCCGAATGAGATCGTTCCTAAAATTCGCATGTTGTGGAACAGTATCCCTTCTCAGCTTGCAAAAGAAAATAAGAAATTCATTTACGGTCTTATCCGTGAGGGCGCCCGTGCGAAAGAATATGAAACAGCGCTTATGTGGCTTTCCGACTGCGGACTTGTTTATAAGGTCAGCCGGGTCAATAAAGCAGGGATTCCGTTGAAGGCGTATGAGGATTTGAAGGCGTTCAAACTGTTTATCGTGGATGTGGGACTGCTTGGTTGTATGACAGGACTTCGTCAACGCACTCTGCTTGATGGTAATGACCTTTTCGCTGAGTTCAAAGGCGCTCTTACGGAACAGTATGTTTGTCAGCAGCTTAAAACGATTGAAGATTTGGGAATTTACTATTACACCAATGACAGATTTCAAAAAAGAAGATTGGCTTGTGAATTTGCCGCTGTATGCAATAGAGCAGATTGCTAAAGAGGCAGAGGAGAAAGAAAATGGCATTTATTAAAAGAAAATTAACGAAAGAAGACATATTATGGTTAAGATCTATCAAAGCTCCTACCTTTATTTCAGGCGATTATGGAGCATGTATTGTTGAAGATGAAAAGAAAGAGACAGCGCTTGTTTGTCTGGGTGGGCAAGGCGTTATGACCGAGAAAGGGAAATATATTAGCGACATACCGGAAGTGTGGCTTCTCATTTGGAATGAGCATTTTGTGAAGATCGATCTTTTTCATGCACAAAAAACAGTGGTTCCCAATAAAAGGGTAGAAGCCTTTTTTTCCATTCAAAAAATTGTCTGCGAAAAATGTTTTATAGAAAATCCTGAAGAAGTTTTAAAAATAATAAAGGAAACGCTTGAGGTATATGGAACAGATTCTCCCGGAGTTGAATATGAGGATGTTCATTTTTTGAGAATTGCAGAGCCGGTATATGTATCTGTTGTCCGATAAGGAATAGAATTGGAATGGGAAATTACAAATTAAGATGTTATGGTGTTTTTCCTGTTGACATTTTATTGCCCATAAAGTATGATTTGTATAACAAATCATACTTTGGAGGTAAAAGAAAATGGGGGCACCGAAGGGAAAATATGCATGGACGGCTACTGTAGGGGAAAAGGGACAGATCGTGATTCCCAAGCAGGCGAGGGATATATTCGGGATCAAACCGGGAGATACGCTTCTTATTCTTGGAGATGAAGAGCGCGGCATTGCCATTCCGCCGAAGGGGGCGTTTGCCGAATTGTTCGGCGTGGCATTTCAGGAAAAGGAGGGCGGGGAAGAATGAAGAAGATTGCATTTTTTTCTATTCCGGCCCATGGCCATACAAACCCTATGCTTCCGGTTGCGGCCGAGCTTGTCAGACGCGGGAACGCGGTCCGGTTTTATTCCTTTAACGAATTTGAAAAGAAGATAAAGGATGCCGGAGCGGAGTTTATATCCTGCGATCCTTTTCTGCCGGAACTGACAGAGCAGGAAGAAGCCTGCTTAAAAAATGTTTCTACTACGGAAATGACGGTGCAGGATATCCGCATTACGCTTGCAATGAATGATTTTCTGGAACAGGAGTTTAAATCCTTTCAGCCGGATGTGGTATATACGGATTCCGTCTGCTTCTGGGGAAAGCTGAACGCATGGAAGCACAAGGTGCCCATGGTTGTATCTACGAGCACTTTTGCATTTAATCAAATGTCTTCCTGCTATATGAAGAACAGTCCGAAAGAAATGGCGGACATGATCTTCGGGCTTCCGAGAATCTCTAAGGAACTGAAAAAGCTGGAGCCCTACGGATACCACGTAAAGAGCGCTCTTTCTCTGGTCCAGAGCGACAATAATACGGACTCCATTGTATATACTTCCAGAAGATTTCAGCCTTATGCGGAGAGCTTTTCCGGTCATTATACCTTTGTGGGACCTTCAGTATTTTCAAAGGTCCTGCCAAAGAAAGAGAAGGAGCGGCCCCTTATCTATATCTCTATGGGAACGGTCATTAACGACAAGCCTGATTTTTACGGCAAATGCATTGATGCTTTAAAAGATATGGATGCAGACGTCATCATATCCTGCGGAAATGCCGTAAATATCGAAGAGCTTGGAGAATTGCCGGAGAATATCAAGGTGTACTCTTATGTTGACCAGCTCGATGTTCTTTCCAAAGCAGATGCTTTTATCACGCACTGCGGGATGAACAGCGTTTCCGAAAGCCTGTATATGGCTGCCCCCATGGTTCTTTATCCTCAGACCGGCGAGCAGTATGCCGTAGCCAGAAGAGTTACCGAGATCGGTGCGGGAATCATGCTAAAGGATGATTCAGCCCACGGTATCCGGGCGTCCATACGGGAACTTTTGGATAATAAAACATATGGGGATGCCGCCGTCTGCTGCAGTGAAGATTTCCGTGCCTGCCCCGGGACTGCCGGCGCGGCGGAATTCATAGAAAATGCACCGCATTCATGGGACGGCGTGGATATAATGGATAAGCTGAACAAGGCAAATGGGAAGTTTTTGACTCTGTACTGGCTGCTTGTGATCGCTTCCATCAATCTGATCGGTTTTCTTGTCAGCTGGAAATACGTGTGGATCATCGGAATAGCTGCCGGGATCCTGTCTTCTCCTATCGGTAAGGCGGTACAAAAACGAAAATATGACAGTCTTACACGAAACATTACCTGAAGCAGCAGGCAAAACGGCATTTTGAAAACGGCCTTTTAAAACCGGTAAAATAATTGCCATTTCCTTATTTTTTAGGTATACTATATAAGAATGAATGCTTTTGATTTAGGGGCGGATTTTCCGCCCCGTTTTTACAATAGTAGGAGAATATAAGATTTCTTTTGCCGGACGGCGGAAAAGATGAAGGGAGTATTTAAAAATGGCGGTTTCAAATATAAAAGTCACACTTCACAGTGACATTCAAAAGGTATGGAAGGTCGTTACCGATGTTGCGCATTATGACTGGCGCAGCGATCTGGGGAGAACGGAAGTTGTAAGCAAAAAACAGTTTGTGGAATATACCGTAGACGGTTATGCTACGACTTTTACCATAACGGCAGAAAAGCCCTGTGAGCGCTGGGAGTTTGATGTGGAAAACGACAATATGAAAGGGCATTGGACGGGTATATTCACAGAGCAGGGAGAGAAGACCGTTGTTGATTTTACGGAGGATGTGACGGCTAAGAAAATTTTTATGAAGCCTTTTGTGAAGGCATATCTGAAAAAGCAGCAGGCGCAGTTTGTGGCGGATCTGGAAAAAGCGCTTTCCTAGGCTTCGGGGGGCGGATCAAGGGTTCCCGGCAAAGAACAATTCATGCGGATTTTACCATGACAATACGGGAGAAAGGATGGAAATGTTCAAAAAATTTGTATTACAGGGCAATAGACCTCACATTAGGATAGAGGAAGAATTGCTGGCAATTGATAAATCCGCAGCAGATGCTGCTTTTAAAAAGTACAATAAAGAGTTGATTGGCGGATATCTGACAAAGCAGGGATTCTTGAAATGGAAAGCAAATGCATATGTCAGGCGGAGTCCTATAGACCTGCTGCAATATATTGATTTACAAAAAGAAAGATATGGTTCCAAAACATTTACCGTAAATTGTGCTATAATGCCTTTGTATGTTCCTGCCAAGCATATGATAATTGGATTTGGCGACCGGCTTGGATATTTTATTGCGGGGAAAGATATCTGGTGGGATTATGCTGATGATAAAACGGCAGACTTAAGTTTTCAAAATGTCCTGCAGGCTGTCGATCGGTTTGTCATGCCCTGGTTTGAAAAATACGATGATGAAAATACATACAGAAAGCAGTTGAAAAAAGATTCAAAAAAATCTTTCTGTGGATATGATGCCGGTTTATGGCTGGAAGCAATAGATGGGCGCAGCCATCAGAAACAGGTAATCTATGAGAATATTCAGAGACTGAAACTGCCTAAAAGTCTGATGGGATAAGTGTTAGGAGAAAAAGTAAATGTATCTGATGCGAGATAACTTCTCGGTGCAGTGATAAATCTGATAGCAGATTGCATCGAGTAAAAATTATGTTATCAGTTAGCTGCACCGTATCGTAGATAAAAATGCGAAAAGGAGTAGTTAATATGAAGAAAGAAAAGTTAATAGAAAACTGGTTAAAAGAGGAAGCGGCGGCTCATATAAAGGGCTGGGACTTTTCCCATATACAGGGCAGGTATGAAGAAAAGGACGACCTGCCATGGGACTATGAAGCAATAATCAGAAAGATATTGAAACCGGATGATTATATGCTGGATATAGATACCGGGGGCGGAGAGTTTCTCCTGTCCCTGCATCATCCCTGTGACAGAACCGGCGCTACGGAAGGCTATCCGCCCAACGTACGGCTTTGCAGTAAGACCCTGCTTCCTTTGGGGATCGAATTTAAGGAAGCGGATGCCGGTATCTCGCTGCCTTTTTCTGATGAGAAGTTTGATATTGTCATCAACAGGCACGGAGCCTGCAGCCCGAGAGAGATTTGCCGCGTGTTAAAACCCGGCGGGCTCTTTATTACGGAACAGGTTGGGGCTTTAAACGACAGGGATTTGGTGGAACTGCTCTATGCAGATCCCCCGAAGCTGCCTTTTCCGGGTCAGCGCCTTTCTTTGTTTGTCCGAAGTTTTTTGGAAAGCGGTTTTACCATACTTGACAGCCGCGAGGCGTTCGGTACCGTCAGATTTCACGATATAGGCGCCCTTGTCTGGTTTGCCAGGGTCATTGAATGGGAATTTCCGGACTTCTCGGTACAAAACAACAGGGAACGGTTGTTCCGTGCATGGGAACAGTTAGAAAAGGACGGGATCATAGAGGGAAGGACCCACCGCTTTCTGGTAACGGCCCAAAAGTGCGATGACCATTAATTATGAAACAAGGAGGCTTTATTATGTCAGACCGCTGTGACACCTGTGTAAATTATGTATATGACGAGGATTACGAATGCTATTGCTGCGACTGTGATCTCGACGAAGACGAAATGAGCCGCTTTTTAAGCGGCAGCTACAGGGAATGCCCCTATTACCAGTTGGATGACGAGTACGGGATCGTAAGGCACCAGATGTGATGAAACAAGCCGTGGCAGAAGGCGGTACTTCTGCCATGGCTGTTATCATAAATAAACCGGAGGAATGAAAGACAAATGATTCGTGCAATGACATTAAATGACTATGAAAAGGTATATGATTTATGGATGAAGATAAAAGGCTTTGCTATCCGCAGCATAGACGATTCCAAAGAAGGGGTGGAGCGTTTCTTAAACAGAAATCCCGGCATCAGCGTTGTGGCTGAGGAAGACGGCAGGATCGTAGGAGCCATTCTCTGCGGACATGACGGGAGAAGGGGCTGCATGTACCATGTGTGCGTGGATCCCGACTACAGGTTAAAGGGGATTGGCAAAAGCATGGTGGTCTTTGCCATGGAAGCCTTAAAGAAAGAGAAGATCAATAAGGTTTCCCTGATCGCCTTTACCAAAAATGACATTGGAAACGCCTTCTGGAAGGAGATCGGCTGGACAAAGAGAGAAGACCTGAATTATTATGATTTTACTTTAAACGAGAAAAATATCAGCGCCTTTAACAGCTGATGCAAATTGCCTGATACATATTGCTTAAGGGGAGTCCGGAATGAGGAGGGAACATTGATTTGGAAACGGGAATGATAGATATATTGGAAACGGCAGCGATTACAATCAGCGGTTTTCTGATAAAAAAGTATGTATTTTTAGAGCCGGATATGGAAGCAAAAAAGCAACGTATTTTTTATTGGATCAGCATTTTTCTTATCGGAATCGTATTCCCGGTTTTGGGAAAAGATGCCGCCACAGCGTCGGCCCTGCTTTTGATCGGGATTTCCATCTGCCTTGGCAGGAAAAAACACCGGCTGCGGGGGCTGTTTTTGATGGTTCCGTTTCCGGGTATCATTAACGGTCTTTTGGTGCCGGTCCTTCTCGTGCCGCCCTATCTGCTTGGCCTGACGGCAGAGGTTACCCTGTTCTATCAGTTTATGGTTTACGGAGTCCTGTTTCTGGGATTGATTATTTTCTATGTAAAAGGAAAGGAATGGCGCAGCTGGTTTGAAGAAAATATGCAGCACAGGAGGCTTGGGAAGTCGGAAAAATACCTGCTTTGGATGGTCGGTATCCTGATGCTGTTCTTTTCAAGTGAAGTGGCGTCACAGACCGGGACAGCTGGGGCGGATATAATGGCTTCAGGCGGAATTTTTGAACACAGGCTGGCATCTTTTATCGGCATCAGCAGTATTGCCGCATTTATTATGACGATTACAATCATTGCGTTGATCATGCAGGGAAATAAGCGTTCCTTTTATCATGAACAGGTTACCGGCATGCAGTCCGGCATCATTACGCTGATGGCGGAGATCGTGGAGAGCAGGGACGATAATACGGGCGGACATATCAGACGGACGGCGAAATATGTGGAAGATATTACAGGGGAGTTAAAAAGGCAGGGAGTCTATGCCGACATCCTGACTGACGGGTATATGGAGGATATGGCGGCAGCGGCGCCCCTTCATGATATCGGAAAGATACATATACCGGACAATGTTTTAAATAAACCGGGCAAACTGACCGAAGAGGAATTTGCGGTCATGAAAACCCATACTACGGCAGGAGAGGAGCTGCTTACCCGGGCAAAGGCGGAGCTTGGGGAGTCCGGGTATCTGACTACGGCGGTTGAAATGGCGGCCTATCATCACGAGTGGTGGAACGGCAAGGGGTATCCCTATGGCATCAGCGGGGAAGAAATACCGCTCTGCGCCAGGATCATGGCGGTCGCAGACGTATTTGACGCATTGACTTCCAAACGCTGTTATAAAAGCGCCATGCCCTTAGAAAAGGCATACTCCATTATCAGGGAGGAATCCGGTACGCATTTTGACCCGGCGGTTGTGGAAGCGTTTTTTGCGGCAGTGAAAGACGCCGGGATAAATGAGAGTGAGAGGCTCTAAGCTGTCTGTAATTTATCTGTAAGAAATATTTCGCGGCTAAAATTATCTTGAAAATCATCTGTAAAAATCTCTTGACATATCTATGCATATACTGTATATATAATTATATACAGTATATAACCACGAAAAATCCAAAGGCAGATCCAAAACTAAAAGCGGAGAGAACGATACCATGATCGAGGCAAAGGGACTTTCAAAAAAACTAAAAAATTTTCAACTGGACAATCTGTCCTTTACCATTCCACCGGGCTATATCTGTGGTCTGATAGGACAAAACGGCGCGGGAAAGACTACGCTTCTTCACTTGTTTTTGGGGCTTTACCGGGCTGACGAAGGAGAGCTTCTGATCGACGGCATGGACTATGCAGGAGAGGAAAAGCGGATTCATAATGAGATCGGCACGGTATTGACGGAAGAACTTTTTGACCCTTCCCTTACCCTTATGCAGAACGGGAATGATTACGGCAGATATTACGACGCTTATGACAAAAAGGCTATGGAAAGTTATCTGGAACTGTTCGGTCTGGAAAAAAGCAGAAAATTCGGCAGGCTGTCAAAGGGCGAAAAACTGAAATGCCAGTTTGCATTTGCACTGTCCCATGATGCAAAGCTCTTGCTCCTGGATGAACCTACGGGAAACTTTGACCCTGAGTTCAGGGAACAGTTTTTCAAAATATTAAAGGAATTTATTGCGGACGGCAGCAGAAGCGTGGTGCTGGCAACTCATCTGACGGAAGATTTGGACCGCATGGCGGATTACCTTATTTATCTGGAAAAAGGGAAACAGGTCTTTGCCGGGGATATCGAGAAGTTCCGGGACAGCTACCGTATGATTTCGGGAGAAGCCTATAAGATCAGGCTTTTGCAGAAGGAAAAAATGATTCATATGGAAGAAAACGCCTACGGGGCAAAGGCACTGGCAGTCCACAGCAGGCTGAACCGTTATGACAGAGAGTTAGTGGTCGCGTATCCTACCATTGAAGAGTTCATGTATTTTTACGGCAGGAGGAAAGAGGAATGAGTTTTATTTCCGTTGGGGCTTTTGCCGTGATTAATGGAGCGGGCAAAGGAATGGAGTGATGAAAGATGAAGAATATAGTCAGGGATTATTTCAGGGCAATAAAGATAAGCCGTTTAAAGGGAAGAGAGACAAACGGTCTGTTTCTTCTTTCTTATTTTATCGTAATGCCCGTATTGATAGGGGTAAGCGGAAATGTAAACTTCCGGAGAGAATATATGATGGCTTTTATAGGAATTCTCCTGCCCATGGCGTTGTGCTGTCTGGATACTTTGTTTCGAAGTCCCGGGCTTGATAAAATGATGTATCTGTGTCCTATGAGCAGGGAGGAACGAAAAAAATATATTTACGGCATGTATTGTTTTGGCGTGGCAGTCAGGATGCTTGTTTCTCTTATGGGAATATGTATCATCATTCCCTTTTCCCATTGCGACCTGTTTTCGGCTGTGCAGATCTTATTGAATGATTTCCTCATAGCGGTCATGACGGCTTCGGAAGGAAGCAGGGAGAATGATAGAATGAACAGGGAAATCCAGCGGCAGATCTTGATCATAGCCCTGGCCTTTATTTCCAATATTATTGAGACGGCCATTGTGGCGGATGAACTGCCGGATCTTTGGGTCAAACTGGCGCTTTTTGGAATATTTGTCATTGTACAGCTTCCTATGGCGTTAAAACACGGCAGGTATCAAAAACAGAAACTGGATGATGCGGTTTATTACGAAACATGGTTAAGGAGAGCAACATGAAAATTACAATTCTTCCACAGGGGACTCTTGCGATCTATGAGCAGATCGTCAATCAATTAAAAAATGCTATTGTGACGGGGCACCTTCAGGCGGGAGAGGCGCTGCCCTCTATCCGGGCATTGGCGGCGGATTTAAGCGTCAGCGTCATTACCACCAAGCGGGCTTATGAAGAGCTGGAAAAGGAAGGGCTTATCCGGTCCGTGGCGGGAAAAGGCTTTTATGTCTGCGAGTACAATACGGATTATCTGAAGGAAAAGCAGCTGATGATGATAGAGAAACGGCTGGGAGAACTGATCGACGAAGCCAAACAGGCAGGACTTTTATGCGGGGAATTTGTGGAGATGGCGGAAACCTTGTGGAGATAACAAAAAGTTTATGAAAGTACCGGAGTTTTTGGCAAAAGCAGTACAAATCTGCGCTAGGAGGGATAACATGGCGGTTCCTGTATTATCATTTGAACATGTAACGGGAAAAGGGCGTAAATTTCATTTGGAAGATATCAGTTTTGAAGTGATGCCCGG